>Ga0256840_1004068_pt1 | contig 11241 bp, 13 predicted proteins | sample 355202metaG_FD_185969 | JGI IMG/M metagenome (GOLD analysis project Ga0256840, IMG submission 185969) | Hydrothermal vent microbial communities from Mid Atlantic Ridge, Atlantic Ocean - 355-202 | ecosystem: Environmental > Aquatic > Marine > Hydrothermal vents | place: Atlantic Ocean: Mid...
CAAAGGGAACTGTGGCGTCTGCTAGGTAACTTACCGTTAGATTTGCATTAGCGTTAAATTGGCGAACTGCTTTCAGAACCCCGGAATCTCTAATAAAGCCATTTGTACTATTCGTTTTAAAATATGACAATGTATTTGGAGGAGTTAGAAAATCTTGAAAATCAGAAACTACGTCAATAATTAAGTCCGCTCTATTAACAACAATGTTATTCTCACTAACGAAATCCCTTAAAGCATCTAATTTGATTTTAGGAAATAAACCAGCGCCTGCTTGTAAATATATTTTATTATTAATGGGGGAAAATTCTTTGTAAAATTCATTAATACCTTCTACCGGCATTCCCGCATCATCAATACTTATCTGATTAAAATGTTTGGTTATTAAAGCCACACCGCTAGCAGATACATTGAATAAAAACTCCAATTCCGTAGTATCTGTAGGGGTTTTATAGGTAAGCGTCATTTTAGTCTCTGCTGACTCGGAATTAATTCCAATAATAGCCGAATTGTTGACATCGCTAACGAAAGCAAGTCCTTTGAAGTATTCACTAAAGCTAGAGGCGGATTTGAATACAATGGTATCTTTTGCTTTATTGAAAAAATCTTCTCCAACGATATCGCTTATATTTGCCTTTATAGTGTCATTGTTGTTAGGGTCAAATGATATATTAAACTGCCCTATTACATCTGCAGAAAAATCAATACTATTTTCTTTATAGTATATTGTTGAGTCACTTTCAATTACATCTGATAATTGATGAACATAAAATTTCTGATTTGAGTTGGGATTAATTCCATACTCATAGTTTACCAAAAGGTTTAGTTTCAGAGACATAAACTCGGCATTATTCGGAATTTTTGGGTTCGAAAACGACGGGCGCATTTCCGTAAAAGCAGTCGCTGAAATTCTTCCAAATTCTGGATCATTAACATTTCCCACAAGCAAACGTCCTTGATTGGTAGTATTAATAGAATCAAAGCGCACATTTACCACTTCCAACGGAATGTCAACAAATTGAATTTTTAAATTTTGTAAGTCAGGATTTAAGTTCAAACCAACTTCACTAGGATCTTCACAAGAAAAGAATAGGGCAGATATAATTAATACTGCCCCAAGTTTTTTAATCAACAAGTTCATTATATAAATTAAAGTACGAATCTGAAAAATCACCATTTTTATCAATTAGCCCCACTTTTTTCTCTGTCTCTTTGTTTGTAAAGAGTGCATTAAGGCTGTCGCTACATTCCTCTTCGGCTTTGATTACAGCATCAGCATACTCCACACCAATTTTGATAAAGCCTTCATAGTCGACAGACATTAAGTTTCTGAGCATATTGTCTTCAATATCAATCATTTTCACTTTTTCAATCATATCATCATTGAATTTGTGTGTAAATGGATTGTTATAAACAGTAAAAACTGTTTTTGCTCCTTTGAAAATCGGATCGTTTTTGTACGTCGTTTTTATATACATTGGTATCAAACTTGTCATCCAATCATTGCAATGAACGATGTCAGGAGCCCAACCCAATTTTTTCACCGTTTCCACTACTCCTTTGCAGAAGAAGATTGCTCTTTCATCATTGTCTGGGTAAAAATTATTTTCTTTATCCACAAATACCGATTTTCTATGAAAATAGTCTTCATTATCAATAAAATACACCTGCATTTTGGCGTTTGGTATTGATGCCACCTTAATTACTAACGGCTTTTCTTCCTCACCTACTGAGATGTTAATCCCTGACAACCTTACTACTTCATGCAATCTGTTTTTTCTTTCATTAATAAGCCCAAATCTTGGTACTAGTATTCTTATTTCCATTCCTTTCTCTTGCATTACTTGCGGAATTTTTCTGACAAAATCGGCAACTTCTGTAGTCTGTAAAAATGGATTAATCTCGCTTGCAACGTAAAGAATCTTCAACTTGGACATATCTAATTGATTTTTGTGAATATTAAAAAATGAATTCACAAAGGTAAATAAATTATATCATTTTATCAATAAATATTACATTATAAGGGGTAATTTTGAGTTTTCTAAATAACATAGTATCACTTTAAATGAAAATATTTACGCATATCATACCAATGCAAAAAGAACTGCAAAGGTTGTTTCTGATGGAAAAAAGTATTGGTTTAGTGCCTACAATGGGAGCATTGCATGATGGGCATGCTGAATTACTTAAGGTTGCGCTGAGCGAAAATGATATAACAGTATGCACCATTTTTGTGAATCCTACACAATTTGACAATGCTAGTGACTTGAAGAAATACCCGAGGAACTTTGAAAAGGACATTACTTTTCTTGAATTGATGGACTGTGATATATTATTTATTCCTGAAGTGGAGGAAATGTATCCCGAAAAAGCAGTGATAGAAGTTGGGTTTGGTGCATTGGAACTACCTATGGAGGGTGCCTTTAGAGCAGGGCACTTTAGCGGTGTGGGATTGGTAGTTTCTAAATTGTTTAATATTATAAAACCTACGACAGCTTATTTTGGACAAAAGGATTTACAGCAATTTGCCATTATTGAGCAGTTGGTTAAAGATTTGAATTTTGATTTAAAATTGGTGAGTGTACCCATTGTTAGGGAGGAAAATGGGCTGGCTAAATCATCTCGTAATCAGCGGCTTAATGTTGAGGAAAAGGGAGTTGCTGTCAATTTGTTCAAGGCATTAAACTTGGCGCAAGATTTGCTACTAGAAGGTAGAGGGGTTGTTGACGTTAAACAGGAGGTGGCGGATTATTTATCTAAGTGGGAGGAAATATCCTTAGAATACTTTGAAATAGTAAACCAAAATGACCTGAAATCAGTTAATACTATTGGCGATAAGAAAAAAATAGCTTTATGCATTGCAGCTTATGTAGGTAAGGTTCGCCTGATTGACAATCTTTTTTTAGTAAATTAAAAATTACCTTTGCGACCACTTTAAATCAGAACGTCAGTTTTCGCAAAAATTGATAAAATAGAAAAATGCAAATAGAAGTTTTTAAATCAAAAATACACCGAGTAAAAATCACGCAAGCAGAGCTTCACTATGTAGGGAGCATCACTATCGATGAAGATTTGATGGATGCTGCCAATATGATAGCCGGAGAAAAAGTGCAGATTGTAAATGTTAATAATGGTGAGCGAATTGAGACATATGTGATAAAAGGAGCGCGAGGTAGTGGCACCATTTGTCTAAATGGGCCAGCGGCTAGAAGAGCACAGTTAGGAGATGTTGTCATCATTATCTCATATGGAATTATGGATTTTGAAGAAGCAAAAACCTTTGAACCTACAGTTGTATTCCCCGACCAGAACAATAAACTTTAGCAAACTTATAAGTTGGCAACAAATCAATCAGTTATAAAATATCTTAAATACGTTATTTCTTTTGGAATTGCGATGGTGATGCTCTGGTTTTTGTTTAAAAATCAGGACATTTCTGCGCTGTATCAAAAACTTCTTTCATCTAATTATATATTAATTTTAGGATCGATTGTTTTGGCAATGATAAGCCATTGGATACGAGCCTACCGGTGGAGGATGCTCATTAACCCGCTTGGTTATAGTATATCAACGTTTCGAACATTTTTAGCAGTCATGGTAGGTTATGTTGCTAACTTGGTATTGCCTCGAATGGGTGAGGTAGTGAAATGTGGGGTGCTTAATAAATTAGAAAAAGTACCCGTGACAAAGTCTTTTGGGACGGTAGTGGTGGAGCGAATTATTGACTTGATTATGCTCGTTATTTTGTTATCATTGACATTTGTTTTGGAGTATAAATTGATAAAGGCTTTTATGCTCGATTGGCTTTCTTCTATTTATGATAAAATAGGAGACGCTCAATTTTTATTATTCATCTCAGGCATAGTGCTATTCATAGGAATAGTATTTATTGTATGGCTTTTTAAAAAAGAAAATTCTACGATTGCGTCTAAGGTGAAGGCATTTTTGAATGAATTGGTTGAAGGGTTACTGAGCATTCGAAAGGTTGAAAATAAATTGATGTTTTGGTTGTCTACCTTGATGATATGGGTATTGTATTATACCATGAGTTATATAGTGGTTTTTGCATTGCCCGAAACCGCAGGATTAGGCATGGTGGCAGGACTTGCAATCCTCTCTATGGGTAGCATAGGTATGACTGCTCCCGTGCAAGGTGGTATTGGCGCATATCATTTTATGGTAAGTAGTATTTTGGTGTTATATGGTATTAAATATGAGGATGGACTAGCATTTGCTACGATTTTGCATGCTGCACAAACATTGGGAGTAATCGCAGTTGGTAGTATCAGTATGATAATTACTTCGCTGATTGGCAAGAAGATTAATGCACAAAAATAGACTTGGCCGCTGTGCAAATAGGTACAAAATTTTTAACATTAGAAATTAGGAATTAAAAAGTTACTACCAACTTCTAGGTATTAAGTATCTCCCCGAAAACGGCCATTTTTTAGTGATTTCAGTGTAAAGCATCCTTTTAAGAAAAATTTGATATAAGTTTATAAAAAATTATTAACCAAAAAATAACCAAATATGATTGTTTACGGAACAGGCAGTAAGTTACTAAAAGAAGCATCTGCCGAAAATATACCTTGCTCAAACTGCGAGCACAAAACAAGTACAATATCGGTGTATCAAAAATATTTTGACCTCTTTTGGATTCCCACTTTTCCGATAGGCAAGGCAGCATTTTTAGAATGCGAAAATTGCCATAATGTGACTAAAGAAAAAGCAATGCAACCAGAACAAAAAGCATTGGTGAAGAATCTTAAAAAAAGTTTGAAAACCCCACTTTATACTTTTTCGGGACTCGGTGTTATTTCATTAATAGTAGGAGGATTTATCATATCAGGCATGATGGCTGACAGTGAAAAGGAGGATTATTATAACGACCCGCAAAGGGGTGATGTTTATTCGGTTTTATTGCCTGAAGAAACAAGTGAATACAAGCATATATTTTATAAAATCACCAAAATTAGTGAGGATTCTATCTTCGTTTTGGCAAGTTATTACGGTTATATAGCTAGCGCAACAGCAATGGAATCAAAAGATGCGTTTATTGATTCTGAATATGGCATTGCAAAAACTGAAGTGCAACAGTGGCATGAAGCAGATAGAATAAACAATATATACAGAGGCTATTCTGATGAAAGTGGCTTTGATAAAGTATTGTCGTGGGAGACACTGGAGGAGATGAATGAAGGTGCTGTAGTTGAATAATTTCCGAAGACCCTTGTTACTTAACTTGCTTGTTGCTATCTTTGATAAAGACTGTTAAAGTCGTTTTGTAGATAAATAAAAAATATTAAAGATATGATGAGTTATATAATATTGGTGTTGCCTATTATGGCAGTGAGTTGGTTTGTGAGCAACAGGCTAAAAAGTAAGTTTAAAAAATATTCTCAATTACAACTACAATCTAACCTAAGCGGTAAAGAGATAGCAGAATTGATGCTTGCCGACCATGATATTCACGATGTGAAAGTAGTATCAACAAGAGGTCAGCTAACAGATCATTACAATCCTGCTAACAAAACTGTAAACCTAAGTGAAGTAGTTTATGGGCAAAGAAACGCAGCAGCAGCAGCAGTGGCAGCACACGAATGTGGTCACGCAGTACAACATGCCACGGCATATAGCTGGTTAACCATGCGTTCTAAATTAGTGCCTGCAGTGAGTTTTAGTTCTAAATATATGCAGTGGATTTTGCTCGCAGGAATATTTACAGTACAAATGTTTCCACAATTGCTTTTAGCAGGTATCGCACTATTTGCCATGACTACAATCTTTAGTTTTGTGACATTGCCTGTGGAGTATGACGCTAGTAATCGAGCACTTGCTTGGATTGAAGATAGGAAAATTGTCACCCAAGAAGAACATGCTGGCGCAAAGGATGCACTAAAATGGGCAGCACGGACTTATGTAGTAGCGGCAATTGGTTCATTGGGCACATTGCTTTATTATGTATCTATTTATATGCGAAGAAGTTAATTGACCAACAATATTTCACCCTTAGAAACAACATAATTTATGGATTTTCAGCTAACTGAAGAACAATTAGCAGTGCGAGATGCGGCTAGAGATTTTGCACAAACAGAATTACTACCCGGTGTAATAGAAAGAGATGAGAAACAGGAGTTTCCCAAAGAACAAATGAAAAAAATGGGAGAACTTGGGTTCTTAGGAATGATGGTTGACCCAAAGTACAATGGAGGTGGGATGGATACTATCTCTTATGTTTTGGCAATGGAGGAGATTTCTAAAATTGATGCATCCGCATCCGTATGCATGTCTGTAAATAATTCACTGGTATGTTGGGGATTAGAAAAATTCGGAACGGAGTCACAGAAAGAAAAATACCTAAAGCGGCTAGCCACTGGAGAAGTATTGGGTGCTTTTTGTTTATCTGAACCAGAGGCTGGATCAGATGCCACATCGCAAAGAACAACGGCAGAAGACAAGGGCGATTATTATCTTTTGAATGGTACAAAAAATTGGATTACCAACGGAAATTCCGCTTCCGTGTATATTGTGATTGCACAAACCAACCCTGAAAAGAAGCACAAAGGTATCAATGCGCTGATTGTAGAAAGAGAAATGGATGGATTCGTGGTGGGTAGAAAAGAACAAAAATTAGGAATCAGAGGGTCTGATACGCATTCGCTGATGTTTACAGATGTCAAAGTGCCCAAAGAAAATCGGATAGGAGAGGATGGATTTGGATTTAAATTCGCAATGACCACATTGAACGGTGGACGGATAGGGATTGCCTCTCAAGCATTGGGTATTGCTGCAGGTGCGTATGAATTGGCACTTCAATATTCGAAGGAAAGAAAAACATTTGGGAAGCCAATTTCCCAACATCAAGCCATTCAATTTAAATTAGCAGACATGGCTACGCAAATAGAAGCGGCAAGATTGCTGTGCTTGAAGGCTGCGAGTATAAAGGATAGAAAAGAAGATTTTTCAAAAGCAGCAGCAATGGCTAAATTATTTGCCTCACAAGTGGCAATGGATACGACCATTGAGGCAGTTCAGGTGCATGGTGGCTATGGTTATGTCAAGGAGTTTCATGTGGAACGATTGATGAGAGACGCCAAAATTACTCAGATTTATGAGGGCACCTCAGAAATACAAAAAATGGTAATTGCAAGGCACCTCTTGAAATAGTATAATTTTATAGTGATATAAAAATTGATACTTTAAGAAGAAATTATTTGTTTTTTTTTAAAATATAATTAGATTTGTGCAATAAATTTTAATTATAATCATATTTTTTATATATCACTACCCCTTTTACTACGATGGAAGACTATAATAAAATTATTGAATCTTTAGGTGTTAGCTTCATAAAAGCTAAGAAAATTAAAATTTTACACCCATTAACCATTGAAAATTTTTATGATGTTGAGAATACATTAATTCTTCCAGAACATGGGGATATAAGATTTGGGAAGAAGAAAGAGATTGTAAAAAATGGTATTTTGTTTGTGCCAGGTGGAAAGATGTCTTCTGTTACTTACGGAACTGGTAAATCTATGCATCTGACCAATGATGATTTTATAACTAACAGAGATCGCTATTTTCAAACCATTGAAACATCTGATGAGGCAAGGAATGTTGACCGGTTCAGTTATATTACTTTTGTAGCAAAAGTATTTGATTCTGTGAATTTCTTTTCTTCATTGGACATTCCTTCTTTTGTGATTCAGGATGAAAAAATCATGCAATTGTTAAGGGACGTAATCGCCGAAAGTCATTCCGATAGCCCTGGTAAGGATCGGGTAATGAAGATAACCACTGAGTATTTGGTGATTGAAATATTACGCTACATTCTGAGAAATAATCTATTTGTGGAACAATTAGCTACCAATAGTACTTACTTCAAAGACCCTAGGCTGATCGAAATCTTTGCTTATATCAAAGATAATATTGGTACTGATTTATCCAATAAGATTTTGGCTGATATTGCCAATGTATCGGAAGACTATGTGGGACAGTATTTTAAAATGCTGACAGGTATAAATCCACAAGACTATATTGAGTACCAACGCATGGAAAGTGCTGTTACGCTTTTAAGAACATCTAAAAAGAGCATCCGTGATATTGGAAAACTAGTTGGTTATAAGGACACTGCATATTTTTGCCGTAGGTTTAAGATGATGTTCGGAATACCTGCTGGAAAAATGAGAAGAAGAGAGTCTTTAAGTGATAATTAGTGATTCATTTGCTGAATTGTTTCAGAAATTGCAATCAATAAACTAGGATTTTTCTCAATACCATTTCCCACTACAATCATATCTGCGCCAGCTTTTAAAACAGTCTGTGCTTTTTCTGCCGTAGTTATGCCGCCACCAATGATAAGTGGCGTATTAATAGATTTTATAACCTTCGAAATCATATCGGCAGAAATTGGTTGTACAGCTCCACTACCAGCGTCCATATAGATAACTTGTAAGCCAAGCATTTCACCCGCAATTGCTGTGCAGGCGGCAATGTCTGGTTTGTCATACGGAATTGGCTGTGTGTTACTCATGTAGGAAACAGTCGTATCGTTCCCAGAATTTATTAAAATGTAACCTGTTGGAATAACCTCTAGCCCATATTTTTTTATCAAAGGAGCTGCAATCACATGTTGACCAATGAGCAAGTCAGGGTTTCTTCCAGATATCAGCGAAAGAAATAATATAGCATCCGCAGCTTCATTAATTTGCAGGTTACTACCCGGAAATAAAACCACGGGGATTTTACAATTCTCTTTTATGGTGGTGATAATCTCACTGACATTGTCGGTTGTTAAGAGGCTCCCTCCTACAAAAAAGTAATCCACTTTATGCTCCTTGCACGAAAGAATCAAATTGATAAACGACTGATTGTCAGTTACTTTATCCGGATCAATCAATACTGCGAAAGATTTTAATCCCTTTGTTTTTCTTTGGTTTAGGTGCTGAAATATATTTTTACTCATTATCTGAGTTTAAGTTATTCAAAAAATCCTTTAGTTTTTGTTTGGCCAAACCTACTAAAAACAATGAAACTGAGCTTTTGACTGCATTAAAGACAGCAGATTCTTTTTTGTGATAAACAGTATTGATAGGCTTCAACTTTTCATCAGTAGTAGATTCGTCATCCTCAAAAAATAAAAGCTGTGCAATTTTATAAGTGGCTAATAACACTCCGCCAATGATTAGTCCTTTTTTTGCCCAATCTTTCGTGTTTGATTTCAGGTCAGCAATCTGATTTTCAAGTGCATTTAAATATTCCTGATTGGAGCGCAGTAGTTCCTCTTTGCTCTTATGACTTCTTCCTTTGGGTTTCTGTATGTCCGCTTTTTCACTCATCTGAGGTGTTTTTCAATTTGCTTTCCTATTATTTGTTTTATGAAAGAACTATTTCTAAAAAGATAAATGACCAATAGGATAATTAAATAACCTAGTCCAACAGCTCCGAAACCTAAATAGTTACTTTCCCAAGTTTGATTTAAGTAACCTGCCAATGCGAAACTAAGAATAATGATGGTCAAAAAAAACAAAAAAGTCATTAGAATAAAACCTATGATTTTGCCCAAGACACTGGAGATGTCCTCTTTCAAGTCTAGCTTGAAAAGATCGATTTTGGTTTCGATAAATCCAATCACATTGGTGATTAATTTTTGATAGTTTGATTCTTCTGACAAAGCTTAAATCTTTAATTATTATAGGTTTGGTTACACGAAGTTACTAATAATTTAAAATTACCGATGAATTTGAGGCTAACAATTTATCTTCTCAGCAGTCTGTTGCGTTTTATTGATTATTAAATGTATTCTTGCAAATGCCTAACAGAGAAAAGAGTAGCGAATTAAAAACTTATCTTCATTCACAACTTGCGTTGAGAAATGGAATTGACAAAGAGGAAGTTTGGGTGGCATACAAAGGAATAATTTATGATGTGAAAATATCTAAACTTTGGCGAAGTGGGAAACACTACGAACACTGGGCAGGGCAGGATCTGACAAAAGAATTGGAAGATGCACCACATACTGCGAATGTTTTTGATAAATTTGAAGTAGTAGGAATTTTAAAAGACAGATGATCTTAATTGCTGATAGCGGTTCAACAAAAACAGACTGGCGAATAATAGCCAAAGATGGAAGCATTCAGCAGTTGAAAACTGAGGGGTTCAATCCATATTATCAAAGTTCAGAAGAAATTTCCCGAGTATTAAAGACAGATTTACTACCAAAAATTACTACAGATATTTCAACAATTTATTTCTACGGTGCTGGCTGTGCCAATCCTGATAAAAACGCAGTAGTGAAAGATGCGCTTCAACGGAATTTTCAAAATTGTACCATTGAAATAAATAGTGATTTACTGGCTGCGGCGAGGGCTACCTGTAATCACGAGCAGGGAATTGCTTGCATCTTAGGTACAGGCAGTAATTCTTGTCTTTTTGATGGAAATGAGATAGTAGAAAATATCAGACCGTTAGGCTTTTTATTAGGAGACGAGGGAAGTGGTGCGTATTTGGGTAAAATGCTTTTGGTTAGTTATTTACGAAAGGAACTACCAGAAAATTTAGCTCGTAAGTTTAGTGAAGCATATAATACTTCTATTGACGAGGTATTACAGAAAGTATATAAAGAACCGTTTCCTAATAAATATTTAGCCTCTTTTTCAAAATTTTTATTTGATAATATTAACGAGCCTTACGTATATCAATTGGTATCCCAAGCGTTTGAAACTTTTATTAAAAAGAATGTGATGAAATATGAAAACCATGAAAATGTTAAAGTTCATTTCGTAGGCGCTATTGCTTTTTACTATGCAAATGTTTTAAGACAGGTAGCCAGTGATTTGGGCGTAGCTGTTAAAAATATCTTGGAGACTCCCATTGCAGGGTTGACGCTTTATCATCAGCAAAAAAGATAGAAAGTTTACCTTATGCATGAAATAGAACCCTATTATAATTGGCTGAATCACTATAATTCTTCTGACGATGAGCTTTCCCCATTTTATGGCAAAGAATACAATCATGATTTGTACACAGAGAGAATATATGACCACTATATAGACCCGGCATGGGATTTCATGGGTTCAGAGACGTTATATATCAAAGTCCTTTATGCTAATTACGACAGTGGCTTTGTAATTATTGAATTCATCGGAGAGTGGAATGATGCGTTGTATAATGATATCATGCACTTGAAGCGAAATATCATCGACCATTTTATGTTGCAAGGGATTGATAAATATATTTTGATTG
>Ga0256840_1004069_pt1 | contig 11234 bp, 20 predicted proteins | sample 355202metaG_FD_185969 | JGI IMG/M metagenome (GOLD analysis project Ga0256840, IMG submission 185969) | Hydrothermal vent microbial communities from Mid Atlantic Ridge, Atlantic Ocean - 355-202 | ecosystem: Environmental > Aquatic > Marine > Hydrothermal vents | place: Atlantic Ocean: Mid...
AACCAAAGATTACACAACCTCAGATACAACCAAAGATTACACAACCTCAGATACAACCAAAGATTACACAACCTCAGATACAACCAAAGATTACACAACTCATACTAATTGGGATTGGAATACTGGCCGCTGTAGTGGCAGCCTTAAAGACCTCAAAAAGGTAATAATACTAGATGCACATATTTTGGAGAAAATAATAAATATTTCAAATTAGAAAATAACAGTGAGGTGATGCGGTGTGAGTCTGACAATAAGTCTAAGCAAAACATCAGTGAAGCCGGGCGAGGAGATAACATGATGCTTATTGTGCTTTATTTATTTTTATGCAGGGCACAAATTCCACAGTAACACCGCTGGCATAACAAAACTTAAATACTATGTAGTCAGAATGTTTAAACGGTGGTGCTACCGTGAAACCGGCGAAAAAAGTAGGAAAAAAGGAGTATAAGATTATAAGGGTGGATTTGGACGCATACGAAAAAATAAAGGAAGTTGAGAAGCTGATTAAGAGTGAGGGCGTGGTGTTGAACCCATCTGTGTCCGAATGCATTAGATGGATGTATAAGAGGTCTGTAAATTAGATTTGGAGGTGAGTATATGTTCAACAAGGATGATTTGGTAGATAAAGTTAGTAACATGACACTATTACAATTAATGAGAAAAAGAGACTTACCAGAATTCGCGGTTGGAGATTACACGGACTTTGACAGTTATGTATACAACCAAGAAGATAAAACAGTAGTAACACTGAGATTAACTGGAGACATGGTAACAATGCAAAATATAGTAATAGCAAAAATGAAAAAAGACCCACTATTGTCATCACTAACTAGATCATCAATAATATTCAAGTATGCTTCCAAGCTTGGTGCAATGATAATGTTGCAGAAGGATTATATACGACGCCTTAATGAAATATATGGTAGGAAAGAACGACTTCTTGAGTACATTAACTCAGAACTGTACAGTAAAAATCCTGACTCTTATGATGTAGCAATTGAAAAAATTACAGGAATTGACGATATGTTGTTCATGTCATCGAAGGAGCTAAAGGTATACTGGGGAGTGTCAAGGAGTAGGATATCATTTAGACCACTACCAAGATGGCATTATGTCCTATCTGAGATTTCTGCTAAGATCAATATGCCTGTGAGTGATGTTTACAGAGCGGCTGTAACGTATGCATTCTCAACTGAGGTCAGTAGGCCTCCAGAATCCATAAGGATGTTTGAACTGTGGATAAATAAGACACTCAACTGGTATGATGCTAAGATAAGAAGGCTGGAGGAAGAGTATTATGAGACCGCTTGACAATGTACATATTTTTCCTTCCACTGGAAATCACCATTACAGTAGTGTTGGAATAATTATGTTCAGTGGTATGAATGAAGGGTGCTCAGGGGTTAATACTAACCATAATATTTTTGCAAAAATTTTGAGTAAAAGGGTGTCCACACGTCAACTACCGGTTAACTACAAAACGTCCACAAAACGTCTACAAAGCGGCCACTCTCCGGCCACCATTTGGCTAAAAAGCGGCCACTATTTCTTATTTAATAAAATTACGTCGAGGAATTCTCTCGGACGTCCGGCCTTCTTTTCGAGTTTCATTTCCACTGGAACCCCGACAAAAGGACGGTGATTGGAATGTCAATATTATCCTTAATTAACAACTTTGACACCATAATACTAAAAACCCCAAAAGAGGGAATAATGGGATTAACAAAAGATAAAAAACCAATAATACTACACAATGGAGATATGATCAGTACAAACGCTTTAGACAGACAATTCCTTGAACTACTATACGTCAGGGGAATGATAATGCTATGTAGAATAGTTGATACAAAAGACATAAAACCAGAAAACAGCATAGTATACAAAAATAGAAAAAGAAAGAAGCTAACAAGAAAGTACAGGGGGAAAAATAATGGTTCAAATCTGATGAAATGGTTCGATAACAATAAACTCAATGGGTTTAAGAGGTGATACGTATGGATATAAGTAAGGAGGATATGATAAAAATACGAAAACAGGCAATTGAACTAACAAACAAAATGTGGATCAAGTTAAAACCATACATAGAAAAAGAAAATAAGATAAATAAAGCATTAACCGGAAAACCATTAACAGAAAACGAAGTAAGAGAAGAATTAAGACCAGAGTGGACTGCACTAATAGATAAAAACTTAAATTTAGTATCACCAAGATATGGATTTGACTCAAGTTACATGGTACTTAGCAAACCAATTAAAGTAACATCACCAAAACCATACTCAATTGGATACATACATTATCATCCAATAAATAAACTTGAACCATCAGTAAAAGACATAATGTCGTGGATAGCAAGATACACGGTAGGTGAATATTTATTCTGCATACACACAGATGAGAAAACAAGATGCTATGCGTTTAAAAACATTGAAGATAGAAAAACATTTGAAGACTTATTATACTCATCGTCATTTCAAATTGCTGTATTGTTTGGGGTATCTGATAGAGAAAAAAACAAAATCAAAAACTGGTTTAATAGAATGATTGAGGATGGTAAAATAAAAATAATAGACGTATCGGGGTGATGATTTTGAGTAAAAAAAATGATAATGAGTTAGAGGAGTTTAAAGAGTTTTTAAGAAACACGTATAGTGAGAACGATAAGACAATAAAAACATTAGTATCAGCAGTACACACTATGATTGAAACAGGTAAATCACCAGATGAATTACCATTATCAACAAGGAGCAAAAGCATATACAGGAGGGCGTTGCGAAAATGGGAAGAGTTTAAAGCCTATAAAAAAGCCAATCCAAGGGTTATCATTGATATACTACGAAAAAACCACGCTATAAGGGAAAGCAGGCTAAGGCACAGAACAAAAAATGTTTTAAAAAACGAGGTTGAATTTAACATGTCAATGGTTAGAGCCATAGAATCCGGAAAAGTATTTGTCAACCTAACCGAAAACGATCCAATTGTAATAGGAGGTGATTGAAATGATTAAGTTAAAGTTGGTAAATGGCGATACAAAAACAACAATAATAAACAGAACAATAAAAAACACAAACGATGTAAGGAAGATAGTCAAAAGTCTAAAAAATTATGAGGTACCAGTGGTACCGGAAGCACTATATAACAATCTAAAACATAGGAATGTTAGTAAAGACAAACTCAAAAAACTAGTGGACAAAATAATACACGAGATGTCAACTGACATAACCACTACGACCAAATTAGTTTTAGATATGATAAATAAATCACGCAAGCGGTTCAATATATCAGATGTGGATAGAACCATTGAAATAACAATAGTGTACTATGTAACACGACACTTTGTATTGGCAAAAGATATTTCGTTGATAACTAACCTTGGAATAGTTAGAAAAGAGTATGAAATAAAGTCCAAAGGATTTTTTATGCATGAGATATGTGAACTAACTAAACTATTTAGATCAGGAGTAGTAACAGCTGAGAATAACGTAGTTAAGGTATATTCATGTTTTGATGTTGAGGGGTTCTGTACTAGAGGTGTAGACTATATTGACATGGTATTTGAATGGAGGTGATTGAAGTGTGGAAAATTTCGATTAAGGGTGGTGATGAATTAACAAAATTGTTTAATTCGCTGGTTGATAGTGATTTTAAGACAACAGAAGACGTCAAGAATGCAATAGATAAGACACGTAAGAATATAACAACAGCACGCAAGATGCTAAGGAACGTATCATACCTTAAAATTCTGCTCCGTAATACAGTAGTCCCAATGTGTGGAGGTATTGACAATGAATTATACGATAAAGCCAGTGAGCTACTTGATAAAATAGAACGCACGGAACTTGATTTAAAAGACTACATAGCACACACGGAGGGAAGACTTGATCAGCTTTACGAGAAACTTGAAAAAATGAAGAATAAGAAGTGATTAGTAAAAATAATCAGGGGGTAACACAATGAATGTTATGGAATTCGCAAAGAAGTATAATATTCCAATTGAGGACTATGGAGTAGTTGAGAACATTATTGATAAAAAGTTAAAAGAAGCAATCAGTCATGATGCACTAGAAGGATTTACATGGTACCTGTACAGGGGTCTTGGTATACTGGAAAGCTACCCAGCAAGTAGAAGATGGACGATTGAAGAGTGCGTTAGAGACTTATTACAGAACGCACTTGATGAAGGGAAAGTAGATATAAAATTTGATGAAGAAGGTCTGCACATAATAGATTATGGTAGAGGAATGCCCTTAAGTGCATTTGACTTCGGTGGGGAAAAAGCACAGAACCCATGCTTCAGAGGTGGATTTGGCGAAGGACTAAAAATATCATTATCAACACTCACTTTAGTATACGGAATGCCGGTCTACTTTATAGTCAACGATGGACTAGCATATAAGACGTTTAAATATAAGAGTAGGTTCGGTGGAGAATCAAAGCTGTACATTGCGGTTGGTATGACGAATAGAAGTGTCAAGCCTCATGGTACTCATGTTATAATACCATATGCTGATAAAAAAAGTATTGGTAATTTGGATAAAATAATTGTTAACCCGGATGTAGAGATATTCAGGACATATCAGTCTCCAAGAATAAAGCCAAAGTTTAATTTAGAAGAGGATAAACTAATGATAAAATTTGATGATAGTATTAAATGCAGGGTAAAATACGCAATACTCAGCACTCCAGATGTCATATATGCTTCAGACTTATTCTTTACAATACCTTCCAAAAACGATATGTTTGGCCACATGAGGACATTTTATGGGTACAACCTGTGGTTGACAACAATAGACGAATTAGAACCAAACAGGAAAGCATTTATGTCAGGTGGTTTTGACAATACCCTACGCAAAATGTGCTTATTACTTGGCGAAGCACCATCAGATTATTTATTAGACATGATTAAGGAAGGAACAGAAGAGATAGCTACGGACATATATATCCTTGAACCAGACTTCGTTGAGTTAAAACTACTGCCAATTGACCAATGTGAAAAAACAATGGATAAATTTGTAAAGGCATTAAAAGCATTATTTAGTCCAAAAAACACATCGATCCTGATATACAAAGGTAATTATAATCTGCAAAGTATACTACATTACAAACCAGAGAATTCGAAAGTTCTTATTATAGACGGTAGATACGTAAACTGGAATCCAAACTTCCTGCTTAAACACTATAAAAACTTCACTGACTACGTTAACGAGCATCAGGAAAAAGTGAAAAATGAAATGCTCAAGAACAGCTTAAACGATACTAGAGCGTATGACTTTGCTAGGACAATACTTAACATGATACTTAAAGCAGTTTATGGTGATGAGAATAAGATAGATTTAATTCTAACCAAAAAACCAGTATCAAACGTGAAGGGACTAGCTGAGCAGGATATTATAGCTGAAAAAGCTACAATCATAATACCATATTATAATTCACTGTACGGTACTCCAGACACTGAGGAACTAATAAGACTGCTAATTCACGAACTGGCACATGTACTGCCAATGGTCTCCGGGGACTTCGTTAGGTGGATGAAAAACAAGGGATATAAGATTAGTAAGTATTTCTCGCTTAAACATACGTCCATGGAGTATGAGTACGCACTACAGTACATATCAATGAAGATTGCAAGTGATGTTGAGATAATGGAAGCACTACGCAGAATAATAATATTCGGTATAACGGATTACAATGCAATTCCAAGAGAGATTATAGAACCAGAGATAACAATAACAGTACCTGATAATGTTATTAATAAATTCTTTGATATTGTACATGATGAAGTGTACATAGGACTAAGTTTAAGGGAAATACAAAAACCAATTAGAAAAGCATTCAATATGTTGATAGCAGAGTACGGTAAAAATGCACCCATGGTATTCAGTGTTATAATGGGTATACCACGATTAAGTATATTGGACGTCACTGGATACCTGATAAACGTTCCAGAGTTCAAAAATGGTGATATAGTTAGTACGAGAAAGGAATACAATTTTGGTGTACTAGTAAAGTATTATTCACCATTCCTGCCAAGTATAGAACTTAAAAACAAACTTATAAAAAACAGACAATTATTACCATCAGAAATGAAGCTGATAGAGAACGATAAGGAGCTTAAGGAAATAGTAATTGAGTCATATATGAAAGCACGAAAAGACCTAATTGACGACATAAAGAGGTTTTACATTAGTCCATTAACAGAACCACTCGGTGTACTGTGCATGTACACGCCAGTTACAAGTAAGATACAAATAATTGATATAATGTTTGGATCAAGTAAAAAAGATAATGTAATATCGCTTAAGGACATATACGAGGAGGTGTATAAGAATGTCTGACTTAATAATAAAGTACCCGAAGAAGTCAATACACGTGTATATTGAGGACAATAGGGATGACGTGGCAGTGCTAATAAAGAATGCATCCGGTAACGTCTATCCAAACACGGCTGAAGCATATGTTGACTCAGTTTTAAAAAAGATATTCAAAGGACTAAAGTGAGGTGATAACAATGGATGAGGATCTGAAAAAGAGTATAAAGTGGTTTTTCATTTTGTTCTTCTTACCCTTATCGCCGTTCATAGCTGCGGACGTATACTACACGTACGTTAAAAAAGAATGGCCGAGGTGACTGAATTGTCCGATGCATTGGTTAAGAAGTTGGATAATGAGATAAAAAAGGCTGTAAAGACGCATAGGAGAAAAAAGTGTGGCAGAAGGAGGGGTTCAAAGAACAGGAATACTGCTGAGGAATTGCGTAAAAAACTTGCTGAGCTGACTAATGAGTTTAACGACGTTAGAAGAAGTAGGGATGCAATTCGTAGCATAATAAACAGGCTTGAGGAAATAAAGTGGATCTCAAGTAGGTATGGCATTGATAATATAATGTACGAGGCTGATAACATGATTAAAGATGTAATAAATACTGAAAGAAAACTTGACGAGGAAATAAACTTATTATACGATGAAATGAATAGTATTAGGATGAAACTAAACAAACTTATTGGTCCGAGGGAAAAGAAGAAATCCGGGTGATAATTGTGCCGTGGTTAATAATACTTTGGACTCAAGGTAGTATTGACATAATAAACTTAAGTAAGATAAACGCAATAAGAATGTACAGGAATCAGGGCAGGTTCTCCGTTACAATAACGACAGATGATAGAATAAAAATCAGTTTTGACTTTTATAATGACGAAGAAATAAGCAAACTACCATCAATGTTAAAGCACGCTGAAAGCACAAATAGTGATATTATAATAGTTCTTAAAGATCAGAAGATATTTGAAAGTAAAAGGGGTTTATTACTCAAACTAAACAATAGTGGGAGGTGATTTTGTGGTTAAGAGTATAATTGACGTCAATGAGGTATATAATGAAATAGCACGTAAGATGCTAAGCGAGTTATTAGACCATTTGAAAGACAAACCAATAATAATACAAATTGGTGATACTCAGTTAACTGTAAAGATAAGCAAAGTAAAAGAAGAATATAACAAAAAAGTAAAAGAGGAATAAACCGACTGGACGTCAATTGGATAGTTAGACCAAAGGATATGATTAGTTTCTTTTACGTTATCTCTATTATTGTACCGTCGTCGAGTTCTACTTTTACTGTCTTTATTGGTCTTAGTATTATTGTGTTGTCTTTAACTTCAACTGTGAATCTCTGACCACCGGGAAACCTCGACCATACTTCCTTTGGCAGTTTTATTCGTCCAATTTCATCCATTTTTATGATCCTCATGTCCAACACCTCCAATTTTCCTCTAATCAAATATTGCAATATTTTTTTATAAGCTTTTTTGTGCCAAGTAGAAATTTACAAAAATGTGTTAAAACCGAAAAGTTTATATAGTGCAAAGCACATAAGCACTCTCGAACCTCCCACCTTGGGAGGTAGCTGGAGGTGACAAAAAATGGTAGGGTTTAGGAAAGAAGACCTCTCGGAGACCGTTAGAGAAAATTTTGTAGGTGTGGTAGTCTATGCAGACTACCCATGCAACTGTCCAATATGCAGGAGGGGAACTGAGAAGCTCAAGAACTACGGTAGGAGCGAGCAGAAGAAGATACACTTGATAATAAAGCCCGTTACAACATACGACAAGCTCCAGCATGCATGGTATCCGGACAGCAAGATTATCTGGAGCAATCTCGGAGGACTGGTTGTTGCACTAAATGATCTGTTTGGATTCTATCCAAGTGGAAGGACTGACAAGGAACAGTGGGAAGAGGTTAAGAACTTTCTCATGGGGAGAGCCTTTGAGTGGGTGTCAATGAAAAGTGTTGACTTTGTTTCACAGGTCACAGGCAAGGAGATACCAAGCAGGCTCCCTGATACTCTCAAGAACGCAAGGGAGAACTGGTTCCCACTTAGGGAAATAGACAATGACGAACTCAAGAGAACATATGGTGTTGACTTCGACGAGGTCATGGAGGCTGGAAAGGCAGAAGTTGAAGAGATATTTAAGGAAATAGAGGCAGAAGAGGAACTCTTTGAAGAGCAGTACAGTGAAATGGATCAGATTGGCTTCTGATCCTACTATTCTTTTATAGTTTTTTGAGGTGATATCATGGAGCTAAGTGACATACGTGCACATGCGTATTTTAAGATTAATGGTAGTATAATTGGAGTAAACATCTCCAAGGAACTAACAGAGTATTTTAATGAGCAACCGGATGAGTTAAAAAACATACTTTTAAAGGCTCTGAAAAACAAAAGACGCCATCTAAAAGAAGAGATAGATGAAAGACGTCGTAATGCTGCAATTCTTAAGGCAGTAAAGAAAGCGGCGGATGCAATTATAAACTCAGACGTAGTAAAAGAGGTCATGAAAACTGTTCCAAAAGAAGAAAGAAGAGCGGTAAGAAAAATAATTAAGCACGGTATAATATACGAGGCAGATGTTACAATAGATACATTTATTCTGGATCAGTATATAGAGGAACTGAACACAGTTAGAGCGATAATAGAAATTCTTGAGAAGAACCCAATAGCACTATACATTAATATTGATGGTGATTAATATGGTTAGAGTACTACTGCTCGGTAGCACTGGAAGAGGAAAAACCTTGACATCCCTTAGTATAGCCAAGCACTTCAGAACAGTATATTACGACATAGACTTGGGAACAGACTTATGGCTTAAAACACTAAACATAACTGAAGATAATAGTAAAATAAAAATACTAAGGATAAGAGACTGGGAGGATTACATAAAGTTTGACATAAAGAAAGTCGCAAAGAAGAACAGGCCAAACTTAATAGTTGTTGACAGCATTTCAGAGTTATTTGATAAGTATAAAGACTATGTTCAGAATTATGTCAGGGAAACCGGAAGGTTCCCAATGCCGACAGCTACTGGAATAGTTGACTTAACAAAGAAGGGCATAAACACTGAGTTCATAACGCTACCAATGCAGATGTATTCCTTACTTTACGATACGATTGTTAATGTAGTAACAAATGCAACAAGCTATTCAGACCACACAATAATAACAATGCACCCACTTGAGACACGATTAGTCGCACAGTTGGGTAATGGTTCTTCAGAGATTGTTCATTCAAGTTCAAAGCTCAACTTTCTACAGTCGATATACAGAAAAGTTGACGTGATCATAAAACTGCCAAAACCAATGCAGGGACAGGTAATTAAAGCACGTGGAGACCTACAGCCAATTGATAAACCCGTAGACCCAATTGATTTCATAAAAGAAAAATTTGGGGTGGGTGGTGAGTAATGTATTCGGATGATGAGGTAATATCAATTGAGGAGCTTAAAAGATTTCTTATTGAGCATGGCGATAAGGTTATCTGTGTTGGGTGCGGTAGACCACTGTACCATAACTGGGGGGTTAGCAGGTATCCTCACGATGGAGGGATAAGGGTAAAAGAAGACCAATTAACCAAACAGTGGGTGTACATACACCATACAATGTGTGGTTACGACATGGCATTATGGAAAATGGAGCAGAGGCTAAAATACATAAACGAGGAATTATACAATGAATACGTCAATAGAGTATATGTCACAGGAGGGAAAAACAATGACAAATGACTTTACGATGCGTATTGTAACAGGTACGAGCAACAAACCACAACTGTACCTAACAAAAGAATTAAGGCAATTAGGTTTAAAGAAGGGAGACACTGTAGTGGTCATGGTTAGGGATAATAAGATAATAATTCAGCGGGCAAGGGTGGTGATAGAATGAATGCTGAAAAAAACGATATCATAATAAACAACGTAGAAAAAAACGAAATCACAATACGTGATGCTAAAGATGCAATATATCTTTTAACAAAACTAAACCAGAAGATTGACAAGATAATGTCGCAGAGTGATACATTTAGACAGGAGGAATTACTTTATCACATTACAAATTTACAGATAAGTGCAAAGCGAGGTGTGAACATCTCTGTCTCAGAAGCCGAGCCAGATTTTTCCATAATAGACGCAAGAAAGGTAATTGCCATAACCAAGTCAAATGTATTCAGATTGCTTCACTATAGTGACATAAAAAAGCATGGAATTAACTACGTGGTACACAGGGACAATGGAAAAATAGACACGTTTATGCTGTATCCGGTTGTTGACATAAAAGAGGTAACAGAAGATAATATAGATAAACTTGTGCTCAGTAACTCGAAAGGTCAAAAAACAGTCGTAAATAAAGATCACTTCATTAGGGCAGTTAAAATTCTGTACTTATTAACAGACGATAAGTATTATTACAAGGAAGCTAAAAAACTGCCGATGCTATGCGGTAAGGATACTCCTGTCGTAGTAGGTCATTATAATTACATTGCACTAATAGCTCCAATGATCTCACCATGACTATTTTTTTTTGGAGGTGATAAAAGTGTACAGGGTACTTGATCTGATATTTAGTGATGAGGATTTCGACATGCTAAAAGACATAACCGAAAAGTACGAGTCAGGAAAAATAAAATACAAGGACTTTATTAAAGCCGCACGTTATTTGATGCATAAGTACAATAAACACACTTCAGACATATGGCGTTATGAATATGCAGTGTTCAAGGGTAACTATGAGGAATACTTTAGACTAATATTGGCTACTCTAAGGTTCAAAAGACCAATAAAAATTCCGGGTGACTGGAAGCACTACAACTATCACTGGATTCAAGTGCTTGTCTTTACAATTGACCCACACTGGAAGCAAGAAGACATAACAAAAGTGTCAGAGCAGATTATAAGTGAGCTACCTGAAATGTG
>Ga0256840_1004070_pt1 | contig 11233 bp, 9 predicted proteins | sample 355202metaG_FD_185969 | JGI IMG/M metagenome (GOLD analysis project Ga0256840, IMG submission 185969) | Hydrothermal vent microbial communities from Mid Atlantic Ridge, Atlantic Ocean - 355-202 | ecosystem: Environmental > Aquatic > Marine > Hydrothermal vents | place: Atlantic Ocean: Mid...
AATTTTTGCGCCCGGATGAATATCGATTCCGGTTTTTTCGTGAGCGTACTCGGTCAAGATCCGAGGAAGCATGGGCACCTTCAACGCGTATAAAACATGGGCAATACGATAGGCCGTAACCGCGACAATACCGGGATAGGAAAAGACAACGTCTTCTACACTTTCAGCCGCCGGATCGTTTTGATACGCGGCGATGATATCGTCATTGAGTTTGGACCGAATTTCGGGAAGTTGAGACAACAGTTCTAACGCCAAACGTTGGCAACGAGGACGAGGCGAAAGATCCTTGTCGCTCTTTTCCCAATTCGTAGCGCGGTGAATTTGTTCGCTCAGCATTTCGGTCGCGGGCAAAAGATGCTCCGCCAAAGACAGACGCAATGTCGCCTCGCTTAAGTGACGGGTCGAAAAATACCCCAGAAAAAGCAAGTGCTGAATATGACCAAAAGCCTCAATCGTTGCCCGCCGATTTGGCAACGCGTAGGTCTCCAAATTGTTAATTTCCTCTGGCCCAGAATAACTCTCAACCAGTTGATCTAATACCGACTCAATCGCTTTTTGTTCATCAGACATCTTTCTAACCACTTTTCCAGAAGAATGTAAAAACGCAGTGTGGGAAACCTTAAGAAATAATGCAACGAAAATATTAAAAGGGTGTCTGAGTAAAGACGATCGGAAACTCCATCGAAAACGGATTGGTTTGTCGGAACGTCCACTTTGGTTACCACAGATCGCTTATAAATAAGAGTAATCCGGGTATACCCAAGGGCAGGCTTCGCACACCACAGCGGTACCCCTACAGATCAAATTCAATCTCCGACTGTTTTTAATCAGACACATTAAAAGGTATTGAACAGGTCGTGTGATCCGTTTCTGAGGTATTTCTTTCTTTGCAGCTAACTCTACAATCCACTTTCCATTTCCTCAGAAAAGGATCACACTATTGAAGAGGAAAATCTCCAGGGCGTTTTTGATCATTTCGGAGAAAATTTCTCGAATTTTCGAAGGATGAAATCATTTAGGAAAGCACATCGCGTAAGTTCTCCATAACCACGCGACGCATTTGAGCGGCCGAGGAAAAGCGACGGTTTGGATCCCGTTGAAGTGCTTTTCCAACGAGCTGAATGAAGGCCGGAGAAACGCCCTTGCCTTCCATCTGGGCTAACGAAAACTCTGGAAATTCGCCCAAGGATTGCGGATCGATTAACGTCACGGCTTCCCAAAGGGTCACGCCTAAGGAATAAAGATCAAAACGGGGATCGATATAACACTCTCTTCCCGATTGTGCTTCCGGGGCAGCGTAACCGGCCGTGATACAACCCGCCGTTGGCTCGGTTGTTTTTTCACCCAAACGCATCGTCACCGCGCCAAAATCGATGAGCGTAAAATAGTCCCCAGCGCTAGCCAGAATATTTGCAGGCTTTAGGTCCTGATAAACAAAACACGCGGCTTGGGACCCCACACTAAAAGGTTTATGCAAACGTACAAAGATGGTTAAAAGCTCTCGTGCTAAGACGAGCAAGTTGGTCTCCAAACGTTTACGAAAAGTCTCGCTTCGCATTTCCTCTGAAAGAATCTTTCCATCAATAAGTTCGAGAACTAAAAAAGGCTCCGAGGCGAGTAGAGATTCGGAGAGCTGAAAAGGATTGTCTTTTCGGCCGTAGCTTTCTTCTAAAGTCAGCGAGCGATCGTAGAAAAAATGATTTGGGCTCGGAATATTATTGAGCCCTTCATTCCTAAATCGAACGATTATTTTCTTTTCCCATTCAAGAATACTTCGTGTTTGCTTTACAAATTTTTCAGCTTCTTCTTTGGTATATTGAAAATGTTTGGCGTTCGATCCTGAATCATAACGCGTCGTTTTAATCAGAACTCTGTTGTTCGCGCAAAGCGTATCGACTGCGTCATAAATAACACCCATGCCTCCGCTATCGGCAAAAACTTTTCGTATTTCATACCGTCCTTCGCACAATACTTGAGGAGATTTCACGAGCTGGCGATCTCGAATTTAATCGCTAAAACGCCAGCGAGCACGATGACATCGTTGGGCTTTAACACACGACGATCCCCAAGACTAAGCAGCTCATTGTTGAGTTGAGTCCCTGCGTTACTCACCACGTAAAGGGTGTAGTTTTTATTCTGTCGATAAACGTAGGCATGTTTACGAGATACGAGCCCCTTTGTATCATACTCGCTGAGATCAAAATCAGGGTAGGCATCTGAATGCGGATCTCGACGACCCAAAAGAGTCTCGTCGTTTTCAATATAATGCTTATGAGCCTCTTCTCGATTCACATAGAGGGTCAAGGTCGCCGGATTAACGTAGGTTCCCGGTTGAGGAAGAGGCGCCAGTTTTTCTCGAATTTTGGGCTCACTTTTAAACATCTCCCTAAATTGGGGCGACCCAGAAATACCCGCTGCATCGATATAAGAATCTTCTGGAGCAGCGCCCTCATTTAGATCTTCTTGAACCTCGGACACTTGCACTTGGCTTGGCGCCTCCATGCCTTCTTCGTAATCGGGCACATAGGTCGTCACGAGGTCCGATGCGGTATTTCCAAGCTCGGGCTCGGCCGCCGTCAGGCTTTCTCCCATCGGACCAAATCCTTCATCATATTCGGGGCTACCTGGAAAATAGGCCTTTCCATCCAAAGGCGAATAGAGAACTTGGGCTGGATTTCCCTCGTCTTCCTCGATGGCACTTGATACGGCTTCTAAGGCCGCAGCCGGGAATTCTTCCTGGTCAAATACCTGGTTTTCAAGAGGCAGGTGTTCATCTACCGAAGGCGTTTCTGCGGCCAACATTGCGGCTACGTTTTCTTCTGGCGCAAGAACCTCTCCTGGCTCAAGAGGACTCAATCGCTCTCCACAAACCTCACAATGTTCGGCCCTTGCGGCGTTCTGAGTTTCACATACAGGGCATATATTTTCCAAAGCGCATTCCTTAGTTAGTGTTTGAATTTCTGTCGCACCATGACGACGATGACATCGCCGAGGCTTCTGTTTTCATGGCCTCGATTTTTGCCTTTATTTCTGAAGGCTGAAAGCGAGTGTTTTTATTGGTTTGGTAAATCAGCTTACCATCATAATCTATTTTTTGAGAGCTCATCTCGAGCGCTTTTTGGGCCATCAACTTACAACGTTCTACGTTCGAATTGGCACGATGGATTTTGGCTCGCTCAGAATAATGGGCGGCAAGGTCATAGGCCAGGGCGACTTTATTACCTATCTGGGAGCAGGCAATGATCGCGTCTTTGGCGCCGCAGGCCGTCGTCTTTAAATTCGAATCGCGGCGGTAAATCACAACCTTCCCTAGTTTACGCATTCCGCCTTCGCCTTCTTCATACTTAAAATCTCCTTTGAGCGACAAAATATCGTTGGCCTTTAACCATTGAACGTTGGACTTGACGAGGGAGATAATATCTTTGGGAGCATCGGAGAGTGGTGGAATCGCTCCACATTCAACCCGCTTTAAGGGTCCAGCACTTTCGGAAAAAGCGGATTTTGTGGTTAGAAAATAGGGACCAAATCCACCTTTTTCGTCCTGTTTGGACATGACCTGAAGGTCCAGTTGACCACAACCAACATAGGTTGAGGAAAGATCTGCAAAGGCCGGTTCCGCATCTTCGATTTCAACCTTCGCATTTTGGATTCTAAATTCACATAAAGATTTTTCAAAGGGAACATCGATCACACCACCAGATTGATCTTTCCCGCTATATCGGAAAACACGAGGATCTAGGGACGCGCTTTTTGAAAACGCATTTGTAATCTCCTCAGCGAGCTGCTCAAGGGCTGTTTTGGTTTGCATACCCGCTAATGTTTCGCAGGCTTGAATTCCCTTTTCCATAGAAAAAAGGGCATCAGAACTGATTTCACGCTCTCGTGAAACATCGAGTAAGCTCGCTCCTAAGTTCCCCATTTTTTCTGCCAATCGACGATCCAATCGTTCTAACTCTTCGAGAATCAAAGGTGTTTTTTGATGTGTTGCCACACGCGCATTGGCTTCTAATTTTATCGGTTTTAGAACCGCGTTTCGAAGGGTGCTCAAGGCTGTCCAGTCATGCCCATCAATGGCCAATGAAAACGCGCCTAAATCATCGATGGCTTTGCTCACTTCAGCAGGATCCTCGTCACTCTTTTGAAGGCTCTTTCGCGTCACCGATTGTTCTTCTTTAATACGCAGGTTTTTTGCACGTTCAGGATTCACACCACAACTTGATAAGATTGGGAAAACTAAACAGGCTAGAAAAACGAGACGCATTATGACCTCGGTGAAGAAACTTGCGGCCTTATATCACGGAGATGCAACCATGCAAAACCTCATTCTCCGGTCCTCAATAAGTGCCTTCCCTTTCCAATCAACTTTATTCCTCTTTTCATTTACTTCGAAAACACTTTAGATAGGATAGCATCACCACATTCTAAAACAGGATAATCTATGTCGGACGATAATTGGAACAATAATAAAGACAAAAATGGAACCGACGGCGAGTGGGGATTCGTCTCCGACCAACCCGGTGGCATGTCGATGGGCGACGCCAAAGGCATTCAAGACCGCGTCCTACAACTCATGCAAACCAACGACGTCCAAGCAAAAATTAATGGCGCCGCCCAACTCATGACCGAAGGACAATGGGATGCCTGCATTCAGGCCTACGCCCATATTAAAAACGCCCATCCCGAACAAGCCGCACTTTGCGAGAGCCAAGTCGGCGCTGCTGAGTTTTTTAAGGGAAATTACGATAACGCGATCCAACATTACGAACTTGCCAAATCGCTCGGCGCAGATCTAGGAATGATGGATATGAACATCGCCGAGGCGAAAGAAAAAATGGCAAATAGCGCCACGATGGCCATGGAATCGCTCCAACCGCCACCCGCTCGCGCTCCGCTAACTCCCCCTCAAAATTCGGGCTTTGTTCCCATGCCCACGCATGCGGACCCCAACCAGGCAGCACAAAACCCAGCGATGCCGCAACAAAACCCTAATTTGCTTCCCGCAAATTCGCTCAGTTCTGGCGGCTTGGACAATAACGATATCATCGCAATGCTGCTCTCCTTTTTCATTTTGCCGGGAATCGGACACATTATTGCCGGGCAGACCATGAAGGGGTTCGCCATCATCGCCACCACCGTTTTAACCTGCGGGCTACTCGGACTCATGTGGCCTATTGCACTTGTCGATCTCTACATGGTTTTGATGGCTAAAAAACAACGCACCCTAGGCGATTGGGAGTTTTTTCCAAAGATCTAAAATTGTTACGCAGACCCTTCCGCCGCCCTTTTCAAATCACAAACAATCACAGACCTAAAAATCATTCAATTCAAGGCCGATCCCACCGCAATCAGCGGCGAGTGCACAATCAGGGTCGACCTACCTTAGGGCAAGGCATCGCAATCGGGTCTAAAGTCGGGATCGCTTCCACCGATGATCACAATACCGTATTTATTTTCAAAGGGCAGCGTTTCTCGAATAAACAATCCATGATAATGCCCTTCTTTATCTAACACTGCATGAGGAAGACTAAATACTTTGTCGGCTTCAAGGCGATATCGATCCCGCTCCGACCTTAAGCGCAGCGCTTCATCGCCACTAATAAGGAGAGATTTTCCCGCACAATAGTCGCGCTGGTTTTCAGCTAAATCGATGATTGAGAAAGAGGGATCCCAATCGAAAATAAAAGGGTTGCGGTGTTTCCAAGTCAGGTCGCCTTTTTCACCACCGCCATCAACCAAGAGGCGTAGGCTATCGCCAACATAAGGCTTGCCGTGCTCTACCAGAAAGCTCATCGCGCTTTGCATGCCGTCGGCAATTTTGATTTGGTTGGCAAGCTGCGGATCGTTTAGCGCATTCCCGTAACCAAATGAAAAGGAAAGGGGACCCGCATGGATGTCATAAATATCCTCGCGGCGGCTATCTAACTGGAGTTGGTAGGCGTCAAACTCTTCCCAGAGGTGCCAATGGATAAGCGTTAAGAATTCGATGCCCGCTTCTTCGTCCAGTGTCCCCGTCGTAATGTCCATTCGGTTGCCATTCCAACTTTGAACCTTTTTCGGCAAAATACCCCAGGTCCAAAATTGGCATTTACCGTTCAGGTAAATATAACGAACGCCGTTTTCAGAATAAAAATACCTGTTGACACCAAGGGCATGAAGCGTTTCGGTTCGCATCACCAAAACGATATTATCGCTACCATCACAGACGGAATAGTAGTCCGCCACATTGGGAACGCGTTCTGGAATATCTGTCTTCTTTTCGGCATCCGAACATGCGCTCAGAACGATAAGCAGCAAAAATAAAGGTAGGGCGTTTATTTTATTCATATTTTAATCCTTTTCTTAAATGAGAAAAATCAAAAGAAGGATCCTCATGAGGTCCTCCCGATTCTGTTAATAATCGTTGTTCTTCGGGTCCTGGTTTTTCGATCGCGTCCCTCAATCCTTGGCAGAAGGAACGCATGTCACGATTGCCGCGCGGACCATAAGAATATCCGCTAAGGACACAAAATTGTTCTTCTTCACAGTCGAGCCGCGTCTTACAAGAGAGATTTTTATCGTGAATACAATGCTGTAAAGCGCATTGTTCCCCTTGTGCGCAATCATTGTCTGATGCACAAGGCGAGCATTGTCCATTTATGCACGCCATGGCGAGCCCGCACCCATCGTCTTTTTCACAAGGCGGAAGTTCTTTGGGGGGAAGCATGCCTTGCCATTCTTCGAAATCTCGTTCCTGGACATCGCCTTGCTCTGCGAATTTTTTTAATGAGCTTTCTGATTTTAGGACCTTCTTAGAAAATTTGGAGTCTTTCTTGTCGTTTTTTTCTAATGTGTCTTTAGTAAGTTTTGCAACTAATCCTTCGTTTTTTTCTATTCGTAAATTGGTCGATATGCTGAAGAAAAAAACAATCCCCACGCCTAGCGCACCGGCTAAAAATGAAAGCCCAAATCGTTGTGCAAAAGAGTTCATCAATCGCCGACCGGATTACAATTGAGGTTATAAATGAAGTTTGTGTTTAAACTGTGGTCATTCTCAATGTGATAACGATAATCGCGCGTCGATCGCCCGTCGAAATCGTCCACATAGGTTTTCCAAAAACTCCAAGGTTCATTTTTTCCATGGTTTCCAGTGCTTGATCCGATACCATTATAGAAACTATGGATGGAAACCATCATATTAGAAAAACTGATCTGCATGCCATCCCCGGTGGTGTTATCATAAAGATCGCGCATATATTTGGCGCTGTTTATTTCTCGTCTTCGATCTGCGTTCGTACAATTTGACCCCAGGCTGGTTTCCAAATCAACGCTCAACGAGGACGTTGAGGGCGGAGCGCAGATGTCTTCACCTTGTCCAATACAATATATGGGATCGTGCGAACTGGGGTCAAAGGCGCCTGCCATTCCCATGAAAGTTGCCAATCCTTCCTCGAACTGTGCAGAACCCCATTCTTGAGAACTCAGGGTATGGTTACAATTCGTTCCAGAGGTATTGGGATAACAATAAACGTTAGGTGGATAGTCGAAGGTTCCGCCGTTGGTTGCTGCCGAGGATCCTACGTGTCCCATCTCGTGCGCGATAGTATGGTACTGAAATTGGCTACCACTTAAAATTGATATTTTCTTTTCGTTGGATGAAGAAACATTACCGCTGGTCCCGTTTAGTATTTTAACATTGTTAAAATGCCATCCAATAGGTGCCGAGTAACGGAACGCGTAGTGCCAGGTCCGCCATGCGCCCTCATAAATATTGGCGCCTTTGATAGGAAGACCAGCGCTTCCCCAATGGATGGTCCCCATATATTGGGGATTGGATGCACTTGTATTCCAGTAAACAATAGAGCTTGTATAGTCGAGATTTTGCGAATGTCCATTGGCTAAAAACACACGAAATCGTCCATCTCGATGTTCTAATCGAACGCGAATTTTCAGGGAACCTGGAACTGTTGGACTCGAGTATTGAATAAGATATGCGCCTGCAATATTGGTTGTGCCAACACCGATAAGATGGTTTCCATTGTAGAGTCTAACTTTCATATGACGTAAGGGTTGAAAGCTGTTCGCATCAGATTCGTTATAATTGGACCCGACGCAACTTCGTGAGAGATCGTCGGGACAATATTGGCCCAAATTATTATAACTTCGCAAAATTCCAGATACGTACCCCGTAAAAGCAAAGGCCGACGAAGAGCTAAGCATGATGAGGATGAGGAAAATATGTTTTAGTATTCGTTTAAACATTAGTTCTTCTCCTTTGGTTCAGGCTGTTTGACTCCGATATTGATGAGCGATAGAGCGTTGAATTCTTCTTCATCTATGATTGTTTTTTTACCCTTTATAACTTCAGTAAAGGCCTCGTCAAAGGCATTGGATTGATTGCCTTTTTGATCAATTGAAACCGCTCTCACACGAAAGACATAATACCCGTCCGCGAGAGAAGGATTAAGATCAACTTTAGATTGATTGACTGAGTTTGAAGAAAAACGGAAATCACTTGATATCGACGGCGCCACAATGGAATGACCACGGTCATCTAATATTTCGGTTGAATAACGCGTCACAATGTCGTGTTCGGTACGATTCTTGATGAAGAGATAGTAGGATAATGTTCCATCAGATTTTGCTTCATTGTACTTAATTTTAACACTCAGCGGATTAGCGATTTCTTGAGTCGCGATTTCCACCAGATCAGAGCTTTGAAATGGTGATGCTTGGACGCGTGTACTAAGACCGCTCAGAATCATAAAACTCAGTAATCCTCCGACGAACAATCCGCTAAAGATCGCTTCTTTCTTTCTTTCTTTCTTTCTTTCATATTCCCCTCCTTCAGGGCTATTTGGGTGAATCGCGATAGTAAAGATCGTACGATTTTTTTCAAATGGTTTTTTAAAATTTTGTTCTCAGGTATTTAATTGGCATGATTTAAATCGGAGAAGACTCTCCTCCATGCGGTGCGCGGTGTTGGTCTCTTCGCAACGCGCGCTCAATTTAATCTACGGCGTTAACCTGAAGATCGAATGTCTTGTTTCGTAGGAGGTCTAACCCAACTCAATGATGCACTCTTGGCTACATCCATCATAGCTTTGCGTGTTTCCGTCGTCGCAATTTTCGCCAAAGTCGATGACGCCGTTGCCACATTTATCACCGCACCCAACTTCAAATTTCACTTCGCCAGCCTCGTCTGCATCTACAATTTCACAGCTCGATGGGCATAATGTAATGGCGTCCTCAAGAACATAATATCCGCCCGATGCCGTGCACGAAGCCTCATCTTGGACGAAGGGAAAACGCACCACCGCTCCGCCATCACCAGGTGTATAGGTCGCAATCGCTTTGCTGAGATCGACATCCTCAGCCTCGGACGCATAACTGCATGGGATCGCAGAACGGGCGATCACGTCGGCGGCCAAGGCTTCAAAAATTTTATCAAAATTGTCGTTTTTGCAAATCGGGAAACGTAGTCCTCCTGTTAGAATACTCAGGTCTTGATACACCGACCCGTTGTTCACCGAACCGGGCATACATCGTCCGTCCACGAAAGGTGAACTTGCTGGCCAAGGCGCCGTCGCCGGCGTATTTTCGGCCAAACCGACGATAGAATGAAAAGTATAATTTCTTTGCGCCACGGTCCCAAATTGCTCGGGATGGGTCATCAGAAAATCGTCAAAACTCTGGGCTTCCATCCTCTCGTTATCGTCGGTGATCGCGAGAAAAGACTTAAAGGCCTCCGGGCGGAGATTGAGCCCCCAGGGCTCTTCGCATCCTTCAGAATAAGTATCCTCAAGTTTGCTCAACGCATTTCGGCTTGCGATAGATTTATTACAATGGGCGTACTTGGCATTCTTACCTGGGCTTCCAGCGGTACAATCGCTTTGTCCTAAAGGCGGCGCAATGCAAATCGAGGTCCCTGAATTTCCGTACCTTGCCACCATTATAACACGGTAATCAATGCCGCTTTGATCGAGAATCGTTCCCAAACTACCGTTCAAATTCGTCCGGATTGCCGCAGCTTCACCCGTCATACTTCCTGAATTATCCACGACAATAATAATGTCGACCGGCTTTTTGACCGCTGACGCTTTGCCCTCAATCGTATCGCAAAGTTCATCCGCGACCGTGGGATCTGTATTCTGATCTATCTCTTGTTTGTCATCGCGACCATCCCCGTCCGTATCCGCCTTGGTTGGATCCGTTCCAATCTCTACTTCTAGACCATCATTGAGACCATCCCCATCCGTATCTGGATTGTTAGGATCACTTCCCAATTCTGCTTCTTCCACATCGGTCAGACCATCCATATCGGTATCGACCGTGGAGACTGGCGGCTTCTTTTTTCCACCCGTCGTTCCATTATTACTTTGGGTCGTTCCGTTATTATCCTCGCCAGGTGTTTCATTACCGCAGGCAACAGCCAGGAGAGCACATAAGGCGATTGGCAACCATTTACTTTTCTTCATACTTTTCTCCAGATCCCGTACACGATACGAACAATCCAACATTCTCATGATCCCGCTACCTCGGTCAATTAAAACGCCGATTTAACTAAAAGGCACCAACGACGCTACAATCTAAAAGGGCGAGCTTGCTTCAACACAATACGATCATCGGAGGTTAACTTGATTTCTACATCCAAGGAAAAATTTTCAATATGGCTATAGACCTGCGTTGAAAAATGATCATGAGCAAGAAAAAGAAGGCTTCCTAATTCATCAAGTTGGGCTTGGGTCCAGATGTGCTCGCCTTCCTCTTTTAACGATGATGGAACCAAAACTTCAATTTCTTTTAAGCGCGTTCCGTCCCGACGAAAGGTCAGAATTTCTCCAATCGCATTTGGATCTGCGGGCTGAACGACGCTCTCTTCACCAATCTGGGAGTTGATACGATAAAGCGGCAAACCTTCATCTACCTTGAGCTCGGTAAGCGCTACCGCGTTTACTTTTTCAAGAACAAAAGACGGATTCACTGCGACGGCCATGAAGGCTTTTGCGTGATCGATGCCATAATACTCTCGCTCGTCATAGGCGCGTTCATTCCACAAACTCGACCAAACTTTTCCGAGCGCTTTGGCCACCGGCTTTTCCTCCGTCAAGTCGCCCTCCAAACCTTCGATAATATCGACGAGATAAAAACGATCGGGATGGGCCGTAAAGGCACGTCTAGCCTCTTGGAGAAGACGCTCCTTTTGGGCTTTTTCTTCGACCGATAAGCATAACGAGGGACCGTCTTCATCCCCATC
>Ga0256840_1004071_pt1 | contig 11232 bp, 10 predicted proteins | sample 355202metaG_FD_185969 | JGI IMG/M metagenome (GOLD analysis project Ga0256840, IMG submission 185969) | Hydrothermal vent microbial communities from Mid Atlantic Ridge, Atlantic Ocean - 355-202 | ecosystem: Environmental > Aquatic > Marine > Hydrothermal vents | place: Atlantic Ocean: Mid...
CCCCCATAAGGTTCTAACTAAGACACGCTTAACCGAGCATGTTTATGACCAAGGCTTTGATAAAGATAGTAATTTAATAGAAGTTTATGTGCGCCATTTACGTTTAAAAATTGGCAAAGAACGTATAGTTACTAAAAGAGGACAGGGTTATATTTTTGCTGACATTGTTGATATTACAAAGGACGTAAGGTAAACAAGCATGAAGTCGCTAGAGCGCCAATTACAAACCAGCCTTGCAATCGTCTTGTTATTAATTTTACTGGGCTTGGTAATTGTTGCTAATCTATCTACACGAAGTTTATTAGAAGAGTTTGTAACATCACGTTTAGAGCTTGATGCAGAGAGGCTATTAGACAGCTTGGATACTAGTATTCAAAACCCGAGAGTGAGACTGGGGAAAATCAACCCTGTTTACAATACCCCAGATTCTGGGCACTATTATGTAATTAAATTTAATAGAGATATTAATGCTCTCTATTCTCCGTCGCTGCAAAATGAAAAGCTGCGAACTCCGGTAGATTCTGATTTGAAGCACGGCATGGCAACCGTTGTGCATGATGTAACAGGCCCCAAGGAACAGCATCTTATTGTTTGGACAAAAGCCTATAATAAAAATGGGCAAGGTATTACTATTTCCATTGCCGAAGACATGAGTTTATTAATGAAAAATAGGCAATATTTCACATTGCTTTTCATTAGTATAGGGGTGATTGGATTTTTCTTAATCTTGGCGCTGCAGCGTTTTGTGATTCGACGCTTATTTAAACATCTTGATAAATCTCGACAAGAAATTCAGCAAATAGAATCTGGTGATCGCCAACAATTATCTGAAAACGTTCCAACTGAAATTTATCCCCTTGTAATGGAGTTCAACCATACGTTATCTTTAATGCAACAACGTATGGAACGCTCACGCAACTCATTAGGTAATTTGGCCCATGCACTTAAAACACCTCTTAGTTTACTAATGCAACAGTTGGATAAAGAAGAAAGTACAGAAGACTTAAAGCTAGCTAAACATCAAGCTGAACGTATTCGCCAACTCACTGATAGAGAATTAAAACGTGCTCGTTTAGCAGGATTAGGAAATACCACACAACGTTTTGACCCTCGAGAAGAGTTACCCACACTCGTCGATGTATTAAAACAAGCACATCAAAAATCTAACTTAAATGTTAATTTAGACATTGGGGATACCGTAAAAATGTTTGGTGATCGTGAGGATATGCTAGAGCTCATGGGGAACTTGATGGATAATGCTTACAAATGGGCAAAGTCCCAGGTGAATATCTCCGTTCAGATAGACCAACTACAAAAGTATATAAACATAACGGTAGAAGATGATGGTCTCGGTAAAACAGAAAAAGAGTTAAGTCAGCTATCACATCGTGGAGTGCGTCTAGATGAATCTGTAGAAGGGCATGGTTTAGGCTTAGCAATATGTAATGATATTGTAAGATTATACTCTGGATCTATTATCCTTAGTCAGTCAACTAAGCTCGGGGGGTTTTATGTGTTAATAAACCTTCCTTTAGCTCTAACATATGAAACTAAAGAATAATTCTAAGAAGAGATATATTGGTCCAGTATTATCAACACTGATATTATGAGCTTTTAAGTCTCGCGAAAAAGGCAGTTACTAACGTAATATACCTATATTAGCGTTTGTTAATACTTGTTATACTTTGAAACGTTATACTTGAACAATGATGAAATAATTAATGGAGTAACTATGTCATTATCTATAAAAGCAGGAAATACATTTTTTACATTTGGCTGCCTAGTTGCATTATCGACCAGTTCTCTAGCAAGTGCCGAAAACCTATTACAGGTTTATCAACAAGCAAAGAAAAACGATACTCAATTACAAATAAGTGAAACCAATTATCTTGCAACGCTTGAGAAAAAGCCACAAGTCATGTCTGCACTTAAGCCACGTGTTGATTTAGGAGCAAATGCAAGCTACAACTTACAATATCAAGGTCGGACTCTTCGTGGTGAAGATAAGAGTGCATTCTTAAACCTTGGTTATGATTTATCATTGAACAAACCACTAATCAACAAACAATTAGATGCACAAATTGCACAAGTTGATGCCTCGATCTTACAAGCAAAAGCAAGCCTAGAAATTGACAAGCAAAGTTTGATAATTCGAGTTGCAGAAGTCTACTTTCAATATTTAAATGCAGAGGAAACACTCGCATTTAGAAAAGCAGAAAGAACGGCAATCGGTCGCCAGCTTAATCAAGTTAAAGCCTATTTTGATGCGGGTCGTTCAGCTATAACTGATGTAAAAGAAGCACAAGCTCGTTATGATTTATCGAATGCACAAGTAGTTATTGCACAACAATTAATAGATGTTGCACGTGAATCATTAAAAGCAATCACCACAAAGTACTATCAAAAACTTAATGGTGCTTCCGATAATATTCCATTGATTACACCAAAACCAAACAGTATTGATGCATGGGAAAAAACAGCAATAGCAAATAGCCCACAAGTTCTCGTGGCACAACATGCCATTAATGTTGCTCAAAAAACCATCGATATTGAACGCGCGGCAAAAGCACCCACACTCAATCTTTTTGCTAAACACTCAGGTAGCTCAACTTTTGGTGAAGCTGCTTTTGATCAAGATAAATTTGATGGTTCCGTTGGTGTAAGGTTCAGTATGCCATTATATGAAGGTGGCAATATTGCTTCAAAAGTACGTGAGGCTCGTATTAAATTAAAACAATCACGCCAGCAGTTAGAGCTACAAAAACGCTTAACAGCCCAGCAAACACGTGCAGCATATTTAACGATTCTATCTGGTTTGTCGCAGGTAAAAGCATTAAAACAAGCACTAAATTCAACTCAAATAGCAGCAAAAGCAACTCAAGCTGGTTTTGAAGCCGGAACACGTACAGCAGTTGATGTATTACTATCATTAAGTGCGACTTTTGCAGCTCAGCGTGATTATTCTAATGCCCGTTATGATTTCTTATTAAATACCCTAAAGCTTAAACAAGCATCAGGCATATTATCGGAGAAAGATATTGCAGCTTTGAGTAAGCTACTTAGAAAATAAAGATCTCATAGCAATATCTTCTACTTGGTTACCTAAGTTTGTTTTACACAGGATTACTAAATTAGTTGTTTTTTCTACTTTCTTTTGCCTTATCAGGAAAAACAACTAAGTCATCAATCTCTAAAGTAATGCCTAGCTTCTCACCCACTGCGTGATCATGATGAGAATGTACCAGTGAAAATAATTGCGTGCCATCCTCTAATTCCAAGGTGTAAAGATAATTAGCACCTTGGAAATTACGCGCAACAATCAAAGCCTTTCTCGGGCTACAATCATCGTGCAAAATATCATCAGGTCGGACAAGTATTTTAACTTTACACCCAGTTTTGCAACCAGCAGGCACTTTTCCCTCTAATAAAGCTAGGCTGGTTTTAATTTTTTTGTCATCAACCACAACACCATCAATAAATACACCATGACCAATAAAATCCGCTACAAAAGGGTTTGCTGGAGTATGATACAAATTATAGCCTGAGTCCCATTGTTGTAGCTGACCATCACGCATAACCCCGATCTTATCTGCCATTGCGAATGCTTCGTTTTGGTCGTGACTTACCAATATTGCGGTTATTTCTTCTTGCTTTAGAATCTTACGTACTTCTCTTGCTAACTCCCCTCGTAGCTCAACATCCATGCTTGAGAAAGGCTCATCTAGTAATAATAAGTGCGGCTTAGGTGCTAAGGCTCTAGCAAGAGCAATGCGTTGTTGTTGTCCACCTGATAGCTCGTGAGGAAAACGCGAACGCATTTTTTCAAGCCCAATGAGTGATAATAAATCATCAATACGTTGTCTTTGTTCAGACCGCTTAAGATGATGAATTCCAAATCGGATATTGTCAGCGACTGATAAGTGAGGGAATAATGCAAAGTCTTGAAAGACCATGCCTATCTGTCGTTTTTCTGGTGGTAGGTTTTTATCTTTATTACTAATTATTTTTCCATCTAGATTTATCTCGCCTTTTTTTACAGGTTCAAAACCAGCGATTGCCCGCAGTAGTGTGGTTTTTCCACAGCCACTTGGTCCTAATAGACATCCTATTTCACCTTTATCAAGCTTAATTGAAATACCGTGTACAACGGTATTGGAGCCATAGGCTATTGAGGTATTTTTAATCTCCAAAAATGACATTTAATGTTTCTCTCCCGCCCGTGAATGACTAATTGCTCGACTTAGTAAAATAATAGGTAATAAACCTGTAAGAACAATCATTAATGCTGGTGCACCTGCATCTGCCAGCCTCTCATCTGCCGCCATTTCGTAGGCACGTACTGCAAGTGTATTAAAATTAAAGGGGCGCATAATCAATGTTGCTGGAAGCTCTTTTAATACATCAACAAATACCAATAACAATGCTGTTAATACTGTTCCTTTCATTAGTGGATAGTGAATCTCTTTTAATACACGTATTGGGCTAAGTCCCATTGAGCGCCCTGCATCATCCATTGAGGGTTTTATTTTACCCATACCTGCATCTATGGCTTGAATAGATACCGATAAAAAACGTACCGTATAAGCAAAAACCAGTGCGAATAAAGTTCCTGAAAGTAGTAAGCCAGTTGATACGTTAAAGTACTCTCGCATAAATGCATCAATGCTATTGTCTAGCCACGCGAAGGGTAACATTACACCAACGGCTATAACCGTTCCTGGTACAGCGTAACCCATTGATGCAACCCCAACACTAGTATTTATCACGGGTGATTTAAGCAAGCGCTTGCCATAACTAAGCAGTAATGCAATCGCTACGGCAACTATTGCGGCAATGGAAGCAAGCAATAAGCTATGCCCAACCAAAGTAAAGAAAGTTGTATCAATAACCTCTTCAGCCGTGGTAAATGTCCATATTAATAATTGTAGTGCTGGTAAGATAAAGCCAAAGAAGATGGGTAACAAGCAAGCTATAAACGCTAAAAAGGCTCGCCAACCTGTTAGTTTAAATCGTTTTATTTTAGAGTATTTATTACTGGTGTGATTAAAGCGTGCACGGCTTCTTGACCAACGCTCTAACAAAATCAAAGCAAACACAAAGCTGAGCAATACTGCTGATAATTTTGCGGCTGTGCCACTATCACCCATGCCAAACCATGTACGGAATATACCTGTAGTAAATGTATTCACACCAAAATATTGTACTGTCCCAAAATCTGCCAATGTTTCCATCAATGCCAGCGATAAACCCGTCACAATCGCCGGGCGAGCGAGTGGTAATGCAACTCTAAAAAAGCTGTTTAAGGGTGTATTACCAAGGGTACGACTAACTTCTAAAACACAGATTGATTGCTCTAAAAATGCTGCGCGTGACATCATATACACATAAGGGTATAGCACCAGTGACATCATTGAAATGGCTCCACCAATTGAACGTACTTCAGGAAACCAATAGTCTCCATAGCTCCATCCAAACCACTCTCGTATCTGGCTTTGGATAGGACCAGAAAAATCCAACAAGCCTGTATACGTGTAAGCAATAATGTAGGCAGGAATTGCCAATGGTAATAACAATGCCCAAGAAAAAAACCGACGAGCAGGAAAATCACACATACTCGTTAACCATGCGGTAATTACACCCATCGATAAGACACCAACACTAACGCCTAACATAAGCAAAAGTGAGTTAATCACATAGTCACTGAGCAAATTATCGACAAGGTGTTGCCAGTTTTCATTGGTGGGTTGAAAGATAAAACTGGCAATAACTATAATAGGTAATGACATTAATAATGCAATCACCACAATAGAAAAGCCCCAGCGATTAAACTGGGGCATCTTGAAACGTGTGGTTTGTGTCTGTTGTAACTGCTTCATTAATGTTTAATCATATTACAAAAGGGCAAATAAATGGGGGGGTGACAAAATATAAGAGATTCCACGATTATTTCCAACCTGCACGATCCATCAACTTAACAGCCTTACTATTTAACTCACCTAGCTTAGATAAATTTAGAGTATCAGCTTTAAACTTGCCCCATGATTTTAATGTATCGCTCCACTCAACATCTGCTACTACAGGATATTCATAATTTACATCCGCGTACCATTTTTGTGACTCCTTATTGACTAGAAACTCCATAAGCTTAAGTGCATTTTCTTTATTCTTAGCCGCTTGTGTCATTGCCACACCGCTGATATTTACATGCGTACCTCGCCCATCTTGATTTGGCCAAAATATTGCAACCGCATTTGCCGCATCTCTTTGCTTCTTGTCTTTTTTATTATTGAGCATTGCTCCGTAGTAATAGGTATTCGCAATCGCAATATCACATTGTCCCGCTGCTGCGGCTTTAATTTGATCTCTGTCCCCACCTCTAGGTGGCTTAGCAAAGTTGGCTACAAATTTCTTTGCCCATGCTTCAACTGATTTCTCATCCTTATGCGCCAACATTGAAGCCACTAATGATTGGTTGTAGATATTATTTGAAGAACGGATACAGATTCGCTTATTCCATTTATCATCTGCCAGTGCTTCGTAACTTGATAACTCCTCTGGTTTTACTTTACCTTTCACATAAAAAATAGGGCGGGCACGTTGAGATAAGCCATACCAAAAACCTGCAGGGTCGCGTAAGTTATCTGGGATTAGCGTATTTAAAACATCTGATTTTACACTTTGTAAAACGCCTGATTGTTGTGCTCGATATAGTCTCCCAGCATCAGTTGTAATAAAGATGTCAGCTGGGCTATTAGCTCCTTCTGCTTCTAAGCGCTTTAATAAAGCATCTGCTTTACCCGTCACAAAATTTACTTTGATGCCTGTTTCTGTTGTGAATTTATCTAACAATGGTTTGATCAGCTTCTCTTTACGTGCAGAATAAAGATTTACTTCACCATCCGCCATTGCAACATTTGGCAGGAAAAAAGATAGGCCAATAATACTTACTAAAAAAAATTTAGGTAAATGCTTTGATTTTGATAAAGAAAAAATCATGGGTTTTGCTCATTCGTTTCTAAGTTGAAAGAGATACTATTACAAACGAGAATCATTCGCAATAACTAAATGCAAATGATTCTCATTAATGAGTAGTGGTTTACTTTTAGAAAATCAATCAGGAAGATCATGCCTCGTCTATCAAACAACATTAAAGCGACATGATAAAATCAGCTATAAAAAATACTTTGTTAGTTATAATATTAAGAAAACACTGATTAAGAGTATAAATAATGAAAAGTTTGAGCATATTCGTGGTTTTAACAGGGGCATTAACACTCACCGCTTGCGGTGACACCCAAAAACCGAAAATAGAAAACCCTTTTGCAGGGCAAGTTGATGCATTAAAAAAAGCAAAAGATGTTGAACGTCAATTACAAGAGGCGACAGAAAAACGTATGAAGAAAATTGATGGAATAAACTAGAAGCCTCTCATTAGAAGCCTCCCATTCATACAGGTATGCGTTAAATCGTACGCGTATATATTGCTAATTTACAGGTAGCTTTGAACGCAACTCATCTCGGTCAAACCACCAATCACCAGCTACAATTGCATCAATAACTTGCGAAAGCTTTGGTAAAAAATCTGCTGGATCATTTAGCTCTAGCTTATCCATCCAGAAGTTAAGTTGCCCTTGATCTTTTACATTGCTATGGCGTTCTGCCACTGACGTGATGAGGTTTTTGCTTAAGAACATAACACTTTCGCGCTTTTGCCCTTCCAAACGTAAATCAGCAATATAATGTGCCGTTGCCGCAGCCACTGCCGCACCATCTGATTTTGCAGGTGTGTCATCAATCAAGTTTTTCATCATAACGATGCTTAGTTCAGGATCAATCGGATAAGTCACCGACAACCACATTGCGTGCCCAAGCGCGACTACAGCCGCTGGCAGATCCGTACGATACAACACGTCACAAGCATTAACTGCCTCTTCAATTTTGTCATGCTCCATGTAAATATTAAAAGCTTCTTTAGCTAAACCCCAGGCTGCTTCTGGCATTCCGCTTCCGCCAGAGTCGAGCATTATTTCTGCAATATCATATTGAAGATCTGCACGCTCTAAAGGATCACAATCAATGGTGAGCTGTGCAAGTTGAGCTTGTTTTTTATCTAACTCTGCTCTCAAGAATTCTTTTGATTCTGATGCTTCAGTAAAATTTAAAGCAGATGCTGCATCTTCTGGATTAATGTCTGGAGTGCTTGTAGGTATTTTTGAATCTGTCATAGTAAAAAGTATTCGTTAAGATAATTGACACGTATATTAGCAAATAATTATGAAGAATACAGTTTCAATGGCCGTTGTGTGCTTATTCTTACCTGAATCCGTGACTTCACTACGGATTCAGATCTTAATTACTTGAACGAATTATCCTAACTTTTTAACCGCACAAACCTTACAAAACAGCTAAAAACAGGGGGGGTGACAAATAATAAATCAGTTTAGGGAGCACTGATTAAGGCTGTGCTAATAATAATGATAGGTTATCTTTAACGCCTTCTTCTTCAAGCATAATTTCAAACTTAAAAGGTGTTGTGACATGCTTTTCAGGTCTAAACGGTATAATTAAATTCTCAAATTTTGGATTAAAAATAAGTGCTGAAATAGGTCCACTATTTTTAGCATCGAGATCATATATCCATAAATGATATTTCTGCTTTTCCCTCAAACTTGGTAAATTATAAAGCTTTATGATGCCATGTTGCTCTTTACTACTCCAAAGTACATTTCCCTTAACATTTTTAACCAATGGATTGAGTGTATGTAGCCAGTTAGTATTGATAACATCATCTTGGGTAAGCAACGATTGTTGTAGCTCTTCTACCTTCGTGCGTTGCATCTGATTTGATGCTTGTGTTTGTCGTTGCTGATATTGTGAAATTCCAAAACTACTTATTGCAATTAATAGTGTCGAAAAAAATATCACATAAATCCATAAAGGAATTTTTCCATGGAGAGTTTTTTCTGGTTCAATTCTGGCCGTCATATTATTCATATATTATATTGTTCAGTATATCTGTAGCAATAATGATCTATAATCTCAAAAATTAATGATAACAACTATAGCCCAATATGCTTACACACATTCTTGGCAAAGATGCCGCACTTGAAGATTCGATCAATTCTATGCAACAAAAGTTGCAAAAAATTGGTTTTAATATCGTTGAGCAGTCATGGCTTAACCCAATCGCTAATGTTTGGTCTGTTCATATTCGTGACCGTGATTGCCCATTGCTATTCACTAACGGCAAAGGAGCCTCCAAAAAAGCTGCCCTTGCTAGTGCATTAGGTGAGTTTTTTGAGCGACTTTCAACACATTATTTTTGGGCAGACTACTATCTTGGGGATGAAGTAAGTAATAGCAAGTTTGTTCATTACCCTAGTGAAAAATGGTTTGCTACACAGAATAATGGCGCATGGCCAGACGGCGTACTCAATGAAGAATTACAAGAATTTTATAATCCTGATGGCGAGTTAAATGCCAGTAGTCTCATAGATACCAATTCAAGCAATCGTGAGCGAGGTATCTGTTGCCTGCCTTATCGGTGTGAGCGTACCCAAGAAACTGTCTATTTTCCCGTTAACGTTATTGGTAACTTATACGTAAGCAATGGAATGTCAGCAGGTAATACCCAATCAGAAGCTCGCGTACAGGCTCTCTCTGAAATTTTTGAGCGCTATGTTAAGTTTAAGATTATTGCTGAAGGCACTTGCCTACCCAATGTGCCAGATGATGTTTTAGCGCGTTACCCAAGTATTCAAGCAGGTATCAAAGAGCTAGAAGCGGCAGGTTATCCACTGTTAGTACAAGATGCCTCACTCGGTGGAAAATACCCCGTCATGGTGGTGACATTGCTTAACCCTGAGAATCAAGGCGTATACGCAAGCTTTGGAGCACATCCAAAATTTGAGATAGCACTTGAACGAGCACTGACGGAGTTATTGCAAGGACGGGGCTTAGATGCATTAGACGGGTTTGCAGAAGCAGGGTTTGATATGGATGAAATTGCCAGCCCACAAAATTTAGAAACACACTTTATTGATTCAAGTGGAATTGTTAGCTGGGAGTTTTTACGTAATGAGCCTGATCATGAGTTTAATGACTGGGATAGTAAGGCAACAACGACAGAAGAAGAGTTTGAATGGTTATGTGAGCGTATTCATGAAGAAGGTAATGATATTTTCATCATGGATTATGAAGAGTTGGGCGTTTACGCTTGCCGCATACTTGTACCAGGAATGTCAGAAATCTATCCACCCGATGACTTAGTCTGGGAAAACAATAACGCAGGAATGGATATCCGCGAAGCGATACTTGCCAAAAACAAAACGGTTGAAGACTGTAAAGCTTTGATCAAACAACTTGATGATGTTAATGCAGACGATCAACACCCTGTTGCCGCACTTATCGGACTACCAGCAGATAAAGATAGCATTTTTGCAGATTTAAGAGTTGCTGAATTAACCACGCTACTCGCTCTAAAAGCACAAGATAATGAACGTATTCAAGAGGGTTGTGAATGGTTATTGCACTTTAGACAAATAAATCCACAGCGCTTAAAAACCTACCAATGCATCAATACACTTTTACAATTTGATGGTATGGCTAAGTACGGAGAGTCGCTTAAAAAACTCTATGGAAATGATGCCTTAAATAATGCCTTGGCATTGATTGATGGCGAGGATGTTTTCCCCTTAGAAAGTGATTGGAAAATGCATAAGTTACTATTAGAAGGCTATAAGAAGGTACAGATCTAAATTCTGCATTACAAATTATTAGCCTTGCATAAGTTCAGAAACTTCTAAAGAACCACCTATTTCAAGAAATGGGCACGACTTTGCAAGCTCTAGCGCAATCTCCATTGAATCAACTTCAAGTAAAGTAAAGCCTGACATTTCTGTTAATGTGCCAGGTACAACCTCCCCATCTGGCTTAATAACCATTGTATCTTTTAACGGATTCATTGGGCTTACAACTGCTTCCCCTAATGAAACCAGCCACTGTTGGTACTTTGCAAAATGAGCTTTACCTTCTTCTTGATTTGTTGGTTGTTGTCCGCCGATATAGGTGATTATATAATGAGCCATAATTTTATCCTTTGAGTATTTTTCGCGCTGATTAAGGAAACACTGATAATAGCGCAATGTATCATTTTACGCATACAATAACGTCTAAAAATCTTTTTCCTTAGATTTTTCCTCTTTTATCCAAAGCGCATAATCAGCCCCCGTT
>Ga0256840_1004072_pt1 | contig 11225 bp, 11 predicted proteins | sample 355202metaG_FD_185969 | JGI IMG/M metagenome (GOLD analysis project Ga0256840, IMG submission 185969) | Hydrothermal vent microbial communities from Mid Atlantic Ridge, Atlantic Ocean - 355-202 | ecosystem: Environmental > Aquatic > Marine > Hydrothermal vents | place: Atlantic Ocean: Mid...
TTTATTTGATTTTGTTTTATTTTTTAGTTACAATCGCTATAAAAAGGGTAAAAATACCTTGCTAATCTACCTACACATACCATTTTGTGACTCAAAGTGTCACTATTGTGCATTTAATTCCTATGTCAATAAGATTAACCTACGAAAAAGTTACATGAAATCTATTGTAAAGCAGTTAAAATATGAACTAGAAAGATTTAAACTTACATCTAGTTCTGTAGAGTCTCTTTTTATAGGGGGAGGCACACCTTCAACTATTGAGCCATATCTTTACGAAGAATTTTTTGAAACTTTAAATCCATACTTACATAGTGATGCTGAGATAACAGCTGAAGCAAATCCAAACTCTGCTTCTAAAGCATGGCTTAGTGGCATGAAAAAACTTGGTGTCAATCGTCTGAGTTTTGGTGTACAAAGTTTTGATGAAACCAAGCTAAAAAAACTAGGCAGAAATCACTCAAAAAAACAGGCTATAGATGCTATTTTAAATGCAGATAAAATTGGAATTAAAAATATTTCACTAGACCTTATCTATGCAACATCTTTTGATGTAGAAGATGATATAGATATAGCATTCACTCTTCCAATCAATCACATAAGTTCTTATGCGCTAACGCTTGAAAAAAATACCCCTTTTTATAAAAAATATGAACTGACCAACGACTCTGTTGAAGCTGCTGAAAAGTTTATAGCAAAAGTAACTTCCAAATTTCCACAATATGAAATATCGAACTTTGGCAAATATCAAAGTGTTCACAACTTAGGTTACTGGAGTGGAGATGACTACATTGGCATTGGCTCAGGAGCAGTTGGTTTTTTAAAAAACAGAAGATTTTACCCCATAAAAGATATTGAAAAGTATATTAAAAACCCTCTACATGTAGAGGTAGAAAAACTTTCGAATGAAGACCTACTCGTAGAGAGTGTATTTATGGGTTTAAGAAGTAAAATTGGAGTAAGTCTTGATGGACTAAAAAAAGATAGAGTTCAAGTTTTGATTGATGAAAAAAAACTAACATATAAAAACCAAAGAGTCTACAACAACAATTACTTACTTGCTGATGAGATAGCACTATACATAACTTAAGGGTACTCTTAAGGCAAAATTGGATAAAATCACTTTTTTAACGCAAGGAAAGTAAATGTTTGGAATGAGTTTCGCAGAAATTATGATTATAGCAGTTATTGCTGTACTTTTTTTAGGTCCTGATAAACTGCCAGATGCTATGGTTCAAATTGCCAAATTTTTTAAGACATTCAAAAGTGGCATCAATGATGCAAAGTCAGCATTTGAGCAAGAGGTTAAGATACAAGAACTAAAAGAAGAGACCTTAGAGTACAAAAAAAAGCTAGATAGTGCTGCTACAAGTATGAGAAAGACTGTTACCTTTGATGAGCTTGAAGAAATCAAAGAATCAACAGCAGGCGTTACAGACACCTTTAAAGATATAAAAGAGAGTATGTCAAAAGTCAACAAAATAAAAAGCGATCCACTTGGCATAAAAGAGACTATAGCAGGCGAAAACAAACCTAAAAAAACTAATAATAAGGCAGAAGATGTTTGATGAGTTAAAACCACACTTAATTGAACTTAGAAAACGACTTGGTATATCAGTTGCTGTTCTATTCGTTGCCTTTTTTGCTTGTTTTAGTTTTTGGGAGCCAATCTTAGCTTGGATGATACTGCCACTAGAGTCCGTTCTTCCTGCTGGAAGTGAAGTAATATTTACTAAAGTACAAGAGCCCTTTTTTACAGCTCTAAAAGTTTCATTTTTTTCAGGATTCATCCTCTCTCTACCCATAATATTTTGGCAATTTTGGCTTTTTATTGCACCTGGACTTTATGAAAATGAAAAAAGACTTGTTGTTCCATTTGTTCTTGCAGCAACACTTATGTTTCTTATGGGTGCCACATTTTGTTACTATATCGTTGTACCACTTGGATTTGATTTTCTTGTAAATTTTGGTGCTCAACTCTTTAAAGCACTTCCTAGCATCGGTGAATATGTAAGCTTTTTTACAAAACTACTATTTGGTTTTGGGTTAGCTTTTGAGCTTCCTGTGATTACATTTTTCTTTGCAAAGCTTGGATTTGTTACAGACAAAAGTCTGATTGGATTCTTTAGATATGCAATTATAATTATCTTTCTAGTTGCTGCCCTTCTAACTCCTCCTGATTTACTTACACAGTTTTTAATGGCTGGTCCACTTATCATACTTTATGGTGTATCTATATTAGTTGCTAAGGCAGTTAATCCTGAGCTTGATGAAAATGAAGAAGATAAAAGTGAAGAGGAAACAGAAAAAACTAACGAGGAAGAAAAATAGATCCACTTTTAAAATCAACTTATGACTATAAATTACCGGAATCTTTAATCGCAGAGTTTCCGGCAAACCCTCGAGATAGTGCTAGGCTTCTTGTATATAATAGATCTAACGACACTATAGTGCATACAACATTTTCAAATCTTTTTAAATTTTTATCTGATGATGTAAATATAGTTCTAAATGATACAAAAGTTGTAAAAGCTAGACTATACGGGAATAAAACAAGCGGTGGGAAAATAGAGCTTTTACTAAACTCTCCACTTCAAGATGGAAAATTTTCAGTTTATATCCGTGGGCGAGTCAAAGTTGGTATGGAATTAATTTTTAAAAATGGACTAAGTGCCAATATTCTTTCATTGCAAGATGATGGCACAAGAGTCGTCTCGTTTTTTTATCATAAAAAAAATATAACTAGTGATAAACTTTTTAATATTTTAGATGATATTGGTCATATTCCTCTACCCCCTTACATAAAACGCAAAGATAATGAAGAAGATGAAACTGAGTATCAAACAGTATTTTCAAAAGAGCGTGGTGCAGTTGCAGCACCGACTGCTTCACTTCACTTTACAGACAAAATGTTTAAAGAGCTTAAAAGTAGGTACAAAACCCACTTTTTAACACTTCATGTTGGAGCAGGGACATTTAAGCCAGTAGAAGTAGAACATATAAAAGACCATGTTATGCACTCCGAGTTTTATGAAATTCCAGAGTCTACATGTAGAGCCATAGACTCAAATGAGCCTCTACTTGCTGTTGGAACTACTGTAACTAGAACTGTAGAGTATTATGTAAGAGAAAATATAAAAGTTGGCAAAAGTGACCTCTTTTTACACCCCTTAAATAGACCTCAAAGAGTTAACCATCTTTTGACAAACTTTCATCTACCAAGTTCAACACTACTTATGCTTGTTGCTTCATTCGTTGGAGTTGAAAAAGCTTTAGAAATTTATAAAATTGCCGTAAATGAGAAGTATAGATTTTTCTCTTATGGTGATGCTATGCTTATCCTCTAAACAGACAGATCTATAAGAGAACCTATCATCTGCTCTTGAGTTTTAATTGCTGCAGCTTGTGCATTGAAACCTTTTTCTATAGGAATTTGTTCTGTAATTTCACGAGTCAAATCAGTACTGCTGCTAGTAGTTGAGCTAACTGCTTGGACACTTCCTTCACTAGGATTTTGTATAGTCGTAGCAGTTGAGTTAAAATTGTCACTATTTATATTGGCGATATTATTTGCATTATTACTCATCCAGTTTTGATGTGCCATCATAGAATTAGCATTTACTTGCATTATATCCCCTTTTAAACTTTTTATAGTTATACTTTACACTTAAATAGATAAAAATAGGATTAAATCATGAAATTATATGGAATAAAAACATGCGGAAGTGTTAGAAAAGCTATAAAGTTTTTCAAAGACAATAACATCGAATTTGAGCTAATTGACTTTAAAAAAACTGTAGTTGGTGAAAAAGAGATCAGCTACTGGCTTACAAAAGTGAGCATTGACAAACTTTTTAATAGTAAAGGCACAAAATACAGAACTTTAAAACTAAAAGAGCTAAATCTTGATGATGAAGGGAAAAAAGAGTGGCTCATAAAAGAGAATATGCTTATAAAAAGACCTGTTATCGAATATAAAGACCAAGTTATAGTTGCTTTTGATGAAGAGACCTACAAAGCCACCTTTCTAGGATAATCTTGGCAGCCAAGGAGTCAATCTTGCCATCTTTTTTTTGCTTGATTACTCCTTGCATCATCTCTTTAGCTTCAATACTTGATCCATACTCGTCTTGAAACTCTATACTACCTTCAAACTCTAAAAGTGAAACAAAATGCTCTATTCGTCTAGTCATCTCCTCTTCACTAGAGCCTCCTTTTGGTACTCCTACAACTAGTATATCTATCTCCCACTCTTTTAAAAAACTACTTATATCTCTTGCTGCTTGATTTCTATTTTTTCTTAAAATTGCATTTTGAGGTGTTACAATACCTCCAAAACAGATTGCCACTCCCACTCTTTTTAGCCCTATATCGATTGATGCTATTTTCTCCATACTACTCTCCCATTAACAGTTGCTTAACAAAACTAGGGTATTATACAATAAACAAATCTTAAAGGATATCTATTGAAAAAAATTAATATCGTATACCTTATGCTCTCATTTTCACTCCTTCAAGCAATGAGTCTCGAACAAACAGTAGATTTAGCAATAAAACACAACAACAACCTTAAAAAATCATACCTAGATGAAAAACAATCAAAGCTACAAAAAGAGTCTGTAAAAACAAGCAGATATGGTAAAATTGATCTTTTAGGCTCTTATGATCACTATAATAATGCTAGAACACTAGTTCCCCTTCCTCCAATGCAGATCGCAAGTAGTCCAACAGGTGCTTATGAGATTCCAACAACCAAAGATATGTTTAGCATAGGGCTGTCATATAGCATAATGCTATATGACGGCAATGCTCAAAAAAATAACTACAAAATTTCAGAACTTTCACAAGCAAACTCCATATTGAAAACAAAACTTGCAAAAGAGGAGCTCATATACAATATTAAAACACTATACCTAACACTTCTTTCACTCCAAAAACAGTTATATGCAACAAAACAGTACACACTTTCTCAGAAAAAACTGAGAGATATGATAGAGCAAAAATACAAACTTGGTTCAAAATCAAAACTAGACTTTTTAAAAGCTCAGAACTCATTTATATTAAGCAAATCAAATGAAGATAAAATAGTAGCAAATACTGAGATTATAAAGGCCAATATCTCACTACTTATTGGCGGAAAAGAGTTTGATAAAGCTGAAGATATCAGTGTAGATATAGTCAATACTAAAGTATATAATCACGATATAGAAAACCTAAAAAAGTTTAAATTAATAAGATTTAAAACAAATATAGCTTCAAAAAAACTACAAAAAATAGAGTCACTATACTACCCACAAATAAGCCTTAACACATATCTTGGGTACAACTTTGGTCCAAATGACACGACAAACACATCTCCTCTTACAAATATGACATATATAAATAGTGGAGATTTTAACTATAAAAGCAATTGGCAGATTGGCTTAAAATTCAGATGGAATATTTTTGATTTTGGATCTCGAGACGCTGTCTTGGAAAAAAATAGAGTAGCTGTGCAGAGCATGAAGATTGAAGAGATACAGACCAAAATAGAGATAGAAAAAAATCTCAAAAATGCAAATAGCAAATTAGAGCTTGCAAAAGCTGACTATAACTCGGCAAAGAGCGAATATGGTCTATTGACTGAAATCGTAAAGGCAGAAGTAGTCAAATATGAAAATAATATGATTACTCTAGATGACCTGCTTCTCTCAAAGGCTAAAAAAAATGTATCTTATATGAAACTAATAAGCTCAAAATATGAATATCAAAAAATAAAATACTATATAGAATATCTATACGAAAAAGGGGAATAGAGATGAAAAAAATAATATTTATCATTATTGTAATCGCACTAGTTATTAGTGCTGGAAAATTTTTAAAAGAACAAAAGCAGGCAGTTGAAGACTTAGAAAAACCTCTAGTTTATACAAAAAGTGTTAGTACGACAACTGCAAAGCAGAGACAGATTAGCAAATATAGAGAGTTTTTGGCTCAAGTTCAATCTAAAAATAGTGCTTATATAGCATCAAAATTTAGTACGACAATAAAAAAAATATATGTTGAAGAGAGTCAAGTTGTAAAACAAGGTCAGCTGCTAGTTTCTCTAGATGATTCTGAACTAAGAGCATCTCTTTTATCTTTAAAAGACAAAGAGTCTGCTTTAATTGTCGAAGTAGAAAATGCCAACAAAACACTACAAAGAAACAAAAAACTTCTAGATATAGCTGCGATATCCAAAGAGATGTATGACAACTCAAATGTTATATATCAAAACAAGTTATCCTCTTTAAAAAGTATCAAACAGAGCAAAAAACAGATTTTATCTCAACTAAAATATCTAAATATAAAAGCTCCTTTCGATGGCATAGTTGGGTCAAAAAGTGCAGATGTAGGCTCTCTCGCGATTTCTGGAAAACCAATTCTAACTATAAATTCAAAAGATCAAAAACTCACATTCTCTTTTATCAATACAAAATACCCAATCTTCAAAGGACAAAAAGTCTATATTGGTGATAAAGTCATAGGAGAAATTTCAAAGATATATGATAATGCAAAAAACTCTCTTCTAATTGCGGAGATTAAGCCATACAAAATACTTCCCTTTGTTAATAAGTCTTTCAAAAATATAAAAGTTGAAGTAGATTCACGCAAAGGCTGTTCTGTTCCTATGAATGCTATTTTGCATAACAAAGATAAAACCTATGTCATGGAGTATAATAATAAAAACTTTAAGGCTAAAGAGGTAGATATTCTCATACAAAATTCAAATTTTGCAATACTAAAAAGTTGTCCCACTAGCTTAGTAGCAACTGCATCAGAAGCTAAGTTGTCTATCTTACCATCATATGGAAATATAAATATTACTAAAGAGGATAGAGCCAAATGAAAACAAAATCCTCTATTGTAGATGTGCTTCTCAAAAGACCATATTTTATATTTTCTTTTTTAATTCTATTTCTTTTTTTAGGTGCAGTTGGGTATAACAAACTAGATAAAAAATTATTTCCTGACTCAAACTACCCTACTATAGCAGTTGTAGCTGTTGAGCCTGGAGCATCTGCAAAAAGTATTGCTACAAATATAGCCATACCGATAGAAGAAGAGCTTTACACGCTTGATAACATAAGAAGAGTTTACTCTAGCACTATAGATGAAGTTAGTGTGATAAGTGCAGAATTTGACTACATAAAAGATATAGATACAGCCGCAAGTGATATAAGTAACGCTCTAAATAAGATAAAATCTGATCTTCCAAGCTCATTAAAAGAGCCTAAAATCATAAAAATTACATCTTCTACGGCTCCAATTATAACATACGCAGTAAGCTCAAAAGATGGTCAAATTCCACTAGAAGATATCAGACAACTAGTACAAACAAAGATAAAACACAACATCGTAAAACTTGATGGTGTTGCAAATGTTGATATTTTTGGTGGATATCAAAAAGAGATTCAAATTATAGTTGATAAAAAAAAGCTAGATAAATACTCACTTGATATAGCAAAAGTTATAGCAAAAATAAAGGCAAACGATAATGACTTTGCAATTGGTTTTATGACCAGCCAAAAAAGTAGATTTCTAATACGAACAGCTGGAAAAAAAGATACAATATCAAAACTTAAAAACATAAGCATAACCCAAGACATAACTCTTGGAGATATCTCTAAAGTCTATTTTGGATATTATGAAAATAGCGCAGAGTATTTTGGTAATCAAAAACCGTCAATTGCAATCGCGGTACAAAGAACAGACAATGCAGATGTTATAAGAACCATTGATTTAGTTCAACAAGAGATAGACAAACTTGCAAAAAAATACAAAAATATCGAATTAGTTATAACAGATACACAAAAAGATACAATAGTACAAAGCATAAACAATATGTTCGAGTCTCTTAGAGATGCGATTATAATGTCCATTATAGTAGTGTTTTTCTTTCTTGCCTCTTTTAGGCAGGTTTTTGTTGTTTTAGTTACAATCCCCTTAGTCTATGCATCAACAATAGCTCTTATGTGGATATTTGGAATTGAATTTAATGTTGTAACATTGACGGCAATCATACTAGCACTAGGATTGCTCCTTGATGATGCTGTAGTAGTCATGGAAAATATAGAAAGACACTATAGAGAGCTAAAAGAAGATATACATACAGCCGTATACGAAGGAACAAAAGAGATTATGTTTGCTGATCTCTCTGGAACTATAACCACCATGATAGCACTTTCTCCCATGCTCTTTATAGGTGGCTACCCACAAACGGTTTTTCAGCCACTAGTCTCAACTCTTCTTTTAGCTCTTGCTGCTTCGTATGTCATCTCCATCACGGCGGTACCACTACTATCGCTAAAAATACTTACAATCGATCACTCTTATATACTTAAAAGTGAAGCATTTTTTAAAAAAATTACAGAGGTTTTTTACAACTCAATAGCTAATTTTTTTCAAGCTGCTGTTAAAAAAGCACTTTCAAATAGATTTGTAGGAGTAGCGTATATTCAAGTTTTAATAATACTTTTTGTAATTAGTCTAAAAGGTGTTATGCCAACTGTCGGTCAAGAACTCATGCCCCCAATGGATACAGGAGCCCTAAAAGTAAATATAACAGTTGATCCGAATCTGACTCTAAATGAGAGCAGAAAAATAGCAAGCAGGGTTAGTAAAATCATTAAAAATGAAGCCGAACTTCTCTACTTGTCTACTACTATTGGTAGTGAAGCTGGCGTTATGAGTATTGGAAGTGGGAGTGGAACTGATCACATATCTATAATTGCAACATATGTTGATAGGTACAGTAGAAAAAAAAGCATATGGGATATTGCAAAAGAGCTGAGAAAAAAGATAAACAATATTAACAATATTTATAGTGTTGATGTTGTTGATTTTGGAGCAACTGCACTATCAAGCATACGAGCTAATTTAGATGTAACACTCTCTAGTGATGATCTTGACAAACTTCAAGTAGCAGGAAAACTAGTTGAAGATGCTATGCAAGAGACAAAAGGTATAGTTTCAGTTTCAAAAACATGGTCCAAAGATAAACTTGTCTATGAGTTTGATATAGATGAGAAAAAAGCTTCATTTTACAATCTAAACAACGAAGAGATTTCTAAACAGCTTCAAAGTTTTATAAGAGGTGCTGTTGTTGCAAACTTTTTTCTATCAAACTCAAAAGATTTTAAGATAAGAGTTTGGGTAGATGAGGATAAAAGAGACTCCATAGATGATTTTGAATCATTTCTTTTAAACTCTCCTAAAGGAAAAATTCCTCTTGAGGCAGTGGCAACGATAAAAAGAGTAAAAGAGCCGACTATTATAACTAGAGAGGGTTTAAAATATACACTAAATGTATATGGCTTTAGAGAAAAAGCAGCTATTTCACACATAATGAGTAATTTTGAAAAAGCATTTAAAGGAAAGGTTTTACCAGAAGGTGTAACCATGGAACAAACTGGAGACATTAAACAATTCAAAGATTCAGCAGGTAGAATGGGTGGTGCAATTGCTTTTGCAATTATACTAATACTTTTTACTCTAATAGCACTATTTAATTCTATAAAAATATCAATGATGATAGTATTTTCAATTCCTTTAACAATAATTGGGGCTTCTTGGATACTTCTTTTTATGAATTATCACACATCAATGCCCGCTATGATGGGATTTATACTACTCTCTGGTATTATAGTAAATAATGCAATTTTACTTATACATTTTGCACTTGAAAAAATGAAAGAAGGTCTAAATAAAACAGAAGCTATGCTTGAGAGTATCAAAATAAGAACAAGACCTGTTCTTATGACAGCTTTTGCAACTTCAGCAGGTATGCTCCCTGTTGCTCTTGGAAGTGCCATAGGACTTGAGAGGCTTGCACCTCTTGGAGCTGTTGCAATTGGCGGGTTAATAGTTGGAACATTTTTAACCCTGCTATATATACCACTTGTTTTTATATGGACAACAAAAGATATAGATTCTAAGGTAACACTTGAGTAACACTTCTTTGTTAGAATTTTACTACAAATTAACAAGGAGATGGAGATGAAAAGAGTTATTTTAGCTACAATTTTAGCTACAGGTATTTTAAGTGCTACTGACTTTACGCAGATGAGCACGGAGGAATTAGTTTCACTAAGAGGCACAGTTGCAACTGAAGAGAGAGATGCTTTTAGAGATGAGTTGCAAAGTAGACTTAGTACTTTGAGTGTTGATGAAAAAACTGCACTAGGTATTGAGCCTAAAGGGTATGGGGATATGACTGGAACTGCTCCTCAAGATGGTACTGGACTTGGTAATACAGGAGAATCTACGGGTGGTGGATTTGGAAGTGGATCAGGTGGTGGATTTGGCGGAGGCTCAGGTGGAGGGCATGGAAAAGGTGGAAGAAGATAGTTACAAACCATTAACATTTCTATAGTAAAATTATGTAATTTAAAAAAGGAGAAGATATGGCAATAAGTTCAGTAGGAAGTTCGGACCAAATGCAGCAGATGCAAATGAGAAAAATGGATGGCTCAGGTGGTGGCCAAGGCGGAAATCAAGGCATGAGAGATATAATGCAATCTCTTTCACAAGAAGATAGGACTGCACTAAAAGAGCAAATGAGTTCTTTAGATCAAACCCAAAGAGCAGATGTGGTCTCTCAGATGAAAGCGGTAGATAAATCTACTATGAATGAGCAAGACTATCTACAAACTCTACTTGATATAGTAAATCAAGATAATCAAACCATAAGTAGTACAGACACATCAATGCTTGGTACTCTATATGCATAAAATAAAAATATTACTTACACTAATATTTTTATCAACCTCCCTATTTGCACTTAAAATAGGAGAGGTTCCACAATCTATTAGCATATATGGCAAAAAAGGTGGCATGGCTCTTGATGGTTCAAGATGGGACTCTTCAAGCATAAGAGACAAAGTTTTTGTAATGTTTTATGTTGATCCTGATGAGAAAGACACAAACTCTCATTTTTCTGACCTACTTAAGAAAAAAAAGTATGATAGAGCCAAATATGGCAGTATTGCTGTTGTCAATCTAGCTGCAACATGGAAACCAAACTTCATCATAGAGCAACTTTTAGAAACAAAACAAAAAGATTTTCCCGATACAATATACATAAAAGATAAAGATAAAATATTTGTTAAAAAGTGGAATATTGCTGATGATAGCTCTAATATATTAATCTTTTCTAAAGATGGAAAAGTTCTTTTTTATAAAGCAGGCAAGATGACTAAAAAAGATAT
>Ga0256840_1004073_pt1 | contig 11225 bp, 9 predicted proteins | sample 355202metaG_FD_185969 | JGI IMG/M metagenome (GOLD analysis project Ga0256840, IMG submission 185969) | Hydrothermal vent microbial communities from Mid Atlantic Ridge, Atlantic Ocean - 355-202 | ecosystem: Environmental > Aquatic > Marine > Hydrothermal vents | place: Atlantic Ocean: Mid...
CCGAATATAAGTTGCTTGCAGTTATCCATTACACCCTTTAAATCATGAATTAAAATCCACAACGAAATTAAAGAATTTTACTGAACTAAGAAATTTTATTTTACCTTAAATCCGCAGCTACGTGCGTAGCAAAATGCCAAAAAACTTGTTCGACTACCGGCAGATGAGCGTTAGTATTGATGTAGCGTAGTTTTGTGACACGCAGACATCCACCAGCAACCGGATATGGTTTTGGCTTTGCATTAGAAGATAGCTGCGGATTTAAGGTAATACTTTTACAGCCATATTTTTACATTTCAGGATAGCCCGTAATTTCTCTGATTTTTTTATGTAGGGGTTCTAAGCGTTTAAACATTTTCCGGTAAACTTGTTCATATAGCTTTTTGTATAATTTACTATGCTCGGCTTGTGGTAAAAAAGTTTTACCGTAATGCACCATATTTTTAACGGCTTCATCAATAGAATTGTATTCACCAATTCCACAAGCAGTTATAATTGCTGCTCCCAGCCCTGATGTTTCGTGGGTTTGCCCACGCTGCAAAGGCATGTTAAAAATATCGGCGGTAATTTGACAAATTTCATCGCTTTGTGATGCCCCACCGGAAACCGTAAGTTGCTCAAAACGTATTTTTCCTCTGTGTTCAAGTTTATGCATACCTTCTAATAAAGCATAAGCAAGTCCTTCAATAACAGCACGATAAACGTGTTCTTTTTTATGTACATCGCCAAAGCCTATAATAGCACCTTTCGCATTTTTTTCACCCAAACCGGGTGTCCAATAGGGTTGCACGATTAAACCCATTGCGCCCGGAGGCGATTTATGCAATAAGTCATTCAAAATTTCCTCTGCAGCCACATTTTTTTCTTTTGCTTCCAATACTTCTTTTAAAGCAAATTCATTTTTAAACCAATTAATCATCCAAAAACCTCGGAATATTTCGATTTCAGGGTTCCAATGTCCCTGAATAAGGGCTGGATAAGCCGGTAAAAAGCGTGTGGGTTCAAAATACTTATTTACAGTGGTTTGTACAGTAGCTGTTGTACCAAAACTAAGGCTTGCGGTTTTTGTATCAATTACACCCATACCTATAGTTTCGCAACCTTTATCCGAACCGGCGGCAATTACCGGAGTGCCTGCCGGAATACCCGTTGCCATAGCAGCATCATTATGTACTGTGCCTATTTGTTTGCCGGGAGCAACTAATTCCGGTAATTTTTCCGTTTCAATAGGATATAGTTTTGAACTAAACTCGAAAACATCTTTTGGGTTTGCCCATTTTTGCTTTTTATAATCAAAAGGAATATGCCCGATTTGCGAAGCAACAGAATCTTTAAATTCTCCGGTAAGTTTATAGTTTAAATATCCTGATATTTGTAAATATTTATAAGTTTTGTCCCAAATTTCCGGTTGATTTTGCTTTATCCAATTACAATGTCCCTTACGCTCCATTTTTTTTAACATTTCATCAACCCCTACAGCTTTAAATGCAAGTTTCAAAAGCCAAGCGGGTCGATAAACATTACCGGCAACTCTTTGATCGAGCCATAAGATTGAAGGACGCAAAGGATTTCCGTTTTTATCAACATTAACAAAAGTACTTCTTAATGTAGTTACACCTACCCCTTGAATTTTACTGAAATTTTCAGGATTTCGTTTTTTTAATGCTAAGCTTGCTTTACATAGATTTGCCCAATAAGTCTCAGGCTTTTGCTCTGCTTGCCCTGCTTGTAAACTAAAATAGGCTTCGTAATGAATTTGTTCTATATCAATAAGTTTACCTTTAAAATCAAAAAGTATTGCACGAATACTTTGAGTGCCGCAATCAATAGATAATATCATTTATATAATTTTGTATGTTATACCTAAAATCCGAAATAGTAAATCATATTTAAAAATGCAAAACCTGACAGTTTGCGATAGCTCCTATCAGCGTAACTAATTGAATAGCCGGTAACCGGACAAGCTATTAAATACTCAATAAACAATAGTCAACACTCAATAAGCAATCTGCAGGTAGTCGAACAAGCTACTCAATAAACAAAAGTAACCAGAAGCCAGCAACCAGCGACCAGCAACCCGTAACCAGCACCTCCCCATCAAAGACAGGACAAGTTTCAATAGTTTAATAATTTAATATTACCCGATTAATGCTCCCGGATTCATAATATTTTCAGGGTCAAAATGCTTTTTTAACGCTTCCAATACTTTTATTTGATTATTTCCCAAATGTTTAGGCATCCACTGTCTAATCATACGTCCAACGCCGTGATGATGCGATAATGAGCCACCGCTTTTTTCTATCTCCTCAATTAATCCTCGTTGAAATTTCAAGTATGCTGCTCTATCATTTTCTTTCATAATAAAAATAAAATACAAATTAGTTCCTTGCGGATAAAAATGCGAAGCATGTGTCATACAGATAGTATCCGGTCGGCTTTTGACATAGGCTCTGCATTGTTCATGAACTTTATGCAAGTTATCCCATTTTACGGAAGTTTCCAAAGTATCGATAATAATACCAAAATCCATAAGATCTTCACGCAAATAGGGATCGCGATAACGCCCCGGCTCCCATTTCTTAACGGGATAAGCGGTTAAGTACATAGCACCATGTTTTTTACAAATTTTTTTAACTTGTTTTTTAATATTTCTTGTGAAATGTAATTCTCCATCGGCAGTGCCTAAAAATAAACAACGCTGCATAGGTTTAAAACCACGAAAACTCATAATTTTATCAAAAAGAGTATCCTCAATTCCGTAAAGTTTTAAGCCGTGGTGGGTTTCTTCCGAGTCAGAGATACGAAAAACCGCCGGCATTCCAAACTCGCTTTGCGAAATTTCACGAGCAGCATCTACCGCTGACTGCCAATTAGGAAAAATAAAACTGAAATATTGCCGGTTTTCAGGCATATACCGATAAATTTTCCAAGTAAGTTCCACCACAATGCCAAAAATACCTTCACTACCTTTGATTATATCCAAAATCTTAGGTCCCGTAGCAGTTGCCGGATAATCTTTTGTAATAATTGTTCCTGTCGGACTAACCATTTCTACCGCTAAAACCAAATCACCTGCATCGCCGTAATAAGATGATTGCTGCCCGGAACCAAGCGTAACAAACCATCCCCCTACTGATGAATATTCAAATGATTGAGGAAAATGACCGCAAGTATATTTATGTTTGGCTTGATACAATTTATCGGCATTGTTTAAGGCAGCTTCAAAATCGGGACCCAACATACCCGCCTGTACCTTAACGGTTTGGTTCAACTCGTTAAACTCCGTAATTTTGTTTAAATGAGTAGATAAAACCAATGTAATACCGCCTTTTTCAGGATAAAAACCCAAGTTTACCGATGAGCCACCTCCGTAAACATAAACAGGTATTTTTTCGGTGTTACAATATTTTACAATCTCGGTAATTTCATTTTTGTTGCGCGGATGAATTACCAAATCACTAATTTTTTCTGTTTTCCCTTGCCTGAGTTGCATTGCCTCTTCCAAGGTCTTTCCTGTTGAAAATTTAAGCCGTTCGTACTCATTGCTTGAAACATTTTCGGCTCCGCACAAGCTGATAAAATATTTAATTTGTCCTTCTGATAAAGAAGGTCTTTTTTTTAAATCAACAAGCTCATTTCCTGTACTTTTCTTCTCTTTAAAATCGTCATCTGTGAGCTGAAAATGTTGTTTTAACTCTTCGTATAGTTTTTGATTGGGATGTTTAAAGCCTTCGGGGTTGCCGTATTTGAAAATCGAGCGGAACGAACCGGGAACAGGGGCTTCATTTATCCATTTCGGGGTAAAAGTATTTTTTTGTTTCATTGTTGAATTGTTGAATTATTAAAACTTGTCGCCAACCGGCAGATGGTTTCCGGTTACCATTTTTAACATACCAATAAAGTAAACATCTAATTATTCTTGCGGGACCTGCAATAGTTGTTCCGTTAATGTAATTTCTTCATTAATTTTATCCTTATCCCAGTTTAGTTCTGCGGCGGCTGTTTGAGCAATTTTTTCCAAAGTTTCTTTTCCGGGATGTCCCAGCTGTCCTAAACCTGTCCTACGCATTAAAATATCGGACAATGTTTTTGCCATTTCATAACGAATTGCAAAAACTACCTGAGCTAAATTTTCGCCGTCATCATTTAAAACAATCTTTAAATCAGGATTTTCACTCATTAAATCAAAAAGTTTATCAATTTCAGTCCCATAACTTTTACAAAGAAATTCAATATGTTCCGGCTTAAAATCAGCATATTGGCTTTGTTTTTCTTTTACAAATTCTTTAAAATTTTTAATTTCACTACCGTAAATATAGTTATTTTTTGATATTGATTTATTCTTTGGCATTCGCAGAATACGAATTGCTTTATTAATTGCTTTTTCAGCAAGCATTCGGCTGGTAGTAAATTTACCACCTTCTACCGTAATAAGTCCGGCAATTCCATTCTTTTTTTCACCGGTTATTTCATATTTTCGCGAAGAATGATATACATCTTCGGTTTGATCTTCAACCAAAGGGCGCAATCCGCCATAAGCAAAATCAATTTCGTTATATGCGATTTTTTCCTTTTCTCCAAACGATTGATTTACTTCTTCAAGCAGCTCTGTAATGGCTTGTCTTGTAACTTTATAATCATCAGGTTTTCCAATATATTCTTTGTCGGTAGTACCTATAAGCGTTCGATTACGATAAGGAACTAAAAAAAAGTGCTTACCGCTTAGAGTAGCCCCAGAAAAAGTATATTTTTCGACTAATTTTTTGGTAATAAAATGAATCCCTTCCGAGCGTCTTAAAACTTCATCTTCATATTTTTCACGTGCTTTTCCCAACAAAATATCAGCCCAAGGTCCGGCGCAATTTATTACCATTTTCCCCTTCACATCAAGTAATACATTATTTAATTTATCAATAACTTTTACACCCTTTACTGTTTTCCATTTCCTGCCTTTTTCCATGATAAAATCCTTTACTTCGGTGTAATTAGCAAGCTGAGCCCCATATTTCACAGCAGATTTAATAAAAGCTAAAGTTAAACGTTCCGGCGAATGACTTGAACAATCGTAATACAATTGTCCGCCAATCAATCCTTTTTTAAGTGCATTAGGCACTAATTCAATTACTTTTTCCGGTGAAATACTTTTATGATTGGGCATTTTCCGGCTTTTATCCCACAATTTATTTTTATCAAACGAAAACAATTCATACAGTAGCATCCCGATTTTCATTTGAAAATTAGAGACTTTATCTTTTTTATAAACCGAAAAGATAAAAGGTGCAGGATGTACAAAATTTGGTGCGATGTTCATTAATACCCTTCTTTCCTTTAAAGATTCACGAACTAAAGCAAACTCAAAAGTAGAAAGGTAACGCAAACCTCCGTGAATCATTTTAGAAGTAGCCGAAGATGTAGCACTTGCAAAATCAGACTTTTCGAGCAATGCAACCGATAAACCACGCGAAGCGGCTTCGTAGGCAACAGTGGCTCCGGTAATTCCACCTCCGATAACAATTAAATCAAATTCCTGATTTTGATAATTTTCTATAAATCTATTCATAATGAAGATTTTATTTGTTTCCATAGCTTTAAACTTTCTTGCATTGCAGCCATAACAATGTTTTTTATTTCATTATTAGCTGTTATTGCATTTTTTAACTCTTTGTAATATAAAAGGGAAGTTTTTCTTGTCTGCTCTTTTTCAAAATATTTAATACTTTCCGATACATAAATTCCACTTAAATCGTTGTAAAGCATTTTAGCTACACTATTATTGCTTGCCTTAACAATAGTCATTTGCAAATTCCAGTCGAATAATGCAAATTCACTGCTTATGGTATTTAATTTAGGGAAATTTGATAAAATCGAAAGTACTATTTCCTTGTTCTCAACAATTGCCTTTTCTGCCAGCGAAGGGAAAATAAGTATTCTAAAATCCAGCCAATCGCAAATTAATGAATCAGGAATAGTTTGGCTTACACTAACCAATGATTTAAGCACCCCCAATCCTCCGGTATTTTTATAATCATTTACAGTACTGGGCTTCCCGTGTTTAATGGTAATCCAACCGTCGCGGGCAAGTCTTTGTAATGCTTCGCGCAAAGTAGGACGAGTAATACCCAATAATTGAGCAAGTTCACGTTCAGGTGGAAGTTTATCACCTGCTTTCCAGCTTTCGTTAATAATTGCTTTTATAAGTTGTTGTTCGGCAAATTGAGCCGGCTTTATTATTTTTTCTTGTTTTATCATCTTTTAATGGTAAGAGGTCTGACCACAAAGATATGATAAAATTTTTTATCTGCAAATTATGGAAACTAAAAAATTAATAGACCACACTTAATATGCCACGATGTTAAGAAAATACAATACCTTAAATCCGCAACTATCTTCTACTGCAAAGCTAAAAACTTGCCCGACTACTGGCGGGTGTACGTCATTATTGGGAATGCTCGTTTTTCGATACTCACCATAACTAATGCTATGTCTGCGTGTCTCAAAACTGCGCTACGCCAATACTAACGTACATTTTGGCTTTTCGCTACGAACATAGCTGCGGATTTAAGGCAATAGTAAAATTTAAGATGATATAAAATTATTGATTATAGAATTATAATAACAAAATAATCATAAAAATCTGTCAAAGCTTTTCAGATAAATACAGTATTTATAAATACCCGTTTGTAAACAGCTTTGCAAATCTTTATGGTTGTTTCAATTATTATAGTGTAATATTGATAGGAAAATACAAAATTTACTTAGGCGTACATTCCACGCTACTAAATAGTCGTTCTTTGAAACTATATAGTCTCAAACAGTTCTTCAAGCGGTTTTCTAACTTTCGCAGCAAATTGTGTTTGATCATCCTGCGAACGATATCCAACAGCTGCAATTACGGCAGCGTTAAGCCCTTTGGCTTTCAAACCAAGTATTTTATTGTATTTTTCGGGTTCAAAACCTTCCATCGGACAAGCATCAATTTTTAAGTCTGCGGATGCTGCCAATAAGTTACCAAGCGCAATATAGCATTGCTTAGCTGTCCAGTTATTCATCTGCTCCTCTGCCATACCTAACAAAGTATTTTTCATAAAATCACCATAAGCTTTCAGGTCATCTGTTTTTAAATTCTGTATCGATGCCTTAAGCTGTAAGTATTCATCAATTTGCTGACTGGTAACTTTAGAATAATTGCAAAATACAAATATGTGTGATGCCTCAGTAATTTGTGCCTGCCCCCACGATGCATCTTTTAAAAGTGCCTTCATCTTTTCATCTTCAATAATAAGCACTTTGTAAAGTTGCAAGCCATATGAAGAAGCCGATAAGCGAACACTTTCTTTTAACAACTCTAAATTAGCTGAGTTCAATTTTTTATTTGAGTCAAAGCGTTTGGTAGCATATCGCCATTTTAAATTTTCAATTAAACTCATATCTTTAATTATTTGGTTAAAATTAAATTTATTGTAAAACTAATATCATCAGAAATTAGATAATCAACGGGAACTCCTTTAGTACCTTCGGTATTGTAGGTTAAGCCCCAGTTTTTTCTATCCACCGAAAAATTTTCAGATTTTATAGAAACTTCATTGTCTGATATATTTATGTTGGCATTAAAAGTAATGCTCTTTGTAATATCCAAAATTGTCAAGTTGCCCGTTACTAATGAGTTATAATCGCCATTAGATTCTTGAATACCCGTTAATTCAAATTTTGAATACGGATATTTTTCAATATTGAAAAAATCAGGTGATTTTAAATGTCCGGTAAGTTTAGCTATTTCTTCAGCACCTTCGGGAAAGCTTTCAACCGTTAAAGTGGACATATCTATTAGGATACTTGCGTTACTAATTTGCCTCTCATTTACCAAAATTTTTGCCTTTTTAAAATACACTTTACCATAACGCGGCTGTACTCCCCCCAAATGAGTAGCCTTCCAACTAATAAAACTTCCTTCTTTTATAGTTTGAAAACTTATTGTTTTATTGTTTTCTACGGTTTTTACTTCTTCGGCATCTTTTGTTTCAGCCTTTTTTCCGTTTGAAGAGCAAGCACTTAAAAATGCTCCAATAACTAATACTGATAATAAAATTTTCTTCATGATTGTTTTGTTATTTATGATTAAAAAAATTTGCTACTTAAGCTTAAATTGACATGGGTAATTCCATTAATAAAATTTTTGTATTCGGTTTAGCGGTTATTTCAATATTTTTGCTATCCCAAATTCCTACACCATCTCTTTTGTTTAAATCTATTCCCTCAATATTTGCATTTCCATTAATGACGAAAATATAGACTCCATTTGATTCATCATTTAGATTATAATGGCATTTTTCAAGTTTATCAAACTCCCCAAGATAAAACCAAGCATTTTGATGAATCCAAACTCCTTGCTCGTTTTTTGAAGGAGATAAAATTTGATAAAACTCATTTTTCTTTTCAATATTTTTAAACGATGTTTGACCATAGCGTGGTTTCACATTTTTTTTGTTTGGAATGAGCCAAATTTGTAGTAAATTTACTTCCATATCATTGTTAGCATTATATTCACTATGCATTATTCCCGTACCGGCACTCATTACCTGAATATCTCCCTCTTTTATTACAGTCCCATTACCCATATTATCTTTATGCTTCAAAGCTCCTTTAAGGGGAATAGTTATTATTTCCATATTATCGTGCGGATGAGTTCCAAAACCTTTTCCACCGGCAATGATATCATCGTTTAAAACTCTTAAAACACCGAAATTCATTCGTTCCGGATTATAATAATCGGCAAAACTAAAACTATGTTTTGCAATAAGCCATCCGTAATTTGCTTCTCCCCTACTTTCAGCCTTATGTATTATTGTTTTCATATTTTAATAAAGTAATTACTAATCTAGTTATTTTGATGTAACAAAGATAGTACGTTAAATATGTTCAAATACTATGATAAAAAGGGAAAGGCTTATGAAAATCCGACATTACCGTTTTTTTCGGAATTCAGAAGGTGAAATACCGGCACATTTTTTAAAAAAAGCACTAAAATTAGATGCTTCGGAAAATCCCAGTTTATAGGCTATTTCTTTGGTTGTTAAATCAGAAAAATAGAGAAGACGCTTGGCTGCTATACATATTCTGGTTTGGATATAATCTTTAGCAGTTTTTCCTATTAAAGATTTTATGGTTCTGTTTAAATGGTCGGTGCTGATGTTAAGATATTGAGCATATTCAGCCGAAGAATGCCATTGAATGTAATTTTGCTCTACTGCTTTTTTGAAATTTTTTAAAATGGAATGTCCTGCCTGTATAATTTGTGTATCTTCTTTTGACAGGGTGCAAAGATTATTACAATAAATCAAAAATAGTTTTAAGCTCGCTCCTATTGCATGATTTTTAAATTTTATATTTGAATGGTAAAATCCCAAAATTTCCTCACAGTGATTTTCTAATATAATTCGCTGATTGTCATCTAAATTCATAGGAGGCCAAACTCCATAGTCATTAAATAAGTTTAAATCCTCTATAAAAGATAAAGGAATGTTGTTATCAATTAAAAATTGAGTAGAAAAAGTTAATATATATCCATAAGATTTTTCATACTCAATAACTTGATGAACCTGTCCGGGATTTACAAAAAAAACAATATCACCGGTTAATTCATATTCTTTAAAATCAATAATATGTCTTCCAGAAGCTTTTTTAACTAATAAAACAGTATAGTAATTATGACGATGCGGTGCATCAACTTTTCCGTTTCTTAATTCATAATAATCTTCCATTTTAGCAACCCTGAAATGGGCAGATGCATCTTCTCTATTTACTTGCTCATATGTTTTAATAGTATCTTGTTTTTCCATTTTTATAAGAAATATATTCTGTTATCTTTTAATTCCTAAAACAGAATAAACTAAGGGTATCTTTTTTTCAAGCCCTTTTATCATAAATTTATTCTCTTCGATTTTTACCGTATTATTAAAGCAATCATATGGAGAATAATCGTATTCTTTTATCTGTTTAATTTCTATATTATTAGTTATTAAGCTATTCAATAGTTCGCTTAAACTATGATTCCAGCTCACCGATTGAATATTTATACGTGCACTTTTATCTGCATAAGTTCCGGATTCAGTTTCAATAATAGCATCAGATTTAAAATAGCTATATTTAATTTTTTTAAAATTATAATCAAATATCCAAACAAAAGGATGAAACTCAGCAAAAACAAATTTTCCACCAAATTTTAAATATCGCGAAACAATTCTTGCCCATTTATCTATATCGGGCAACCAACCAATGGTACCATAAGATGTATAAACAATATCAAAAGTCTTGTTTAAATAATTAGGTAAATTATAAATATCACAGCAAATGAACTCTATATTTTTCGTATTCATTTTTCGTGCTAATTCTTCTCCGGCTTTAATTGCTTTCTCGGAAAAATCAACTCCAGTAACATCTGCCCCCATATGCGCCAAAGAAATAGAATCTTGCCCGAAATGACATTGCAAATGCAAAATACTTTTATTTTGAATATTGCCTAATAAATCTAACTCAATTTGGTTTAAACTATTTTTTCCCTTTATAAAATCATCAAGATTATAAAAATCAGATTTAAGATGAATTTCGGTACGCTTATTCCAAAGTGATTTATTTACATCCAAGTAATTACTTTCTAAACTCATTTTTTTGTTATGATTAAACTACATTTCAGTTACAGCAAATTCTAAAATAGCTATAGGCATATCGGACAATGCAGTCAATTTTGGGTAAACATCCTTTAATATTTCATCAAATTCTTGATAATCCTCTTCACTTTCCTGAGGCCCGTATATGCTAACACCCAACCAATCAATATATTCATCTCCGGGATAATAGTTTTGAATTTCATTCCAATCTGCATCCGGTTCACCATAAGCATCAACATGAAAAAACCAAGTAATATTATTTGCTCCATTTTGTCTGCAAATATCAATAATATGCCGGTAAGCATCCCGAAAACGCTCCGGTCCATTGGGTAAAACAGGATTTCCATATCCGGTAGTTGTTTCGCCTCCATTGTATTGTCCGTTCCAAGGAAACCAATTCCCGTTCATTTCAGTTCCAAACTCAGCCAATAAAGGAATACCAGTCGCAGCAGCTTCTTTTGCCCATTGAATCAAATCTGCATCAAAATTTCCGTCAATTATATTTTGCATAGTATAATTAGGGTCAGGTCCTCCTTCATCAAAATTTGTTCGAGGCATTAA
>Ga0256840_1004074_pt1 | contig 11223 bp, 9 predicted proteins | sample 355202metaG_FD_185969 | JGI IMG/M metagenome (GOLD analysis project Ga0256840, IMG submission 185969) | Hydrothermal vent microbial communities from Mid Atlantic Ridge, Atlantic Ocean - 355-202 | ecosystem: Environmental > Aquatic > Marine > Hydrothermal vents | place: Atlantic Ocean: Mid...
ATCAGATTTGTACAAATTGTGTGATGGACACGACAGATCCAGAGATTGAATTTGATGAAAATGGTGTCTGTAATCACTGTAGAAGGTTTGAAAAAGAGATAAAACCACGATGGTTTCCAAATGAGATTGGGAAAAAGAAGCTTGATAACATCATAAAAGAGATAAAAAAAGATGGTGAAGGAAAAGAATATGATTGTGTTATAGGACTTAGCGGAGGGGTTGATAGTAGTTATTTGGCATATGTGCTCAGAACACAATATCCTGAGCTTAAAATATTGGCTATTCATATAGATGGTGGATGGAATAGTGAACTCGCAGTGCATAATATTGAAAATATTGTAAAAATTCTTGATATTGATCTGCATACTGGTGTTATTAATTGGGAAGAGATGAAAGACCTGCAACTTGCTTATTTTAAATCACAACTTGCAAATCAAGATGTTCCACAAGACCATGCTTTTTTTGCAACACTTTATAAGGTAGCAAATAAGTACAGTATTAAATATTTTTTGACAGGTGGCAATTTTGCTACTGAATCTATCTTGCCTTCAGCTTGGGGCTATAATGCAATGGATGCCAAACAACTTAAGGCTGTACATAAGCAATTTGGAAAAATAAAACTCAAAGAGTACACAACCGTTAGTTTTTTTCAAAAATACATCTACTATCCTTTAATTAAAAAATTTAGAATCATCAGACCGCTTGATCTTATGGAGTATAATAAAGATGAAGCAAAAAGAATCATTATGGAAAAAATCAACTGGAAAGATTACGGAGCAAAACATCATGAAAGTAGATTTACCAAATTTTTTCAAGCACATTGGCTTCCAAGTAAATTTGGTTTTGATAAAAGGAGAGCACATCGTTCAAGTTTGATTGTAGCAGGACAAATGAGTCGAGAGGAGGCTCTTCATGAGCTGAAAAAGCCACTTTATGATGAACACGAGCTAAAAGAAGATGTTGAATTTCTTTCTAAAAAGATGGGTTTAAGCGTAAAAGAATTTAAAGATATTATGAAGATACCAAATAAAACTTTTAGAGATTACCCCTCAGATTATGAGTTTGAGCAGAAGATGAGAAAGTTTTATGCATATATAAAAAAGTTGAAGAAATAGATGATAAATAATCTTCACATCTCTTTAACAAATCTAAAAAATGAAAGTAGAATGCTTAAGGAGACAGATACACTTGTTAAAAAAAGTATATTTAAAAAAATATATATCGTTGGGTTACATGAAGGTGATTTGAAAAATATTGAGCTTATTGATGAGCATAGAGAGATAAATAGAATATCTTTAAAAAGTAGAGATTTACCAAAAAATCTCTTTTTTCAGTTGATAAAATATATGGAGTATCTAACTATTATCTTATATAAATACAGAAAAAAAAATATAAGGGTAGTCAATGTGCATGCTTTAGGCTTATTACCTATAGGTGTATTCTATAAGTTTTTTTTTAATGTGAAGTTGATTTATGATGCTCATGAGTATGAAACACAGACACAAGGGCTGAGGGGCTTAAGAAAAAAACTGGCATCTATTTTAGAAAAAGTTCTTATCCCCTATTGTGATAAGACAATTGTAGTGAGTGAATCTATAGCCGATGAGTATAAAAAACTTTATCCAAAATTACAGAGACCTATTGTTGTTCTGAATACACCAGCATATAAAGAGATGAAGAAGAAAGATATATTTAGAGAAAAATTTAATATAGAAAAAGATACAACTATTTTCTTGTATCAAGGTGGACTAAGTAGAGGTAGGGGAATAAAAATATTGCTTGAAGTGTTTAAGGGGTTATCAAGGTACCCAGTCAGTAATAGCAAATCTACAAATACACCAGTAATAGTCTTTATGGGGTATGGAGAGTTAGAAAATTTAGTAAAAGAGTATTCAAAAAAATATGAAAATATCTATTTTCATGAAGCAGTTACTCCTGATGCACTTCTTAATTATACATCAAGTGCAGATTTTGGGATATTATTTTATGAAAATAATTGTTTAAATCATTATTATTGTTCACCAAATAAAATGTTCGAGTATTTAATGGCAGAAATCCCTGTAATAGTCTCTAATCTTTATGAAATGAAGAGTTTAGTAGAAAGTTATAGTATAGGTGTAGTTGCAAAAGTGAATACTCCAAAAGGCTTAAAAGATGCTATAAAACAAGCAATAAAGCTTGATAAAAAAGAGTTACAACAAAATATCCAAAAAGCAAAAGATATTTATAATTGGGAAGAACAGGAGAAAGTTTTACTTGATGCCTATAAGGATGTATATGCAAATTAAAATAACCCATTTAACATCTGTACATCACCGATATGACACTCGTATATTTCTAAAAATGTGTAGCTCTTTAGCGACTCAAAAAGAATATGAAGTGAGTTTAGTTGTAGCAGATGGTCAAGGTAATGAAATCAAAAACAGTGTAAATATAGTAGATGTTGGTACTAAAAAGGGTGGCCGTATATCACGTATGACAAGTACTACTAAACAAGTCTTTTCTAAATCTATCGAACTGGATAGTGATGTATATCATCTTCATGACCCTGAACTGATACCAATAGGATTAAAATTAAAAAAAATGGGTAAAAAAGTTATTTTTGATGCTCATGAAGATTTGCCAAAACAGTTGCTAGGTAAGCCATATCTCAATAAATTCTTACTAAACATACTTTCCAAATGTGTTGCTATTTATGAGGGCTATACTTGTAAGCAGTTCGATGCCATCGTTACAGCTACTCCCTATATAAGAGATAAGTTTTTAAAGATAAACAAAAACTCTGTAGATATAAACAACTTTCCAATTTTAGGCGAACTCTCAAATACAACACCATGGGAAGAGAAAAATGATGAAGTTTGTTATGTAGGTGGCATAGCGAAAATACGAGGCATACGAGAGATAGTAAAAGCGATGGCGTTTACTCCTTCGGCAAAGCTAAATCTTGCAGGTATTTTTAGTGAAAAAAATATAGAAGATGAAGTTAAAAACTATGAGGGTTGGGATAGAGTGAATGAATTGGGATTTTTAAATCGTGAAGATGTTGCGCAAGTGCTAAGTCGTTCAAAAGCTGGTATTGTTACTTTTTATCCACTTCTAAATCATATTGATGCTCAACCAAATAAAATGTTTGAATATATGAGTGCAGGTGTCCCGATTATTACTTCTAACTTTAAATTTTGGAAAGAGATAGTAGAAGGAAACAACTGTGGTATATGCGTAAACCCTCTAAACCCTCAATCGATAGCCGATGCAATAAATTACATACTAGCTCACCCAGACGAAGCACAAAAAATGGGAGAAAATGGTAAAAAATCTGTTTTAGAGAAGTACAACTGGGATAATGAAAAGAAGAAGCTTTTTGAAATTTATAAGGAATTAAGATAATGAAAATACTAACAATACTAGGAGCAAGACCACAGTTCATAAAAGCTGGAACAGTCAGTCGTGAGATAGCAAAGTATGAGGATATAGAAGAAGTCATAGTACACACGGGACAACATTATGATGCCAATATGTCCGATATATTTTTTGATGAGATGAAGATACCAAAGCCGAATTATTTCTTGGGGATTGGTGGGAAAACTCACGGAGCAATGACTGGGCAGATGATAGAGAAGATAGAAGAGGTCTGTTTTAAAGAGAAGCCTGATTGGATTTTAGTCTATGGAGATACAAACTCAACATTGGCTGGGGCTATTGTTGCTTCAAAACTTCATATAAAACTCGCTCACATAGAAGCAGGACTTAGAAGTTTTAATATGCAAATGCCTGAAGAGACAAATAGAATATTAACCGATAGAGTAAGTACTATTTTGTTTTGTCCGACAAAGAGTGCTATTACAAACTTACAAAAAGAGGGGTTTGATAACTTTGATTGTAAAATAGTCCAAAGTGGGGATGTAATGCAAGATGGAGCAATGTTCTATAAAAACTTAGCTAAAAAACCATCTTGTAGTATTGCAAAAAACTATATTTTAGTTACCATACATAGAGCAGAGAATACAGATAATCAAGAGAGACTAACAGAGATATTTGAAGCACTTCAAGAGATAGCCAAAGAGAAGCAGATAATTTTACCACTGCACCCAAGAACAAAAGCTATGATAGATACACTTAAGATAGATACTTCATCTTTAACCATAATTGATCCTGTTGGTTACCTAGAGATGGTTTGGCTAATAGATAATTGTGATTTGGTAATGACAGATAGTGGAGGACTCCAAAAGGAAGCATTTTTCTTTGAAAAGCCTTGTCTTACGCTTAGAGATGAGACAGAGTGGGTAGAACTGATTGAGTATGGGTATAATATTTTAGTAGGTGCAAACAAAGAGAAGATAATAAAAAGTTATAAAGAACACGCTTTTAATGATAATTATAATCTTGATTTTTATGGTGTTGGTAAAGCAAGTACTATTATAGTTAAAGGTCTTTTGGGTGATTGAGTATAACAATATAAAGTGGTATAAATATCATGGTGCATTACTACCAAGGGTAGCCACACATCAAGAGATATATCTTAGCAAGAAAGAGGCTAAAGAGCTTTTAAAAAAAAGTGGTGCCTATTTTTTGAGATATACAAATGAATGGGATAGAGGAGATGGGGCGTTTTGGTATGTTATAAAAGATAACTTTTTGGGCATGGGTGAATTAAGTGGTAATACAAGGAGTAAAATACGTCGCGGACAAAAAAGAAATGAAGTTAGAAAAATCACAAACGACTACCTTGCAAGACATGGGTATGAGGTGTATGCTGCTGCTTTTAAAGGATATTCGACCTTTGTATGCCCACTTTCCAAAGAAAAGTTTGAATCATATGTTGTATCTTCAAAGCATGAATATTGGGGCGTATTTGATAAAGAAAATCACAGATTAGTTGCATATAGCGAAAATTTTATAGAAGAGAATATGTGTCATTATTCTACAATTAAGTTTCATCCAAAATATCAAAAAAACTATACAAGCTATGCTCTTTTGTACGAAATGAATCAATTTTATTTGAACGATAAAAAGATTCGATATGTTAACGATGGGGCAAGAAGTATTTCGCATGACACAAACATACAAGAATTTCTTATAGAAAAATTCAAATTTAGAAAAGCATACGTTCAACTAAACATTGCGTATAGATGGGATATAGGCTTAATCGTCAAAATACTTTATCCTTTTAAAAAGTTCATTAAAAAATTATCCCATCCTTTGGCTAATAAAATATCTGTTATACTTTATCAAGAGCAGATAAGGAGAAGTTTTGAATAATCATTCTATATATGCCAACGAAGAATTAAAAAACTGGACGGAACGTTCAGGGCTTTTGAAGCAAGAGCAATACCTTATTGAAAAGTATATTCGCAATGAGGGGATTTTGATAGAAGCGGGTACAGGAGGAGGTAGAATATCTTTAGAGGTACATGATAAATATCCAAATATAAAGATAGTTGCATTTGATTTTGTAGAAGAAATGATAAAAAGTGCAAAATTAAAAAGTAATGAAATTAATTTTGAAGTACATGATGCATCTGATTTGTCAATATATGATGATAATACTTTTGATGCCGCTATTTATCTTCAGCAAATTGTCTCTTTGGTTCCAGAAGAATTTATCTCTTGCGTGCTTAAAGAGTCATATCGAGTATTAAAAAAAGATGGCATAGTGATCTTCTCTTTTCTTTCATATAGTGGAAGAAAAATTAATCTTATTGTAAGCTTTCTTGTAAATATTTTGAGGATACTTAGAAAAGAAAAGTGGCAAACACAGAGATTGCCATGGCTTAAACTTTCAAATAAAGTAAATTTCAAGTTTTTTACTAAAAATCAAGCAACAACATATTGGTTTTATGAAAAAGAAATAATAAAAATATTAGAAGATATTGGATTTACTATTGTGGAAACAAAGTGCGATAATATGATATATGTAGTATGTAAAAAATAAATATGAAATCAATTATTATCATTAATCAGTATATAGGTTCCCCTTATCATGGTATGGAGTATAGACACTATTATTTAGCTAGAAATTTGATAAAATTAGGATATAAGGTTACTCTTATAACTGGAAGTTACTCTCATCTGTTTTCAACGTTGCCAAAAACAAATAGTCAATTTACAAAGGAATATATAGATGGTATTGAGTATATATGGGTACGATTACCAAAATATAAAACATCTAAATCAATCGGACGTATATGGAATATGGTGTGTTTCGCATGGAAGTTACGATTTTTAAAAGATTTGGAACCTTCTCATATTATTGTCTCTTCTCCTTCTTTGTTTCCTGTCAAGATTGCATATCAATGGACGCAAAAATTCAAAACCAAATTACTCTTTGAGATACGAGATATCTGGCCTTTGACTTTGACAGAGTTTACAAGTTTAACATACAGACATCCTTTAATTAGAATAATGTATCATTATGAAAAATTTGGATATCGCCATGCTGATAAAATAATCTCTTTGTTGCCTAATGCTAAAAAATACTATATAGGTCAAGGTATGAAAGAAGATAAATTTGTATATGTTCCTAATGGTATAGAGGTTAACGAACGAACAAAAGATGAACTACCTGATGAAATAAGAAAGAAAATTCCTAAAAATAAATTTATCATAGCCTATACAGGGACAGTCGGTTTAGCAAATAATCTTGATTACCTGATAGACGGAGCCAATGCATTAAAAAAATATCATGATATCCATTTTATTGTATTAGGGAATGGGGGAGAGAAAAATAGGCTAGAGAAGCGTGTAAAAACATTACTATTAAGTAATGTTTCGTTTATTGATGCAATTGATAAAGATAAAGTCGACAATTTTTTATCGCACGTAGATGTTGCATTTATATCATTAGTATCTGAGAATCTTTTTAAGTTTGGTGTTTCTCCAAATAAGGTATTTGATTATATGTATGCTAAGAAACCCATTATTTGGGCGATTGCAGCAGGAAATGATTTCGTGAAGGAAGCACAGTGTGGGGAAAGTGTAGTATTGAATAATATTGAATATTTAAAAGATAGTGTTTTAAAACTATACGCTATGTCGGAGACTGAACGTTGTAAATTAGGAGAAAATGGATATAATTTTGTTTTACAAAACAACTCCTATCAAGCGTTAGCTAAAAAAGTAATAAGAATAATAGAGGAACAAAATGTTTAAAAATAATCAATTAGGTTGGAGCGAATTAACCTTATTAATGTTAGTTGCATACATATTTAGTTTTGCGATTCGTTTAATCTGGATTTTTCAATTTCAAGATAATCCAAACTTTTATTGGAATGGTCAATTCATGATTAATACGAATGATGGATACTTTTTTGCTACTGCGGTAGAGTCTATGTTGACGGGGGCACATGTTGAAAATCCACGAATGGATATTGCTTTAAATAGTTATCCTGGATTTATATATACAAGTTATTTTCTTGCTAAGTACACTCCTATGTCATTTGAAACAGTTGTTTTGTATTTGCCTGCAATTATTTCTAGTTTAGTGGTTATTCCTTTGGTCTTATTTGGGCAGCTAATCAAATTGCCATGGGTTGGCTTCTTTTCTGCTCTTTTGGGTTCCATTGTATGGAGTTACTACAACAGAACGATGATTGGGTATTATGATACTGATATGTTTTCTGTTCTATTGCAAATAACAGTGCTGTATTTCTTCTTGTGGACTATTTATGATAAAAAAGATAAAAATGTATTATGGCTTGCAGCTTCCCTTCTCTTGTATCCGTTTTTTTACCCTCAAGGGTTAAGTTTAATTTATGCTATGTTTATATTGTGGACTTTTTATCAACTTATATTTCAGAAGAAAGATCAAAATAGTTATCTTTTTATTATCGTTGCTTCCGTTGCATTATGGGGTGTTCCCATATGGGGGAAGGCTATTACGATACTTATTATTTTTTTATTTTTAGAAAAATTGAAAGAACGAGTAGATAATAAAAGGTTTCTATATTTAACTGTTGGTGCTATATTTGTCTTTTTCTTTTTTGGTGATGTTTTTCACCTTATTTTTGAAAAATTAAATGGCTATCTAGACCGTGGAGTTGAAACCAAGGGCTTACATTTTTATCAAGTGATTCAGACAGTGCGTGAAGCTGGTAAAATCTCATGGGAAACAGTATCGAATAGAATAATAGGTCACCCAGTTCTTCTTCTTTTAGCTTTAATTGGATATATGGTATTGGTGATGAAGCATAAATTATTTGTTGTTGCATTACCTTTAATTGGGGTAGGGGTGTTTGCCCACTGGGCAGGATTACGATTTACAGTATTTGCCGTTCCTGTGGCATCCTTTTCGGTGATATACCTTTTTTATGTACTGAGTACATTCTTTAAAGACAAAAAAGTAATGAGTATTGTGTTTGTTTTCTTTTCATTATTGACACTTGTCCCAAATATACAGCATATTATAAAATACAAAGTACCCACTGTACTTAATAAAGCCGAAGTACAAGATCTTGAAAAATTAAATATACTTTCAACAGGGAAAGATTATACGTTAAGTTGGTGGGATTATGCCTATCCTATTTGGTATTATTCCGATACCTCTACACTGATTGATGGCTCTAAACACCACAACGACAATTTCATTATCTCAAAAATAATGCAAACCACATCTCCTGAATTGGCAGTAAATTTGAGTAGATTAGCAGTAGAAACATATGTAGATTCAAATTATTCAATAGTTGCAGATACTTTGTTTAAGAATGGTGAAAAAAATCAGTTAGACCCCAACGTGTTTTTAGAAGAGTTAAAGAGTGAATCTTATAATCTTCCTAAAAAAACAAGAGACATTTATTTATATTTACCGTACAGGATGCTCAACATATTTCCAACAGTAAACATTTTTGCTAACTTGGATTTAATGACAGGTAAAGCACTGAGATCTATGATTTTTTATCCAGCGCGTGCGGTACAACAACAAAAAAACATGATTACCCTACAAAATGGTATAAAATTTGATTCACAAAAAGGTGAAGTATTAATTGGAAGAGAAACACGAAAGGTAAAGTATTTCATAGTTACGTCGAATAATGCTAATGGGGATATACAATTACAATCACAATATTATCATGCAAATGGAAGCTTGGTAGTTTTGTACATGAAGAGTTATGGTCAGTTTGTTGTGATGGATAATGAAACTTTTCATTCGACGTATGTGCAGATGTTTTTACTTGGTAAATACGATAAAAAACTCTTTGAGTTGGTTGTATCTTCTCCATATAGTAGAATTTATAAAATTAAAAAATAATGTTACGGACGACAGATAAATTGGTCAAACGTATCTTTGATATAGTGCTATCTGTTATCGGTATTGGATTGACATGGTGGATTGTATTGTTGTCATGGATAATTGCAAGCATTGAAACAAAAAGTAATGGCTTATTTATCCAAAAAAGAGTAGGAAAAGATGAAAAGCTCTTTAATGTCTTTAAGATAAAAACGATGAGAGAGCTAAAAGGGGTAGATACGACCATTACTACCTCTAACGATATGAGAATTACTAAGAGTGGAAAGTTCTTTAGAGATACCAAAATAGATGAGTTGCCACAATTTTTTAATGTACTTTTTGGAACAATGAGTTTTGTAGGCCCCCGACCAGATGTAGCTGGATATGCAGACAAACTTAAAGGTGAAGACAAAATAATTCTTGAAATTTCTCCCGGCATTACGGGACCAGCTTCTTTAAAATACAAGGATGAAGAGTCCATGTTGGCAGCACAGGATGACCCCAAATTATATAATGATACCGTGATTTGGCCAGACAAAGTAAGGCTTAATAAAGAGTATATAGCTACTTGGTCTTTAAAAAAAGATATAATATATATTATGAAAACTATTTTAGGATGATATATGGATAGAATTTTCCTTTCACCTCCACACATGAGTGGCAAAGAACAAACCTATATTGCTGAGGTATTTGAAAGTAATTATATCGCTCCGCTTGGTGCATTTGTGAATCGTTTTGAAGAAAGCGTTGAAGCGTATACAGGTAGTGCAAATGCCTTGGCACTTTCAAGTGCCACAGCAGGGTTACATTTGGCTTTGAGGGTGCTTGGCATTACACAGGGAGATTATGTTCTGGCATCAAGTTTTACTTTTATTGGGTCTGTATCAGCTATTTTGTACCAAAATGCAAATCCTATTTTTGTAGATAGTGATGAGAGCTGGAATATCTCTCCTTCATTATTGAAAGAAGCTATTGCAAGAGCTCCTAGAAAACCCAAAGCATTGATTGTGACGCATCTTTATGGACAAGTATGTAAACTAGATAAAATCATGGCTATATGTAAAGAAGAAGGTATCTCCCTGATAGAAGATGCCGCGGAGTCTTTAGGTGCAAGGTATCATGAACAGCAAAGTGGCACTTTTGGTGATATGGCAGTGTATAGTTTCAATGGAAATAAAATACTCACTACTTCTGGCGGGGGAATACTCGTAAGTGAAAATAGAACGTGGATAGAAAAAGCAAAATTTCTCTCTACTCAGGCAAAAGAAGACTACTTACACTATGAGCACAAAGAGTTTGGGTATAACTATAGAATGTCGAATGTTTTAGCAGCGATTGGTGTAGCGCAGATGGAAGTTTTGAATAAAAGAGTAGAACGGAAAAGAGAAATTTTTGCACTTTATAAAAAATACTTAGATGACATAGCTGAAATACAATTTATGCCAGAAATAGAAGGAAGTTGTGGAACACGTTGGTTAACAACACTTACTTTTGAAAAGACAAGTCCTAAAAAAATCATAGATATTTTAGACAAAAAAAATATAGAGAGTCGCCCTCTATGGAAACCTATGCATATGCAACCTCTGTTCAAAGATGCCTTAGTTGTTGAAGATGGTACAAGTCAGAAACTCTTTGAAAAAGGGATATGTTTGCCTAGTGGTACGAGCATGTCAAATGATGATATTGAAGCTATTTGTGGGCTTATAAAAGGTGCATTGTAATGCATAGGATTTTTAAACCGACTTCCACAAAAAGGTTACTGTTTTTTGTATTTGTCGATAGTATTCTTTCTGTAGTAACTTTGTATTTGGCGTATTCTTTACGTTTTAATTTCCATATTCCTGAAATGTTTTTAACACATTTTTGGCATGTATATATCGTACTAACATTTTCCAAAATCATGGCACTATATCTTTTGAAAAATTATTTCATCATTTGGAGATTTTTTTCGTTTGTTGATGCAAAAAATATTGTTTTATCCCATATAGTAGCTTATGGGC
>Ga0256840_1004075_pt1 | contig 11221 bp, 10 predicted proteins | sample 355202metaG_FD_185969 | JGI IMG/M metagenome (GOLD analysis project Ga0256840, IMG submission 185969) | Hydrothermal vent microbial communities from Mid Atlantic Ridge, Atlantic Ocean - 355-202 | ecosystem: Environmental > Aquatic > Marine > Hydrothermal vents | place: Atlantic Ocean: Mid...
TTTACCACTACCTCCGCGTTTAGAGGAGCTGTCTTATCCATACGCATATCAAGATTTTCACTCTCATATGAAAACCCTCTGTCTTTTTGGTCAAGCTGTAAAGAGGAAACGCCAATGTCTGCTAAGACACCTTTTATCTGGGACACATCTACCTCTTGTAAAATCTTTTTTATGACATTAGAAAAACGACCCTTTTTTATCTCTACTCTATCTCCATACTTAGCTAATCTCTGTGTTGAGAAATCTATAGCAGTTTGGTCTTGGTCTATTCCTATAAGCTTTATGTTTGGATTTGCATCGAGAATCATAGAAGAGTGTCCACCATAACCCATAGTACAGTCGATGACAATACCTTCATCAATCGTATTAAAAGCCTCAATCACTTCACGATATAAAACTGGTACATGAGGGGTATTTTGCAAGAGGAGACCTTTTAGTTGTATATTATTTTAATAATTATACTCAAAGTTATTTAATATAGCCGAATAATAGACATTTAAAACATTATAGGGTATCATAAAAAGAAAGAGAGGTTTCAATGCTTAATGAATATCTAAATGAAATTATCGCGGGTATTGCAATAATAACCACTGTAGTCATATTCTTAATTGTCAAAATAAAAACAACACAAACTTCTAAAACAAATGACGAAGAACAAGTACTTGAGTTTGAGTATAAAACTGAACATAAGCATGAAAAAGAACTAATCGAAGAAGAGACAACAAACCAAAACGATGAACCAGAAGATGAGATGATAGAAGTTGGTTTTAGTGGCAGTGAAGAAGGTGATTTTGGTGAAGAGATAGAATCACAAGAGACTCCTTTAGAAGAAACTCCATCGCAACACATAATCACAAGAAGAGATGTTCCCTCTCATGCAAAGATAACAAAACAAAACTTTTGCGAATTCTCTGGAGAAAGAATCTTAGTCGCAGAAGACAACCTCATCAACCAAAAAGTACTTACAGGCTTACTAGCAGGTAGTGGTATAGAAGTCATCATAGCAAATGATGGTCAAGAAGCACTTGATATATTAGAAAATGATAGTGACTTTTTAATGATTTTAATGGATGCTCATATGCCAAGAGTAGATGGATTTGAAGCTACTCGAGCTATCCGTAAAGAAGAAAAATACAATCATATCCTTATAGTCGCACTTAGTGGTGATACAGCGGCTGATGATATTAGAAAAATGACTGAAGCTGGAATGGCAGAGCATCTTGAAAAACCTCTTAGAATGGAAACTTTATACGATATTTTTTATGCTTATACAGGTCAGGATAAAACAGAAGAAGAAAGTGACTACATCGAAGTTGTTATGACAAAAGAGCTCAATGGAGACAAAGGTCTTGAAGTCTGTGGCGGTGATGAAGAGTTTTATCGTGAGATACTCAGTGAATTTATACATACTTATGAAAACTCTACACAAGAGTTAGGAGAACTCCTACAAAATGAAGAACTCGACAAAGCAGGTAAGCTGCTTTTAGATGTTATCGGTATCACAGCAAATATCGGAGCAGATCAGCTCAATGCTATTGCTATGGACATCAAGAACTCTCTTAGCGATACACAAGAGAAAAGTTATCTAACACTAGCGGACCAGTATAAAACTCACTTAGAAAATCTCATAAAAGACATTAAAGAATATATGTAGTGTTTTTTAAGTACTTAAAAGCAGTAGGCACAGGTCCTAAAGGAAATAAAGACCTTAGTGTAGATGAAAGCCACGATATGATGCGACAAATTTTATCAGGCGATGTACATCCTGAAAATATATCTGCATTTCTACTCGGTTGGCGTTTAAAACCAGAAACTATAGATGAGTTTCGAGGTGCCCTTTTAGCACTCGATGAGAAGGCTAAAAAGTATGATGTAGCTAACTCTCTTGAGCTTGGTTACTCTTTTGATGGTAAAGCAAAGACACCCTATCTTTTTCCTCTTATCGCTAAGGAGTTACAAAAGAGTGAGTTAAACCTATGTATATTTGGCGACTTACTCCAACCTTCTAAAAATGGACTTACGACACAAAAGTTTTGTGAGTGTAGCGACTTAGGCTCAAATGTTTTCTACTTTGATAGGAAAGAGTACTTACCCGAGTTACATTCTCTTACAGACTTACGTATGCGCTTAGGGCTTAGAACAGGACTCAACACTCTTGAAAAACTTCCAAACATCACCAACTCTAAGTTTGCAATAACAGGTGTTCACCATAAACCTTATGTAGACAAGTACAATGCTATTTACGGAGACAGGTATGAAAGATTTGCACTGATTCAAGGGAGTGAGGGAAGTCCTGAGCTTTTTAAAAAAGGGACTCTTTGGATAAATGAAAATGGGAAAACTGAGGAGTTTATAATAGACCCTGCATTTTATGGAGAAACTTCTCACGAAGCATTAGCAAAAGTAAACGCGGCTATATTTTTGTTTGTATGTAAAAAAGCCACAAGTATAAACGAAGCATACGACTCTCTATCTTAGTGAGTCAATAAACTCTCTCGCTTTTTTATCAAGCATCTTCATACGCTCTACACCTTTTGGTATGGAGATACGAAGTCCTTTCATCTCTGTCAAAAACACTCCAATATTTTTGGGTATTTTCTCTTTTAAGTATGTTTTAAAATGCTTTGCAAATGCAGGGGAAGCACCTGAAGTAGAGATAGCGATAGTCAAGTCATCTTCTTTGATGTATGAAGGGAAAATAAAGTCACAGTACTCTACAGAATCAACAGAGTTACACAAACATTTATAATCCTGTGACTCTAAAAATATCTCTTTTTGCAGAGTTAAATCATCAACAGCCACAACAACTAAACTGCACTCTTTTATATCACCCTCTTGATAAGCTCGAAGTGAATACTCAAGTTTGTGTTTTGATGCTAAAGTTAAAATATTTTGCGAAATTTGAGGTGCTATTATCACAATGTCATCTGTAAAGTCTAAAAGTTTTGTAAGTTTTTCATAGGCGATATTTCCCCCACCGACAAGCAGTACTTTTTTATTGTCTAGTTTTATAAACGCAGGAAAGTAGCTAGTATCGTTTGAAGTGGGCATTATCTAGTTTGACCACTTCCATAAATCTTAAACTTGTAAGTAGTTAGCCCTTCTATACCCATAGGACCACGAGCATGTAGTTTGTTTGTACTGATGCCAACCTCAGCACCAAAACCAAAAGCACCACCATCAGTAAAACGAGTACTCGCGTTTACATATACAGCCGCCGCATCAATAGCATTTAAGAACTCTTCAGCCGAAGATATATTTTCAGTGATGATAGACTCAGAATGACCAGAGCCAAATTCTACTATATGCTCTATCGCACCTTCAACTCCATCAACAACACGGAGGTTTAAAATATTTGCTAGGTATTCTGTATGAAAGTCATCATCTGTTGCATTTTTTACATTTATAATTTTTTGTGTGTGAGCACAACCTTTAAGCTCAGTATTTTCTGCATCAAACGCCATCTTGAGAACGGGAAGCATCTCTTTTGCAATCGCACTATCAACAAGTAAGGTTTCCATAGAGTTACAAACACCGGGGCGTTGTACCTTCGCGTTTATAGCAATTTTTACTGCATTTTCACGGTTTGCATCTTTATCTATGTAGGTGTGACACTGCCCTTTATCATGTTTTACAACACTAACAGTCGCATTTTCACTCACATGTTTGATAAGCCCTGCTCCACCACGAGGGATGATTAGGTCTACATACTTGTCCATCTTGATGAGTTTATCAACTCCTGCACGAGAAGAGTCAGGTATAAGAGAGATAAGTGCCTCTGGTAAGTCATTAGCTTTAAGAACTGCTTGGAGTACTTTTGCTATGGCTTTATTGGAGTGTTCTGCTTCTTTTCCACCTTTAAGTACACATACATTTGAGCTTTTAAAACACAGAGCTGCTGTATCGCTAGTAACATTTGGACGCGACTCATAGATGATACCTATAACACCAATAGGGATACTTACTTTTTCTATTTTGAGATTATCTTCAGTCACCCAACCATCTAAAACACGGCCGACAGGCTCTTTAAGTCCTGCTATCTCTTCTATGGCTACTGCCATAGAGTCTATGCGAGACTCATCTAAAAAAAGTCTGTCCATAAGTGCTGATGTTAAATTATTTTTCTTTCCATCTGACATATCTAAAGCATTTGCTTCAAGTAAGTCCATAGTGTTTGCACGAAGTGCCTCTGCCATCTCTTTTAAAATAGCATTTTTTTGACGACCACTTAATGTATTTAAAACTCTACTCGCTGACTTTGCTTCTTGTAAAAACTGTTCCATTTTATCTTCCATATTTTATAAATTATTAATGTTATAATAGCATAAAAAGAAATTAGGAATATTAATGAAAACAATCACCTTTATTGGCAATGGTAATATGGCACTCAGTATTGCACAGGGTTTAAAAGCTACTTACAAGATAGAAGTTGTAGGACGCAACATCCAAAAACTTAATAAATTTGAAGAAGCTTTAGGTCAAAAGATAGAGAAATTTTTATTTGATGATTTTGATATGAGTGAAAAAACAATTATGCTCTGTGTTAAACCTGCAAATGTTGAAGAAATCAGCACAAGACTCTCAGGAAAGGCAGAGGTTATCTACTCTGTTTTAGCAGGAACAACACTCAAAAAACTTCGAGATCACCTCCACACAAATGCAGTAGTTAGGACTATGCCAAACCTTGCAGCCTCTGTTGGTGCTTCTATGACAACTCTTACAGGGGATGAGTCATATAAAGAAGAGGCTCTTGAACTTTTAGGGGCTATTGGTGCGACACGATGGTTAGCTAGTGAAAAAGAGATTGACATTGCTACAGCATTAGCTGGAAGTGGACCTGCATATCTTGCTCTTATTGCTGAAGCACTCACAGATGGAGCAGTCAAACAAGGTCTTAAACGCGAGGATGCTATGGCAATTATGAGAGGTCTTTTTGGTGGATTTGGAGAGCTGATCCAAGAGGTACACCCTGCCCTTTTAAAAGATGGTGTTATGAGTCCTGGTGGTACAACGGCTGCAGGTTATGGTGCATTAGAAGATGGAAATGTGAGAAGTTCTTGTATGGCAGCTATTGAAAAAGCATACCAAAGAGCTAAAGAGCTCTAAGTAACTTATAAAGACTAGATAAAGTTGTGTATCTCTTTTTGGATATTTTCTTTATCTATGATTGTATCTTGTGCTATTTTTTTACTAAAAAGCCCTTTTACCATAGCTGGTATTGGTAGTGAAGCTATCTTAGAGATAGACTCTAGTGCTACTATATCCTCGGCATCTTCTTCACCTGTTAAAGCATTTGCTATGACAGGAGAGAACTTTGTCCACTCCGCAGTTGAGTAAGCTATAGTTTTTATCTTAGTATCACAACAAGTTTCATAAGACTTCATACAAGTTGCAGTATGTGGGTCCATAAGGTATTTATCATTCTCAAATATCTCTTTTATATAAACTTTTCCTTCATCTCCATTACAGAAATCAGCATCGAAATGCTTTTGTAACTGAGTCAATTCTTCTGCATTTAACTCATAAAAGTTTTGATTTTCTAAGTTTTCCATGAGTTCGCGAGTTCTAGCAAAGCCAAACATATCAAAAAGAATTCTTTCTATGTTAGATGACTTTAAGATGTCCATCGCAGGTGAAGTTGTTCCTATTACAGCACTATCTCTTAAGTCATATTTACCTGTTTGTATAAGTTTTGTAAGGACATTGTTTTCATTTGAAGAGATGATTATTTTTTCAACTGGCACACACATTTGTGAAGCATAGTAAGCACCAAGAGCATTTCCAAAGTTACCAGACGGTACATTTAAGTAAACTTTTTCACCCATCTCTATACCGTTTTGACGAACAAGTTCTAAGTATGAGTGGATATGATAAATGATTTGAAAAATGATTCGACCAAAGTTTACAGAGTTTGCTGCTGAAAGAGATACATTTTTAGCTTTTAAGTCTGCTTTGAAACTATCTGAAGCAAGCAGTTGTTTGAGTGCATTTTGTGCATCATCAAAAACACCATGAATACCTATAACTTTTAAGTTTTTAGCATCTTCTGTCACCATCTGTAAACGCTGAACATCACTCGTTCCACCATCAGGATATAAACAAGCCACTTGTACATTTGCTCTATTTTTAAAAGTCTCTAATGCAGCAGGTCCTGTGTCACCACTTGTTGCTGCTAGTATGAGGTAATTTTCCTCGCGTTTTTGAGCTATAGATGAAAGAACTACACCAAAAGGTTGTAGTGCCATATCTTTAAATGCACGAGTAGGACCATGGTAAAGCTCAGAGATGTAGAGATTTTCTTTTACTTTTACTACAGGAACAGGATTCTCTTTATCATCAAACTTATCATATAAAGCAAGTGCTTCATCGATAACGTCTGAGTCTATGTCAATTTCAAAACGATTTAACATATCTTTTGCAAGTTCTTTATATGAAGAACTTAAGTGTTTTGTTAAAAACTCACTCCCAAGTTCAGGCAAAGTCTCAGGTACATAAAGTCCACCAAAAGAGGCTATTGGAGCCAAGATTGCTTCTGAAAATGTAACTGTAGCTGGTCTACTTGCATCAATTCCACGAGTCTGTATAAAGTTCATATTTCTCTCTCTATTTTATTTACGAAATTATAGCTAAACTTGACTATAGAAAAATTAAAGGCACCTCAATATGGTGTCTGTTTTTAGCTATAATTATTCATTAAATTATTTAGATGAGGAAAATTTAGTGGATTACCAGTCAATTATAAATGATATTGCAAAAGAAATAATTCCTTTTCTAAAAGAGGGAAAAGTTGCTGATTACATTCCAGCATTAGCAGATGTAGATAAAAACCAATTTGCAATGACTCTGACTCTTTTTGATGGGACACAGTTTAGTGTAGGCGTAGCAGATAAACTTTTTTCTATTCAGAGTATTTCTAAGGTCTTTAGTTTTACTTTAGCTCTCCAGACTTATGGTGTAAAACTCTATGAACGCATAGGTGTAGAACCATCAGGAAATCCTTTTAACTCACTTGTTCAGTTAGAGTATGAACATGGAAAGCCAAGAAATCCTTTCATAAATGCAGGTGCTATAAATGTAAGTGATGCACTTATAAATCATTATAAAAATCCTCAAGAAACATATAAAAAAATCGAATCTTTTATAAGAATGATAGCAGATGATAAGAGTATCACATATAACGAAATAGTCGCTTCCTCAGAAATGGCTCATGGGTTTCGAAATCTTGCACTTGCAAATATGATGAAAAGTTTTGATAACTTAGATAATGATGTCACACAAGTAGTCGAGGTCTACTTTAAACAGTGTAGTATTGAGATGAATACTAAAATGCTCTCGCGTTCTATGCTATTTTTAGCAAACCACGGCATAGACCCTATAACTAATCAAAGATATGTAACAGACTCAAGAGCAAAACGGATAAATGCAGTGATGCTCACATGTGGACACTACGATGCTTCAGGAGACTTCGCATTTAACGTAGGTCTTCCTGCAAAAAGTGGTGTAGGTGGAGGAATTGTGGCTGTTGTACCAAAAAAGATGTGTATTGCTGTGTACTCCCCAGGTTTAAATAAACAAGGGAACTCTTTAGTTGGTACTAAAGCCTTAGAACTTTTTACAGATAAAACAGGCCTGAGTATCTTTTAGTTTTACTTAAAAAGCCTAATAGGATTGATGTGATAAGACTTTTGAGTCACTTCAAAAACTAGTTCATCTTCTACTCGTCCTATCGTATAGCCTCTTTTTATCTTTATACCTTTTTTGATATTAGGACTGATTTGTGAAAGATTTGCATAGATAGTGTGTAGACCGTTTGTATGTTCAACAATGACGATGTTGTTTAATACAGCCGTTTTGTCCGCATATATAACCTTTCCATTAAAAACAGTTTTTACTTTTGCATTCATACTTCTTGGTTTTAAAGAGATAGACTCGTTAAATATTTTTATACCATAGATGGGGTCAGTATATGTTCCGTATTTTTTGGTGATAGTATAAGAGTCTAGTGGTGCGATAGTTTTACTACCTCTGTACTTTTTAGTCTTTACAGCCTGATAAGAACTTCCATGTCTTTTTACATTTACAGGATTTTTATCAAGTACTATCTTTTTCTTATCAAACGCGGCCTTGCGCTCTTTTGCAAGTTTTGCTTTTTTTATCTCATCAACTTTTACAATGTTAAGTTTTGCAAGTGTGTCTTTAAGAGCATTTTGTCTGCTCAGTAAAGTTTTTAGCTCTTTTTTATAGGATGATTTTGAATGTGTTAATTTTTTAAGAGCTTTTTTGTTTGCAGTTTTTGTTTTAAGTAGTTTTTTTCTTTTTGCATCAATATTTGCGATGGATACTTCTAAAGTACTTGCATGCTGGTTTAACAAGTCTATATCTTTTGCATTAGCAATAAACATATTACTCAAAAAAGTTGCCTTAACTTTCTCTTTTTTTAGCATCGCTTTTAGGACTTCAGACTCCATAAGAGAGTCTGCATTTTGAGAACTTGACTCATTTAAGACAAGAGAGAGAGAAACACTCTTTGCAATTACAAAAGAGAGTTTATCTTCTATTTTTTTTTGGCGTTCATTGAGTTGTGCTTGAGACTTTTTCATGAGTTTCAACTGTGAAGTGTTCTCTTTATAAGATAGTTCTTTAAGTGCTAACTCTTTTTGAAGTGCTTTTAGGTACTTTTCTTGTTTTATTAAAGCTCGTTTTTGTTTTAAAATTGCTTTTGCAGTTTGCGACATTTTTTTGTTGAGTTTAGAATAGTTTTTTGAATACTTACTCAGCTTAGAACTAGTCTTGCTTATCTTTTTATCAGTTGAAGAAGCTCCAAAAACTAAAGCAGCACTTAAAACAAGCAGTACAAAAAAGTGCATCAAACCTCTTCTTTATGGCTAATAACGATAAAAGTTGCTAAAAATGTTGAGAGAATAAGAGCAACACTAAGCATAATAGCAAAGTCAAAAACAGGGTCAAATATAAGAACACTTATACCGATGTTTAAAAGTTGGTCTTGTACCCAAGCACTTGAACTCACATAAGAAAATATAACAAATGATAATGCACTAGCGATTAAAGCATCGACAAAAGCAAGTCTAAAAAGAACAGCAGAACTGAGCCAAGTAGGAGCACCAAAAAGTCCCATAATACTCATACGTTCAGTATGTTTAAACTGCCAGATTTTCATCTCTTTAGAGATAAGTAAGATTGTAACTATTCCTACACTAAATGCAAATACAGAGATGACAGTCTTAAAGAGTAAAAGAAGTTTATATGTAGTGTCATGACTTTTTGAAAATGTTTCAACCTTTATGACACTTGTATCTCTTAAAAGTGCTTTTGTTAGGTTGTTGACTTCACTTGGTGATGGGTAATGTAGTAAAACCAACTTATAAAATTTTGGAAGAGAGAGTTTTAGAAGGTCTATATTTTTTTTACTTATACCCGAGTTGAGTTTTTTTATCACCTTATCAGGAGAGAGTGAAACTATCTCTTTTATAAGTTTATGTTGATTTTTTATGATGTTTTTATTTAATATTTTTTGACTTACAACTACTAAAGAGTAGTTATTTGCAAGGTTTTCTTTATATGCTTCTATGGATCTCTCTACTATTATAAAAGTCTGTAAAGAGAAGAGGATACTCAGAAGTGCTACAACTAAAGAGAGATGATTTCTAAGCGACTTCATGAATGCTCCCGTACTCAATATGAAAATGTTTATAGTCAATACTCATACTCTCAGGAATATGGTGAGTTACAACTATGACCGTTGATTTAAGGTCTGTGTTTGCACCTTCTAGCAAGTTCCAGATAAGTTGTGATGAGTAGTCATCAAGATTTCCCGTAGGCTCATCTGCTAAGATAAGTACAGGGTTATGGGAAAGTGCTCGTGCCATTGCCACACGTTGCTGTTCTCCACCACTTAACTCTTTTGGATATTTTCCCGCTTGATGTTTAAGTCGTACATGTTTAAGTAGGGTATCTACTTGGTTTTGCTGAATAGTTTTGTCATAGCCACTTATGATTAAGGGGAGCATGATATTTTTCTCAATTGTCCACTCTTTTACAAGTTTATAATCTTGAAAAACTATACCTGTATGTTTTCTGAGAAGATTTAACTTCGATTTACTTACACCCTTTAGCTCAACACCTGCAACAACTAAACTACCCTCTTGAGGTTTTAGTGCACCGTAGAGAGACTTTAAAAGTGTTGACTTTCCACTACCACTAGCCCCTGTTATAAAAACAAAAGAACCTGAGTCTATAGAAAAACTTACCTTGTTGATGATGGTTTCATCTTTTGAGTAAGCGAGAGAAAGATTATCAGCGACTATGACTTTATCCATTTAAGACCTTATCTAAGTATTTGTGTGCAATTAAATTACTGCGTGACTTGAGTGGTAAGTCAGGATAGTAAGAGACACTATTATCTTTTATAATAATATATAGATGCTCTGGTCTATCGAAGCTTCCCATTGAAAGTCTCAGCATTATACCATCATCGAGAGTATATGCACGCTCAAAATGGATAAAGCCACTCTCAAATCGCTCTGTCGTCTTATGAAGTTTTAAGAGTGTCTCAAAACTCGCCTTTCCTTGAGAGAACTCAAATGAGCCTTCGATGCTTAAAGCCTCAGATTCTTCTTCATTTATCATCGTAACATCATAGATGTTTTTTTCCATTTTGCGCCATCTATCTTCATACTTAGAAACAATAGCTATATCTTTGTTCTTGTTTATATGAAGAACAGTTTTGTTAAACGCGATAAAAGTCTCATAGGAGTAGGCATAATAGTTTTCACTATCTGTTCTAAGTTCAAGTCTTCCATCTACTTTTAAAACGCGACGTGCTTCTTCTATAAAAGAGGTACTTATAACTCTTCTATGTGGTTTTTTATCCCAAGGCACGGGGAAGTGAACATATACTTTTCCAACGATATTTGAAGGAATCAGCTCCATAAAAAGTCTCGCATCATAGTCAAGAACAAGTAAATTATCTAACTCTTGAATAGCAACTTGTTTAAGGACTTGTTCAATAGAAGGACGATGAATCTCTATGCCTATAAAAAGTATATCAGGATTTTGTGCTGCTTGATGCAACAAGTGACGACCAGAACCAAAACCTACCTCAACACGGACTTCTCTATCTATTGGAAAGTTTTCTGCAAAGTACTCTATCTTCTTGAGTGCAGTTACTTTTTCTAGGTGTTCATTTTTTGCACCACTTAAA
>Ga0256840_1004076_pt1 | contig 11218 bp, 16 predicted proteins | sample 355202metaG_FD_185969 | JGI IMG/M metagenome (GOLD analysis project Ga0256840, IMG submission 185969) | Hydrothermal vent microbial communities from Mid Atlantic Ridge, Atlantic Ocean - 355-202 | ecosystem: Environmental > Aquatic > Marine > Hydrothermal vents | place: Atlantic Ocean: Mid...
TAACAAGACCTTGGAGAGAAATAAATGCCCTCGGCGATTTTTTAAAGTTACTGAGATATACTTGTAAAAGAAATTTACAAGACTTGAAAAACTGCTAAAAAGGCATTTATTTCTCAAGTCAGTCGTTATGCTCAGTTTTCAAACTTATCCGAAAATTGACCACAGCTATACTTTATAGTTAGTTTAATTTATGGAGAAAGTAACATGGAAGAGTTTTTAAATCGTGAGGATGCTTTTGAGTTAATAATTTACTATGGTGGTGGAATATGGATAGCAATTGCACTATTAATGGCTTATTTTAAAACAAAAAAAGAATTTGGAAGCTTTAAAATATTAAAATTTTTTGGATTTATTTTTGATTATACAATTGGGTTTGCTTTAGTCATTCTTGAGATGTTTACAGGTAACAAAAGTGGTGGCAACGGAGGTGGTTCTAGTTCAGAAAAAACTATAACTAAAGCAAAACCTATTGGTGGAAATATTGTTGAAATATATACTAAAGACGGAAATGGAAGAGAAGGCAAATATAGCCGAAACTGCAATGAACTTGTAAATTGGAATGCTAGTTCATTCACAGTAAAAATGTTTCATGGAAATAAAACACAAGTCCATACATATGATTCAACGGGGCATGAGACAGATACGTATTGGGAGCAATAATACATGACATTTTGGCAATATAAATTTTCAACTTGGACAGGTTGGGAAACTATACAAGTTAATGAAACAATCAGATGGAAAACAAATAAAACAATAAATAAAGAGCCAAACACAATATCGGTAGATGATATCGTGTTTCTTTTTCGTTCAGGAAATATTAGTCAAAGAAACAAAGGAATATATTTTGTTGCAAAAGTTATAGATATTGATTTTGATAGCGAACATCCTATTAATTTAAAAATATTAAAAGACCTTAGAAAAAATATCTTTCATGCCGAAGAGCATGGTTTTTCAAAAGTTGTTAAAAAAATAAATGCTTTGCAGATGAGTGGCAAATATTATAAATTTCAAAATGATGATAATCCAAAAAAAATGTATCAACAGATTATTGAAAGTAATAGCTTATCAGAAAACATTCAAGATAATCCAGATATTTATCCAGATGAAGTAGATTCATCTTTAAGTGAAGGTACAAAAACTAAAGTTTATGTTAATAAGTTTGAGCGAAATCAAAAGGCTAGAAAACTTTGTTTAGATTATTATGGATACAATTGTCAAACTTGTAATTTTAACTTTGAAAAAATATATGGAGAAATAGGAAAAGATTCTATACATGTACATCATATCGTCCCAATTTCTAAAATTAGAAAAAACTATATTATTAATCCAATAGAGGATTTAATTCCAGTTTGTCCAAACTGTCATTTAATTTTACATAAGAAAAATGCACCAACTATAGAGCAGTTAAAGACTCGTTTTAAGTAAAAGCATAACAAAACCTTGGAGAGAAATAAATGCCCTCGGCGATTTTTTTAGAGCTATTGAGATATACTTATAAAAGAAATTTACAAGAGTTAAGAAACTGCTAAAAAGGCATTTATTTCTCAAGTCAACCGTTATATCCAAGTTTCCACATTATTTGGAAATTTAGATATGCCTATTGATGAGAGCATTTATAGGTAAACAAAAATTTAAGGAGTGAGTAAGATGAATTGGTATTTAGGTGTATTAAAGAAATATGCTACTTTCACAGGAAGAGCGCAAAGAGCAGAGTATTGATATTTTGTACTTTTCAGTACAATAGTTAGTATTGTTTTAACTATATTAGATGCAATATTTGGAACATTAAGTCCTAGTGGAACTGGATTATTAAGTGGAATATATTCATTAGCTGTACTTATACCATATATAGCTGTAGGAGCAAGAAGATTACATGATATAGGAAAAAGTGGATGGTGGCAACTAATAGCATTAATCCCACTCATAGGTGCAATATTATTAATTATTTGGTTTGCAACAGACAGTAAAGAAGATAATCAATATGGAGAAAATCCAAAAAAAGGAAATCATTCTAATATTGCTGATGATAATTCAATTGAACAACTTGAAAAATTAGCAGATTTAAAAGAAAAAGGTATCATAACTGAAGAAGAATTTAATTCTAAAAAACAAGAACTTTTAGGATAGAAATTGAATAACGACCCTTTGAATAAAATTGAAAAGTTATCAACCCTAAAAGAAAAAGGTATGATAACTGAAGAAGAATTTAATTCTAAAAAGCAGATACTGTTAGATTCATTAGGTTCTTGCAACGAAACAACCAATAAAGAGAATGATGAGGGAACATATTGGTTGTCGATTCCATCAATGATTTTAGGTATTTTTGTTATGTTGGCATGTTTTGATGAAGCTAATTGGGATAATGACACCATTGTTGGGGCATTTTTATTTATAATACTAAGTTTAACACTTGGTATTATAAGTATTTCAATACAAAAAAAAGGTAAAGGTATGGCAATTGCTGGTATTATTTTATCTCTTTTGTCAGCATTAATGGTAATAGGTTCTGCACAATAGATATAACAAATCATTGGAAAAAATATTTGACCCTAGCGGCTCAAATATTTTTCAACTCAACCGTTGTAAGTTCCCGCGGAGCGGAAACTTACAACGGCGAAGCTGAGCCCTAAACGGGTCACCAACCATTTGTCGTATTCCGCTACGCTACATACAACAAATGGCAGGAGTCCCACATCAAGATGTATCCCAGAAAATCGCAAGCGAATTTTCTGAAATACATATTAATGGGGCTCAGCTTCGCCGTTATACTAACAAAAGGAATACCATATGGATGTACAGCCAGATAAACAAAATATTGATAAAGTTTTTTCAAATACAACATACTATATTGATTTTTATCAAAGACAGTACAAATGGACGAGGGAACCCGTTGAAATATTATTAGACGATATATTTTATAGATTTAATTCAGAATATGAAAAATATAAGACTAATGAAATTGAGCTAGAAGAACTTATTGAAAAGTACAACTGGTACTATTTAAATACATATGTTACGAATAAAACAGACGGTAAACTTTTCATAGTTGATGGGCAACAAAGATTGACTACTCTGACATTAATTCTGATAAAATTATATAATTTGTCAAAACAATTTGAATCAGAATTAAGTGAATGGATTTCAACTAAAATAGTTGGTCTTTCTGGATATAAAAAACAATTTTGGATGTATCATATCGATCATATCAAAACAATGGAACAGCTATTTAATAATGAAGAATACTCAAAAATAGACACAACCTCAGGCATTACTGCAAAAAATATGTTAGACAACTATAAAGTAATTGACAAATTTATCAACAAAAGAATAAACGACAAACATAAGCTTGAAAGTTTCATATTTTACTTTTTAAAAAGATTGGTGTTAATCAATTTAGATGTATCACAAACAGATGTTCCGATGGTCTTTGAGGTTATTAATGATAGAGGAATAAAACTTAAGCCTTATGAAATATTAAAAGGCAAACTTTTAGGACAAATAAAAAAGGATGAATTAGAGAACTTAAAATTAAATGAACTATGGGATGACAATATAAACGACATAAATAGTTATTCCGAAGATGAAGTAGATGAGTTTTTCATGTACTATTTAAGGGCAAAATATCCAGATACAAAAGGTGAGGCCGTTAAATATGATACAAAGAACTATCACAGAACTATTTTTTCTATAAAAGACATTGACCTAGAACATAATGATGTAAACATCAAAAAGTTTCTAAAGAATGAATTTAATTACTATTCAAAACTATACACAAAGGTATTAAAATATTTTGATGAATATAATGAGAATTATCAATTTGTATTTTTTAATTCATTAACGGATATGGATACGCAATTTTTATTAATATTATCTGCATGCAGTGTGGATGATAAAGAAGAAGATGAAAAAATAAAAATCATATCTCAAGAGGTGGACAAATTTTATGTACTTTCTCAATTACAAAGAAGTTGGGATAGCAATAAGTTTTCTGAATATGTATATCAAATCAGCAATGAAATAAGAGAAAAAAACTGCGATGCCATTCCGTCTATATTTTCAAAATATCTTAAACAGTTTATCACTGAAAAAAGAGCAATAGAAACAAATGATGAGTTTTCATATACTTTATTTAAAGATACAGGCATTAGTTTAAGCCCAAGATTTAAACGATATTTTTCCGCAAGAATAGAGTATTTTATATCAACAAACACAAAAATGAATATGAAACAAGACTTTAGTGATTTAGTCACAAAAACTGGCTCAGTTAACGGTTTTCATATAGAACATATTTTATCCTTTAATGATGAAAATTTAGACTTTTTTAATAATGATGAAGAGGTTTTTGAAAATGAAAGGAATAGACTTGGAGGGCTTTTATTATTAAAAGGCAAAGATAATATTTCCAGTAGCAATGAACTATATATAGACAAATTAAAAACATATGCAAATACATTATATTGGAATGAAACACTAAGAGAAGATACATATAAATCTAAATTAGACTTTACAAACTTAACACAAAAATACAATTTAAACTTTCAGTTTTATAATACATTTGGCAAAAAAGAATTAGAAGATAGACATAAACTACTTTTTGAAATAAGTAGTATAATATGGTCTAAGTATATTGAAAACAATGAGGAAGAAACTAATGCCTGAAATAAGTAGATTTTATGGAATAGCAATAACAATGAACTTTAGAGAGCATAACCCACCACATTTTCATGCGACCTATCAAGATTATGAAATATCTGTAGATATAAAAACAGGTTTAGTAAATGGAAAAATGTCTAAACGGGCTTTAAAAATGGTTTTTGAATGGTTGGACTTACATAAAGATGATTTAATGGAAGATTGGAACTTAGCTCAAGATAGAAAAACTTTGCTTAAAATTGACCCATTACCATAAGGAGATAAAATGTTTTTACATGTAGATGAAGCAAATTATATAACTGATTATCAGTTACAATTAAAGTTTAATAATAATGAAATTAGAACTGTAGATTTAAAAGATGAACTATTTGGAAAAGTTTTTGAACCTCTCAAAGATAAACAGTTTTTTAAAGATTTTTTTATATCACACAATACTATAGAATGGAAAAATGGAGCAGATTTTGCACCTGAATTTTTATTTGAAATTGGGCAAAAAGTATAACAAATTCGAGGAACGAATATTTTTTCTACGAAAAAAATATCGCTCACGACAACCGTTATGTATACTCAAAATATATTGACATTGTGAATAAAATTGAATATAATAGTAAATATAAATATTCAAAGGAGTTATTATGAAAACTGTAACAATGAGAGTAGATGATTCAATATACAATATGATCAAGATTGCTGCCCAAGGTCAAAAGAGAAACCTTTCAAACTTCATCGAGTTTGCAACAATGCAGTATTTAACATCTTCACAGTTTGTAGACAATGATGAGATGCAAGAGATTATGGATGATAAAGAGCTTGTAAAAAACCTAATGAATGGTTTAGATGATCTGAAAAATGGTGATTATACAGTTGTCTAGTTATAAAATTGCAGAGACTAAAACATTTTTAAAATTAAAGACGACAATAGATAAAAAGCTTTACACAAAAATAGAAAATTTTGTTTATCCTCAATTACGAGAAAATCCTCATTATGGAACAAATATAAAAAAGCTTAAAGGTAAACTAGAAGGCTATTATAGGTATAGAATTGGTAACTATAGACTATTTTATTTGATTGAAGATGAAAAACTTATTATTGCTGTAGTTGATTTTAAACATCGCCAACAGGCATATGACTAAACACATAACAAAACAGAGAGACTGTGAAATAACTACAAATTAGCCACAGTTTCATAAATTACAAATATTCTAACCAAACGAGCTTAACATTAACAATACTTAAACCTCTTAAATAGTATAATACACCTAATAAAAAGTCCTATATAGCGGTTTAGTTTTTTAGAGAAATATGGACTGTTTAAGTTGAATTATTTCACATTCTCATAGTAGCCAATAAGCAGCCTAGTGGCGACTTATTGGCTATATTTGACCGTTAACTCTCCCACAAAAACTTCCAAAACTTGACAAACAGAGTATAATTAAAGTATACTTTTTATACTTAATGTAAAAGGATTTATGTGAAATTTGAGTATGATGAAAAGAAAAGTCAAATCAATAAAGAGAAGCATAAGATAGATTTTGTAGAAGCACAAAAGCTTTGGCAAGATGAGGATGCTCTTGTAGTTCCTGCTAACATTGTTGATAATGAAGTTCGCTATGCTCTCATCTCAAAAATACTCACTAAATGCTTTATCGTAATATTTACCATAAGAGAAGACACAAACAGAATTATTAGTGTCCGAAGATGTAGAAAAAATGAGGAGAAAAATTATGACAACAATAACAGCCAAAGAGTTTGATGAAAAATTTGATAATGGTGAAGATATAAGTGAGTATTTAGATTTTTCAAAAGCAACAAGATCTAACGCTCTAAAAACAGATACTAAAAAAGTAAATGTAGACTTTCCACAATGGGTCATAGAATCATTAGATAAAGAAGCAAAAAAAATAGGTGTTACAAGACAGTCGATTATTAAAGTTTGGATAGCAGAAAGACTCAAAGTTGAGTCTGGACACCTACAGGCAAGTTAACAAAACAGAGAGACTGTGAACTTAGTCCCATCCAACACTGATTTAGCTCCGATTTTCAATTCAAATTTTCAAATATCTCATCTTTTTTTAGATTTCATGAATTTGGAGGTGTGGGAAATGTTATGGAATTATTTGGGTTCAAGTAGTTACTGGTTTAAATCAATCTTTTGGTATGGTTATGGAAAAATAATTTAAAAATTTAAAGATAAGATATACCCAGTTTTGATACAATAATGTATATGTAAAATTGGAGTTTATTATGTTGGCTTTAAAACAAGAACAATTATTTGATGAAATAGATATTTTACCGATAGATTTAAAAACTAAAATTGTTGATAAGATATTAGCTAGTATCACACCTCTAAATACTTCGATAGATGTGCTATGGATAAAAGAAGTCAATAAAAAAAACTGATATTGAAATAAATAGTGTATCGCTTGTTAATGGAGATGAAGTTTTTCAAAAAATAGCTAAAAGATTAAATTCATAGATGAAATACTTGTTTCATCCAGATGCTGAGCTTGAATTAAATGTTTCCGTTGACTATTACGAGGAATGCAAAACAAACCTTGGCTGAGAGTTTGCTTATGAAGTTCAAAAAACAATTCAAAGAATTTTAGTATTTCCCACTGCTTAGCAAAAACTAGATGGAGAAATACGAAGATGTTTAATAAATCGTTTTCCATTTGGAGTAATCTACTATCAAAGAGATAGCAAGATTATTATACTTGCCGTTATGCAATTTCAGAGAAAACCTAACTATTGGAAAGAGAGACAGATATAACAACATACGAGATAAAATAAGGGTAACTTATTTCTATACTCGACCGTTATACTCTCACATAAACATTGACATTGTAAATACAAAAATGCTATAATATATTCATATCATGAAAAGGTAATATTTTGAAATTTGAATGGAATGATGATAAGAATAAACTAAACATTAAAAATCATCAGATTAGCTTTGAAGAAGCTAAAGAAGTTTTTATAGACCCTATGCATATTTCAAAACTTGACCATAGATTTGATTATTTTGAAGAAAGATGGATTACATTAGGTGCTACAACTAAAGATAAAATTTTAGTTGTAGCCAATATGTTCTTCGATGAAGATGGCAAAGAAATAATCAGAATAATAAGTGCGAGAAAAGCAAATCAAAAAGAAAGGATTTTTTATGAGCAACATTAAAGAGAGAGAAAAATTTGATGATTATGAGATGCTGGATGAGTATGACTTTAGTGATGGAGTGAGAGGTAGATTTTATGAACCTAAAAAGATACCTGTTTCATTAAGACTTGATAATGATATTGTTTTGTTTTTTAAAAAATTAGCAAGTGAGCAAAAAGTTCCGTATCAAACACTTATTAATGCTTTACTGAGAAAAAAGTTACAAGAAGTATAACAAAACAGAGAGACTGTGCATTTAGTCCCATCCAACACTAATTTAACCTAGATTTTCAATTCAAATTTTCAAATATCTCATCTTTTTTGAATTTAGAAAATCATACTATTTTGACGATGAAAAAGTAAGAGATATAACTTTTAAAAGTTACACAATTATTTATGAAACAAATCTTGAGAACAATCAAATAATTATTTAAATATATTTCAGAAGAACAAATGTTTTAGTTGAAGAGTGTTGAAATGGCCTTTTTTGTCAAAGAGGAAATCGGTGTTACATGTAACGCATTTTTATCTACCCAAACGGCATCTTCAAAAGAGCTGAGACGATAAAGCTTTACATGTAAGCGGTATTTTGTATAAGCATGTTTGAAACTTCCTATAAAATCTTCTTCAATAGGGTCTACTGTAGGGAGTTCTAGCATGTTTTTATACATATTTCCTGTGGCAGGGGTGAGTGCTATTTTCTCATTTTGTATGCAAATACCATAAAAAAGCTCTAGTGATTCGTACTCTTTTTTCTTTGTGGGTGTATAAAGTTCCGCTTCACTCTTTCCTTGACAATATCTTTGAAGTGGGCAGTTGTCGCATTTTGGATTTTTTGGCAGGCAAATCATAGAACCCAAGTCCATGAGAGCAAGATTATGGCTTCTTGGCTGGGCATGATTGAGAAGTTTTTGAGCATATTCCCATACTGTTTTGTCCTTTACATGTAAGAGTGCAAAATATCTTTTGATGACTCTCGCTATATTTGTATCGACGACGGGAATATTCTGCTTATAGCCGAAACTGCAGACGGCACTTGCCGTATATTGTCCAATGCCTGGCAGAAGTAGCAATTCTTTGTAACTTGTCGGTAAAGAGCTCTGTGAAAGTTGGGCTGTTTTATGTAGATTTCTGGCACGAGAGTAATACCCAAGTCCGCTCCACGCTGCTAAAACATCATCAAGTGGTGCGTTTGCAAGGCTTTGAAGTGTAGGAAATTTTTTTAAAAATTGTGGATAGTATTCATCCCTGACACGATTGACCTGAGTTTGTTGTAACATGATTTCACTCAGGTAAATGTGATAAATATTTTTTGTTTTTCTCCAAGGTAGCGCATGTCTACCTGATTTTTTATACCATGCCAAGAGTTCTTTTTGTGAGTGAAGTATGTTTTTTATAATAACTGCTCCCGAATAAATCGACTATAGTGTCCTTCTTGCTCTTCGAGTTCTTTGTGTTTTCCTCGTTGGACGATTTCACCTTCATTTAAAACATAAATCATATCGGCATTTTTTACAGTGCTTAGCCTGTGGGCTATGGTTATGACTGTTTTTTCTTGAAGTAGAGGTGTTAATGCTGTAAAAAGTTTTACTTCGGTATGCACATCACGTGCCGAAGTAGATTCATCAAAAATGACAACACTTGGGTTGGCAATTATCATTCTTGCGATGCTAAGTCTTTGTCTTTGCCCACCTGAGAGTCTGATGCCATGATGTCCAACAATGGTCTCAAGTCCGCTTGGCATACTTTGTAACATCTCTTTGAGTTGGGCAATTTCAAGCGCTTTGTGAATTGCCTCGTCACTGATATTTTCATGTCCCATCGTGATGTTAAATCTAAGTGAGGCATTAAAAAGTATAGGCATTTGCAAGACTAAAAATATTTTTTGACGCACAGAATGTTTGTTGAGTGCTTCTGTAACAATATCATTGTACTGAAGTTCACCCGATGTTTTTTCGTAAAAACCAGAAATGATTTGTGCAAGAGTTGTTTTTCCGCTACCGCTTGCCCCGATAAGGGCTATTTTTGAGCCGTGTTTGACATCAAAACTAATCTCTTTGAGAATGAGTTTCTCACTTGTGGCATAAGCAAAACATAAATCTTTCAAGGCTATATCTACACTGTTTGATGTAAGTTGTTTCTCTCCACTGACTTCAGTTTTGAGCGTTAAAACTTTGTTGATTCTCTCTAACGCCGCTTTGGCAGAAGCATAACTGTACTGCATGGAAAGAATGTCTTGCACAGGCGTCATGATAAACCAGATGTAACCAAACATGGCAAACATCAACCCGATACTTAAATCACTGTAGACTACAAGTAAAAGTCCCGAAGCGCGAATAAGCTCAAAAACACTTAAAAAGATTGTATAAGAGAGTTTCTCATAAGCGACACTTTTAAAACTAAAATCATTGGATTTTTCTTGAATTTTTTTTGCTTGTTCTATGGCTTTGCTAAAAAAATGTTGCTCTTTGTTACTTGCTTTGATCTGTCCAAACAGCTCTAAGGTTTCGCCGACATTTTCCTGAAATTCTGCAATAGCCTGATTTTCTTCCTTTTTAAGTTCCCCGACTCTTGTAGACATCTTTTTACTCACAAACATTATAAGCGGTTGCACAAAAAGTATTAAAATACCCAAAATAGGATTAATAATAATCATCACGACCCCCACAGCTATGAGCGTTAAAACAGAAGCGACAAAGCGTGAAGCACTACTCATTATAAAAGTATCGAGTGTGTTAATATCAGTAATGAGGTTAGCTGTAATCGCACCACTTCCAAGCGTTTCATAGGCGTTCATAGAAGCTTTTTGTAAATGTTTCAAAAGGCGTGTGCGTATCATAAAAGTAACATATTTTGCTATTTGTGTAAAGAGTTTTGTGCTGACAACGCCCAAAATATAGTATAAAAATCGTAAAAATATTACGGCAAAAGCAACAAGAGCTATGTAATAAAAAGCCGAACCGCTCCCCAACAATTTGTTAATAGCGGGAACAATATAGTGTGGTTTATGCAACAGCACTTCATCTACCATCATTGGAAGTAAAAGAGGAACAGGTACGCTAACCATGATGGCTAAAAGAGTAAAAATCTGCCCTTTGACAAAGGTAGATTTATCGTATAGTGCTAATGTGAAAATTGATTTGATTGTAATTTTATGATTCATTGTGCAATTATAGCCCAAAAAGCAAAATGCTAAAATTATATAAAAAATATTATAAGGTAAAATTATGAAGAAAATATTTTTAGGAGTTTTATTTGTAAGTATGTCTTTTATGATGCTTTATCGGTAGATGTCAGGCTAGTTGTCCAAAAAAGGTATCCCCAAATACCTAACATTTGTAACTAAATTATCTCCACTGATAGTGTAGCATTCTTCTCCTTTTTCTTTACTTTGCCAGGATTTAAATG
>Ga0256840_1004077_pt1 | contig 11214 bp, 8 predicted proteins | sample 355202metaG_FD_185969 | JGI IMG/M metagenome (GOLD analysis project Ga0256840, IMG submission 185969) | Hydrothermal vent microbial communities from Mid Atlantic Ridge, Atlantic Ocean - 355-202 | ecosystem: Environmental > Aquatic > Marine > Hydrothermal vents | place: Atlantic Ocean: Mid...
TTAAACAATGAGGAATGGAAATCATTAGGCCCCTATCTGGTATTTTTACTTCTACCCTTAGCTGCCCTAGCCTTTCGCAAAGGCTGGTTACTCTCGCTTGTAGCCAGTACATTTGTTTTAACGCTGGTATTTCAGCCGCAGCCCGCAATGGCTTTTTCGTTTGATGAGTCATGGCAGGCGCTTTGGAAAAATAAAGAACAACGCGCACAAGATGCCATCGTAAAAAAGCAGTTCGATAAGGCTAGCCAGCTTGCAAAATCCCCTCTTCGTCGTGGTGTGGCTGAGTACAAAAGTAACAAATTTGAACAAGCCCTAAAAAGCTTTAAAGCTGAGAAAGGTGCAGATGCTCGATTTAATGAGGGCAATACACTTGCACGACTAAAAAAGTATCAAGAGGCAATAAAATCGTATGACCAAGCCTTAAAAGAACAACCAGATATGGCAGACGCAAAAGCCAACAAAAAAGCAATTGAGGATTTTCTAAAAAAACAGCAACAGAAAAAAAATAAACAAAATGACAAGCAACAAAAAGATCAACAACAAAACAAAAAGTCTGATCAAAACAGCAAGCAAGATAGTAAGAACAAGCAAGACAAAAAACAAAAAAATAATAGCAATCAAGAGAACAAAAAATCAGAGAAAAAAGATAATCAGTTTAATGACGCTAATAAAAAATTAGACGATAAAAGTAAAGAGCAAAGCAAAAACAAGCAACAAGAAAAAAAGGCTGCTGAAAATAAGCAGCAAAACAAGAAAAATACCGATAAAAAAACCTCAAAAGAACATCAAAAAGCTAATCAAAAGTCGCAAAAAGAGAAAGCAGAGGCAGAGGCCGCACGTGCTAAAGCACAAGCAAAAGACCTAAACAAAGAAGAAAAGATGGCAGCAGAACAGTGGCTAAGGCGAATACCTGATGACCCAAGTGGTTTACTGCGGCGAAAATTTCAAAGCCAATATCAACGTCAGCAACGCCGTAGAAGCGTACCTAGAGGGGAGGTACAACCATGGTAAATAAAGCCATGATACGATTCATGATTCTATCCTTCATGCTGTTAAGTAGCCTATCTTCTGCCTTTGCAGATGTCTCTGCCAGCCTTCAGCAAAATACCGTTTATGAAGGCGACCCTATAACGTTATTGATAGAAACAAGTCAAAACACTAATGCCAAACCTGATCTTTCGGTACTTGCAAAAGATTTTCAGGTTTTAAGTACGAGTACTAGCTCACAAGTAAATATACTAAACGGCAAACGATCTTTTAAAAAAACTTGGACTGTTAGTCTGCAGGCTAAGAAAAAAGGTGAGATTGACATTCCTGCGATTAATATCGGTAATGAAAAAACACAAGCGTTAAAAGTAACCTTGATTGATTTACCTACTGAAGTGAAAGAAGAAACTAAAAAGCATGTTTTTGTTGAGTCTTCTATAGATAGCTTGGGGGATAAAACCTATGTTCAACAGCAAATTCCCTACACCGTAAAGTTATTTTATGATTCAACGATGCAGTCTGCCGAAATGCTGCCGCCCGAGATTGATAATGCCGTTATGGAGCAGTTAGGTGATGATCGTCGTTTTCAAATTCAACGTGCAGGTAAACTGTTTACGGTGGTTGAAAAACATTATGTCATTTCGCCTGAAAAGAGCGGAAAATTGCATATTCCTCCTACGGTTATTAAAGGCCGGTTATCACAACCTAGCAATAATAAATCAGCACAACAACGTGGTTCAAATAATCAGGATTTCTTAAACCGCTTTTTTCAAGACTTTAGACAGGATCCATTTTTTAATAATAGCCCTTTCCCTGATGATCTATTCTCACAACAAAATCGTGGTGCAAGCAAGCCTTTCAGTATTAAAAGTAAGGCGCTTGAAGTTGATGTTTTACCTGTTCCAAAAGAGTTTACTGGGAGTGTTTGGTTACCTGCAGAGCAACTTATTGTCAAAGATAGTTGGACAAAATCTTCGCCTGCATTAAAAGCAGGTGAGCCTGTAACACGGACCATTACTTTGCAAGCGAAAGGCTTAGCAGGCTCACAAATCCCTGCCATTAATATTCAAAAGCCGGAGGGAATCAAAATGTATCCCGAAACGCCTAGCTCAGAAACTCGTACCGATGGCAATACGGTGTATGGCATCCAAAGGCTCAAACTTAGTTATATTCCGAATAAATCTGGCAATATAACTATCCCAGAAATTAAAATTAATTGGTGGGATGTTAAAAATAAAAAACAAAAAGTAGCCACTTTACCTGCTTGGAACCTTAATGTCGCAAAAGGAGATTTTGCTGAAGAGGAGCCTAGTGCTATAACTGAAAAGGAAGCTGCTCCTTATGATAAGCCAGTAAAAAATAATACTGAGAATGATAAAAATACGACTAATTGGGGGGTCATTACATCTAGTTTGCTAGGTATATTATTTGTGGGAATTGCATTTTGGTTTAGTAGGCGTTTTCTTGATAAAAAACTTACGCCTAGCCCAGAATCTAGCAGAGAAAATGAGAAGCAACGTACCCTAAGTAATCTGCTTAACGCTTGTGCTAATAATGACCCAAAAGATGCTGAGAAAAACTTAATAAACTATGTGCAATTAGCATGGAATGATAATTCTATTCAAAGCTTGCCAAGTATTAGCAAACAACTTCAGTCCGGTGATGATGTGATTTTAGAGCTGGAACAAACTCTTTACGGAAACAATAGAGATAACTGGCAAGGTAGAAAATTGAGCCAGCTTGTGGAAAAAGGTTTACAAGAGAAGTCTGCCTCAAATAAATCTATGAGTGATTCTGGTTTACAACCACTTTATCCTTCTTAAGGAAAGCCTGATCAAGTCCTATAAATAACCTACTTTTCATACAAAAAAAGGCTGACAAACGTCAGCCTTTTTAACAATTGTTCAGTTTTCTCGAACAGTTAATATTTACTTAACTGTTGTTAAACCAAGAATCTTCCAAGTCTGCATACCACCACGGAAGTATTTAATTTTTTCTGCTGGGTAGCCAAACTTACGTAATGCAGCGATACTTGCTGGCGATTGACCACACCACATACCGTTACAAAACATCACTAAAGTTTTAGCTTTTGAGAAATCGAATACTTTAGAGGTATCACCCGCAGCGATAGCTTCATCAACGTCGACATCATCTTTACCCTTTGCAACGGTTACACCAAACTTATCAGCCATAACTTTCATAATGCCTTCAGTTGTTGCACCTTTCTTAGGCGTCAGCTCAACCCATGAGACATTTATTGCACTCGGAATAGTGCCTTTCGCGACCCAATCAGGTGTACGTGAGTCCACAAGAACAATATCACTATCTCCAGCACTCATTTTTTTAGCGTAGTCGATAACCTCTACTTCACCTATTGTTTCAATGCCTTTACCTAAACTCATAGGTTGAATACAAAATGGTGGACAAGGACGCGAAGTTTTTCCAAATGCTGGATCAACCATTGCGCCATTATCTTGGTCACGAGTAATTTTAACATCTTTACCGTTATGCTTAACCGTAATATCTGACATTTCAGGTGTAATGCCAACAGGTTTGCCTTTAGCCGATGCGGTTGCTGTTAATGCTAACGCTGCGGTTATTGAAAGTGTTGTTAATAGTTTAGTTACGTTCATGATTTATCTCCTCCTAGAGATGGTATTGCGGACAGTGTCCATTTATTAATTTTTTAGTATTTTTTACTGTGAAAAGTTACGTATTAATCGCAGTCTGGCTCCTCTTCTTCGGCCTCTTTCTTATTCTCAATTGCGTCATCTTTCTTAGCTTCAGTAGACTCAGCATCATCAGATTTCTTTTCTTTCATTTCTTTTTTTGTAGCATCTGTAGCAGATGCTGTTGACTCTTCAGTTGCTGCAACATTATCTGCTTTTTTCTCATGGCTGCCCGCATAACTTGTGCTAACTGAAATATTTAAAAGAAGTAGAAAAGAGATCAATGATATAAATTTATTCATTTAAAAGCCTATGGATTTTGTGGATGAGCCCACATAAATAACACACTAACACATAGACTTCAAATAAACCTTATATTTTTCAGTAGATTAGAGAGAGCTAATAAACTTATATTCAAATAGGGGGTAAAGATGAAATTAAAGATCAACCGTTGCACCTGGTATAATTCGCCCATAAGATTTACAACGTATTCCACTACGAATAATTTTAGCCGGATTACCACCAACAATAGAGTGAGAAGGTACGTCTTTAGTGACAACCGCCCCAGAAGCAATTACAACTTCGTCGCCAATCGTAATATCAGGCATAATAATAGCGCCGCAGCCGATGAAACAATTTTTTCCTATAACTGTTTTTATGTTGCTACTTGCACCGTAACGCTCTGTTGCCCAATCGTGTGAAAGCATTGTCACGTTAAACGCGACGACCGTATCTTCACCGATTATAATGCCCTTCGGGTTAGTTTTATCAATAAAGTTTTTAAATGAAATACGCACACTGGGGTGTAATTGCATCCCGTACATTTTTCTAAAATACCATGTGTGTAACCATACGGCTGAATGACGAAACTTAACAAACCACATAAACATGCGGTTACTCATAAAACGTGGCTTCATTGGCGTTTCCCAGATTATAAATAAAGATGTATCATAAAACGAAGTCAACTTGCTTACCATTCAAACTGTCCCAACCTCTGGGAAAAAATGCGAAATGATTGTTCCTCTGTTTGCGTATTTTTAGCCGTACAAGGCTACGTTGAATTGAGCAAATTGATAACTTTCCACAATCAACTGATGAGTGTTATATATGAGTTCCCTAAGTGATCAGCTGTTAAAAGCAGGTTTAGTTACTGAAGAGCAGGTTAAAAAAGCATCTGAAAAACCGAAGAAAAAAGCGTATAAGACACATAAGAAAACCATTCAAAAGAAACAAAAAACAGAACCCACAGACCTTGCTCAATTTTATGCCGAGCGAAAAAAACTAGAAAATAAAGAAAAGCAACAAGCTGCTCAGCAAAAAATAGAAGCCGCTAGACTAAAAAAAGAAAACAAACTAAAAATTGATAAACTCATTTCTGCCAACCTACTTAATGATGATGATGCTGAGATACGTTATAATTTTGTGGTCGGAACCAGCATCAAGTATGTTTTTGTAACAGAACAACAGCAGCAAGAACTAATTGATGGTAAATTGGCATTTACCTTTCTGGGAAGCAAACGTTGTTTGATTTCTCTTGATACCGCAAAAAAAATAAAAACGATTGATGCCTCGAAAATTGTTGTCATCCCTTAAGGAAAACCTGATTGAGTCCCATTAATTCTGGCAACGCCAAATTTCCAGCATCAAGGCATGTGAGCTTTTAAAGTGAACATAACACAGAGGCTGGGAATTTGGCTAAGCTCCGGACTCTAATAATCGAGTTACCGCTTAAACAGCAAGCGGTAGCTCCCAAAATCGGGGAAGATTTTACTGATTTAGGGGAAAACAGTGAAATTTCAACCATTTTTACTCGTACTCGTCATCCGACTCGTGCAAAGGTCTCTCCTTAATGTTTAACCAACGGCATCTAAGAAAGTATAAAATTTAGCTGTTCACTGACATTTTATAACTAAAGTGTATATTATTAAGAAACCTCTGAATTTAAGGTTTTTGTTGAATTCAGAGCCTCACGTTTTTATCGTCATGATAAAAATATAATCCACCGCTATGGAGAATTAAAAATGTCAGAATTATTTTGTGCAGATTGGATGAATGCTTTAAAAGATGAATGGAACAATGACCCTGGAGTAAAAGATAAGCTCGCTGAAATTGGCTTCAACTCAGTAATCTGCTGTGGTTACAAAGATGAAGATGAACCACGCGGCGTATTTACCGTGGTTGATGGTGAATGTATCAGTGCTGGCGATTATAATGGTGAAACCCCAGATTGGGATATGCGTGCTAACCCTAAAGATTGGAAAAAATGGGTCAGCAAAGGTATTGGTATGGCTGGTTTAGGTATGGCATATGCCAGCGGCAAGCTAAAGTTTAAAGAAGGCGACTACGGCGCAATGATGAAAAACCCCAAAATGGCCGGACCTTTTGTTAAAAGCTTTGGTTTAATGAAAAACATTAATACTACTTGGTAAAATTCTAAGCCTCTAACTCATAGAGGCTCCATCTAAATAAATTAACCTGTTTTCTCGGGAGGTAAACATGGGATTGATTAGAAATATATTAGCTATCATAGGCTTAGTTGCATTAATTGGTGGTGGCTACGCGTATAGTAAATTTGGTGGCGAAATGGCTGCGCTAAACGCGTTAGACCCTGGCGCAAAGAAGGTCTACAGTGATATGTGGACAAAACTAAAAGAAACTGGAACATCAGCTGATGCGACGGTTTGGAAAAAACAAATTGCAGATGATGTATCCGCTGAGGATGCCGCTGAAGCAATGGGTTCAGTCGCTACCGAGTTAAATATTAAAGCAGTAGGAGTTTTACCATTATCTAAAGAAGTAGAAGCTAAAACGGGTAAAAAACAACGGCTATTAACCATTTATCAATACTGTAATCCAATGACTGCGATGACGATGGTTGAATACTCCGATGCTTTTTCTGCTTATCTACCTTGTCGAATAGCCATGGTCGAAGATAAAAAAGGTAAACTTTGGTTATATGCCTTAGATATGGATATGATGATTTTTGGTGGTAAAACCTTACCTGATAAGTTATTTAAAGAAGCCACAAAGGTAAAACAGGTAATTTTGGATATTATGGAAGCAGGTGCAACTGGCGAGTTTTAGTACCGCAAGAAGTCACGAAAGGCATGAGAATTTTAAAAGCTCTCTTTCGTGCTTTTTCGTGTCTTTCGTGGACTCCTCTTAACAATTAGAATCCAATATATTTATTAGATTCATTAATCTATTCATCTTTTGTTAAGTCTGCCTTAGATACAATACGGGCATGATAAAAATAATAAAAGCGCCTTTTAGCTTTATCGGAAATTACTTCACCAAGTCTATCTCGTTATTAGTCATGAGTAGCTTGGTGCTTGTAATGTTAGTTCCGCTCGGCTTTTTGGCAACCAGCTTCACCCAAGGCTCTTGGGTAAGCGTTCAACAAGATATTTTAGAAAAACATCGCTTCTTGGCTAAAAACCTTGAGAGCACGGTGAACCTGTTCTTTTCATCCCAGCAGCAGTCACTAAAACCATTAAGTAGAGAACTTTCACAGTTCAATTCTGACAATGCAAATGAGATTCAAAAATATCTTAATGAATATATAGAACCAAATGAACATATTGTTGCAATTACTTTTATCCCTAAGGACTCAACAACATCACACGTCGCTATTGCACCTCAGTTTAAAAAGCTGACTGATGTTAAATTGAGCTATGATGGTGGTTCTAAAGCAAAAAATTTGGCTTCTTATGGTATTTATTACACAAAAAGTAGTATTTCCCCAGCGTTTAAAAGTACCATCAGTGATCAACCCGTTGTTTTATTAAAGCAAAATGTAATTGATTCTTATATGAATAAAAAAGGTGTACTGCTGGTAGAGTACAGCCTCAAATTTTTTAGAGACTTGTGTTCTAAAATAAAATTCGGTGAGAAAGGTCACTGCACAATTTTGGATCAAAAATATCAAGTAATTGCTCACCCAAATGAAGACTGGGAGGATGAGATACATAGCTTAACTGGTTCTACACTCATTTCAGCATTAAAAATTGATGGTGATGCAAAAAAAGAAAAGGAAGTCTCTGATATCATCTATTTTGAATCCCCTGACCTAGACACTGAAATGGTAGCTGGCTTTAGGAAGGTTAAGCACCCTATGTGGAACGTTTTAGTATCACAACCCACTTCTGAACTTGGCTTTCAAGTAAAGAAAGTCGTTAAAACGGTGTCTCAATGGTTAGCCTTTGGAATATTAATTTCATTAATAATTGCCCACTTTTTAACACAAAAAATAACAGCCCCAATAAACGAATTAGCCGTTAAAGCACGCGAAGCAAGAATTCGCTCTGAAACCTTTACGTCATTAGGAAAAGCTCCTGATAGCGCACCTTTAGAGATCCGCCAAATGTATGCAGCAATATCTGCGTTAATTCAAAAACTATCAGCTTCAAGCGATAAAGTTAAAAAAATGAACTACAGCCTTGAGAAAGATATTCAAAAGGCAACGGCTAAGTTAACTGCAACCAATAAATATCTATATACAATTAGTACAAAGGACCATTTAACTAAAATAGCTAATCGCCGCTATTTTGAAATGAAAATGGAGAAAATACTTCGTCAAGCAACTAATGAACGCATTGGAGTCATCTTAATAGACGTCGATAAGTTTAAATTTATAAATGATGAATATGGACATGATGCCGGTGACCTGGCACTGAAGCATATTTCAAAAATACTCCATGAATCATCACAAGGTATCGGTTTACCTGCTCGCTTAGGTGGTGATGAATTTGTGGTGTATATTAAAAACCCAACACAGCAAGCGCTTTTTGAATACGCTGAAAAGCTTCGTCAAACGGTACAAAACAGCCCGATTATTTGGCATAAAGATACGATAAAACTTAGTCTCTCAATTGGTGGGGCTGATTATGATATTGATGGCGTTATTACACTTGATCAACTCTTAAAGTATGCTGATGAAGCGATGTTTATTGCTAAAGAAAACGGCCGAAACCATGTGGCAATTTATGGTGATACAATGCCACGCCCTCGTGAAGACGAGGAGAATGCTCAGATTGGTTATGAACATCAAAAAACTCACAGAGATGTTGTGGCACCCCAAAGTACTGATTTAGAAAACAATGTCGTAGAAAATAATGGCATTATTGAGTTCTCTGCAGAAAGTTAAGCGGTGCCGAATTAATGCGCTTCATCCCAATTATCACCAATACCCGTATCCACCACTAATGGTACAGCCAAGTTTGCGGCATTCACCATTTTATTAATAATATTCTTTTCTACAGCTTGTAATTCATCTTCCGCGACTTCAAACACCAACTCATCATGAACTTGCATAATCATTTTAGTTTGCGTGCTTTGATTCAAATGCTCCTCACGTAACCAATCAGTCACTGCAACCATAGATAACTTGATAATATCTGCAGCCGTCCCCTGCATCGGCGCGTTAATAGCAGTGCGCTCTGCATGCTGGCGTAACATACCGTTACGGGCGTTTATATTCGGTAAGTACAGTCTACGACCAAACAACGTTTCTACAAAACCATCCTCTTTCGCCTGCTCTCGGGTGTCTTCCATATAGTGTTTTACGCCGGGATAGCGCATAAAATATTTTTTAACGTATTCCGCGGCTTCGGTGCGTGATACGTTTAACTGCTTGGCTAAACCAAAGGCTGACATACCGTAAATCAAACCAAAGTTTACGGCTTTTGCCGCTCGGCGTTGATTGGTTTCTACTTGATCTAAACTTACCTCAAAAATCTCAGCAGCCGTAGCGCGGTGAATATCCTTACCCTCAGAAAACGCGGTGACTAACCCCGCATCTTTTGATAAATGTGCCATGATACGTAGCTCAATTTGTGAGTAATCAGCAGCAAGAATTTTAAAGCCCTGAGGCGGAATAAACGCTTGGCGGATACGCCGACCTTCGCTGGTTCTTATCGGAATATTTTGTAAGTTAGGCGTGGTGGATGACAACCTGCCCGTAGCAGTAATTGCTTGATGATATGAAGTATGTACGCGACCCGTTTTCTCATTTATTTCTAGCGGGAGTTTATCGGTGTAAGTGGATTTTAATTTGCTTAAACCGCGGTGCTCAAGTAACCAGCGAGGTACATCATGTTCTTCGGCTAATTTTTCTAAAACCTCAACCCCTGTCGATGGCTGGCCTTTTTTCGTTTTAGTAATAATTGGTAGATTGAGTTTTTCTTCGTTGAAAAATACTTCTTGAATTTGCTTGGGCGAGCCTAAATTAAACTCTTCGCCTGCAGCTTCATAAATTTGGCTTTCTAACTCAAGCATACGTTGATTCAGTTCGCTACTTTGCTGGCTTAGCATCTCGGCATCAACCAGCACACCATTGCGTTCAATATCAGAAAGCACTTTTAATAAGGGTAACTCAATGTCACGATAAAGTTGTGCCATGCGGTGGCGTGGGCGTAGTTGAGGCCATAAAAAATTATGTAACCGCATTGTCATATCAGCATCTTCGCTAGCGTAATAGGATGCCCCTTTAAAGCCCGTTTCTTCGTTTGGGTCTAATTCAATCTGGTTAAAGGTTAACTGTTTTTTACCTTTGCCCGCAATATCCTCAAACTTAACGCAAGTGTGATTTAAATGTTTTTCACACAGTGCGTTCATATCGTGACGCGTTGAAACTGAATCTAACACGTAGGATTCCAGCATGGTGTCATGTGCAATGCCTTTTAATTCAATATGATGGTTAAGTAAAATTGAACGATCATATTTTAAATTTTGTCCCACTTTTAAACAGGTAGGATCTTCTAACAAGGGCTTAAGCTTTGCTAGAGTTTGCTCAAAAGGTAGCTGTTGCGGTGCACCCACATAATCGTGAGCAAGCGGCAAATAAGCAGCTGTTCCTGCTTCGATACAAAACGACATGCCGACAAGTTGTGCATCCATATAAGCAAGGCTGGTAGTTTCGGTATCAAAAGCAAACAACTTGGCTGTTTTTAACTTGGCGATCCACTCATCTAAATGCTGTTCAGTTAAGATTGTTTGATAATCAAGCTCGTTAATCTCAGGCACTGCCGGAATAGGTGGTTCATAGGCTTTTGTCGAGCCATCACTATTCGTTGCGGCAGGCGCTAATTGCGTATCAAACCCGCCTTCTAATTTACTTAGGCGCGAACGTAGACCGTACTTCTGATAAAGTTCGATAAGCTTTGGCGTGTTTTGTTCATTAAAGCTTATAAACTCAGGCGAGCAATCCACATCAAGATCGCATTTGATAGTAACCAGTTCATACGAAAGTGGTAAAAAATCTAATGATGCGCGTAGGCTTTCACCAATTTTGCCTTTAAATTTATCCGCGTTTTCCATCACTGCTTCTAGCGAGTCATACTCGGCTAACCATTTAACCGCAGTTTTAGGGCCAACTTTAGGAACCCCAGGAATATTATCTGCCTTGTCTCCCATTAGCGCTAAATAATCACGGATGCGCTCAGGCCGTACCCCATATTTCTCAATAACACCTTCAATATCATGATAGCTATTCGACATAGTATTGATAAGATGAACCTTATCATTCACTAGTTGAGCCATATCTTTGTCACCGGTAGAG
>Ga0256840_1004078_pt1 | contig 11214 bp, 11 predicted proteins | sample 355202metaG_FD_185969 | JGI IMG/M metagenome (GOLD analysis project Ga0256840, IMG submission 185969) | Hydrothermal vent microbial communities from Mid Atlantic Ridge, Atlantic Ocean - 355-202 | ecosystem: Environmental > Aquatic > Marine > Hydrothermal vents | place: Atlantic Ocean: Mid...
GGGGCGGGGTTTTGTCCGGCAGTGGCGTTACACATCCGGCCAGCCCGACAAGGCCGACCGTCATCAATGCCACCGCTGTTTTGCGTAACCCTGCCATGCCCCGCCAATCCTGATTTATTCGATATCCGGCACAGCGCCACCAGCTGTGTCGCCTACCTTGTCGCCGCGGGCCTTGGCGGATGCAAGGACCGTTTTCAGTTCGGCCTCCATCTGCTTCAGTTCCTGTTCCGCAGCGGAGCGTTTGGCCTTGCCTTCGTCCGCGATTTGCAGGCTTTCCTCGATCGTGGCGATCAGTTCGGCGTTGGCGGTTTTCACGGCCTCGATGTCGAATACGCCGCGCTCCATTTCCTCGCGCACCACCTTGTTGGCCTGACGCAGGTTCTTGGCGTTGGCGGTCAGCAATTCGTTGGTCAGATCATTGGCATCGCGCACCGCACCGGCGGCTTCGGCCGAGCGTTGAATGGTCACGGCCTGCGCCAGTTGGGTTTCCCACAGGGGCACGGTGTTGACCAGAGTCGAGTTTATCTTGGCGACCAGTGATTTGTCGTTTTCCTGCACCAGCCGGATCGAGGGCAATGATTGCATCGTCACCTGACGGGTCAGCTTCAGGTCATGCACACGGCGTTCCAGATCATCCCGTGCGGCGCGTAGATCGCGCAATTCCTGCGCTTTCATCACTTGCTTGTTCTCTGGCGCCTTGTCCACTTCGGCGGCTTTGGCGGGGATGGTTTTTTCGTCCAGCTCTTTCAGCTTTTCTTCGCCGGCTGCGATATAAAGCGCCAGTTCATCGTAAAAGTTCAGCGTCTTTTCATACAGATGATCCAGCGATTTGATGTCTTTTAGCAGCTTGTGCTCGTGCCCCAACAGATCGTCTGTCACCTTGTCCAACTGGCTTTGAACCTTTTCAAAGCGGGCCAGAAAATTGGCGAAAGGGGCGGTGCGCCCCAGCAGCTTTTCCCACCAGGACAGCTTGCGCCGCACGTCCAGTTCCGATACCGAAAAGCCGCGAATGGTGGTGACCATGTTGCGCAAGGAGTCGCCTGCGGGGCCGACATCCTTGTTGCGCACATCCACCAGCATCGCTTGGGAAATCTCGCGTAATTCGTCCTGCGCGCTTGAGCCAAAGGCAATGATCGAATTGGTGTTGCCCATGTCGATTTCGTCCATCCGCTTGCGGATTTCGGCGGCGACGGGTTTGTCGGCCTTTTCCAGCGGCACAATTTCGGTCGCGGGTTCGGGCAGGACAACAGCGGTGACTTCTTCCAGCTGGGCCAGCGTCTGTTCGGCCTTTTGGCGGGTTGTTTCGGTCATTTTTACAATACTCCTTATACCTTCGGGCCTACCGGTCCGGTCGGGCGGATGCCCTCGCGCTGCAGCCGCTCGCGCAATACTTCGATTTCAATGTCCAGATCGCTGCGGTCATCCAGCATCAGTTTTTCGGTTTTGGCGGCAAAATTGGTTTCCAGATCTTCCAGCAGCGCGGCGTAATCCTCGCGCGCCTTGGGATCACGGGTGCGGGAATACAGATCGGCGAATTTCACCGTCGCATCGCGCGCGCCCTGCAAATAGACGCTTAGATATTTGCGCGCGGCGGTCAGGTCACGCGGGTCTTCCTCGACCGTGCGAAGCATGTCGCGCACCGTGGTCTGGAACTGTGCCACGCGGTCCTCGATCATGCGATCACCGGCGCGCAGGATAGCATCCGACATTTCCGCCAGACGCTTTTCCGCCTTGTCTACCACGCGGGCCACCCGTTCGGTCTGGAAACCGTCGATGCCCTCCATCCCTTTGTCCGTCATCGGGTCGGGACCAAAGGCCAAACCATGCAACACCACGCCCAACATGCCAAAGATCAGCGCACTGAAAACACCACCGCTGGCATATCCGGCGATGAACAGGCCGATGCCCGTCAGCACACTGCCAAAAATCTTGCGCGGGATGGCGGGGCGGCGTGCCACGCGGCGTTCCTCATAGGCCAGCTGCGCGCGAACACCGTCGCGGGTTAACCATGCGGCCAGTATCAGCACACCAAAGGCCAGCAGGTTCAGTGCCAGCCCTTCGGGGTCTTTGGAAAAAGCGCGGAAGGCCAGTGGAAGCGGCGCAAAAAACAGCACATTTGCCCGCCACATCGCCCGGCGGCCGGCCGGAACCTGCACCGGCGGTTTGCCGCGTCCGGCGCCTCCGTTCGGGCTGAATTCGCCCTTGAAACGTTTGGCCATTTATGCCCCCCCGAAGGCTGAAACATAGAATATCAGCGCGATCAGCAGCACAAAGGCCAGTTTTTGCAGACCATAATACGACATAAAACACCTTCCTTGCCGGTGTTTATAGTTTATGGAATGCAAACGCACCAGAGGCAAACCTACAGGTGATTACACCACCTTACAGCAGGTGGCGCGGGCTGCCCCCCGGTTTTCGACCGGAGGGCAGGAGATTTATTCATCCAGCAGGATATAGCGGCGGTTGCCGTCCTGAACCGGACGGTAGTTGGCGGGGTAAAGCGCCTTGAACTTTTCGATCTGTTCCGGGCTGGCGGTGACGCTATCCTTCAACACATGCCAGGTTACAATCTCGGAGCAGGGCGGTGTTGTCAGCGATCCCTTGTAGCGGTATGCAGCCTTGTTTTCGGGCAGCAGATCTTCGGGATTGACAGCCTGTTTCGCACGGGCCTCGCCATGGTCTTGCGGCATGACTTCCCACAGGGCGGCCAAATTCGGGTTGGCCACGCCTTCATTGATCAGAACGCCCACGACCAGCAAATCGCCGGCATCCGACTGGTGCACGAAATGGACTTCCATCGGGGCGTGTTCACCATCAACCGTATGCTCGCTCAGATGATGGAAATGGTATTGCAGCAGTTTGTAATCCTTGCCGCCCAGGGTAACCGTTCCGGCCTGCCCGTCTGTATTGGCCTGGATTGTGTGGCCGTTGTTTACCACTTCGGGTGTGAAGGACTGCCAGTTGATTGCCAGAGGGGCCGGTTCCGCCTCGATCGCCTGTTTGGACGGTATATCGATTGGCGATTGTGCCTGCCCGATGCCGCAGACCTTGTATTCCTCCGAGATTTCCCCCCAGCTGTCTGCCTGTCCATGATTCCAGCTTGGGGCGTCACCGGATGCGACGGCTGTTGTTGCGGCAAATATACCGGCAAAGGCACTTAAAACCAGATGTTGCTTCGTGCTCAATATTTCTCTCCTTTGATTGTCTCCATTTGCTGCACAATAGCGCAGCAAGCAGGCCATGGTTGCCATGGTAGGGTGCCACCTAATGGTCGGCATTGCATTTTACAAGGAGCCGCTCCCGCAGATAAAACCCATCGGCGGAGAAGCGCCAAAGCATTGTTTTGACTTCAGGTTTTCAGTGATCACTTTGTGTTGCGGCGCTCGACCGCCAGCTTGCGGGCATAGCCGGACTGGATCACCTCGACCATAACCAGCACGGCAATCGAGAAATAGAAGGTGGATTTGGACATCGGGATCAGGGCGTGACCGAACAGTTTTATCTGTAGTGCGTCGTCATGCATGGCATGGGCGGCGGCTGGTCCGGCTTCACCCAGCAGGACAACCCCGACGATCAGCAGGATGAACAGGCCCAGAACCTCGTACATGCGGTTCTTTTCCAGAAATACGGCCACGGTATCGGCCAGTGCCAGCATTGCGATGCCGGAAATGATAATGGCGGTGGCCAGCACTGCGAAAACTTTGGTGATGGCCAGGGCGGATAAAACAGAATCAAAGCTGAAGATCAGGTTCATGAACACGATCAGCATCACCACCTGCGTGGCCGATTTGGCGTTCTTGTTGCCCATGCCCGGCCCCAGTTCCTCGATCGTCAGCATATGGGTGATTTCCTTGAAGGCGGTATACATGATAAATATGCCGCCAAATACGAACACTGCCGTGGCAAAGTTCACTCCACCCTCGATAATGCCGGGGATGTTAAAGACGTAAAACGGCTCGGACAGGGCGGTGATCAGTTGCAGCATCACAAACAGCAGCACAACCCGCAGCGCAACGGCGATGATAATGCCCCAGAAGCGCACCGATTTCTGTTTGTCCGCCGGCGCGCGTTTGCTCTCGATGCTGATATACAGCAGGTTGTCAAACCCCAGCACCGCTTGCAGGAAAATAAGCACCATCAGATGGCCAAGGTTTTCCAGGGTAAAAAGATCGGTCATATGATCGGACTCCTGTCACAAAATGCTACTGTTACAATGTCATATCGCCCGTGAACGGTTTTGAAAACCGTTTAGGCGCTATTTGCGGCGGCGTTTCGGTTTCGGCTTGGGTTTCTGGCTGATGCCCTTGCCCAGCCCCAACTGGTCGCGCAGCACGCGGGGTTTGATTTCCTCGACCTCGCCCGCCTTTAACTCGCCCAGTTGAAACGGGCCGTAACTGATGCGGATCAGGCGGTTCACCTTCAACCCGACCTCGTCCAGCGCGCGCCGGATCTCGCGGTTCTTGCCTTCGCGCAGGGCCACCGTCAGCCAGGCGTTTGCGCCCTGTTGCCGGTCCAGCGAAACATCCATCGGCTGGAACCGCTCGCCTTCGCTGGTCACACCCTTGCGCAGCGGCTCAAGCATCTTGTCACTTGGCCGGCCGTTCACCCGCACCCGGTACCGGCGCAGCCAGCCGGTGCTGGGCAGCTCCAGCCTGCGCTTGATCCCGCCATCATTGGTCAACAACAGCAAGCCTTCGGAATTGATATCCAGACGGCCCACACTGACCACCCGTGGCAATTCTGCGGGCAGGGACGCAAACACCGTATCACGGCCCTTTTCGTCACGCTCGGTCGTGACCAGCCCGATCGGTTTATGATAGAGCCACAGGCGCGGTGCTTCGGGTTCGCTCACGTCCTTGCCATCCACCACGATATTATCCGCAGGGGTGACGTTCAGGGCTGGGCTGTCGATTCGCTTGCCATTAACAGTGACGCGTCCGGCGGCGATCATCCGCTCGGCCTCGCGCCGCGATGCAAGGCCCGCGCGGGCCATAACTTTGGCGATCCGCTCGCCTTTGGGTGTTTCGTTTTCCATGCCTTGCCTTAACCCGCATGTCCTGAAATGAAAAGCGGCTTGGCAAAACCCCTGCCACAGGGCAAACCATAGGGCATGAGCGAATTTACCAGCCATATGGACGCTGCCTTGCAACAGGCCAAACTCGCCGCCGCGCGTGGCGAAGTCCCCGTCGGCGCGGTGATCATCGCGCCAAATGGCGAAATCATAGCCCGAACCGGCAACCGCACCCGCGAATTGGTTGATCCGACAGCGCACGCCGAAATCCTCGCCATCCGCGCCGCCTGCACGGCCCTCGGGTCCGAACGGCTGACCGGCTATGACCTCTATGTCACGCTGGAACCCTGCCCGATGTGCGCCATGGCCATTTCCGCCGCCCGCATCCGCCGCCTCTATTTCGGCGCCTCCGATCCCAAATCCGGCGGCGTCAATCATGGCCCGCGCATTTTCACCCACCCGCAGGCCCACCATGTGCCCGAAATATACGATGGCATCGCCGCTGCTGAATCCGAAACCCTGCTCAAGGATTTCTTCCAATCCCGCCGCGCCTGATCTTCTTCTTGCCCGAAATACCTCCGCCGGAGGCTCCGGCATCGCCATAAAAACCGCCGCCGAAATGGCGCACAGCCTTGCAGCCTCCGCCCCACAACGCTAAAGCCTATTCCAGACAGCATTTATCCGGAGACCCTTTGATGTCGATCGACAAGGAAACCGCCGCCCGTGTGGCGCATCTGGCCCGTATCAGGGTCAAGGACGAGGACCTGCCGGCCCTGGCCGAAGAATTCAACGCCATCCTTGGCTTTATCGAACAGTTGAACGAAGTGGATGTCGAAGGGGTGGAACCGATGACATCCGTCACCCCGCAACGCCTGAAACGGCGCAAGGATGTGGTGACAGACGGCAACCAGCAGGCGAGTATCCTCGCCAATGCGCCGGATGCCCGCGAAGGGTTCTTTGCCGTGCCCAAAGTGGTGGAGTAAGCGATATGACCGATCTGAACAAACTGACTATCGCCGAGGCCCGCGATTTGCTGCACAAGGGCGACGTCACCGCTGTTGAACTGACCGAAAGCTGCCTGTCGGCGATTGAAGGTTCAAACGCGCTGAACGCCTTCGTTCACAACACCCCTGAAATATCCCGTGAACAGGCCAAAGCGGCTGACGTGCGGCTGAAATCCGGCGATGCGCCCGCGATGTGCGGCATCCCGCTGGGCATCAAGGATCTGTTCTGCACCAAAGGTGTTCTTTCGCAGGCCGGTTCCGCCATCCTGGAAGGGTTCAAGCCGGAATACGAAAGCACCATCACCCGACAACTTTGGGACAATGGCGCGGTGATGCTGGGCAAGCTGAACATGGACGAATTCGCCATGGGGTCGTCGAATGAAACCTCGACCTACGGAGATGTGGTCAATCCGTGGCGACGTGGCAATGATGATGCGCCGCTGACGCCGGGGGGGTCCTCGGGCGGGTCCGCCGCTGCTGTGGCCGCCGATCTGTGCCTTGGCGCAACCGGCACCGATACGGGCGGCTCGATCCGCCAGCCCGCCGCGTTCACCGGCATCACCGGCATCAAACCCACCTACGGGCGCTGCTCGCGTTGGGGCGTCGTGGCCTTTGCCTCGTCGCTGGATCAGGCTGGTCCGATGACCAAATCCGTGCGCGATGCGGCGATCATGCTGGAAGCAATGGCAGGGCATGACCCGCTGGATTCCACCAGCGCCGATCTGCCCGTGCCCAATTTCGAGGCCGCGTTGACAGGTGATATCAAGGGTAAAAAGATAGGTATTCCAAAGGAATACCGCATGGACGGTATGCCGGCCGAAATCGAAAAGCTGTGGGAAGACGGCACCGCGATGCTGAAAGATGCGGGTGCCGAGATCGTCGACATCTCGTTGCCGCATACAAAATACGCATTGCCCGCCTATTATGTGATTGCACCGGCCGAGGCATCAAGCAATCTGGCCCGCTATGACGGCGTGCGCTATGGCCACCGCGCCACGCTGGCGGCCGGCGAGGGCATCGACGACATGTACGAGAAAACCCGCGCCGAAGGGTTTGGCCACGAGGTGCAACGCCGCGTGATGGTGGGCACCTATGTGCTGTCCGCCGGTTTCTATGACGCCTATTACAACCGCGCCCGCCGGGTGCGCACCCTGATCAAACGCGACTTTGAACAGGTGTTTGCCGATGGGGTCGACGCGATCCTGACACCGGCCACGCCCTCGGCCGCTTTCGGCCTTGGCGAAATGGCCGATGCCGATCCGGTGCAGATGTATCTGAACGATGTGTTCACCGTCACGGTGAACCTTGCCGGCCTGCCGGGCATCACGGTTCCCGCCGGTCTGGACAAGCAGGGGCTGCCCTTGGGCCTGCAACTGATTGGTCGTCCGTGGGAAGAAGGTGATTTGCTGAATGTTGCCTATACGCTGGAACAGGCAGCCGGATTTGTTTCCAAACCGTCCAAATGGTGGTAACACAGATGAATACGACCAAAGAAAAGGGGTTTTCGATGCGGTTTTTTATTCCGGTGGCTGCGGCGCTGGTTCTGACGGCTTGTGTGCCCGAGGACACCAATTCGGGTGTCGGATTCAACAATTACGACAGCTATGAACAGCAACGCGCCCGCCGAGAAGCCGAGTTGCGCCAGCAGGCGGTTCCGGCGCAGGGTGTTATTTCCGAGGAAACGGTGCAAACATCTACCGTACCACAAACACCACCCCTTGCCACGCAAACGTCACCCGCAACGCCCCAGAGCCAAACCGCATCAAGCAGAACACCGACCAGCAACAGCAACGCCGGCATTTCGGACGAGCAGGATTTTGATGCCGTCGCCTCGCGCGAAACCATCGAAAGCGACCGCGAGCGGCTGGAACGCCAGCGGGCCGAATATGTGGTGATCGAACCGACAGCCGTGCCAACCGGGGGGCATTATTCCGGCCCGAACATCGTCAAATACGCGCTGTCGACCACCAACAACGTCGGACAGGCACTCTATCGCCGTTCGAAAATCTTTGCCCAGTCGCGTTACAACCGCAATTGCCAGAAATTCCCTTCGCCCGATAAGGCACAAGAGGCGTTTCTAAAAACCGGCGGGCCGAAACGTGATCCAAAGGGGCTGGACCCTGATGGCGACGGTTTCGCCTGTTCCTGGGATCCGGCTCCCTTCCGCACAGCCCGCAGCGGCGGCTGAGGGCCGGGGTGAAGCCCACCCCGCACCCGTCACCCAATTTTGGGGAGCGCCGTGACGGTGCGATCCCCGACATGGTGGTTTTGCACTATACCGCAATGGACAGCGCCAAAGCGGCGCTGGACCGGCTAAGTGCGCCAGAGGCCGAGGTTTCCGCCCATTACCTGATTTCCGAGGTGGGCGAGGTATTTTCGCTGGTGGCCGAGGAAAAGCGCGCATGGCACGCAGGTACGGGGCAATGGGGAATGGTCACGGATGTAAATTCCCGCTCGATCGGTATCGAAATTGCCAACACCGGCTTTGCCCCTTTCCCCGAACCGCAGATGCTGGCGCTTGAGCGGCTGCTGCACGGCATCATGCGCCGCTGGGCGATCCGGCCGGAACGCATCATCGGCCATTCCGACATGGCGCCGGGGCGCAAGATCGACCCGGGCCTGCGGTTCGACTGGCGACGGCTGGCGCTGGGCGGGCTTTCGGTCTGGCCCGATCCGGTTTCGCAACCTTTCTATAAAACCGGTTTAGTGGATATGTTGCGCGCCTTCGGAATGACGGCTGAAAGTGATGCGGAAATTCTATTGAAGGCCTTTCGCCTCCGGTTCCGCCCCTGGGCATCGGGACCGCTGGATGATCTGGATCTGGCGATGGCATCTGACCTTGCCTTGCGCTATCCCGTTGACCAATTGCCCCTGACCTCCTAAATCACAGTTGCGCGGATGGCTGGATGGCCGCGCGGCCCTGTGCCGCGAGGAAAGTCCGGACTCCACAAAACGACGGTGCCGGGTAACGCCCGGCCGGGGAAACCCGAGGGAAAGCGCCACAGAAAACAGACCGCCTGTGCTTGCACGGGTAAGGGTGAAACGGCGGTGTAAGAGACCACCGCGCTGTTGGCAACAACAGTGGCACGGCAAGCCCCACCGGGAGCAATGCCAAATAGGGACCTTGCGGGCGTATGCCCAGGGCTGTTTTGGTCCAAAGGTCCGGGTTGGCAGCTAGAGCCTGTTGGTAACAGCAGGCGCAGAGGAATGGTCATCCAGAGGCGGGGAAACCCGTCTTGGACAAAATCCGGCTTACAGGCCGTCCGCGCATAATTTTGGGGGTGTTGGGCCAGGCCCTAGTCCCCACCCCGTATTTTCGCGATAAAGTCTTTGCGCCAAATGCGGTTGGGGAAATGAAAAATGCCGTCAGTTTCAAGGATGTCCGCAAGATAAGGGGCATCATTCAGCTTTGGTAAAGACGCTCTGATTCCGAAATTTATTCTGACACCGCTGAGACTAAAATCGAGTCCATTAAATCCCTCGACGCTAAAAATTGTTGCATAATCAATTTGCGTAGTGCCGCTTTCCTCGATTAATCTTCTTAAAGCCGTGGCAATTTGAACAAGCTCGGCGTCTGTATAAGACTTCAAATAGTCATCCACATAGATTTTTCGCCAACGCATGTCCCATTGCTCGATCACACTTACAGGAATCATTTCCGCGAAACGCTGCAAATCCACAACTTTAACGGAATTCACCTTTAATTTCTGGGTAAAGAAAGCTGCAAACAGACCCGCAATTATTTGCAGCCTTTTTGCACGGTTATTTTCTGAAAATACGATTCCTGCAATGTATTCGGCATCCTCTCTTGGAGAGGCTTCAATGTTTTGTCCGAACATTAGAGACACAACAAAAACGACGGAGACTAGAAAACGCATTATCTCAATCCATTGTTAAGGGCGTAAAATACCTTCTTGCCACTATAATCACGTTGGCTTCTAGGTGGAAGTTAATACGCTTCCCAAACAACCCGCAACAGCTCCCCCCCAAATAACGTTCCCGTCAGCAACAATGTCCCGCCTTGACCTGCCCCTAAGGGGAAGGTTTATCGATTGCCCTATGGACATCAATCTGTTCACCCTCGTTCTGTTGCCGGTCGGCCTTGGTCTGCTGGGGTTTGTCGAGCCTTGCACCATAGGCGGCCATCTGCTGTTTCTGGACACGCAGAAAAGCCGTGACCGGAGTCAAAAGATCGGCGCGGTGGCTGTGTTCATTGCCGTGCGGGCTATTGTTGCGGGGCTGTTCGGGGCGTTTATTGCCTTTCTGGGGCAGAAACTGATTGCGGCGCAGGCCGGTATCTGGCTGGTGTTCGGCATCCTCTATCTGCTGGTCGGCATCGCCTTTGTCATCGGGCGGGCAGGGGCGGTAAAACGGCGGATTGATCTGGCCCCGCAGGCATGAAACGGGCCGGCAACCCCGTGGTGCTGGGCGTGGCGTTCGGGCTGAATATACCGGCCTGCGCGGCGCCGATCCTGTTTGGTCTGCTGGGGCTGGCGGCGACCACCGGCACGGTGCTGACCGGATTTATCATGATGTTTCTGTTCGGCCTGTTCCTGTCGTTGCCTTTGGCCCTGTTTGCCGTCATACCGGCGTGGGCCGCATGGCTGGATCGTTTCGGGCAACGGCTGAAGAACATGCGCTGGGTGATCGGGGCGGTGTTTATCCTGCTTGGGCTGTGGTCGATCTGGTTCGGCCTGTATGTCGATCCGGCAAATTGGGCAGGGCAGGGATGAGCAACAACGATAAATCACGGTTCAAGAAAGTCGCGATTGCCGGCATCACCTTTCAGGCCGGCTCGGCGGCGGTGGATTCCTCGACCATCATGGCGGCGCTGGTTTACCAGTTGACCGGCAGTTCCATTGTTGTTGGTGCGATCACCGCGATTTTGCGCTTTGGCTGGCTGTTCCCGCAACTGATCATCGGCTTTCTGGCGCAACGCTCGGGTAGCTCGATGCAATACTATGTGATCGGGGCCTTCGGGCGGGCCGCCTGCATGGCCTTGATGGCCGCAACCCTGTGGATCGGCGCTGATTGGCCACGCGGCTGGCTGGCGGCGGCGGTGATGGTGATCTGGGTGGCCTATGCGTTCATATCGGGCATCGTGGCGGTGCCCTATAACGACATCGTTGCGCGCTCGGTTCCGTCGAATTTGCGTAGCCGCCTGCTGGCGACACGGTTCTTTGGCGGCGGGGTGCTGGC
>Ga0256840_1004079_pt1 | contig 11211 bp, 9 predicted proteins | sample 355202metaG_FD_185969 | JGI IMG/M metagenome (GOLD analysis project Ga0256840, IMG submission 185969) | Hydrothermal vent microbial communities from Mid Atlantic Ridge, Atlantic Ocean - 355-202 | ecosystem: Environmental > Aquatic > Marine > Hydrothermal vents | place: Atlantic Ocean: Mid...
AACTTGCTCTCCGTTGGCCTCTCTTTGGACTGCTAGTTTACTTAGTCTAATTTTGCCTGCATCGTCTATTTCCACGACTTTAACTTCAACGGTATCGCCTACTTTGATGATGTCTTCAACTTTATTGACCCTGTGTTCAGCAAGTTGAGAGATGTGGAGAAGTCCTTCTACGCCGGGCAAGATCTCTACTACTGCCCCAAAGTCCAAAATCTTTTTGACCAGACCAGAATAATTTTTGCCAAGTTCAGGACTTTGATCAAAGTAGAGGATCATTTCCTTGGTCTTGCTTAAGGCCTCGGTATTGGGAGCAAAAATAGTTATCTTGCCGTCTTCTTCAATTTCAATGTTGGCCTGAGTAGCTGCAGTAATAGCCTTAATGGTTTTACCCATAGGACCAATTATATCGCGGATCCGTTCAGGAGAGACATGGATTACTTCCATTTTGGGCGCATAAGGAGAAAGCTCAGCCTTTGGTTTAGGCAAAGCCTGTTGCATGGCCTCTAAAATGTGTAATCTAGCCTCTTTGGCCTGAGCTAAGGCCTTGGCCATAACCTCACTGGGAATGCCCATAATTTTAATGTCCATTTGAATGGCAGTAACTCCATCTTTGCTTCCTGCGACCTTAAAGTCCATATCACCTAGGTGATCTTCATCTCCCAAGATATCGGTTAAAATGTAATAATCATCCCCTTCTTTGATCAAGCCCATGGCAATTCCAGCTACGTGTTCTTTGACTGGAACCCCGGCATCCATAAGGGCCAAACATCCTCCACAAACCGTAGCCATGGAAGAAGAACCATTGCTTTCCATAACTTCAGAAACGATCCTTAAGGTAAAAGGAAATTCTTCTTCTGAAGGCAAAATGGGGGTAAGGGCGCGTTCAGCCAAGGCTCCATGACCAATTTCGCGTCTGGAAGGTCCGCGCAAGGGTTTTACTTCACCTACGCAATAGGGAGGAAAGTTATAATGGAGCATAAAACGTTTACAACTCTCTCCAGCCAGGGTCTCTATGCGTTGTTCGTCTGAAGAACTGCCCAAAGTGGCAATGCTTAAGACCTTGGTCTCACCCCGGGCAAAAATGGCTGAACCATGGGTGCGAGGCAAAATCCCGGTTTCAATGTGTAAAGGTCTAACTGTTTTGAGATCGCGACCATCTATTCTGGTCCCGGTCTGCACGATTTTGGCCCGAACGATTTCTTTTTCTAGGTCTTCTAAAACTTCGTTTAAATAAAGCTTGTATTCTGGCTGGTTGGTCAGAACCTCAGCAAACTCCTCTTCGGCCAACTGCTTTACTTCTTTTTTGGCCTGTTTGCGTTTTAATTTTTCAGGTATGCTCAAAGCAGTTTCTAGCTTGGAAAAAACCAAATCTTTTACCCGCTGCTTAAACTCAGCTGGAACTTCAGGGGGATTAAATTCTATTTTGGGTTGACCGCATTTTTGCATTAACTCCAATTGGGCCTCAAGAATGGGTTTGGCCTGTTTTTGTCCCCAGGAAATGGCTTCAGCCAGCAAGGTTTCTGGCACAAACTTGGCTCCCCCTTCAACCATAACTACTCCGTCTTGGGTGCAGGCCAAGACCAGATTTAAACTGCTTGCTTTTAATTGTTCGGCCGTGGGGTTTAGGACGAATTGGTCTTGAATGTAGCCAATTCTCACCCCAGCAATGGGACCGTTAAAAGGAATAGAAGAAATACAAAGAGCAGCTGAAGCTCCGGTCATGGCCAGGATATCTGGATCATTATTGGGATCTGCTGAAAGAACCGTGGCAATTACTTGTACTTCTTGATTTAATCCCTTGGGGAATAATGGTCTTATTGGACGATCAATAAGTCTGGAAACCAGAGTCTCTCTTTCGCTGGGACGTCCTATCTCTCGGCGAAAATATCCACCAGGAATGCGACCGGCCGCATAAGACATTTCTTGATAATTAACCGTAAGAGGAAAAAAATCTCCTACTTCTTTTAAGGTTTGGCTGGTTACAGTAACCAAGACTACTGTTTCCCCCCACTGAGCCCAAACAGCTCCGTCCGCCTGTAAGGCTAGTTTGCCGTGTTCAAAAATAATTTCTTTTTGTCCATAAGGAGCAGTAAGTCTCGTAATATTTGGGTTCATAATTGTATCCTTTAATTGAAAGTGTAGATTGGGCAAACCGGGTTAGGTTTGCCCGGATGTGGCTTTGCTTATTTACGCAGGTTGAGTTTTTTAAGAATGGCTCGATAGCGTTCAATGTCTTTGTTTTTGAGATAATTAAGCAATCCTCTTCTTCTTCCCACCAACTTTAAAAGTCCCATTCTGGAATGAACGTCTTTTTTGTGGACCTTAAAGTGTTCGGTTAAGTGTTTGATTCTAGCCGTAAGCAAGGCAATTTGCACCTCTGGAGAACCAGTGTCTCCGTCGTGTCTTTTAAACTCATCAATGATCTTGGCCTTTTCTTCTGGTGTCATAACCACAGCAATTTACCTCCTTAATTTATTTTTTAGTTCCAGAGTCCGCGCAAAATTTTCCACTTGGGTTTGGGAACGTCTGTGCACTCCAAAATGGCTATGGGTTTTTCCTCAAGGGATAAGGCCAAAATTCTTTGGCCTGTCTTGGGAAGAACAGGAATTTCCCTCAGGTCCAAACTGCCCCCGTGTTTTAGCCTTTGCTCAAGGTAAGGATTTACCTTGATCTGAGGCCAATTAGCCAATCCTTGAGCAATAGAGAGTAAACAAGAGTCAATCTCGTTTAACTCTAGCACCTCTTCCAGAGGTTTTGCCTCTTGCAAGGTAAAAGGAGCACACTCTGTTCGTCTAAGTTCGGTTAAAATGGCACCGCACCCTAAACGTTTCCCCAGGCTGTGGGCCAGAGAACGTATGTAAGTGCCTGCGCTGCACCGCACCCGAAAGTAAACGCGCGGAAGCTCTATTTTGACGGCTTCAGCATAAAAAATTTCTATATTTTTTTCTTTAACAGGTATACTTTGCCCTTTTCTGGCTCGAAAGTAAAGAGGTTTTCCTTTGTGTTTGGCTGCAGATATAGGCGGAACGATTTGGGTTTTGAGTTTCTCCCAGGCCTTTACTTCCTGATAAATCGTTTCTGGCAAAATATGTTCCCAGCTTCCTCCGGGAAGCACTTCACTTCCTAAATCATAACTTACAGACGTTTTGCCCAACTCTAAGACTCCGTGATAGGTTTTTATCCCTTGCATTAAAAATTGAGAAATTTTGGTCGCCTGCCCCAGCATAACAACCAGCAGGCCTGTGGCCAAGGGGTCCAAAGTGCCAGCGTGGCCTATTTTCTTGGGTTTGAATCTCTTTTTTAACTTATTTAAACAATGGGCAGAAGTGATCCCCTTGGGCTTATCGACCAATAAAATTCCATTTAAAGACATAATGCGTTTTTGACTTGAGTTAAAAGTTTGGTTTTGGCCTCTTCTATGCTGCCATTTATAGTTCCACCAGCTGCATTTTTGTGTCCCCCGCCTCCCAAAGCAGCTGCGATCTGCTGAACGTCTACGTCTCCATAAGAACGCAGACTAAATTTAACGGTTTTGTTTAATTCTTCCCTAAGGCTTATGGCCACCATCGTTGTTTTAAGCCCACGCACGTAATTGATAAACCCTTCGCAATCTTCTTTATTGGTTTTGGTCTGTCGAAACATCTTTTGGGTAATGCAAATTAACCCAACCTTGTCTTCAAAAAAGGTTTCCAAGGTGCTTAAAGCCAAAATCATAAGCTGAATTTTGTTTTTGGTCCAATTTTTGTCCAATAAGGCGTGGATCTTACTGCTATCCAAACCGAGGTCAAGCATTTTGGCCACTAAATTGTGAGTAAAACTGGTGGTATTGCCATAGGCAAAAGATCCCGTATCTGTAACTAAAGTCAGATAAATGGCCTCAGAAAGAGGGGGGGTAAGCTTTACGTCTAAATCGCAGGCAAGTTCAGCAATGATCTCGCCCACTGAAGCCGCCTTTGGTCTTATCAGGTTTAACCTACCAAAACAGGTATTGTCTGCGTGGTGATCAATGTTGATTACTGGAACCTCTTTTAGCCAAGGCAACAGTTTATCTCCAACCCGTTCTTTATTGCCTGAGTCTAAAACTATAATCCATTGGGGTTTACTTGCGGGCAAATTATCCTCAAAGGGCGCAGGTAGAGAAAGCCAGTTAAATCTCTCTGGCAATCCTGACTCATTATACAAATAAAATTTTTTGCCCAGTTTTTTACACACAAAACCTAAGGCCACACAAGAACCAAAGGCATCACCGTCAGGATTGATATGGGCAGTGAGCAAAAAATCATCTTGAGCAGTAAGAACGTCTAAAATCTTGGTTTTATCGTCCATAAAAACTCTTAACTCCATAAAATTTTTACGTTTTCAATGAAAAGAAAAATTAAAAAATGCACCGGCAAAAACTTTGTTTTCTTCCAACCTGACTTAAAAAGTTTAAACAATAAAAAATTAACAATTTCAAGGTGTTACAAACAAAAAAAATCTTATCAAAAGATGTAATTTTTAATTTTTAGGTGTTATTAAGTTCCAAATCATTTTTGGGGAATAAAATGAAAATTTTTACTTTTTGCAATTAGGTCAAATATTTTTTTCGTATTCGTCCCAAATAAATTCCAGATCAGGAATGTACTTGGTTTTGATAGCCTTAGCTAGACAAGTGCGTAAAAAACCTTTGGCCCGGTTTAACTTGAGCTCAAGCTTTCCTTGCTCTCCTGCAAAGGCCGTATAAAGCACAGTTGCCTTACGCAAATCTTTGCTTAAAGTAACTCTGGTGATAGTTACTGCTACAAAAGCCTCATCATTGCTTTGAGTAATTAAAATTTGAGCTAGGCTTTCTTTAATCGCCTCTTCTAACCTATTTTTTTTAAATGACTTTTTTTGCATAGCTAATTTTTTAACTTCTTTGGTTAACTTTTAAGATAACTAACTGGCCCCCAATCCAGCTTAAACGCCAAAGACTTCACTAGAAATGGCTATAAGTTCTTCTGAGGTCATGGCCTGCGCTGAATCCTGAATTTTATTTAACATAGATTCTACTTGCTGAGAAGAGTTGCTTACCACGGCAATTCCCAACTCCAAAAAATCTAAACTGTCCTGCGCCCCTATTTCAGCAATACTTAAGTTGTACTTATTTTTTAATTTTTGTTTAATACTTTGAGCTATCTTTCTTTTTTCTTTGAGAGAAAATACTGCGTGTAAGCGAAATTTGAGTTTTAAAATGCCAACTAGCATAATCTAAAATCAAAATTAATTACAAACTAAAATTTACTCCCCAATTAGACCACGTTGCATATTGTTTACTAAAGCAATAAAATTACGTTGACCTCTACAAGCAATAACTTTTGCCGAAAAATCTTTAAAAGACGCGCCTGCAAAAACTTTGTTTTTCCCTGTTTGGCTTAAAACAAGACAAACGTCAATTATTTAAACAGGTTATATGTCAGCTGGTTGAGAAAAAAATCCAATTTTTGTTTTTTGCAGTTACGTCTTAAAATGCTACTGCAAAAAGTGTTTTTAGAAGAAATTGACAAAGTTTAACGCATAAAAAGCCAAATAATTTCAGTTTGTTACAAGCGCACGGTTTTGTCAAAAAAACACAATTTTTGACTTTGTGCGGTTACGTCTTTAAACGTTATTTTATTCTAATGTTGCTTTTTCCTCTACCTCTTGAAAGGCTTCGATAATATCTCCAACTTTAATGTCGTTATAATTTTCCAAACCAACTCCACATTCGTAGCCTTTTTGGACTTCTTTGACGTCGTCTTTAAATCTCTTTAAAGAACTAAGTTTGCCTGTATAGGTTACTACTCCGTCCCGCAGCAAACGGACCTTGGCGTTGCGCATCAGCTTGCCATCTACAACCATACACCCGGCAACAGTGCCTACCTTGGGCACGTTAAAGGTTTGCCGTACTTCGGCTTGGCCAATGTATTCTTCTTTGACTACTGGCGCAAGCATTCCAGCCATGGCGTCTTTGATCTCATTTACCAGGTCGTAAATAATATTGTAAAATCTTATTTCTACGTTTTCCTGCTCTGCCGTGGCTTTGACCTTGGCCGTAGGTCGAACGTTAAAACCAATGATAATGGCTGAAGAGGCAGCGGCCAGCATAACGTCTGTTTCGGAAATGGCACCTGTGCTGCCGTGAATGACGTTGACCTTAACTTCATCAGTGGAAAGTTTTTGCAAGGCATCTTTGATGGCTTCCAGGGAACCTTGCACGTCTGTTTTGAGAATAAGGTTGAGATTTTTGGCCTCTCCATCTAGCTTAGCCTTCAGAAAACTCTCCAAGGTTACTTTATTTTTTTTGGCCAGTTCTTTTTCTCTTTGTTTGTTTTGCCTGATCTCTGCGATCTTGCGGGCCACTTTTTCATTTTCAACGACAATAAACTCATCCCCTGCATTGGGTACTCCGTCAATTCCTTGAATCTCTACGGGCACAGAAGGACCAGCTTGTTTTATTTTCTGGCCAAGATCGTTTAAAAGAGCCCTACACTTGCCTGAATGCAGACCACAGACAAAGGCATCTCCCTGTTTTAAGGAGCCTTCTTTGATCAGGACCGTGGCTACAGGACCGCGTCCTTTGTCTAATTTTGCCTCAATAATATATCCTCGGGCGGGCTTGTTGGGATTGGCCTTTAGTTCTAAAACCTCTGCTTGGAGTAAAACCATTTCTAGCAACTCGTCCAGGCCTATCTTCTTTTTGGCTGAAACTTCGGTAAAAATAGTATCTCCACCCCAATCCTCAGGGATCAAGCCAAGCTCTGCCAGTTCACGTTTGACCCTTTCTGGATTGGCTCCTTCTTTGTCAATTTTGTTGATCGCAACTACGATGGGCACTTCTGCAGCCTTGGCGTGATTGATAGCCTCCCTGGTCTGATCCATCACTCCATCATCTGCAGCCACGACCAGGATAACGATGTCCGTTACTTGCGCACCCCTAGCCCGCATGGCCGTAAAGGCTTCGTGTCCAGGAGTATCCAAAAAGGTAATGTCTCCCTTGGGGGTTTTGACGTAATAAGCACCAATGTGTTGGGTAATCCCTCCTGCCTCTTTGGCCGTAATGTTGGACTGCCTGATGGCGTCCAAAAGAGAGGTTTTACCGTGATCTACGTGTCCCATAATGGTTACTACGGGCGGACGGGGTTTTAAATCTTCAGGTTTGTCTTCCTGGGAAGACAAAAGATAATCCTCTTCAGAAAAACCTTTCTTTTCTACTTCAAAGTCAAACTCCGCAGCAACTAAAGCGGCTGTATCTATGTCTATGGATTGATTAATAGTTGCCATTACTCCTAGATTCACCAGGACTTTGATTATTTCTTGGGCCTTAACTCCCATCTTCTGGGCCAGATCTGCTACCCGAATGGCCTCTTCAATTTTTATTTTGCGTTTGGATTCTTTTAAGGGTTTGGTTGCAACTGGAGTTTGTTTTTTATCTTTTTTAGCTGTTTTTTTCTTGCTTTTTTTGGATTCGGTTGGTTCAGAAGGTTCTTGGGTCGGCATTGGTTCCAAAAAGTCATCTTTTTCTTCTTCGTAAAGATCAGTAAAATCTACGACCCGTTTGCTGGTTTTTTCTTTTAGAGCCTTTTTGCCTAGTTTTTTCTTTTTTTCTTCAAAAATATCTACTGCAGTCCAATTCTCACCTTTGCCTTTTTTCTTGGTCTTTTTTCGGTCTTTGCCTTCTTCAATTTGAGCTGGAAAGGGCGTTTTAGGAGCTAAAGGGGTTGCAGAAGGCGGATGAAAAGTTGTTTTAGATACTTCTGGTTTGGGTTGTATTTCAGACCTGGGTTGTGGTTCAGGCTCAGATTTTAACTCAGGTTTTGGCTCAGGTTTAGGTTCTGGTTTGGAAATAATTTTGGGTTTTATTTCTTCTTTGCGTCCAGAAAAACGGGGTTTTCTTGGTCTTTTTTTACTTTTGTTAGAACCACCTTTTTTCTCAGTTTTTTCTGTTTTGGCTTTGGGGGTAGACTTTTCAACTCGTTGTTCTGAGGTAGGCGTAGCCGCTTCTTCTTGAGAATCAGAAGAAACTTTTTGAGAAGAAGATTCTTTTGGAGAAGATGGTTCTTTTGGTTTAGAAATAATTGTGGCCTTGACTTCAGTCTTTTTGGAACTAGATGAATCCTTTTCTTTTTCTTTAGGGGAAGACGTTGCTTCTTGGTCTTTGCTCTGGGTTGATTTTACTTTTTCTTTTGAACGCCTTTTTCTAATAATAACCCCGTTGGAAGCTCTTTTTTTAACTACATTACCTTGAGAAGACTTAAGATACGCAGTTACTTTAGCTATTTCTTCTTCTGTCAATTCAGTTAGTTGACTTTTGACCTGGATGCCTATTTCCCTTGCTGCGTGGATAAGGTCCTTTTGGGCAACGTTTAATTCTGTGGCCAGGTCTTTTACCTTTTTACTCATCCCTGTTTAACCCCCTTACACTTCTTAACCCAACTTTTTATTTTGTCCAATTTTCCCAAACAGCTTGAATCATCGCAGACATAAAAACCCCGTCCTGGTTTATTTTGTTTGGGATCGTAAACCAATCTAGCTTCTCCTCGTTCAAATTTGCAGACAAAACGTTTTAAAGTGGATTTGGGAAACTTTTGTTTACAGACAATACAAGTCCTAATGGGTACGTGTTTGCTCATTAGCTGGTTTTTAACAAGTTAATGGCCGATCTCAGGTCGGATATTTTAGCAGGTTCCAAACCTTCAATTGCAAGTAGTTCCTGATCCGAAGCTTGCTCTAAACTTTCTAATTTTTCAAAGCCTGCATTTAAAAAGTTTTGCACAGGCAATTCCACTACATTGGCTAATTGTTCTAAAGCCTTATGATCTTCGTTGATTTGATGATAACGGGTTTCTGTATAGACGTCTATTTTCCAGCCAAGCAGACGGGAAGCTAGCTTTACGTTCTGACCTTTTTGGCCAATGGCTGGGGTAAGTTGATCGTCTGGAACAATTACTTCTAATACCTTTTCCTCTTCATCTACAAAAATTTTAGAAATTCTAGCTGGCGACAAAGCATTGGCTGCATACGTGGCAATGTCGGGACTCCAAATCACTATGTCTATGCGTTCACCTTTTAATTCAGAAATAATACTGTGAATCCTAGAACCTCTGACTCCTACACACGCGCCTACGGGATCAACGTCAAGGTCCTGGGTCATTACCGCGACTTTGGCTCGCTTGCCTGGATCTCGGGCCACCCCCATTATTTTAATAATACCATCAGCTACTTCTGGAACTTCTCGGTAAAATAAAGCCTTGAGATAGTCGGGATGAGAACGGGAAACTATGATCTGAGGACCTCTACCCTCTTTTTTAACGTCAATAATGTAAACCTGAATTCTATCCCCTCGCGTGTACTTTTCGGTAGGAATAACCTCGTCTTTGGGCAACAAGGCCTCGGTTCGGCCTAGATTGATAATCCAGCCGTGCTTGTCTCTCCGCTGGATAATTCCACTTACAATATCACCAATTTTATCTTTATATTCTTCATAAATTATTTCTTGTTCAGCATCGCGCATTCGCTGAATAATAATTTGTTTGGCAGATTGGGCAGCAATTCGGCCCAAGTCTTCTACGTTTAACTTAAAACCCAATTCATCATCAAGTTGCACGTTTTCGTCGTGCTTTTTAGCTTCTTCAAGAGAGATCTCGGTCAAAGGATTTTCTACCTTCTCGACCACTGTTTTAAACTGGTAAACTTCTATTTCGTTGGTCTCTTCGTTAAAACTCACCTCTACGTCAATGTCTTCACCATACTTTTTAATAACGGAGACCCTCACTGCCTCTTCCAAGGTATCAATAAGCAAATCTCTATCTATTCCTTTATCTTTGGATATTTGGTCCAAAACTTTTTTTAATTCTAGATTCATCTTTCCTCTCCGTCTTTGGAATTAAAACTTGGCTCTCAGCCGAACCCATTCCGTTGCCCAAAAATCTATGTCTAAACAATCCTTTGCTGTTTGCAAAGAAAAAATATTGCCTTCAACCTTTACTAAACGCCCCTTAACTCTTTTAACTTTGTCTATAGTTTGTTTTAACTTTACGTCTATTTCCTCTCCCAGAAAATTTGCTAACTGCTCGGGCTTAAAAAACTTTCTCTCTATACCTGGGGAGGATACTTCCAAAACATAAGAACCTGGGACGACCTCTTCTACGTCCAAGACTGTTTCTAAATCACGACTTAATTTGGCCAGTTGGTCAATGCTCACCCCATTTTCTTTATCTACGTATAGACGAACCAACCCCCTTTTTCCTCCCAAGGATAGTTCTAGTCCCCAAAACTCCAATTGATGGATAGCACACTGCTCCTGCGCAATTTGTTCTATTTGTTTTCGTATTTCTTGCATAATTTTAAAAAAAAAGTGGACCCATTGGGTCCACTCCTTACGTGTTAATTTAATCTCGGAGTGGAGCGGGTGACGGGATTTGAACCCGCGACTCCAAGCTTGGGAAGCTTGTACTCTACCAGCTGAGTTACACCCGCACCTTATTTAAACAAACATTTATAAAGATAAAGATAGGTAAGTTGTCAAGTAAAAATGTGAACTAAATTAAAAGACCTAACCTCGCAAACGATAAAACTTATTTTTTATGAATCCGCGATTTTCGAATTTTTCTCTTTGCCAACTAATTCTAAAAAATATTAATTTTAACAATCCCTTTCTGCTTGGGAGAGTTTATGATTTAAAAAAGTTACAACTTGCCTGCAGGTGAAAATAAAGCTTGCCAAAAATAGCCAGAAAAACACTTGGGCTGGCATTACTACTTTTATCAGGCCCTAAATTGCAGTGGTCATTTATCAACCTCGCAACAATTTAACGGACCTAGGCTTATTGAAACACCCCTGCAAAAACTTTTTTTGGTTGGAATTGACAAACTTTAAAAAGTAAAAATCAAATAATTTAACGAAGTTACAAAAGAAGAATTTTGCCCAAAAACGCATTTTTTGACCTTTTGCATTTTTTCTTAACCAATTGGTTTGTAACCTGTTTAAATAGTTAAACGTTTATTTTGCGATTGTGTGAGACTAACAAGTAAAAGTAAAGTTTTTGCAGGCGCATCTTTATGCTCTGCAATAAACAAAAGCATCCTATAGTAGTTACTTAGTTGCGTTATTAAAAATGCACGGAGTGTTTCCTTGCCTTCCTCCTCTTCCCATCCCTCTTCCCCTTCTTTTTCCTTTAAAAAAATCCTGGGCCAGAATGGAATCAAATTCTTGTTT
>Ga0256840_1004080_pt1 | contig 11207 bp, 12 predicted proteins | sample 355202metaG_FD_185969 | JGI IMG/M metagenome (GOLD analysis project Ga0256840, IMG submission 185969) | Hydrothermal vent microbial communities from Mid Atlantic Ridge, Atlantic Ocean - 355-202 | ecosystem: Environmental > Aquatic > Marine > Hydrothermal vents | place: Atlantic Ocean: Mid...
CATATGGTGCGAAGCTACTCCATCCGTTTTGGCCATCATCGCATCTTATGTTTACATTGTGGATTTGAAGCTTTTGGACTCTTTTTTTTGCATCATCAGCCAATCTTTTTATCCTCTCCACGGAAAATACCCTTCTGCCAAGTTTACTCAAGATAGCTGCTTGATATCCACTACCACATCCTATCTCCAAGATAGAGTCTGCATTGCTATCTATCTGTAGATAGCTTGTCATCTTAGCTACCGTCAAAGGTGAGCTTATCCACTGGTTGCCCTGTATCGGGAGTGGATCAATTTTGTAGGAGAGATGTTTTAGCCCCAGTGGCACAAACTCTTCTCTTGGAATAGATAAAAAAGCCTCTTTTATGTTCTCTTCAAGTGGAAAAACTCTCTCTATCTCATCGACCAATTTTTTTAGTTTTTGTAGTTGTATCTTTTTTTCAAACACTACTTTATACCTACATCAAGATATCTTCTCATCTTTTTTATTAAATTTTTATCAAATTTTTTTACAAGCATCTCTTTTCTGTCATCTTTGTAAAACTCTCCGAAAGGATCTGAGATGGAAGAGCTTTTTGCCATGTTGCTGTTGGCACTGTTGGCTGTTATAACAAAGCATTGATTGGCCAAAGAGAGAGCATTTGAGAGGATTTCAAGATGTTTTTTTCTTAATTTTCCCCAAAGTGAAGGTATCAAGACAACATCAGCTCCTTTTACCTTCTCCCAAAGCTCAACAAATCGAAGTTCAAAGCAGATAAGAAGAGCAAATTTTACACCATCTATCTCAAAGAGTTTTATATCCTCATTCTTCCCTCTTTTAAAGTAGAGATGCTCTTTACCAAATTCAAAGAGTTTATACTTCTCTCTACTATATAGAAGTTTTCCGTCAAAATAGACTCTCGCACGATTTACAAACTCCTCTCTCCCCTTTTCAAGCATCGTAAGAGCTAAAACTCTATCTTTGGATAATTCTGCCACCTCTTTTTCTACCTCTTTTGAAAAAAGAGCGGCTTTGTTCATGTCATCATAGCAAAAATTACTAAGGCAAAGTTCCGGAGCGCAGATGATGGAGTGTTTTGGGCTCTTTCTTACTAAAGAGGAGAATCTTTTAAAATTCTCCTCAAAGGCAAAATCTTTATACTCAAATTGTAGAGCAATCAAATTATTAAAAGTCATCAAAAGTAAGACTTCCTTTTGAGTAGTTGGTTACATTTCCTTCAAAAAAGTTTGTCTTTTGGTCATTAAATTTGCTAAAGTTATCCACCCACTTTATAGGGTGTTTTGCATCATACAGAGGATCAAGTCCGACAGCCCTCAATCTCTCATTTGCAAGATACTTGATATACTCATCTATTATCTCATCGGTGAGTCCTAGTATCTGCCCGTTTGTGATATATTGGCCCCAAGAGATTTCAAGTTGTGTAGCCTCTTCAAACATGTGGTAAACTTCATCTATCAGTTTCTTAGTAAAAAGATCCGGTCTCTCTCTTTTTGTAGCATTTATCATATTTTGAAAGATAAGAAGGTGCGTTACTTCATCTCTTTGGATAAACCTTATCATCTGGGCTGAACCCAACATCTTCCCGCTTCTTGCCAATGTATAGAAAAATGTAAAGCCACTATAGAAGTAGAGCCCCTCAAGGATCTGATTGGCAAACATGGCTTTTACTATCTGATCTTCTGTGGGATTTTCTGCCAATTTTTCATAAACACTTGCTATGTAGTCATTTTTGCCTTTTAGTTTTGTATCATTTCTCCACATCTCATATATCTCATCTGTATTGCTTGAGATACTATCAACCATGACGGCATAACTTTGAGAGTGTAAAGCCTCTTCATAAGCCTGCCTTACAAGTATAAGGTTTATCTCCGGAGAGGTTATAAAAGGGTTTATATTATCTATAAGGTTGTTTGTTTGCAAAGAGTCCATAAAAATAAGCTGAGAAAGTGCTTTGTCGTAGGAGACTTTCTCCTGTTCGGTTAACTGTTTGTAGTCTCTTACATCCTGGGTCATATCCACCTCTTTTGGAAACCATGTGTTGTTTAGCATCATATCCCAAAGATTGTAAGCCCACTGATATTTTATCTTATTTAGCTCAAAAATTCCTGTTGGATTGCCCCCGAAAATCTTCCTATCGCTTACCCCCTCTTTTGATGAAGGGTTGTATATCTTTTTTCTATCCATATTTTTAGCTCCTGCTTAAATTTTTACCGAGGTCTTGCCTCGTTTGAAAATTAAGGCTATACAAGCTCTACGCCTTTTTTACCTTCTGTTATTTCGCCTATGATGTAGCCGTCGCTGTTTTTAAGGACTGTTTGGACAAGTTCTGGATCTACTACCAAGATCATGCCGACACCCATGTTAAAAGTTTTGAACATCTCGTTTTCTTCTATGAAATCTCCCATATATTCAAATATAGGAAGCACTCTTATATCATCTTTTTTTACAATTGCTTTTAAGTTATCGGGTAAAACTCTCGGTAAGTTTTCTACTATCCCGCCCCCTGTTATATGGGCCAAAGCGTTTATGTATGGTTTTAGAGTTTTAAAGGTTTTTACATATATCCTTGTTGGTTCCAAAAGAACATCTATGAGCTTTTTATCTCCAAACATATCTTCCATAGAGTGTTCAAGCTTTTCAAAGATAAGCTTTCTAACAAGAGAGAAGCCGTTTGAGTGGATACCACTGCTTGGAAGAGCTATAAGCATATCTCCCTCTTTTACCAAGCTTACTCTATCAAGTTCATTTTTTTCAGCAATTCCTACTGCAAATCCGGCAAGATCAAAGTCATCTTTTTGATACATTCCCGGCATCTCCGCAGTCTCTCCTCCTATAAGAGCGCATTCACTCTCTTTACAACCTTTTGCTATACCTTCAACTATAGCACTCGCCTCATTTGTCTTTAGTTTTGCAGTAGCGTAGTAGTCTAAAAAGAAAAGAGGAGTTGCAAAGTTGCATATAAGGTCATTTACGCACATAGCAACCAAGTCGATACCAACCGTATCAAATTTTTTGGCCTCTATTGCAAGTTTAAGCTTTGTGCCAACCCCGTCGGTAGCACCTAATATAACCGGTTTTTTATATCCGCTTGGAAGTTCATAAGCTCCTGCAAAAGAGCCGATGCCGCCTATAACATTTTTATCGAAAGTAGAAGTAACAAAAGGCTTTATTTTTTCAACAAAGTTAACACCCTCATCTATATCAACCCCCGCATCTTTATAGCTTATTTTGCTCAATATCAATCCTTCTCATCCCAGTTGCAAGGCGGGAAAATTTTTTTAAAAAACCAGATAGAGGGGCAAAAGTTGGTAAATGCCCAGACAAGAAGCATCACTATGACAAAAGTTTGGACAAGGACTGCTATTTGGAACATTGTGGTTTCTCCATTAGCCCCCATTGCAAACAGATAGAGAGTTATGCCAAGTACGATGGCAGTCAAAATTCTTTGCATTCTTTGATAACACATTTTTACCTCCAAGAGAGTTTTTGTTATTTTACCCAAATTGTGATAAAATATTGTTTATGAGTATAATATTAACAGGCGGTATAGCAACAGGAAAAAGCACAGTAGCGAAGATGCTCCAAAAAGAGGGTTTTTATATCATAGATGCAGATAAAATTGCTCATGACCTGCTTGATAAAAAGAGTGAAGAGATTGGGAAGCTTTTTGGCACAGAGTTTGTAAAAGAGGGCAAGGTTGATAGAAAAAAGTTAGGTAGCCTTGTTTTTAAGGATAAGAAAAGCAAAAAAACCCTGGAGTCGCTTTTGCATCCTCTTATAAGAGAAGAGATAGAAAGAGGTGCAAAACAGCTTGAGAAAGATGGTAAAAAATATCTCATAGATATCCCTCTTTTTTATGAAACAAAAGGGTATAAGGCAGATAAGGTGATAGTGGTTTATGCTCCAAAAAGTGTTCAATTAGAGCGCTTGATAAAAAGAGAAGGGTTTGATACGCCAGAGGCTCTTAGGAGGATAGAGTCTCAAATGGACATAGAGGAAAAAAAAGAGTTGGCTGATATAGTGATAGATAACTCAAAAGATATAAAAAATTTAGAAAAAGAGGTCAAGAGTGCAATTAGCAAAATATAGTGCAAGTGGAAATGATTTTGTGATATTTCATACATTTTTAGAAGTTGATAGAAGCGATCTGGCAAAAAAAGTTTGTCATAGGCAAAATGGAGTTGGTGCTGATGGACTTATAGTGCTCTTGCCAAGCGACAATAAGAGGGAATATGACTTTAAATGGCAGTTTTACAACAGTGACGGCTCACTGGCTGAAATGTGCGGCAACGGTAGTAGGGCTACTGCTCACTATGCATATATAAATGCTTTGGCAAAAGATGAGATGAAGTTTTTAACACTTGCCGGTATTATAGAGGCAAGGGTTGAAGGTGATGTGGTGGAGTCAGCACTAACCAAGCCAAAATATATAAAAAAAGATATAAGAAGATTTGGACTTGATTGGGAGCTTATAGATACCGGAGTTCCACATCTTGTAGCTTTTGTTGAGGATTTAAATATATTTGATAAAGCAAAGGCAAAAGAGCTTAGAGATGAGTTTAATGCAAATGTAAATTTTGCCAAGATAGAAGATAAAAAACTTCTTGTAAGAACTTATGAAAGAGGAGTAGAGGATGAGACTTTGGCTTGCGGGACGGGTATGGCGGCTTGTTTTTTGAAAGCTTATAATGAGGAAAGAGTGGATGAAGTGTGCGAAGTTTATCCAAAAAGCAAAGAAAAATTAATCCTTTCTTATAAAAACAATAAAATATATTTTAAAGGAAAAGTTGCAAAAGTTTTTGATATAATAGAGTATAATATAATTTAAATTTGGAGAAAGAATTGAAAAAAATAGTTATGCTGTTTGCACTTTTTGCTACGCTCTTGTATGCCGGTGGTTTGCCATCTTGGTACTATAAGATCAAAAGTGTTCAAAAGCAAAAAGAGACATTTGTAAAGATAATGCTTCCGTTGATAAAAAGAGCAAATAAAAATACGCTTAAAGAGAGAGAATTTGTTAAAGAGTTCTTTAAAAACTTTGAAAGAGAAGGTTTTAAAGGAGTAAAAACAGAGGATATAAAGAGGCTTGTTAAGCTTTCAAGAAAATATAAGATAAAGAATCTTTTTGATAAATATGAGTATCTCTTAAAGATAGATAAAGTCCCTGAATCACTAGCTCTAACCCAAGCGGCGATAGAGAGCGCATGGGGTAAAAGTAGATTTGCAAGATATGCCAATAACCTTTTTGGCCAATGGACATACAAGAGTAAAGGACTTGTTCCTGAGCATAGAAGCGAAGGAAAAACTCATAAGATAAAGATATTTAGAAATCTGCAAGCTTCAGTAAATGCATACCTGACAAATCTAAATAGAAATAGAGCTTATAAAGAGTTTAGACTCCAAAGGTATCAAGCAAGGATATTGGGTGATGTTTACAAGGGTACTGATGCAGCAAAAACTCTAAGAGAGTACTCAGAGCTTAAAGATAAATATGTCAGAATGATAAGCCGATTTATGAGGAAAAATCACTTCTTAAAATATGATTCTAAAGATAATACTAAAAATAGTAAGGTAAAGTATAAAATCCTTTATGCTTTAAATTAAAGTCCGGCTTCTTTGATGGCCTCTGCTTGGTAGTGAGCTATAAGAGGGTCTATGATCTCATCAAAAAGACCGCCTTGCATGATGGCATCAAGTCTATATAGTGTGAGGTTTATTCTGTGATCGGTTATCCTGTTTTGAGGGTAGTTATATGTCCTTATTCTGCCACTTCTATCGCCTGTGCCTACCTGAGTTTTTCTGGCATCGGCATTTTTCTTTGCTGCCTCTTGCATCTCAAGATCATAAAGCCTTGCTTTTAAAACTTTCATAGCTTTATCTTTGTTTTTATGTTGAGATTTTTGATCTTGGTTTGTTACAACTATACCCGAGGGGATATGAGTTATTCTAACTGCACTATCAGTTGTATTGACACACTGTCCACCGCATCCACTGGCTCTCATAACATCTATCTTTAGGTCATTTGGATTTATCTCTATCTCTACATCATCAACTTCTGGCATGATCGCAACAGTAATAGCAGAAGTATGAACTCTTCCTTGAGATTCGGTTTGAGGAACTCTTTGGACTCTGTGAGTTCCGCCTTCATACTTTAGTCTGCTGTAGGCACCTTGCCCTTTTATAAGAGTTATAAGTTCTTTATAGCCTCCGGCACTTCCTTCACTGCTTGAAACTATCTCTACTTTCCATCCCTTTAACTCTGCATAACGCAAGTAAGCCTTAAAGAGGTCCTCGACAAAAAGTGCGGCCTCATCGCCGCCTGTGCCTGCTCTTAGTTCTACATATACATTTCTATCGTCGTTTGGATCTTTCGGTAGTAGTAGGAGTTTGATCTCCTTTTCAAGTTCCTCTTTTTTAGCTTCTAACTCTTTTAGCTCATCTTTCGCAAGCTCACCAAGCTCACTATCGTCAAGTAACTCTTTGTTCTCTTCTATCGAAGAGCATACGGCTATATAGTTTTCTGCTTTTTCTTTTATGGGGGTTAGTTCAGACTGCTCTTTTGATAGAGCAGTCATCTTTTTTATATTGTTAGTTATTTCAGAGGAGCTTAAAAGTTTGGTTATCTCATTGTATCTATCCAAAAATGGAGATAACTTCTCTTTAAGCATTGTGGTATCTTATGCAGCTAAAGAGTTGACAAGGTTGTGAAGTCTGCTTACTTTTCTCGCAGCTGTATTTTTTTTCAAAATACCTTTACTGACATATTTATGTAGGTTTTTATTGGCTTTTTTAAAAGCCTCTTTAGCCTCTTCAACATTACCACTTTCAACAGCAGCTTCAACAGCCTTTGTTATATTTTTGATCCTGGTTCTGTAAAATCTGTTTCTCTCAGTTCTTTTCTTTGTTTGTCTGATTCTTTTTTCAGCTGACTTGTGATTTGCCATCAGAATTCCTTCGTAAAAATTTTAGGATATGGATTATACAAGAAATATATTTATATATTGCTTAAGCGTTAAATTAAATAGCCTCGACTCTATTTCTCCCACCATTTTTTGCCCTGTATAGAGCTTTATCTGCTCTTTTTATTAGGCTATCTATATCTTCACCTGGTATGTATTCGCTAACTCCGAGGCTTATTGTAAGACTTATAGTTAGCTTGCTTTTTTCAACAAGTTTTCTTAGCTTTTCAGCCAGTTTCTGAGCGTCTTTTTTCTCTGTTTGCGGCAAAATTATTATAAACTCTTCTCCTCCTATTCTGCACAGTGTATCACTATCTCTCAAGGAGCTTTGTATAAGCAAAGAGTACTCTTGCAAGACCCTATCTCCCGCATCATGTCCATACTCATCGTTTATTTTTTTAAAAAAATCTATGTCGAGCATTATGACTGAGAGCCTGTATCCATATCTTTTTGACTGTGCAATCTCTTTGGATAGTTCTTGATAACAAAATCGCCTGTTGTATAGGCCTGTTAACTCATCTGTTATCGTTAGGTTTTTTAGCTCTTGCTTATACTCTTCCTCTTTAGTAATATCCACTAAAACAATAACATAGTCATCGTCAGATATTTTCGAGATAGTTATATGAAAGTAGTATGTATTTTGTTTTATATTGAGCTTTATGGTATTATTTGGTTCATTTTGTATGAAAAAGAGATAATTGATCCAACTCATATTTTTAGACTTATTTTTTAATATATTTTGATAGTTGTCACAAAATTCACATATACATTTGTGTTTAGCCGTAAAATCTTTTAGTGTTTGAAAATTAAAATATTTAAAAAAGGCGGCATTTGCATATATAGGGTGTTTGCCGTCATTGATAATAATGATGTTTGATGAACTATCGATAATGTTTTTATAATAGACCTTTTTCTTCCTGTATATATACAACAGTACATATCCTATAAGTAGTCCAAATAGCAAAGCTATGATAATACCTATGGATATCCACTTGAGTATAAAAAGGTGAACAAGTTCAATATCTCCTATCTTTTTAAAGGCTATATAGTAGCCAATGGTTTTGAGGTTTTGTGACTTTAACGGGTATATTACTATAAGATTGCCATCTTCTGCAATGAATCCCTTTTTTAAATATTTTTTCACATCATGTTCTTGAAAGTACCTGATAAGATCAGACGGTACATTTAAATTTGCGATATAGTATCCTTTTAAAAAGAGCTTTGTAAAAGGGTGTTTTAGTTTCTTGCTATATTTTTTGTCTAGTAAAACGATAGAATTTATACCTTTTTTGGATAGTTTGCTAGAGATAGAGTTAAAGTGAGAAATAATTTCCACAATACCAATAAAACGATTTTTGATAAAAACAGGCACCATTGACTTTATGGATAGATCAAATTTGCCAGAGCTTATGGAGTAGTTTATTTTGGGGCGTGCTATGACTGACTTTATGTCATCTCTGATGTTTGCAAGGCTATCTCCTTTAACATTTGCCCAACTTCTATATAGAGATACTCCATTGTTGTCTAAAATTTGTAACCATATATGTTTGTATGAGCTATATTTTTTTATTTTGTTTAGCAAGCTTTTGTTGTAATTTTTCGGAATACTTTTGGATAAAAGTAGTTTTTTTAATTCTTGATCATTAGCCAAGCTTATTGCGATAGCAAGAGTGGATTTTTGTTTGGAAAGTATATTGTCGCTAATAGTTTTTGCTATAAATCTTGACTCATCTGCATAAAATTTATTAGTAAGTTTTTTTTCTGAACTTAAAATGAAATCAAAATATACCCATAAAACTATACTAGCTATAAGCAAAGGAGCAACAATAAAGAAAAATATTTTTTTAGGTTTCATTACAACCTTCTTTCTTGGATAAGAATAACCGCCTATCCAAATATTTCAAAAATTAGAACAATATAAGAACATTTTATCTTAAAATACTAAATTTTTGATTATTTTATGACAATTGTAAAATTTTTAAGAAGGCAAATATAAAAGTAGCTCCTAATGGTGGGGTGGTTTTACCGTTTGACAGATAACTTAAAGAGGCTATCTATATAGCCTCTTCATTCTCTTCGTTGGTTCTTATCCTTATAACTCTATCTATTGAGCTTACAAATATTTTTCCATCGCCTATTTTACCGGTTTTTGCAGCACTTATTATGGCTGTAACGGCTTTATCAACATCTTCATTTTTTACAACTATCTCTATCTTTATCTTTGGTAGAAAGTCAACAACATATTCAGCACCTCTGTAAAGTTCGCTGTGGCCTTGTTGTCTGCCGTAGCCTTTAACTTCGCTAACTGTCATGCCGCTTACTTCTACTTCGCTTAAGGCATCTTTTACATCTTCAAGTTTAAATGGTTTTATGATGGCTTCTATTTTTTTCATATACTCTCCTAAATTTTTTTTATATTTTACTATTAATTTCTCAATTTTTCAAGCTTCATTAAAGTTTTTAGATTGTAAAATTGTGGTTTAAAATAAAAGAGTGCTTATACTCTTTATATAAAGTGGGATATATGCTTACTATAAATGTTGACAACAAAGATATTGAAGTCAATGAAGGGGCATTACTTATAGATGTAATGCTTAAAAACGGTATATCCGTACCACATTTTTGCTATCATGAGGCTTTAGGACCCGATGGAAACTGCAGAATGTGCATGGTGGAGATCGAAGGTCAAAAAAGACCTCAGATCGCCTGTGATACTATCGTCAAAGATGGGATGATAGTTCGCACCAAAGGTGAAAAGATAGAAAAAGTCAAGCGAGGTATTTTAGAGCTTGAGCTTATCAACCACCCCATAGACTGCCCTATATGCGACCAAGCCGGTGAGTGTAAACTGCAAGAGTATTATATGGAGGTCGGACTCTATGAGAGTAGACTTGATACCCCAAAAGTAAAAGCAAAAAAACATGTGCATCTTGGAAGTGAAGTTATGCTTGATCAAGAGAGGTGTGTGCTTTGTAAAAGATGTGTTAGGTTTACCCAAATCTATACAAAAACTGATGATTTAATAGTTGAAAAAAGAAGCGATAAGTCTGTGATATCGACATTTCCGGGACGAAAGTTTGAAAATCCTTATGCCGGTAATGTAGTGGATATCTGTCCTGTAGGAGCCTTGACCGATAGAGACTTTAGGTTTAAAAAGAGAGTTTGGTTTTTGTCCCACGGCAAAGGTATATGCATGGAGTGCTCAAGAGGATGTAACATCAGGGTAGGTCATGACAAGGCAAAATATCAAGATGATATCATCTATCGCTTCAAACCAAGAAGAAATGATCAAGTAAACGGCTTTTTTATATGTGACCATGGTAGATATAGCTACAAAAAAGAGAATGATAACAGGCTGTTTCATCCACTTCTAAATGGGAAAGAGCTTGAGTTGCAAGATGGCATAGATAGCCTTAAAGGGCTTATAAAAAAAGATGCTTTAGTGATAATCGGTGCCTCACTCTCTTTAGAAGAGATAGCTTATATAAAAGCTTGGGCAAACAAAGAGGGCATAAAAGTAGCATCTTTGGTGGAAGACTATATAGATGAGAGTTTTGAAGATAAGCTTTTAAAAACAAAGGAGAGGGCCTCAAACATCAATGCTTTAAAACTTTTGGATATAAAAAATTTAAGCAAAGATCTATTGAAAGAGTGCAAAAATATCATCCTCTTTGAGCATGATATAACAAAAGATTTAACCAAAGAAGAGATAAAAGAGAAAAAGATAATCAACTTTACTACCCATGCTGCAAACAGTGAACTTTTTGAGTTTAACTTCCCTGTCGCCTCCACATATGAGAAGAGAGGAAGCTATATAAATTGCGACTGGATTTTGCAAAAAAGCGAGAAGATCGTCCAAAAAGAGTTGCAACCACCTACTATCATCGAAGTTCTATCTATATTGTTAGATGAGTATATGGATGAGGATAAAGTTTGGAGAGAGTATCTAAACGGTAGTCAAACACTAAAAGAGATAAATATATCTTTGATAAGAGATGATGGCTATAAGCTGGGAGTTAAAAATGGATAGCACCTCGGTTTTTATAGTTATTCTAAACATTGTAGTAGCGGTTTTGTTAGCTTTAGGAGGAGTACCTGTTCTTGTGTGGCTTGAGAGAAGAGTAGCAGGCTTTATACAGGATAGATCCGGTCCAAACAGGTGCAATATAGCCGGCATCAGGCTCGGAGGACTTATCCAATCTTTTGCCGATATGCTAAAGCTTGTCTTTAAAGAGGATATCATTCCTGCC
>Ga0256840_1004081_pt1 | contig 11206 bp, 10 predicted proteins | sample 355202metaG_FD_185969 | JGI IMG/M metagenome (GOLD analysis project Ga0256840, IMG submission 185969) | Hydrothermal vent microbial communities from Mid Atlantic Ridge, Atlantic Ocean - 355-202 | ecosystem: Environmental > Aquatic > Marine > Hydrothermal vents | place: Atlantic Ocean: Mid...
CAAAAATAAACTTTTTCATTTTCGGGTTCCATCTTCTTGTTTGGTGTCCAAAGTGTACACCACATTCTAATAAATCTTTCATTGCTACCATATTTTGCTCCTTGCAAAAGTCCAAAAATAGATAATGCTATTATGTATTTCAAGACAAAAATAATATTTTTAAAGACCGTAGTCTGTTGGTTTATGCCACTGTAGTCCTTAACACAAAAAGTGCAACCGTTCAAGGAATAACTACATGAGAATTTGCTTCTCTTTTATAGAAAATTATAAAAAGCTCGGAATTATAGCTAAAAGGAGGTTAATAGAAAGAAAAAAATATTCATTTAAATGTTATTTAATAATTGAGCAATCTGTAACGCCCCATCTTTTTCTATTAAGCTTTGAAGCTTTTGCGATTTTTCTTGCATATTTTCATCTAATAATTCAATGATTTTAGTAACATCAAGTTCACTCTCACGCATAATCCATGCGACATCTTGGTCTACTAAAAATTTTGCATTGTAAAATTGATGGTCAGCGGCAGCATAAGGGTAGGGAATGAAAAGCGTGGGACAGGCTATGGCAGAGAGTTCCCATAAAGTAGATGCTCCTGAACGGGCAATGGCAAAGTCAGCTTGTTCCATGTAAGAAGAGAGCTGCTTAGTAAACCCAAAAACTTTGGCTTCTATGCCTAGCTCCTCATAGCTCTTTTGAACCTCTTCAATGTTTTTTTCTCCTGCTTGATGAATGATGTTAATATTTTTTTCTTTAAGGATTGGGGCAAGTTTTAACGCCAATTCATTAATGGCTTTTGCCCCTTGTGAGCCACCTAAGAAGATGATGGTTTTTATCTTTTCTCGTATGCGTGACTTTTCAAAAAATTCATTTTTAATAGGATAAGCAGTAATGGGACTCTCTGCTTCATACGAAGAAATGAATGCTTTAGCACGTGAACGTAAGAGTTTGTTGAGTGAACCAATGGCAGCATTTTGTTCATGAATAACCAAAGGAATACCTAAGGTAATCGCAGCAAAAGAGGTAGGAGCAGCTGAAAAACCACCCACACAGAAGACCACCTCTGCTTGGCTATTTTTTAAGATTTTTCGGGCTTGAAGTGTGGCTTTAATAAGCATGGAAATAGACTTCACTTTACCTAAAAGCCCTTGATTTACCACCCCTTGTGTCTCTAAAAAATAGGTACTTTTAAACTGCTCATCTTCTTTAAACCACGCTTGGTCTTGCCCTTTGGTTGAACCAATATAAATAAGCTCTTCTTCTAAAAGATGCTCTTTGACCGCTTTAATGATGGTCAAATGCCCACCTGTTCCCCCACCTGTCATGACAATGCTCATACTGCACTCCTTGTAACTTTTTTAGAAATCATTAACACCAAGCCAATACTAAGTGCTGAAGCGATAACTTGTGAACCACCGTAACTCAAAAAGGGTACAGCAATCCCTTTAATAGGCGTAATACCCGAGATACCAAATGAGTTGATGATGAATGAAAATGAGATTAAAAGTGCCACCCCTACACAAAAAAGATAGTAAGTAGGATTTTCAACTTTTGCTGCAATTTTAAAAATACGAAAGATAATAAAAAACATGGTCAATGTCACAAAGAGAACCATGAAGAAGCCTAACTCTTCGGCAATACCTGCTAAGATAAAATCGGTATTGACCTCGGAAAGATGTCCTAATTTATACTGTCCATTACCAATGCCTTGACCAAAGAAACCACCATTACGTATGGCATCTATGGAGTTTGAAATCTGATAGGTTTCCAGTCGATTACTTTCGTTGTTAAAAGAGAGAAACCAATCTTTGATACGTTTTATTCTATGTGGTTGGGTCACAATAAGCAGTGCCAATCCCCCTAAACTTAGTCCTGCAAGTAGTGAGAAGAAACGGAAACTACTTCCCACCAAAATAAAGAGAATAATAAGCGTCAAAGAGATAACTACTGTCTGCCCTAAATCTTTTTGAAAAACGGCAATGAGTAAGGTACTGATAACCAAAATGACAATATAGGGGATAAAAAGTTTAATCTCAGACTTTAAATTCATCTCTCCTTTAGGCAGTCGTGTTCGCACCAATGACCATGAGATAAACATAATGAACCCAATTTTATAGAACTCAACAGGCGTAATAGAGACTGAACCTAAGTTAATCCACCGTTTTGCACCCCCTACACTTTTGACAAATGATTCAGGCAAAAGAGGCATCATGAGCAAGATGATAAGAAATGTCAAAAAAAGCATCATCCCAAGGGGCTTAAACCATCTATCTGCATCAAGTTTTGAAATGCCCACCATAAGTACTAGTCCAATAAGTACAGCCACTCCCTGTCGCAAAAAGAAATGCATGTCATTGTAGCCATACTTAAGAACAACATAGCTAGAGAGAGAGTAGGACATGATTAATCCTAAAACCAAAAGGATCATTGTCGCACTAAATAAAGGTTTATCAATCATAATTATATTCTTTGTTAGTTTAATAGGCATATTTTATCAGAATTTTAGTAAAATCTATTTTTTTATAGTAATATTTAATAGTAGTAATTGAAAAAGGTTAATATGCAAGAAAATAAAATGATACGTTATCGCTCCGCCATATTATTATTGCTTTTTATGGGAATATTTTTACTCTTTTTCATCTTTTTAATAAATTTAGTACAAAAAGTAAGCAGTGATGATGTACTAAACTGTAAAGTTGTTAAATTAGAAAATAAAGCCGTAAGAGGTAAAATTATCTCAGCAGATAACTTTATAGTCGCCTATAGTTCCAAGCTTTTTAGAGCAGAGATTAATACTCGAAGCATTGATCCTAAAAAGAAGAACCTTTTTATTAAACTTTTTTCTATCTACTCTGGTATGAGTGAAGAGGAAGTTAGCTCTAAATTTGTAGATAAATCAGGCAAAGCTAAGTCAGGATATATTTATCTTGCTGATAACTTAGATTATCGTTTAGCGAGTGATTTAAAATCACTCTCGTACAAAATGATGAAGTTGAAAATCTTTCGCCCTTTAAACCCTAAAAAACCTCATATTATACATGCTTTAGACATTGTGCCTTTTAGTGAAAATCGTTACTTCCCACATAAAAAAAGCTTAACACCACTCATTGGGTATGTACGAAAGACAGCAGAAAAATACCGAAAGTCAAAAGGACTCAAAGGGCTAGAGAGAGCCTATAGTTCTTATCTTTTAGCCGAACAAGATGGAAAAATAGAGGGAAAAAGTGATTCCCTTAGTACCCCACTACTCAATGGGGAGAGCCGAGAGACCAAACGTGTAGATGGCTTGAATCTACACCTCAATATGAAACTTTCATTTCAAAGAAAGGTAGAAAAAGTTTTAGATGAGATGAAAAGTCAAGCATCGTCTCAAGAGGTGATGGCAGCAGTTATGGACTCTCAAACAGGGCAACTTTTGGCATTGGCAAGTTCGGAGCGTTTTGACCCTGCACACATTCAACAAAAAGATGTCAACATCTTAAACCCAAACTTTTCAGAGTACCTCTATGAACCAGGTTCTGTAATGAAACCTTTTACCATGGCAATTGCCTTAGACCACCATAAAGTGAATAGCAGAAAGCCCATTAAGTTAGGGGGAAAATTGGTTGTAAGTAAACACTATACCATCTCTGATGATGATTACTTTAAAGAGTTAATGCCTAAGGGGATTATTATGTATTCTTCAAACATTGGAATTGCTAAAATTGCATGGAGACTTTCGGGTAAGGAGCTGTATGATGGCTGGAGAGGTTTTGGCTTAGGTCGTCCCTCTGGTATTGACCTCTCGAAAGAGTTGGCAGGACGTATCAAAAGACCTTATCTCTTAAAATACAAAGTTCATGCGGCCAATACTGCTTATGGTTATGGATTACTGGTCAATTTTATGCAACTCATCAAAGCATATTCTGCTTTTAATAATGATGGAATTGCCGTCACTCCCAAAATTGTTGAGAAGATGAGTGACCAACATGGAAAATTTTATCAAACACCACAAACCGTGGCTTCCCTTCAAGCGTGTACTCCTAAAACGGCAAATATTGTCAAAGATATGTTGATAGGAACCGTCAATAGAGGGACAGGAACGGCGGCACAATATGATGGTCTTGAAGTGGGTGGGAAAACGGGTACGGCTCACATTTCTGAACGTGGACGCTATGTGGAGAAGTATCACAGTAGCTTCTTTGGCTTTGTCAATGACAAGTTTGGACACAAATATACCATTGGGGTCTTTGTCATTAAACCCCAAAAAGTCTATTTTGCTTCACAAACGGCTGCCCCTACCTTTCAAAAAATTGTGGGGAAAATGGTCGAAGAGAACTATTTGGTCGTTGACCATGCCTTAGCCAAAAAAGATTTAGCCAAAAGAAAAGCAATGCGTGAACGAAAACGTGCCGCCTATCTGCGTAAAATTAAAGCGTACAATAAGGAACATGGTATAGAATAACCAAACTACAAAGGATACCGATGAAAAACATAATCAAAAAATCACTCTTAGTTGCCTTAGGGCTTATGATAGGCTCTTTTACTGCTTGTGTGGGCGTTGACCCACAAGGAAGAGGATACTCTGTCGCTGTTCCTATGGAGATGATAAACTCTACTCTAGCAGGACAATTTCCACTTAAAGAGACCCGAAGTTTTGGAACAGTTGAAATGCTTGACCCCAATATCTTAGGGGCAGCAGGTTCAGATAAACTCTCAATTGGTACAGGCTTCAACATCACCAATATGTTTATGCCCAATGGCATTGGGGGAAATTTAAGTCTCTCTTCGGGTGTGCGTTATGACCCTGCCACAAAGAACCTCTATTTAGCCAATCCAATGGTACAAGATTTAAAGTTTCAAGACTTCTCTTTGGCAAAATATTTGACCAATGATATGAGAAATGCTTTAGGACTTCTCATTGCTGAAACCATCTCTAAAAAGCCTATTTATAACATCTCTAAAGCAGGTATAGGTTCTGGTTTGGTTAAAGGAATTGATGTGCGTAATGGTCAGATCTTTTTAACCTTTGGTCTGTAATCAATGAACAATAAACCCAAATATACACTCTTTAAAAATGCCTCTTATGCTTTAGATGGTTTACTCCATGCCATTAAGACAGAGACCTCTTTTAAATTGGAGCTTTTTATTGCATTAATTGTGCTTCCTACAATTTATTTTATGCCATTTGAATTAAGCTATAAACTAATTCTTTTGGTGACTTACTTTTTAATTATGATAGCAGAGTTACTCAACTCTGCTGTTGAGAATGTGGTGGACTTAGTGACCAAAGAGATTCACCCTCTAGCCAAAGCAGCAAAAGACATTGGCTCTGCTGCTGTTTTATTTACAGTTATTTTACACATTGTCTGTTGGCTTATTATTGGGGCAGATACTTTTTTGTAGTACTTTTTTGTACGCACTTAATTCATGGCTTCAACTTCGTCACTGCATTCAAGTAGATGACAGAACTTCAAGCCATGCAAAAAGATAGCCCACGAGATATAAATCCACAAAAAGAAAAAAAGTAAGATACTCAATCCTCCATAGATACTCATGTAAGTTTTATTATGTAAGACATAAAAGATAAACCCACTTTTAGCAATATACCAAAACAAAGAGGCGATAAAAGAACTAATACCTGCTGCTTTAACAGAAACATGGGTATTAGCAGAGATTTTATAAGTTAAAAAAAAGATAGACCAAACAATGAAAAATGGTAAAATTTTCAGTACTTCAATCCCATCAGTAAATTGATTTTTATCTAAAATGACTTGAATTTGAGTTGAGACATAAAAAGAGAGTACCATCATAATAGGGGTAAGCGTCACCAATGTCCAATAGACTGTTACTGAAGACCAAAAGCTTCTTCTTTTTGTTTCAAAAATATCATTAACAATGTAGTCATAGTTTTTAAAGAACATCAAAGATGCAAATAGAACATAAATTACCCCTACCATTCCAAGCTTAGCAGAGTTCTCTACAAAACCATTAATATGATTGAGAATCTCTTTAGAGTGTATCGGCATAAGGTTCTCAAAAAGCATGGATTGTATCTCTTTGTAAACATCATCAAATAGAGGCAAATTGGTGAAAATAGATAAAATAATGACCAATAAAGGGATAATCGAAAAAAGCGTATAGTAACTCAAACTCGCAGAGTAGTAGGATAGTTTATCTTGAAAAAGAGAAGAGAGGAAATCCCTTAAAAACACATAGTAGCTTTTGATTAAGTTTCGTGTAATTAAAGGAGTTTTTGTCATCTTTTAGTTAAGTCCCATCTTCCCAGGATTCAAAATATTATTGGGGTCAAATGCCTTTTTAATATCTTTAAATAGGTTCATCTCTTGCTCATTGAATGCAATGTCCATAAAAGGAGCTTTAGAGGTACCAATACCATGTTCGCCACTCAATGTTCCCCCCATGTCAACAACCAATTGGAAAATCTCTTCAATACACTTATGACCCTCGTCAATCTGCGAAATATCTATCATGACATTGACATGAATGTTACCATCTCCTGCGTGTCCAAAACAGGGAACTTTAAAGCCATATTTTGCCCCTAAAGCATAGATTTTTTCTAAGGCTTCAGGTAAAAGTGAACGTGGCACAGAGATGTCTTCATTGAGCTTTTTATTTCCAAAGATGGTGATGGATTGTGAGGCATTTTTACGTGCATACCAAAGCTCTTTGGCTTCATCTTCATCTTGGGCAACTTTAAATTCCATTGCCCCATTCTCTTTAAATGAAGCCTCTAGCGTTTCAAGTTGAAAAGCCACCTCTTCAGGAACATTTCCGTCCACATCACCAATGAGAACGCCACCTGCATCTTTGGGTAAATCTACGCCTAACTTCTCAATGAGTGCTTCAATTACCAACTTATCTAAAAACTCCATCGCCACAGGGTTTGCTCCATTGGCTAATGATTTAAAAACAGCCGTCATGGCATTGTCTACACTTGGGAAGATGCCCATGTAGGTCTTTTTGAACTTTGGTTTAGGGATGAGCTTTAGCGTAAGTTCAGTAAGCACGGCTAATGTTCCCTCTGAAGCAATTAAAATTCCTGCGGTGTTGTACCCTGCCACATCTTTAATGGTACGTTTTCCTGCTTGAATAATGTCCCCATTGGTTCGTACAGCACGAAGTGCCATAACATAATCTTTGGTAATTCCATATTTCGCGGCTCTCATGCCCCCTGCATTTTCACTAACATTTCCACCCAAAGTTGAGTAATCTTCACTCGCTGGGTCTGGGGGATAAAAAAGTCCTAACTCCTCCACATGACGTTGCAAATCTTTGTTAATCACTCCTGGTTGGACTACGGCTACCATGTTTTGTGTGTCGATTTCTAAGATTTTGTTCATGTGTTTCTCCATGCCCAAAATAATCCCACCATTAGCGGGTAATGCCCCACCTGTAAAGCCACTTCCTGCACCTCTTGGGGTAATGACAATGAGATGTTCATTACAATACTTTAAAATATCACTTACATCTTGTTCATGCCGTGGGAAAATGACCGCATCTGGCTCATAACGTGTTCTAGTAGCATCATAACTGTATGCTAACATATGGGCTTTATCATCAAAGATATTCTCTTTACCAACAATATCGGTAAATGCTTTTAAATGTTTTTTATCTATCATTTTATTTAAGTCCTGCTACTGATTTAAAATAAGGGGTTAAACTTTTATCTGACATACCAAATACCGAAACATCCATCTGCTCAAATCGTGCATAAAAAGGAGTCATCGCTGTGTTAGGATTTGTCTTTAATGCTGTTCGTCCAATCACACTTTTTGAGATAGGGTCAATGACAAGTAGTTCATCTGCTGTCACTACTAAAACCAATCCTACTTGATTTTTTCTGGCAAACTTCTCTAAATTATTCATGCTAATAGAACTCTCCCCCTCTTGCATAAAATACAGAGAAAAAGCATCTGGATGAACCCATGTTCTTTGAAATTTTTTAGTAATCTGTTTGTAGGCTGTTTGGTTGGGTGCAATGAGCAGTACATTGTTGTAGAAATTTCCAAAAATCACCTTGTCCCCTACGGTAACAGGCGTTTTAATACTAGGAATATTTTTATGTAGCGTTGCTCTGTACGCCCCTACTTTTGCACTTGCTCCACCTTCTGAAACAAGCATATGGGTAATGGCAGAGAGTCCATTACCGTAGTTGTGTACCACTATACCACTCATTCCTTTAGGAATATTTGAAGCAAGTGTTACGCTTGTATTGCTAACACTTTTAATGGAACTCTTAATACTTGTTGGCAATGCATCGGCAACAAGCAGATAACTTGAAATTAAAATAGAAAATAAAATTTTTTTCATATCTGTCCTTAAAACATAATTGAAAGGATTATACTTATTAAAGTGTAATGATAAGCTTTAAACCCCATCGACTCTTAAAAGTTTGGTCTTCCCAACCATTAATTCAATGGTCATTTTCATCCGTTTAAAGACAGACTCTTGGCGATATTCTAAGTTGTGCTTTTTGCAAATCTCTTTCACAATGGGTTGCATCTTTTGGTACTGGCTAAGGGGTAAGTTTGGAAAGAGATGATGCTCAACTTGATAGTTTAGCCACCCATGCATGAAGTCAATAAAGTCTGAACCTGTGTTGTAGTTTACCGAGCCCATAATTTGACGCAAATAAAACTCCCCTTCTCCTTTTGAGGGTTCACTAAACATATAGATATCTTCAGCTGAATGGTTAGGAACAATGACTAAAAAAGAGTGCAAATTAGTAAACACTTCAGCCAATACTACCACTAAAAGTGCCGTAAAGACCGCCGAGATACCAAAGGGAATAAAAAGAGCAGGAATTACCATAAACTTAATAATAAAATAAGGCAAAATATTGTCCATCCACAACTCAAGTCCCAATGGGGTTTTAGGACTCCAATCAAGTGATTCTATCTCAATTTTATCTTCCTCTTTTAGCTTCTTATTGGCTAAAACCCTTAATGTATTGGGTGCATAATAGGTAAATTTCCATGTCGCAGCAAATGAATAAATTAAGATATATCTTACCCACATTGGCATTTTTGATTGGGTTATCCATTGGGTATTGAGTTCCACATTATCGGGGTCATCTTTTTCTCCTAAATGGTAATGGTGCATGATGTTATGCTCATATGACCAAGCTTTAGGTTCTATCCAATCTAACCAATCAAGATAACGGCGACTCCCTTTGGCAAAGCCTTTTCGTGTATAGTGAAACGGTACATTGGGTACTTTATCATAAGCTCCATGTAAAATAGGGTGCGTAACATTTGCCCAACGGGCTACGTTCCCTGTACTAATAAGAAAGGCAGAGACAATGGCAAAACTCCAAAAGAGTAAACTACTCACAGGGGCAAAAAGCTCCAATGTCACCAATGCAACAATAAGCCCATAGCCTGAAAAGGTAAATGTTCTTCCCCATCGTTCCATTTTAAGAAGATGTTGAAAATCCTCTTCACTGGGGTTTCCAATGTTCTCTTTAATCGCTTCAATATCTTGTTTAAGTTCTTCTTTGTCTATCTGCTCATAGGGGGTGTATTGTTGTATGGTCTCCACTTTTGACATCTATCTTCCTAATGTTTTTAATAATTTTTGATTATAGATAAAAATTAATGAAGAGATTTTTAAGCCTTTCATAATATAAGAAGAATTTTTAAGGGTTGTAACCTATTGTAGAGTTTAATAGCCTTTTTTTCTATAACTTTAAATTATTATAAATATAATAGTTAATATTATTTTTTATTAATTTTTAATAAATATATTATTTTTTAATTATTCTTAAGCTTATATACTATATAATTTTTTAAGTTAAAAATTATTAAATACAATTAAGGATCATTAAAATGAAAAATTTATCACTATATCTATTATTATCTATCGCAACACTAGCAACAACAGGATGTACAGCACATAATGATGTTATCTCAATGTCAGATGCCCATCTTTACAATGGAGATTTTGGAATGCTTCAAAATGATGAAGCAGATAGAATGGTACAACAAGAGTTGCTTACCATGAATTTACCAACAGAGATTGAGATACCTCAAAATACCAATCCTGAGTGGACAACAGAGTTGACTAAAGACCCTGATGCTTTTTATGCTGAAGAATTTGTAGCAAAACCAGAGGTAATTACCTACAAATATAAATTTGATAAAAAATTCTACGACCATGCAGAGTGGCGTTCATCAGAGAATTAATATTGGTCAGGGACTTAGTTCTCTCTATCTGCTTGTTTCACCACAATAGAGAGAACAAAACTACTAAAGACAAAGCCCAAGAAGAGAAAAAAACCTACCTCTAAATGTGTTCCATTAGAGCTTATCATATTAACTGCGTTACGTTGTGCTTCTAGTTTTGAAAGTTCACTTCCTACCACACCATCTAAGCCTAAATATGCCATAAATATAGAAACCACCATTACATCTGCCATTGACCACTTGGTAGAAGAGAGGGCAAAAAATTTAATGATAGGATGTTGACCAATACGCTTAAAATAGAAATAAATAGTAATAGAGAGTACTTTTAAAAGTGGAAAAATGACCGAGAATGTTCCTAATAATACTCCCACAAAAACCATTTTACCCTCTTGTGAATGTAACAATAGGCTTAACAAATCACTAATGCTTTTAGATTGAAAAAAGAGTATCTGATTTTCAAAAATAATTGGTTTGTCAAGTACCATAAAGTAGAGTTTAACTACTTTTGCTTCTATCTCTAACATTGGAAGCATTATTCCACTTACCAAAAGCGTGAGCGTTGTTGACGTGAGGATTAACAAGCCCAATGTCATCAGTTGACCTTGAAAAACAACTAAAAATATAATAAGCAATGCCATAAAAAGAATCTTCAACATATCACCATTCATTAAAAGCGTATTGTGGTGAATTTTATCTTCTAAAAGTATGCTACACTCTTTTAAGTCATCGCTATTATACTTCTGAAGTAAGGCATTATAGGCACTCATATCGGTACTCTTTTCAAACTCCTTTTGCATAAACTCTTTAAGTTTCTCTCGAATAACATGCTTTGTCATCGCTTGGTTTTCAGGTTTCTCAATCTCGTTCATAATCATTGTTGTAAACTCAGGCACTCGTGCGTGGAGTGCTTTAAAGTCAATGATGGTATCGGTTATCATCTGTTTGGTTGAGCCAATAAGGGTCTCTAAAAGCCCCTCTCCTCCCTTATTTTGTTCCTTTAACATCCGTTCTGTTTCAGAGATGAG
>Ga0256840_1004082_pt1 | contig 11206 bp, 8 predicted proteins | sample 355202metaG_FD_185969 | JGI IMG/M metagenome (GOLD analysis project Ga0256840, IMG submission 185969) | Hydrothermal vent microbial communities from Mid Atlantic Ridge, Atlantic Ocean - 355-202 | ecosystem: Environmental > Aquatic > Marine > Hydrothermal vents | place: Atlantic Ocean: Mid...
AAAGCATCTCTAACAATTCTCTCATGCGTCCTGTTGGCCATGAGTTAGGGCCATCACTTAAAGCCTCTTCAGGCTTTGGGTGTGACTCCATAAAAATCCCAGCAATTCCGGCTGCCATTGCTGCTCTTGCAAGTACGGGGATATGCTGACGCTCTCCACCTGAGCAGTTGCCTTGCCCTCCTGGTTGTTGTACTGAGTGGGTTGCATCATAAACAACTGGACAGTCAGTTTCACGCATAGTTGCAAGCCCACGCATATCTGAAATCAGCGTATTATAACCAAAGGTATAACCACGTTCACAAACCATTATACTTTGATTGCCAGTAGCTTTTGCCTTATCTACCACATTTTTCATATCCCACGGCGCAAGAAACTGCCCTTTTTTGATATTAACAGGAATTCCTTGTTTTGCTACGCTTTGAATAAAGTTAGTTTGACGACATAAAAATGCGGGAGTTTGCATCACATCGACGACTGATGCAACTTCATCTATAGGCGTATCTTCATGCACATCTGTTATCACAGGCAGATTTAAATCATGCTTGACCTTCTCAAGAATGCGTAATCCCTCTTCAATGCCAGGACCACGAAAGCTAGCATGTGAAGAGCGATTTGCCTTATCAAAAGATGCTTTGAAAATATAGGGTATACCTAATTCTTCAGTGAGTTCTTTTAATGTCGCTGCTATTTCTAGCGTTAGCTTTTCTGATTCAACGACGCAAGGGCCTGATAAAAGAAAAAAGGGCTTATTTTCACCAACTTCAAAGTCACATAATTTCATACTTAGCTTTTTCGTTTTGATTTTTTATATTCAATAACTGCATTGATATACCCTGTAAAAAAGGGATGACCCGTGCGAGGATGAGATGTAAATTCAGGATGTGACTGACAGCCCATAAACCAAGGATGATTCGGCAATTCAATCATTTCTACCAGTGTTTTATCATGAGAAACACCCGATAAAACCAATCCATTTTTAGATAAAATATCACGATAGTGGTTGTTAAATTCATAGCGATGACGATGACGTTCTACAATTTCGTCTTTACCATAGGTCTTATGTGCCAGTGTACCTTTTTGAAGGTGACATTTTTGACCACCTAAGCGCATGGTTCCACCCATATCTGAATTTTCAGTACGTTTTTCCAACTGCCCTTCTTCGGTCATCCACTCTGTAATCAATCCAATCACAGGGTCAGGTGTTTCAGGATCAAACTCGGTACTATTGGCTTTTTCAAGCCCTGCTTTATGGCGAGCATATTCAATAACTGCCAATTGCATCCCTAGGCAAATTCCCATGTAGGGTACATTATTTTCACGCGCATATTGAATCGCGGCAATTTTACCTTCAACACCACGAGAACCAAAACCACCTGGCACTAAAATACCATCAGCAGATTTAAGAACATCTATGCCATCGGTCTCAAGCTTTTCCGAATCAATATAGCGAATTTTCACTTTTGATTCTGTCTGAATACCTGCATGGCTCAATGCTTCATTCAAAGATTTGTAAGATTCTGTTAAGTCAACATATTTACCGACCATTGCAATATTTACTTTAGATTTCGGGAATGCCATACCATTGACAACTTTTTCCCAGTCTGAAAGATCAGCCTCTTTCAGATTTTCTATTTTTAGCATATCAGCTGCAATTTGATCAAGATTTTGTGAATGCAACCATAGCGGAATCTTATATATATTGTCCATATCAATTGCAGGTATAACAGCTTTCTCAGCTACATTGGTAAATAAAGCAATCTTCTTTCGTTCTTTATCAGGTAGTGTTTTTTCACTTCGACATAGCAATATATCTGGCTGAATACCAATTGAGCGTAACTCTTTTACTGAGTGTTGAGTGGGCTTTGTTTTTAACTCACCAGCAGCAGCTAGGTAAGGAACTAAGGTTAAATGCATAAAGAGAGCATTACTACCCTCTTCCACCCCCATTTGGCGCAGAGCTTCCATAAAAGGGAGAGACTCAATATCACCAACGGTTCCACCAACTTCAACCATTGCAATATCATAGCCTTTTGCACCCGCACGTACACTGCGTTTAATTTCATCAGTAATATGTGGAATAACTTGAACAGTAGCTCCTAAATAATCACCTTGTCGCTCTTTTCGTATTACGCGACTATAGATTCTTCCAGTCGTGAAATTATTTAACTGTGTGGCAGTAAAGTTTACAAAACGCTCATAATGCCCCAAGTCAAGATCAGTTTCAGCACCATCTTCGGTCACAAAAACTTCACCATGTTGAAATGGACTCATGGTTCCAGGATCAACATTAATATATGGATCGAGTTTCATCATGGTGACACTCAAGCCTCTCGCCTCAAGAATAGTACCTAATGAAGCTGCTGCTATGCCTTTCCCTAAGGATGAAACCACACCGCCGGTGATAAAGATGTATCTTGTCATTTAAAAATATGCCTATCTGATTTAACTGAATTTGTGAAGTTACGGAAATATAGCGGGCAAATATCATGCCATACTAAGCTCACAAATTCAGAACTTATACAATAAAATTCAGTTGGGAATTCTAGCATAGGGTTCAACAAGAAACAGTAGATTAAGGTACAGAGAATTAATAATTTACACAGAGATTAAAATACCATTAGTCGATCATGCATAGTATTTAATCACATAATACTGTAATTTTAACAGTTAGTATCGCCTTTTAAGAATGGCATAATTTTTAAAAAAAACATTATAAAAACAATAAAAAAAAGACAGGATCAATTGGTGTGAAAAAGAAAGCTTTAGTACTTTCCGTTTATATGGCCTGTGCCTCTCCCACAATAGCACCAGCAAAGACTTTAACGAGTAATTTTAAAGATTTAAATCTAGGTGAAGTAAAATCTTACTCAAATTTAGGTGAGCCTTTTAAAGGCATTATCCCCATTTTATTTACCAGTCGCAAACAAGCGAAGCAACTCAAAATTAGACTTGCACCTAAATCAATTTTTGCTAAATTAGGGGCAGAAAGATCGGCTGAACTAGACTATCTAAAGTTTAAAATTAAAATTTTAAGAAAAAAGCCAGTTATTGTAGTGAGTTCTAGCCACCCCATAAACTCACCCATATTAAATTTTATTCTTGAGGTTGAAAGTACAAAAGGTATTGTTTATCAAGACTACACCGTAATGCTTAACCCTCCAACATACAAAGCAAAACTAAAGCCCAAAAAAACATCACATACTGCGGCAGTTGTAACAAAAAAGAAGCAGAATAAACACCACCACAAAACCTTCTCTTCTACAACAAAATCAAGAGATTCAGTATCAAGATACAGAGTTAAGTCAGGAGATACCTTATCAGAAATAGCTCAATATTATAGGCACAAAGGAATATCACTAAAAAAGATGATGAAAAGCATTCATCGTGCAAATCCCAGAGCCTTTATACATGATGATATTAATAAGCTAAAAAAAGGTGTTGTATTACATATACCCTCAAAAAAACAAATAAAAAAAATCTATAAAAGGAAAGAAAAAAACTCCAAAAATTTAGATGTTTATAAGGTAAAGCCTGGAGATACCCTCTCAGAAATCACTAAAAAATATCTGTTTGAAGGTATCTCTTTTACCAGAATGATGAAAGCCATTTTTATTGCGAATCCAGAAGCTTTTTCAAAAAACAAAATGACAGTTTTACTGTCAGGTGCAAAACTACGCATACCTACCTATGAAGAACTTGTTGGCAAAAAAGCAAGGTCAACGACTGCCAAACACACTAATACGCTTAAAAATATTGCTCAAACAAAGATACAAACCAATAATCAGGTTTCTTTAAATAAAAGTCCAGAAGAATCCTTTAATGAGCACTCATCAAACAATCCAAAAACTGTAAATTTCGTCGAGGCGATTGAAGCTTTAGAATATAGCAATATAACCATCAGCAAATTACAGAAAAGAATTAGGGAATTAAGAGGTGATTTATCTACAATAACAGTAGGTTATAATGACTTAGAAAAAGCTCTTTCTGAGGATGATTTTTTACTAAAGATAAAAGAAAACCGAGGCAAAAAAAATATTCAAACTCTTGTTAATGAATATAAAAATCGAAGTGCATCATTAGCAAAACCACAAACAAAAGCCCAAATAGAAGAAAAGATAAGCCCAAAAACTATTACTAATGATAATTCATTTTTCACAAGCAAAAGCCTTGCATTAATCTCAGAAAATTCATTATCACTAACAAATCTAGGCTACACAATTCTAGCCCTACTGTTAGGTGCTATCTTGATTCGTTATCGTGACAAAATATATTCCTATAATGCAATACCCTATGATAATCCTGATTTTTACTCATCAGATCAAGATATCATTCAGCAATCTGAAGAAAAAAAGGAAAGTGAGAAAGAGACAGAGAAAGAACAGCCAAATCTTTCTAAAACTTTAACTGAGCCATTACAAAGTGGATTTAGCGCTCAAAATACTCATACCATTCAAGATGAATTCCCATGGAATGAAAATAACACTGAATTCTTAGCCAAGAAAATACGCGAAAAAGCATCTATACAAGTAGTACAACAAGAGGAAAATAGCAAAATTAGTGAGGAATCACTTCGAGAATGTGATCTTTTAATCGATGAGTTAATATTGGAGTTAGCTAATAAAACCTCAAAAAAACCCAAGCAACAAAACCAGGCTATTGATCATATCGTCAAACCTGAGCATGAAAATAGTTGAACCTGATCAGGTTTTAACCCTATTTTGGCAACAAATCCTTATAACTTTGTTGATAAAAAGAAGCACTCTTTAAAATAAAATCTTGAAATTCTAATGCAACTGGCGACAGCCGTTTGCCTTTTCGTGAAACCAAATTCCAATATCTCTCTAACGGAAAATTTTCAACATTTAGAATAACCAGTTTTTTTGCTTCAAGCTCTAGCTTTATCGTATGCAATGCAACAATCCCAAGACCTAAACCGGCCACAACAGCATGTTTGATTGATTCATTACTACTCATCTCATAAGAACTAACAAAGTTGAGTTTATTTGCTTTAAAATGACGACGTATAGCTGCTTTTGTTCCCGAGCCTTCTTCTCTCACCACAAATGGCATCTCAATAATTTCCCTCATGGAGATTTTTTTGCTCCTCTCGTTACCCACAAATGGATGATCTACCGATGCAATAACGACTAATGGATTCTCCATAATCTGCTGATAATCAAGATCAAGTTTTTTGGGAGGCTCTCCCATAATAACAAAATCTGGATCATAGCTTTGTAGCTGGCTTACAAGCGTTTCTCTATTGGTAATATCTAGGGTAATATTAACATTTGGATGATGGCGACTAAAATCTGCCATCATATGCGTCACAAAATGATTTGCTGTTGTAGCAGCAGATATTGTAATTTTCTCATCTTTATCCTGTAATACATTAAGAAACTCATGCAAGCGACTAAAACGTAGTAATATCTTCTTTTCATGCTCCCGCATTCTTGCACCTATTGAGGTAATGACTATTTTTTTCCCCTGCCTTTCAAATAAATGAAGTCCGATAGTCTCCTCAAGTTGTTTCATCTGCATGGATACGGCAGGCTGAGTCATATTTAACTTTTCAGCAGCGCGTGTATAACTTTGTGTTTCTGCCACCGCTTCAAAAATTTTCAGTTGTTTTAAGGTAATGTTCAAAATTGATCCAAGTTTTACTTATGTTTTAATTAGAATAAATCAGTTTTACTTATTTTGATAGTTCTATATACTGCGCGCACTGAAAATATCAATATGATAGTTTCAGACTAAAACTTATATAAGGAGTTATACAATGGATCAGTCTGGTCGTTATGCAGATTTAAGTCTTGATGAAGACACACTCGTATCAGAAGGCAAGCACATACTTGTTGCTTACACTATGCACCCAATGCCAGGTTTTGGCGGTTATTTAGAAACTGCGGCTCACTTTGCAGCGGAGTCTTCAACAGGTACTAACGTAGAAGTTTCTACCACTGATGATTTCACTAAAGGCGTTGACGCATTAGTTTATGAAATCGACGAAGCTAAAGGCATTATGAAAATTGCCTACCCGAACGAATTATTTGACCGCAACGTTATTGATGGTCGCGCAATGATCGTTTCATTCCTAACACTTGCTATTGGTAACAACCAAGGCATGGGTGATGTTGCAGACGCACAAATGTTTGACTTTTATGTACCACCTGCAATGCTTGCATTATTTGATGGTCCTGCCAAATCAATCAATGATCTTTGGGCACTTCTTGGTCGTGATTACAATAATGGTGGTTACATTGCTGGTACAATCATCAAGCCTAAATTAGGTTTACGCCCTGAGCCATTTGCAGAAGCGGCATACCAATTCTGGTTGGGTGGTGACTTCATCAAGAATGACGAGCCACAAGGAAACCAAGTTTTCTGCCCTATGAAAAAAGTACTTCCACTTGTTCGTGATGCAATGAACCGCGCACAGGATGAGACAGGCGAAGCAAAGCTATTCTCTGCTAATATTACAGCTGATGATTATCATGAAATGTGTGCTCGTGCTGACTTCGTTCTTGAAACTTTCGGAGAGAATGCACCTCGCGTTGCTTTCCTAGTTGATGGTTACGTTGGTGGACCAGGAATGGTTACAACAGCTCGTCGCCAATACCCATCACAGTACTTGCACTACCATCGTGCAGGTCATGGTGCAGTAACTTCACCATCTTCTAAGCGTGGTTACACGGCTTACATTCTTGCGAAAATGTCACGTCTAATGGGAGCTTCTGGTATCCACGTAGGCACAATGGGCTTCGGCAAAATGGAAGGCGGAAACGAAGACAAGATTATGGCTTATATGATTGAGCGTGATGAGTGCCAAGGCCCTGTTTACTACCAAAAATGGAATGGCATGAAGCCAACAACACCAATTATCTCAGGTGGCATGAATGCACTACGTCTACCTGGATTCTTCGAGAATCTTGGTCATGGTAATGTCATCAACACATCTGGTGGTGGTTCTTATGGTCACATCGACAGCCCAGCTGACGGTGCTATCTCATTGAAGCAATCTTACCAGTGTTACTTAGAAGGTGCTGACCCAATTGAATTTGCTAAAGAGCATAAAGAATTTGCTCGTGCATTCGAGTCATTCCCAGGTGATGCCGACCAACTTTACCCAGGTTGGAGAGACAAGCTAGGTGTTCATAAGTAAACAAAAGTTTACATTAAGAAACCCTAAGGAAAGCCTGATTAAGTCGATTAGAATTTAGCTTGCTAAATACTAATCAACTAAATCAGGCTTTCCTTTATAGAACACAAAAAAAGCCTCGTATTTTTACGAGGCTTTTTTTTGTGTATAACAATACCCTCCTCCATACCGTGCAGGCTACCGTATACTTATCTCACGGGGAATAAATTCCCCTAACTACGTTCCCAAATAAATTTGGGAACAAGTAAATATAACATACCGTCATCCCCGCATGTTTTAAGCGGGGATCTGTTTGAACTTTGTGTATAAAATACGTGCATGTATAGCAAGATTCCCACTAAAAACATGCGGGAATGACGAATATGGTAGTACTTGTGGAAATAACGATGTGACCCTGTGTAACAAAAAATGCAAAAAAAGGGGGGGATGGGTATTAATAAATTTACAATCTATTTAATAATCAGGCATGAGCTTCTATCTTCATAAAACTGGGGCAAATCATCACAAATTTCTACCCAATTTGCTTTATAGCCAGCAAAAATATGTGCATCAGGCTTTAATTCGATATTATCATCCAGTGTTCCTAGGCTAAATTCAACGGTTTCATTTTCTTCGTCACTCGTATGAAGAGCTTGAAATATTAGGCTTGAACCACAGTTTTTACAAAACTGACGTATTGTTCCATTTTCTGCTTGATAGCTTTTTAGGAATTTTTTTCCTTTTACCCAGTGAAAATCTTTTTTTTTAGCTTCAGCAAAAGTTGAAAAAGCTGCGCCATGAAATTTGCGACACATACGGCAGTGGCAATGCCCCATTTTTGGCATCATCTTATTAACTTTGTATTGAATTGAGCCACAAAGACATGAACCTGTATAACTTGGCATATTTATATCCGACTATCTCCAATTATTTCCGATTGCTGACTATCGTACTTTGTCGGATTACGCTATCGCTAATCCGACCTACAAAAACACAGACCCGATGATTATTTCCCGATAATTAACACATTGCCTTTAAAATGATAAGGAGGTTTCAATAAATATTTAGCGACTGATTGGTTGATTTCACGCCCATTTTGATCATATAAAGTGCCTGTGCAGGTATCTTTAAATTTATTAGCGGCATAATACAGTGGGCAATTTCCTGAGTCTCCTGTATTGAAAAACACCCTATATTCGAGTGTATCAGTTTGCTTGAGCACAAGTATCTGTTTACCTTCCCAGCTAACTTTTTTTATTTTATTGGCTTTCATTCCAGTTAAATCTAGCTTTATTAAATTATCTGGTTTATCACTCGATGTGCTTTGATTTCTCTCGATAAAAAGTGAGCTAAACAGTACATATAGCAGAATAGCTATCCCTGATAATGCAAATACTTTGAGTATAACGCGGTAGATTAAACGAGGGTTTTTCATACAAAATTATTTATAGGATTCAGATTCTAGTTGATAAGAAAGTATATACCCATCCCCCCCTTTTTTTACATTTTTTGCTAATAGCTGTTTTATGACAAGCTAAAAGTGGCTCTCTATGTTTTTCAGTGATTCTCTATTATAAAAAATACAAAAAAAGGTGGGATGGTATGTACAATATCTGCAAATTTATCCCGAAGAAAGCAATCCAAAATTGATGGAGCACCAGCATTCCGTCGTATCTTTGCTACCATATATCTTCGTGTCTTGTTACTCTGTCATTTTTTTAACTAATGTGTAAGACTTGAATCCATGAAGTCACTAGAAGGCTACCCGAGAACTAAGAATTGACTGAAAACCCCATAAATATCGAATCTGAGCTTATCAAATTCGTTAAATAGAACAACTATTCGCCTCTTTTGATAAGCTCACCTTATAATATTTCTATAATTTTCATTCCAATCCTAGTTCTCAGACAACCTCCTAGGAGGCTGTCCGAGAATAGGAGTCGTAGCGAGGGAAAGCTGATTTGAGCTAGATTTTTCACCGATTTGAGGGGAATAGTTGTTCTATTCGCCGAAGATTGGAGGAAAATCTAGCCAAATTCAGCTTTTTCGCAGTAGGCTCTCTATTCTCGGACAGCCTCCTAGAGATTCAGGTAAGAGTTATAAAAATTACTAACAAAATATGGAGAACAGATGAAAAACACGATCAAACAGAAGTCTAAATCTCTTTTTACTGTCATTAGCTTAGTTATTACATTTTTAATTCCTATGACTGTATCTGCTTATCAATCTACCTATGAAGCCCCTTATAAAGTATCCACTTTTCGTGATGCACTAAAAAAATCAAAGTTGCAATTTCCAATTAAAAAGCAAATAGACTTTGGGGATTTTAAGGGCGTTGCAAAAGCTAATTTCTATTTAAGCGATGGACGTTATATGACCTTTAAAGCTAGAAAAAAGCATAAAAAAATTAAAGTACGTTCTGAGCTACGTTTTGGTCCAAATGCTTGGAAGATAAACTCAAGCAGATCTAAATTACTCAAAGCAGAGTTTGCATTAGATAAGCCTCGTACTATCAAACAAATTACAATTATGCAAATTCATGCTGAAAAGCCTAGCTTTCCACCTTTACGTATTGTCTGGTTAAGAAAACATAAAGGACTCAAAGATCATTTTTGGGCAATTGTCAGACCAAGCCCTTACCATAAAAAAATACATTATGTTGATTTAGGTAAACGCCCAAATAATCGCTTTACACGGATAAGTATCAGTGTGCGCAATAACCGTGTGAAGATCTGGGTAAATAAAAAACTTAAAACAACGCAATCCTTAGCACGCTGGAAAGGAACAATGAATTACTACAAGGCGGGCATTTATCTAAGTGGAAAAAAAGATATTGGCATGGCAACTGTACGTTATCGCTTGCTAGAGCATAAGATTTAGACCCTAACGAGGGAGCGCAAAAGCGACAAGATCAGCTCATGCCTGACAATAAAGTTCTGTCGCTTGTGGCTGAGGCACGAATCCCAACATCGCAAGGCTTTGTTGGGCTTCGCAAGTTCAGCACCAAGCTACCAATTTCATTATGCGTTTTTTTCCAGATTAAGTAAGTATTGTTTGCGTTCAAGACCGCCACCATATCCTGCTAAACTACCATTTTTAGCGATGACTCGATGACAAGGAATAATAATACTGATACGATTATTACGATTTGCACTGGCAACAGCGCGATAGGCTTTTGGCTTTCCAATAATGCTTGCCTGCTCTTGATAAGAACGTGTTTCAGCATACGGAATAGTCAGTAAAGCCTCCCATGCTTGCATTTGAAATGGCGTTCCTCTGGTATCAAGCGGAAGATCAAAGCTCTGTAGTTTTCCAGAGAAATAGGCTTTTAACTGCACCCTAAGTTCTTTTAATAAAAGAGTTTCTCCATTTTTAACAGTGGCAGAGAAACTCTTCTCAAGATTTGGTATTTGCCATTCTAGTCTATTGGTATCAGTAAACTCTAACAAACAAATACCTTTATCTGTACTCGCTGTCAGCATATCGCCAAAGGGGGTATTGATTTTTTTTGTTACAATGTAGGTCATTCTATTGATATACCACTCATTTTTACAAAATCACAGGATGCACAGGCAACATAAACCCATCCCCCCCCTTTTTTTACATATTTTTCTTTAAGGAAATCCTAATTAAGTTGATTAGAATTTCCTGAATCCGTGAGGCTAATGCGGATATGAGGGGTAAGGTATTGGTTTCACAGTGGAATTAAAAAGCTCTGCATAATTGAGTTCAGCATCTGCTAGCGCAGATGGGAAGCTCACTAAATCTTAGCTTCACCCATAGGTTAAGCGGGTGTTTTTTAAACCGCTGTGGAATCAATAACTTGTTCATCATGCCGTAGTAGCCTCACGGATTCAGGAATTTAGCAAGCTAAAAATAATTGGACTTAATCAAGGTTTCCTTTAGCAATTTACTTTATTTTACGTGCCTCTAAGTAAAAACGCTTTTCATCTGCTTCACCCATTGAGAAGGTTTTGCGTGGTAATGCGCCGTCAAAGATAATGGTTTTAAACAGGCTATGCTTAGAAATTGGTGGGAAGAAAAAGCCCATGTTGCCTGATTTTGTGCCAA
>Ga0256840_1004083_pt1 | contig 11205 bp, 10 predicted proteins | sample 355202metaG_FD_185969 | JGI IMG/M metagenome (GOLD analysis project Ga0256840, IMG submission 185969) | Hydrothermal vent microbial communities from Mid Atlantic Ridge, Atlantic Ocean - 355-202 | ecosystem: Environmental > Aquatic > Marine > Hydrothermal vents | place: Atlantic Ocean: Mid...
GACTCTGATGAGCTCTATAATGCTCTGCTTACATGTAAGCTTTTAGAAAACTCTCCTGAGTATTGGTGGCCAGGGTATGGGACGATTGAAGTCGTATTTGGTGTCATTCTTGCACAAAATTCTCAGTGGAAAAAGGTGGAAATATCTCTGCAAAACCTAAAAGATTCCAATCTTTTATCACTAGAAAATATCCTTACATGTAAGCAAGAAGTTCTTATGGAATATATATGTCCAAGTGGAATGTATAAGAACAAGTCAAGATATATTTTGCTTCTTTTTCAAGCGATAAAAGAGGAGTTTGGAGACTTTGAAAGCTTTACATGTAAGGTGGATAGAAGATGGCTACTCTCGCAAAAAGGGATAGGCAAAGAGAGCGCTGATTCTATCCTCTGTTATGCCTGCAAGCGTGCTGTGATGGTTGTTGATGCTTATACAAACAGACTTTTACAAGCCTTGGGCTATGAGTTTGAAAGTTATGATGATTTGCAAGATTTTTTTAGAGTTGATGATGCAAGGATGGCCGCTCTTTTTCATGGTATGATAGTGGAGTATGTTAAAAATAACTCTCATAAAAAAGTTGTAGATATTAGCCTTATGCTATAATCTCAAAAAAAGGAGTTTTTGTGGGTGTTTTAGATTGTAGATATCTGCCAAATTATACATACGACGATTATCTTCACTTTGAGGGAAAATGGGAGATTATCGATGGTATCGCTTTTGCCATGACTCCTGCACCTACGAAAAAACATCAAAAGGTTTCTAATAATATTACTTGGGCATTAGAAGAGATGCTACAAGATTGCGAGAGATGTGAGGCGTATCTTCCTATTGATTATAAGATAAGTGAAATGACAGTGCTGCAGCCTGACAACTCTGTTCTTTGTGATGATGCTTCTGATGCCTCTTACATCACAAAAGCCCCTTTGATTATATTTGAAATCCTCTCAAAAAGTACCGCTATGAGGGATATGAATCTAAAATATGAGCTATACCAACAAGAGGGAGTCAAATACTACATCATCGTAAACAGTGAGGACTCCATGGTAAAACTCTATAAGCTTTCAGCAGGAAAATATATCAAAGAGGGTGATTTTGATAAGCAAAAATATATTTTTGAGATAGAAGATTGCCGTTTAGAGTTTGATTTTTCTAAGATTTGGTAGTTAAGCAAGAACGATAATGAAATATTTATAAAATTTCGCAACAAGTCTATTTAATGTTAGGCAGATGCCACTGTTTATAGTATGCAATGAGTCGTAGTATTATAGCAAAAAATGAGACTGCTATGAGAGAGCTACTATTTAATATAGCGCTTACATGTAAGAGATAGAGTAAGAGTGAAACAATGAGTGCAATAGAGCCATAAAAGTCACTAATTAAGATGATTGGAACTTGATTGATGAGGATATCACGAAGCATACTTCCTCCAATGGCAGTAATAAAACTAAGTGATATTACTCCAAAAAAATTATAATTAGCGTCAATGCCCAGTAGGGCTCCTGTCACACTGAAAGCGACAAGTCCAATAGTGTCACTAAAGACAAAAATCCCTTTTTTCTCTACGCTGTCATGTCGTAAAAGTTTAAAAAGTGAGGCAAAAAATAAGACAAAAATAAGTGTCATAACGGGATAGTACTCACTAAAGGCAAAAGGTGTGCGTCCTAAAATAGTATCTCGGACGATACCGCCACCCAAGGCGGTTAAGACAGCTGAAATGCCTACACCTAAGAGGTCCAATTTATGACGGATGCCCACTAGAAAACCGCTGATTGTAAAAGCGATAATTCCTATAATATCAGCAATAACAAAGAAATTGTGCATTATGTTTCGTGGTATTCATTTTTGAACTTTACATATCGAGTTGCCGAGTTGTAAAGTTCTTGAACTTCTGTATCGGTGAGTTCTCTAACAACTTTGGCTGGACTTCCCATAATCAAAGATCGTGGCGGAAACTTTTTATTTTTTGTAACAAGAGAGCCAGCGCCAATGATAGACTCCTTGCCTATAACTGCACCATCTAAAATAGTAGCACTCATTCCAATAAGACAGGCATCTTCAATAGTACATCCATGTAACATAACACGGTGCCCAACAGTGACATCATTCCCAATGATTGTTGGATTTCCATCACTCATATCCTCTTTTTTATAGTGCGTTACATGTAACATACTTAAATCTTGGATGTTACTTCTGTTACCAATAACAATGCGATGAACATCACCGCGAATTACACAACCAAACCAGATGGAGACATCTTCTCCAAGACTAACATTGCCAATAACATCAGCAGAATCTGCAACCCATGTGCTTTTTGGAGGCTCGGGCGTCCATTTTTTAAATGAATGTAACATGTTAGCTATCCTTAAAGAGGCGATTTGATAATTGCTGTGCTTGAGTGGGCTTCTGCTTCTTTATCGCTTTTTCTACTTTTGAGACATAGGTTTCTATGAGAGCTTGATTGTTTATAGGTTTAGATATATCACCTTTAACTTTGATATAGCTTCCATCACTTTGCAACTCATGCGCAAGAACAGTATCAGCACATTGTAGTTGAAGAATCTGTAGAAGATGATTTGAAAGCTCTTTGCTTTCAATTGCGGTTAGCAATTCAATACGACGCGCTAGATTTCGTGTCATCCAATCAGCACTTGAGATGTAGAGTTGTGGTGATGAATGTTTAAAATAAAAAATACGCGCATGTTCAAGATACTTACCGACGATAGAGATAACTCGAATATTTTCACTAACTCCTTGTATTGCAGGTTTTAACGCACAGATACCACGAACAATCAGCTCTATTTTTACTCCGGCTTGCGATGCTCTATATAAAGCGCGAATCACTCCCTCATCAACCAAAGAATTTACTTTCACGATAATATGTCCTTCTTTGCCAATATTCGCTTCAGTGTTTATCATAGATATTATTTTAGGTTTTATTTGTGTTGGCGACATAAAGAGCTCATTAAGGGAACCTTTTTTACTAAATCCAGTAAGAAAGTGAAAAAATCGTGTCATGTCGTTAGTGATTTTTTCATTCGTTGTCATAAAGCTTATATCTGTGTAGATTTTAGATGTGATTGGATTGTAATTTCCTGTTCCTAGATGAGCATACTGTTTAAGATCTTCACCTACACGCCTTGTTACTAGAGCAGCTTTTGCATGTACTTTAAATCCACGAATTCCATAAATAACATGCGCACCCGCATTTTCTAATGCCTTTGCCCAGATAAGATTATTTTCTTCGTCAAAACGAGCTTTTAACTCAACCATGACAGTCACTTGTTTTCCTGACTCAGCAGCATTCATAAGCGCATGAACAATAGGTGAATTTGTGCCAGAACGATATAGAGTCATTTTGATAGCAACAACATCTGGATCTTTAGAGGCAATTTGAATAAGTTTCACTACGGGATCAAAGCTCTCATAAGGGTGATAGAGTAAAATATCTTGCTTATCTAAAATTGTATAAAGGCTTTCACTATCACTCAAGGGGGGTAGCGTTCGAGGTTTGAATGAGGGGAGGGTGAGGTGTGCAAACTCTTTATTGCCTACAATTTGCCATAGACTTCCGAGATTTAAAAAGGTGTGAAATGAGTAGATATCATCATGAAAGATATTGGCATGACGGTTAAAAAATTCTATTAGTTCATTATTGGCGCGTCTGCCAAGTTCTAAGCGAACTAGTTCTCCTTTTTTTCGTAATTTTAAGCCCTCTTCGAGAATCTCCATAAAGTCATCAGCTTCCTCCTCTTGTATCGCTATATCAGCATTTCTTGTAACTCGAAATGATGTATAATCAAGAAGTTTGTATCCAGGAAAAAGATCATGAATATGTTCCGCAACAATACTCTCTATAGGAACATAATGACCATGCCCGAGTTCTATAAAACGAGGTAAAGCTCGTGGAATTCGAACGATCCCGTATCGAAAAATATTTTCGTCATCTATATCTATAAGCTTTACCAAAAGACCAAAAGAGAGATTATTAAGCTGAGGAAACGGATGCATTGCATCAACAGCAATAGGTACAACAACATGATAAATATGCTGAAAAAAATACTTGTGAAGCTCTTTTTGTTGCGTGGGTGTCACTTCTGGGTACTCTTTAACTAGGATACCTTCATTTTTAAGTTTATCAAAAATCTCACTCATGCAACGTTCAAGAACTTGCAGTTCTTGATGTAAATATTGTCGAATTTCTCTTAGTTGTTGCAGAGGTGTTAAGCGATCAGCACCCGATACAATAACTCCTGCGCTAAAAAGTTTTTTTAAACCAGCAACACGAATCATATAAAACTCATCAAGATTCGTTCCATAAATTGCAAGAAATTTTAAGCGCTCTAAGAGAGGCAGAGACTCGTCTTGTGCTTGTTTGAGCACTCGGGTGTTAAATTGTAGCCATGAAAGTTCACGGTTGTTATAAAATTGCGGGTCTTTAAGATTGATGTCCATGAATTAAACCTCTATGAAATTACGCGATTATAGCGAATAATTGGTAAACTATTTGAAAAAATATCTTATAATGGTGCATAAAATCAAATTAGGATGTTTCAATGAATATATTTCAAATTTTAATGTTAGGGATAAGCTTATATTTTGCATATCAAGTTTACTTACATGTAACAAATTTAGAAGATTTTCCACAAAAGGATAGTGAGAAAGAAAAAATAAAAAAGCCTCTCTCTATTGTTGATCCAGAATATCTCGTTAATCGCGCTGATGAAGCGTATGAAGCAGGCAATACTGCCGAAGCACTGCGTCTGCTGCGTGAGGCACATGCAAAAGATTCTGAAAATACAGATATCTTAAATAAACTGGGATTTGTACTCGCAAAAGAGGGTGAGTTAGAAGAAGCAGTTTCTTCTTATTTAGACTCTTTAGAGCGTAATAGCGAAGATGACACAGTTCATAATGCTATCGCTTCAGTATATCGTAATCTTGGTGACACAGATGCTTCTCGTAAGCATTATGAAGAAGCGCTTCGTATCGATGATGAGTATGCTATTACATATTTTAACTTTGCTAATCTTCTTGTTGATTTACAAGAACTTGAAAAAGCCAAAGAGATGTATCAAAAAGCGATAGACTTAGATCCAGAATTTACACAAGCGAAGTTTGAATTGGAAAAACTCAAGTGAAGCTAGCTGACATTTATGCTCTTTTAGATGAAATTTCACCCTTTGAACTTCAAGAGTCATGGGACAACTCAGGTCTTATTGTAGGCGATTTTACTCAAGAGGTTACAAAAATTGTCCTCAGTATTGATTTAGATGAAGATATGATTGATACTCTTGATGAAGGCACACTTGTTATTACACATCACCCACTTATTTTTGGTGGTTTAAAACAGTTGCAATTTAACCAGTACCCAGCATTACATCTTCGCAAGATGATTCAAAAAAATATCTCAAATATTGCCATGCATACCAATTTTGATCAAACACACCTTAACGCTTATGTTTCTACGGAAATTCTTGGTTTACGCATAAGTGAGCGTGATGGTTTTATTGCCTATATGGATATTGATGAAGATTTTCGTGAATTTGCACAAAAAGTACAGAAAGCTTTTGGAGTAAAATATTTACGCATGGTTGAATCTCACACAAAGATAAAGCGTGTAGCTTTGTGCACAGGCTCTGGTGCCTCATTGATGCGTCAAATTGATGCAGATTGTTTTTTAACTGGTGATATAAAATACCATGACGCGATGGAAGCTCAAAGCATTGGTTTAAGTATGATTGATATAGGACATTATGAAAGTGAGTGCTTTTTTGGTGAAATTTTGGAAAAATATTTGATAAATTTAGGATTAGAGGTTATAATTTCAAAATCGAAAAACCCTTTCACCTATTTATAAGTAGTAAAGCGCCGAATAACGCTTGTGAAAATTATCCCTAAAGTCCTTAAAGGAACCCAATGAATAAACACTTAGAGCAGCTTATTGACCTCTCAACTGTTGATAAAGAAATAGATGCATTTGAACCACAAATCGAAGAAGCAAACTATAAATTAGAAACCATTTTGGCAACTCAAACGAGTTTAATCACTCAAATTGAGCTACTTCAAAATGAAATAAAAGATGAACAAGTTAAAAAATCTAAAAATGAGTTACATCTTGCAGAACTTTCAGCAAAACTTGAAGAAAATAGTAAAAAAAGTGCTGATGTTAAAACAGAACGTGAGATGAAATCACTACAGCTTGAAGAAGAAATTGCAAAAGAGCAAGTAACTTTTGCAAATGAAGAGATTGAACGCTTAGATAAGCTTATCTCTGCTAAAGAAGAAAAAGTTGCTGAACTTGAATCTGAAATGGCCGAAATTAATGCAAATTTAGAGACAATCAAAGCAGAAGTAGATAAAAAGCTAGCAGTTATTGACGGTGAGCGTCAAAAAGTTTTTGCTAAAAAAGAGCAGCTTGTCGCTCAAATGAATCAAAAAGGTCTAGCCTTTTATCAGAAAATTCGACGTTGGGCTAAAAATACAACAGCAGTACCAGTAAAACATCAAGCATGTATGGGATGCTATATGGCTATTAATGATAAGACATATTCAGAAGTGATTAAGGGTGAAGAGATTACAAATTGTCCTCACTGCGGTCGTCTTTTATATATAGAGCCTGTAACTGAAGATGAGGCAAGCGCTTAAAAACGCTTTAGCATAAGTGAGATTTTTTACACTTATCTATTATTTTTTGGCTCTGCTGTTATATACAGTAGCTTTGCCACTTCTCGCTCTTTTATCTTTTAAATTCAAGTATCGTGAGTCTATCCCTTCTCGTTTTTTTCTTTATAAAAATCGTAAATTTGAAAAAAATGGTATCTGGTTTCATGTCTGTTCTCTTGGTGAAGTAAGAGCGTTAGCGCCTTTATTGCAAGAGTTGAACGGGGCACACATAAACATAACAACAATTACACATACAGGCTACAAAGAGGCACAAAAATATCAAGCTGAGGTTCGCTATCTGCCTTTTGAGATATTTTTGCCTCTTTGGATAAAGAGCCCCAAGGTCTTAGTTGTTTTAGAGGCAGAGTTTTGGTACTTGCTTTTTACGGTTGTAAAGGCAAGAGGTTCTAAGCTTATTTTATTAAATGCGCGTATTTCGGAGCGAAGTTTTCCAAAATATATGCGTTTAGGATGGTTTTATCGCAAACTCTTAAATTATTGTGATTATATTTATGTCCAAAGCGAAGCAGATAAAAATCGTTTTGTAGCACTTGGAGTCTTGCATGTAAAGGTTTTGGGAAATATCAAATTAGCACAAAAAATTGAAGCACACCGAACTCTTTTAAAGCCTTCTTGGGAGATTATTACTGCAGGAAGTACGCATGAGGGCGAAGAGAGTAGTATCTTAAGTGCCTTTGTTGCATATAAAAAAACTTCTAATGCAAGTTTAATTATAGTGCCAAGACATCCTGAGCGTTTTGAAAAAGTGTTCCAAGAGATAGTGCTTGTAAGCAAGGAGAATAGCCTTACATGTAAGCGTTATAGTGAAGATAAGGTTTTAGATGCAGATATTATTTTAGTAGATATGATGGGTGAGTTAAATAATATCTACGCAATAAGTGATATAGTTATACTAGGTGGCGCTTTTAAAGAAGATGTGGGTGGGCATAATCCCTTGGAACCGAGCCATTTTGGATGTAAGATAATTACAGGGAAGCATATATTTAATCAGCGTGAGCTTTTTAAATATGTCCATCATGTACAGTTTGTAAAGCCTGAAGATATAGGCGAAGCATTAGAAGTGGCAAAAAATATGCCACCTTCTCAAGTTGATGAAAAAATTGACTTAGAAACAATAATCAAAGAGATAAGAAAATGAGTAAAGAAAAAGCATATAAATTATTAGCACTTCAAGAAAATATATCAAACAATCAAGCAAAATCTTTGATTGATCGTGGTTTGGTCTATGTTGGCAATAAAAAAGTGATGATTGCCCGTGGAGAGATTGAGGCAAAGACGAGTTTTAAGGTACATACAGTTGAAAAGGTGAAGCCTATCTTTGAAAACAGAGATCTGATAGTTATTAATAAACCTGCCTTTGTAAATTCTGATGAGATTGAGCGTCTTTATAAAGATGCTCAACTTTTACACCGTCTCGATCGTGAAACGAGTGGTGTTTTAATGCTCGTGAAAAATGAGGAGTTTCGTCAAAAAGCGATTAAAGAGTTTAAAGCAGATCGAGTTTACAAAGAGTATAGCGCGTGGGTTGAGGGAATGGTAACAGAAGAGATTATCATAGATAAGCCTATTTTGACACAAAAACGTCAAAACAGAGCCCATTCAAAAATCTCTAAACAGGGTAAACCAGCACTTACTGAAGTCTATCCTGATCTTGTGAGTGGAAGAAAAAGTAAATTGAAAATTATAATTCATCATGGACGAACACACCAAATTCGTACACATCTTCGTTCAGAAAATCTCTCTATTATTGGTGATGAACAGTACGGTGGGCGTAGCTATCAGCGTGTTATGCTTCATGCTAAAAAGGTAAAATTATTGGGCTACGAATTTGAAGCACCTGAGCCGAAGCTTTTTGCGCACTTTGCCTCATAGATATAGAAATGATACAATATAAAAAAAAGATAAATAGATGCTAAGTGATAAGATACTCAAATTTGCCAGTAGCTTAAAAGTGCTTTATGTAGAAGACCATGAAGAGACGCGTAATGCGATGATGATGATTCTTGAAGATACTTTTGGGGAGGTAGATGTTGCTGTTAATGGGCAAGATGGTTTAGAAAAATTTCAATCCCAAGAGGGTTTTTCTTTAATTTTAAGCGATATTAATATGCCTAAATTAAATGGTATTGATATGCTTAAAGCCATTCGTGAAATTGATACAAAAATTCCTATCCTTATCCTCTCTGCACACAGTGATCCTTTTTACTTTATGGAGACAATCCATTTAGGCATTGAGGGATATCTACTTAAACCAATTGAAATTGATCAGTTTGATTATATGATTGATAAGACAGTTTCAAAACTTTTATTAGAAAGTGAGCGTGAGCATTATGAAAAAGAGATTGAGCGTACAAATCTAAAACTTCAAGCTGCTACTAAAGCAAAAGATGAGTTTTTAGCCAATATGTCTCATGAAATTCGTACACCAATGAATGCCATTATTGGATTTAGCTATATCCTTTTAAGAGGTGATTTGAATAAAAAGCAGAGTGAATATGTAGAAAAAATTCACACTTCGGGGAACCTACTTCTAGGAATTATCAATGATATTTTAGATTTTTCAAAAATTGAGGCTGGTAAGCTTGATATCGAATGCATAGATTTTAATCTCAACACAGTCTTAAGCAATATCTCTAATATCGTAAGTGCTAAAGCTAAAGAGAAAAGCTTAGAGTTGATTTATGACATTGATCCAAAACTTCCTATGATGTTTCGTGGAGATCCGATTCGATTGGGGCAGATAATTATCAACCTTATGAATAATGCTGTTAAGTTTACTCAAAATGGTGAAATAAGTCTAAAAATAAGCCCAATTGAGATGAATGAGAAGAGAGAATGTGTTCAATTTGAAGTAATAGATACAGGAATTGGTATGACACAAAAGCATTTAGAAAAGCTTTTTAAATCTTTTAGCCAAGCAGATAGTTCAACAAGCAGAGAGTATGGTGGAACAGGTCTTGGGCTCGCTATCTCCAAACAACTTGTTGAATTGATGGGTGGGTCTATAAGTGTTGAGAGTACTTATGGTATAGGAAGTCACTTTACATTTACTATAGAATTTGAAGCTATGCACAGTAGAGAAGGGCGCAAATTTCGTCTGCCATCACATACTTTAATGAATAAAAAAGTACTTATAATCAATACAAATACAAATACATCAAAAGTGCTTAGTGAGATGCTAGAATATTTTCGTTATGAATCTCTGATCGCTTCTAGTATTGAAGATGCACAGCTTCATATTGAAAATAATAAGTTTGATATTATCTTTATTGAAAAAGAGATATTGCTACATACATACTCTGATGTACTTCACTTACACAAAGAGACAAAAGTTGTTATACTTGAAAGTGGTGAATCTTATAATGGAGTAAGTATTGATGGATACTTAGAAAAGCCATTTAATCAAGAGATGGTATTTAATACTATATTAAATCTATTTTCTCTTGAAAATTCTCAAGAAGAGACGGAGACTCTAACACCAGCAGATGATGGTTTAGATGCAATTCGAGGATCAACGCTTTTATTGGTTGAGGACAATGCAATTAATCAAATTGTTATTTCGGGATTGCTCGCAGATACTGGCATTAATATTATCATTGCCAATAATGGAGAAGAAGCAGTAGATATACTTCCAAAAAACCCTAAGATAGCTTTAGTACTGATGGATATTAATATGCCAGTAATGGGTGGTTATGAAGCTACAAGGATTATTCGCGAAGAGCTAGGATACGACTCCTTGCCGATAATAGCATTGACAGCAAATGCTATGCAGAGTGATATTGATAATACAAAAAAAGCAGGTATGCAAGAACACTTAGCAAAACCAATTGATGTCGAGGAATTTAAAGCGCTATTATTAAAGTATCTTGTTTCTGATAAAGAGTCAAATATTGACAATAAGCACAAGACAGAAGAGGAGATTACAGAGAATGAAGAGAGCCCTTTGGAGACCCTTGATATAGCAGTAGGCATTGAATATATGGGTGCAAATGAAGAGTTATATCGTAAAGTTTTACACGATTTTATAGAAAAATTTAAGAATGTAGGTTTTGATTTAGCGACTTATTATAAAAAGAAAGATTTTAAAAAAGGTGAAGACTTGATGCATGACCTCAAGGGTGTTTCGGGAACTATAGGTGCAAAAAAACTCTATGATATTTCACAAACCTTAGAATTTGCATGTAGAGCGAAAGAGGTAAATTCTCAGCTTATCTTTGAGTTGGCTGGAGGTTTTAGAGAAGTGAAATATGAAGCTGAAAAATATCTATCATAGTTTTTAAAGCTAGTTTTCGATATAATTCGCTACTTTTTTCACCCATAAAAATTATATTAGGAGATAAGATGTGTTTGGTACATTAACGCAATCGTTTACTAGCGCTATTAAAAAAATTCGTTTTCATGATGATGAAAAGGCCTTAACTAAGGCGCTTGGCGAATTAAAAAAAGCACTTTTAAAAGCAGATGTTAATCATAAAGTTGTCAAAACGCTTATTACTTCAGTTGAGATAGAGACAAAGAAAT
>Ga0256840_1004084_pt1 | contig 11205 bp, 7 predicted proteins | sample 355202metaG_FD_185969 | JGI IMG/M metagenome (GOLD analysis project Ga0256840, IMG submission 185969) | Hydrothermal vent microbial communities from Mid Atlantic Ridge, Atlantic Ocean - 355-202 | ecosystem: Environmental > Aquatic > Marine > Hydrothermal vents | place: Atlantic Ocean: Mid...
TAGAAGGTTTTTCACTATACAAGGCAAAAGGATCACTTTTGTCATGAACAATGTTATGAAACTTAGAAACAATATGGTATTTATATGTTAAGCCTTTTTCAACACCCTCTATAAATCCTTCCCAAATTCCTGAGTCATCACTGCGTAGTTGTAAAGGGTGTGCATCGGTTGCGTAGTCGTTAAAGTCACCACGTACACTCACACTTTTAGCATTGGGAGCCCATACTGCAAAATGCACTCCTTTTTTCCCTTTATGTTCCATGGCATGAGACCCAAACTTCTCATAAAGTTTTGAGTGGTTACCTTCCTTAAAAAGATAGATATCCATTTCACTTAAGGTTGAGAGATTGTAGTGTATTGTGTGTGACATTTTAGCTCCTATGCTATTACTAAAATTTGGAAACGGAGAGTCTATTTCCGTAACTTGGTGAGACTGAAGTCATCACTTCCTAAAAGTCTATTGGTGACTACTACTTAGACGACCACCGATAATATGACGATAAAGGTCTTCGTAACCTTGTGCTGCTTCTGCCCAATCAAAACGCTGTTTCATTGCATTTTGACGAACTTTTTCAAATCCCTCTTTTTCATTGTACCAAATGTCTACTGCCCATTTTACTGTACCGGTTAATGCTTCAGGAGTAGCATCATAAAACTTAAATCCTGTACCACTCATTGTAGTACTGTCGTAGTTTTGAATGGTATCATCCAATCCACCAGTCGCTCTTACAATCGGTAAAGTTCCATAACTCAGACTGTAAATCTGATTGAGCCCACAAGGCTCAAAGAGTGATGGCATGAGGAACATATCTGATCCAGCCTCTATTTGATGAGCCAGCTCCTCTTTATAACCAATATAACAAGCAAATTTATCAGGATATTTAGAAGCCACATCAGAAAAGAAATGCTCTGCCCACTTCTCACCTGTCCCTAAAAGTACAATTTGTATGTCCATCTCCATTAAGTTCCATATCGCTGCAGATAAGAGTGTTATCCCTTTTTGTTCAGCCAAACGACCCACCAAGCCAATAAGAGGAACATCTTTTCTAACGGGAAGATTAAAAGCTGTTTGTAAAGCTTCTTTACAAACAGCTTTACCCTCCAAATTATCACTGTCAAAAGTTTGAGGAATCCATTTATCTACAGCAGGACTCCACTCATCATAATCGACTCCATTTAAAATACCATAAAGTTTGTAGGCTTTTTCATTAATAAGTGGATCCAATCCCCAGCCAAACTCTGTTGTACGAATCTCTTGGGCGTACTTTTTACTCACGGCATTAATGGCATCGGCATGGACGATTCCCCCTTTTAAGAGGTTAATCCCTCCATACTCTTCCAACTCATCTTGATTAAAATGTTCCCAACCCACACCAAGAATATCCATTGCCCCTTTATAGAACTTACCTTGATGTTGAAGATTATGAATACTCAAGAGGGTTCCTGTGTTTTCAAAATTTACATCATTGGCATACGTTGTATTCAATAAAAGAGGAATCGGTGCTGTATGCCAATCGTTGGCATGAATAACATCAGGTTTAAAATGCAATTTTTTTGCCAACTGCATCACAGCTTTCGAGAAGAAGATAAATCGGCTATCGTTATCACCATAACCCTCTCCATCTTCATCATAGAGACCTTTTCGACCAAAAAAACCATCATGTTCTATAAAATAGACAGGCACATCACTGTTGGGTAAAACACCCTCATAAGCACCAGCCCACGCTTCACCCATGCTTCCCATAGGAACACCAAGCTCACCCAATAGAGGCTTTAAATTGTACTTCTCTTTGTCAACAATATAGTAACGTGGCATCACCACACGGACATCATGCCCTAAGGCTCTGAGTGCCTTTGGTAACGCACCTGCCACATCAGCCAGTCCTCCACTTTTAGCAAAAGGAACCACTTCTGATGCAGCTATTAAAATATTTAATTTATTCATAATCTCTCTCTTGTAATAGTTTCGCAGCAAATTCTGGTGAAACAGGATTAATAATAATACCCGTACTCAGCTCAAAACCAGCATGCTTATAGATCCGTGGCATAATACGAATGGAAAAGCGACACGCCTCATTGACATTATGCAATAGCCCATGATCGACCGTACCCTCTTGCAATGGTGGTGTTGCAATAGAGAGGTTAAAATCGAAGCAACCCAACTGCGTTTTTAACTTTTTTAATGTTGTAAGAAGTAAAGGAGCCAACGCTTTCATGCTCTCATTGCTCAAAGAGTTTATCTGACCCAACGCTTTTTTAGAGCTGATCATCACCTCAAAAGGGTAAGCACTGGCATAAGGACAGTAGGCTGTAAAGTCACCCTCTATGGCAACAATACGCTCTTTTGCCTCCTCTTCTTTTTGAATCTCATCTGCCAACAACGCTCGACCATGATAGTTATAGTGTTCATAACTTCGCTGATACCCTTCTTGTTGCATCTTAGGAATAATGGGCAACCCTATCAACTGAGTGTGACAATGCTTCTGTGTTCCACCAGCCTCTACACCCTCATTTTTAAAGAGTGAAATATAGCTCAATCGATGGTCACGACGTAAATCAGCAACTCTTTCACGAAGTGTTTGTAACCATAAGACCACCTCCTCTTCACTCCACTGAGTCATCGAGGTATAATGTTTAGGCGTATCAATAATTACCTCATGAGCTCCAAACCCCTCCCAATGTTCAAACGTACCATAGTGATGTTGATGAGGGCTTTCAATCTGTAGAGCTTTATAAAGGTTCGGAACGACTCGTGTTTTCCAACCTTTTTCATTGGCAAAGCTCTCTTCTTCTCGTATAGCAAAAATTTCAGGGGTTGTTAGCGACTCATTGCCCTCACAAAAAGGACAATGTTCATCCACAACCTCTTCTACAGATTCACCTCTATAAGCGTCCGGTCGATGTAAACGTTCAGGGGCAATAATCACATGTACATCGCTAACACGGTCATAGCGAATATCAGACATTTTTCACCTCCAAAGAACCTTTAAGTGTTAAGGCTTTAGAGAATGGTATCACCATTGCAAAACTCACACCCTGCACACTCAAATCAAAACCATGTTCACTTTGAGAGAGTGTTTTGAGTTGAAAATAGTAGATATCACAAGGGACATCCAGCTCTATTACAATATTTTGTTTTAACTCAGCATCATAAATTTCTAAGGTTTTTACCTCTTTAAAGTATCCTTCATCTTCCGACAACTCACCATTTATCATAACCTTCTCATAATCTGAAAAGTGAAAGTTATGTTCTAGTATATAGGTGAAATCACCCTCAGCTTCAGTAGTAAGGTTAATGTTAAAATCAAATCCACTCTTATTTGAAATGTAGCTTTTTTCCAAACGGGTTGGTACTTTTTGTGGAAAATATAATCCACCCTCACGAGAGAAAGTCACCTGCTTTTTATCAAGTTCAACTTCAAAAGGTTGATTAGAAAAATCACCATACTCCTTAAAATCACAATAACGGAAATTGTCCCCATTAAAATTACCATCACTGATATGGTCAACAAAAGAGTTTTTCAGATACCAATCATATATAATCGAACTGCGTAGTTCATCATCTACCTCTACATTAGCATGGTGAATCGTATCGATTCCATCTTCAACAGATCTAATCTCCTCTTCGACTACAGGAGTATCTTCAAGCAGACCTTGATGATACGCCTCTTTACGACGGGTAAGTGTGTTTTGCCAATTAAACAAGCCTTTACGGTAATCAAACTCCACCAGTTGTCCACCATGGGCTGCATCAAAACGGAAGATGTATTTTGGCATCACCATTTTAATTTTATCGTAACCGTCGAGTTCATTTTGGTCACGTTCTAAACGATGTTTTCTACCATAACGTACATGCTCTGCTTCGATAATATACCGATAGGCATTGTCCCGTAAATTTGGAAGATACAATCCACCAAACACTCCATGCCAAAGGGCATCATTGGTTTGAGCTTTGTATAGGGCTTCATCAAAGGCTGGTTTGTTGACCTCTTTACGAGCTTGCGAGAGTTCTAAGGTACGTTTATGAATACGGTTGCTCTCTTCATACTTTACTAAGAAGTTTTTCCAAATTCCACCTTTTAGAAACTTAACCCCTTCTGCATCATAACGCTCATGACCCATCTCTGCTTTAAAGGCATTAAGTTTTAGAGCATCATCAGCACGAAGACTCCACTCCCCCATCTCATAGTAAGAGACATTTGGTAAGTAGGCAATACCACGGGTACGCACTTGCTCATAATACTCAGCATAATGCATGGTCTCAATCTGCTCATCGGCTAAGACAGCCTCCACAAAGTTTTTGAGCCATCCTTTTTCATAAACCCACTCATGGGTTCCTGGCCACATTCCAAACTTTTCAGCATCATCAAAAATAATCGCTGCTGAGTCCTCTTTTCTATCAAATGATTTAATCGTTTTAATCGCTGAATCTACATTTAAAAAAGGAATGGCATAACGCAAGTTTTTGCTAATAGGGAAAAGTCCTATTTTGGAACCACCCTCTTCACTCATGTAGTAGCCATCTAAAATATTTTCATCAAATCCTGCACACTGAAAATGATAATCGTCCATCACGGTGTATTTAACTCCAGCTTTGTTCAAGTCTGGAATAAGTGAGGACTCCCAAACACGTTCAGTTAGCCAAAGCCCTTTAGGCTCTTGTTTAAACTCTGATTTAATGGAGTTATTGAGCATCTCAATCTGTGTTACCCTATCTTGCGAAGGAATCACACTTAAAATCGGTTCATAATACCCAGCTGAGAAGAACTCAATGCTTCCTTGTTCAACCAAGCTCAGAATCTGTCCGTAAAGTTTTGGATGGTTTACTTCTATCTGCTCCATTAACCATCCACTACAGTGAACAGAAAATTTAAATTCAGGATAGTGGCTCATCACCTCAAAAAATGGACCATAACAGGTCTCGACACCCATTTTGATAACCCAGTCAAAGTTATCAACAGGTTGATGCATATGAATTCCAAAAAGTAGTTTAGTTGCTTTAGCCATTTCTATTTTCCTATTTTAATATATAATATAATTTTTTTAATCAACGTTCTGCTTAGACAAACCAATTTTCAGTATATGTCTCACTCAAATCCACAGCCAATGCTCCATAACCTGGCATGGTTTGGATAATAGCATTGTCTTGCACAATCTCAAATCGAAGATGCACTTTAGCATACTCTTTAAAATGTTCTTTTGAAATAGAGAGCTCAATACGCTCATCAACTGCCAACTGCACACCTTTTTTATCATAAATCTCTGCCATAGAGAGACTAAGCTGTTCGCCCGTCTCTTCAATAATCACTTGTAGCTCTAAGTTTAAAAGCTCTAATAAATCCATATCTCCCTCAAACGCTACAAAGAGAGCCTTATCATTCTGTCCATAATAGATTTTCTCAATCGGTCCACGTACCCTATCCATCGTTGAGTAGAGTCTACTCTCATCAATACTTCCTGCTCCAAGCCACTCAAAAAATGAACCGTTTTTACCGTTAATTATTGGTGTAATCAACGATTGAGGTTTCACTAAAAATGAAACCGTACTCTTATGAGAAATAATTGGTTCAAACAAGTCGGCTGGGGGATGTATGTTGAGTAGCTGATAGATAGTAATAAGATGTTCTCTAAACAGTCTGTCAAACTCCAAACCAAACTCGGTCACATGATCATCACCATACCACCAAAACCAGTCACTACACTCTGAAGCTAAGAAATGAAACTTTATCTCTTGGGCTACCTCCTCTGAAATACCCTCTTTATGGTTCTTATAATCACGTTTGGTCTGATAAATCAGCTCCCAAGCACGGTTTTTCTCAGCATGTCCTGACCATGTATCAAAGTTTCCATGTATCCAACTTCCAGGAGCAAGGTTCTCTAGTACGCCTTGGTTTTTTAACTCTGAGACCTCATCCATGGTGACTGTTTTACACCAAGCTGTTTCGCTAAAACGTTGGTAGAGTTCTGTAAAAAAGTCATAGGCGTTATTCTCAAAAAACTCCCAAGCATTTTCTCCATCAAGAATGACAAACAACGTTGCATCCTCTTCATGAGCGATGGGTTCAACCACTTGCATAAAATGATTGCTGGCATCATAACCCGATTTAAAACGGTAGTTAAATCCTATAAGATCACTTAAACCATGATCACGAAAGCCCATAGTCATTCCCTTAAAGTTGTAGGGTTTGTACAAGTTGGCACGGTTTTCATCTTCAAGTGAACGAAACAAAATTGCTTCATCCGTTGCTATCCACGAGATACCTCTCTCTTGATAAATAGCGACACTCTCTTTATCGACAGCACCCTCTGCTGGCCAAAACCCTGTTGGGGTAGAGCCAAAAGTCTCTTCATAAAGAGCAATAGAACGCTCAACCTGTTCAATGGCATCTTCTCTCATAGAGAGAGAGTTATCAACAATGGTGGTATGTTCGTTGGCTCGTTTCGCATTTTCCATATCAAGTAAAAGAGGTAAGATAGGATGATTATAGGGCGTGGTCGAGAGGGAAATCACCCCCTCTTTTTGCAACTTGGCATAAAACGGTAAAATCGTTGCTATAAAATCAACCAAGGCTTGTAACAGTTCACCTTTATCATTTTGAGTAAACCCTTTACCTTTTTGAAACAACGCTTTGACCAAAGCATTCTCTTGACGCAGATAATTTCCACACCATGTCAACATAAACAGCACTTCAAAGTCAATCAGCTCATCATCACTCATCTCTTCTTGATGATAGAGATGACTTAACTCTTCTATGGGTTTAATCATCGTCTCATACTGCGTTGACTTACACGTCTTAATGAGCCATGCTCTGGCTTCCTCATTAAGTGTTGAGGGGTGAGCCTCCCATAACGATAAAAAATAGTCATTTTTCAAAGGGTCACTGTAAAGATTCAACTGTTCAATTAACGGTGCCGTAATATTAAATGTTGCTTTTAAACCCTTATATTGATTTAAAAGCCATGGCATCTCATAATAATCTTTAATCGCATGTAGAAATACCCATGGCATGGTCATTACACCATCACTGCCCCTGTAGTCGGGCTGGTGCATGTGCCAAAAAAAGCAGAGATTGAGTGATGGTTTAGCCATTATGCTTTAGACCACTCTCTGATTTTTTCACTGTAGGTCTCTAAAATTTCTTGACCTCTCTCATCATTTTCAGCCTGAATATACAAATTAAGCTGATCACCATACTGATCTGGAATCATAAGTATCCAGTCATTGGTATCTAGCCATATTTTTACACCATCCAATGTTGATGACTGTTTTCCTTTTGCATCTTCAAGGAACATACGCATCATCTTCCCTTTTAATGCTTGAGAACAGTCAACTTGTGTGGCTTTATAATAGAAACTAGGAAGCGACTCAATAAGCGTAGAGAGTTTAACATTATGGGTTAACATCATCTCTAAAATTTTTAAGGTCGCGTACATTGAATCACGATGTGTTGCAAACTCAGTAAAGGAAAAGTTACCTTCACCTGTTGCCACAAGATCATACTTTTTCATCTCTTCTGCTTTAAAGTTTGCATAGTGACCACGTTCTATCTTAAGACTGTCAAAATGAACAATATCTGCTGCCCATGTTGGTAAAAATACCTTTTTCTTTGTTCCTGAAGCTTTTGCCTCCAGATTCAAAAGTAAAAGAACCAGATAGAGAGAGTCCTGCTTACCTAAGACCATACCTTTATCACAGACAATATCAAGACGCTGACCATAAGGATAAAGTATAAATCCGGCATCGAGTTTCAATGCTTGAATCACAGCACCCATGTCTTCATTTGATCGTTTGGTTAATGCATTTATGTTTGCCAGACGATGAACATCAGGATGGGCATTAAACATAATATTATCAATACCCATATCATTTAAAACATCTGGAAAAACTTCTGAAGCCATACCATGCATCATGTCCACAGCGATACGACAATCGACACATTGGAATTGATGTGATTGGAGTAACTCTTGCATACCCTCTTTATAGACACGATACTCTGTCGTATGATTTAACTTATCTATCTGACCAATCTTGGAGTAATCTACCCGTCTAAAAGTCTCTTTGAAAAAGGCTTTCTCTATTTTTTTAGAAACATCACTATTTAAACGTAGTGCCTCATGATTATAAAAAGTAATCACAGTAGAGGTCGGATCATCAATTTTTTGACGAAAATGGACTCCAGCTATATACTCATCATGGAAGGATAGGCTACAACGCATCACAGCTGAAGGAATGTCACTGTAATCAATAGCATTAATACCTGCTGAGAGAAGTCCTCCTAAAAAAGCACGTTTAAGCATACGTGAATTTTTATGATAATCACGAGAGATCAATACTGTTGAACCTACAGGTAGTTGAGCCCCAAAAGCTTCTCCTAGTTTGGTCGCCATTTCACAAGAGAGTTCAACATTTGATTGCCCTATAACCATACCATCTTCAAAAATAGAATTTTTATATCGACTTCCAAGAATCAAACTGTTGCTTACAATAGAAGCATCTTCAATCACTTTATCTGACCAAATGGTAACATCTTTCTCTATGTTAACCAACTGTCCTATCTCACACCCTTCAGCCAAAATCATACCTGCTTTAACGGTGAGATTTTTACCAATCTCATTGTTGTTACAGATGACACAAGCATCCAACATGGCATTACGATCAATATTTATATCATTCCACATGACTGTGTTTCGTATTTTACTATCTTGTCCAATGGTAACATTGTCCCCTATTACAACATTGTTAAGCTTTACACCTTTTCCAATTTTGACATTTTTTCCTAAAACAACCGTACCAATAAACTCTGTACCTTCCTCAAAAAGATAACTCTCTTCGCTATAGTATACACCATCAGGTAAGTTAACCTTATGTCCAGCAATTTTAAAGTTCACTTTTCCTGTTAAAATATCGTCATAAACATCACGGTAACTCTCAGGGTTACCCACATCTCTCCAATACCCCTCTGCATATCCTGCTGTTAACTCAATCCCTTCACGCATTAAACGAGGGAAAAGGTCTTTGGCAAAGTCAAAATTTTCATTTTTTGGGATATAATCAAGAATCTCTGGTTCGATAATATAAATTCCTGTGTTAATTGTGTCACTAAATACTTCACCCCAACTTGGCTTTTCAAGAAACTTCTCTATTTTCCCCTCTTCATTGGCAATCACCACACCAAACTCTAGTGGATTGTCAACTGAGGTTAATGTAATGGTCAATTTTGATTTTTTCTTGGCATGATAATCAAAAATTTTCTGAAAATCAAAGTCTGTTACCAAGTCTCCACTAATGATAATAAAATTATCATCACCTATATGTTCTTGTGCCAATTTAACAGCACCTGCTGTACCATAATCATCATCAGGAATCACATAAGTAATTTTAATACCAAAGTCACTACCATCTCCAAAATAATCTTGAATAACTTCAGGTTTAAAATAGAGTAAAACAATAAATTCAGTAATCCCTAAATCTTTTAGGGTCATCATTGTATGCTCCATCATAGGTCTGTTTATAATAGGTAACATTGGTTTCGGGCGAGAGTTAGTTAAAGGTTGAATTCGATTTCCGAATCCACCTGCCATGACAACAGCTTTCATTTGTTTTTCCTGTAGATAATATGAATAGTAATTACATTAGATAAATGTATTACTTGATTAAAAAATTGACGTAATATAAAAATTGACTTATATCGTGAGTAGCGAGTTTAAAGTACCAAAAGGAGATGAGACAGAAGAACATGCCTCATCATTTATCCAGTCTCTATTATTTACCATGTAACCAAATTCAAAACTGTTTCCAGAGTTTAGAACTTTAGTAATATAATAGTCACCGTTTTTTTTCTTTTTCATCGGCTCCTCTTTCCAGTGACTCCACTCACCCAACACATTTACATTCTCCACAGTATCTGTTGGAGAAAAAGTAAAAGTAACCCAAACTTTATTTCCGTTTTCTTTAAACACAAGCATAAATACATCCTTTTAATGGTGGCATAATTATATAATAATTTGTCTCTAAAATAGACCAAAAAACCATAGATAATCAATCAATATTCCAAAATATAACATACAATTAACACCTTAAATATATAATTAATTAATTGTATATTTATCTGTTAAATTTTACATAGAATATAAAAGAATCACGCTTTTTTTTGTTTAAAATCATTATGCTCATAAAAATAGTTTTTTTGCCTCTTTTATATCTTCTATAATCTGTATTTTCAAAGCCTCTAATCCATCAAATTTTTGATTATCACGAATAAAACCAACAAACTCTATCCATGTATTCCCTGTTATAACACCAATATCTCTATCCAAAATATGTGTCTCTATGGCATATGAACCATCTGTTGTTACACGGTGACCTAGAAAACTGACACTCTCTAACCATACATTATTTATTTTGGTACATGTGGCATAAACACCCTCTTTAGGTAGGTCATAATCAAGCACATTCAAGTTAAGCGTAGCCACCAACTCTTTTTTACCCAAGCCCTGCCCTGAAATAATCTTTCCATAAATCGCATAAGGACGATTAAGAAGCTGATTTACAAGCTCTATATTCCCTTCTGATATATAACCCTTTATGGTACGAGAATGCACCGAGATATCTTTTGATTTCACCTCTTTTACCACCACAAGTTCTCCATCAAAAAGTTCCTTTAACAGAGTAGTATTCCCCTCTTTTTTATAACCAAACCCAAAGTCATACCCCACTACTATCGTTTCAAGTTTAGGAAAATCTTCTTTTAACTTTACTACAAACCCTTTTGCACTTAAAGACTTTATCTTCTCAAAATGGTAAAAGAAACAAGGCTGTTCTACACAAAAGGAACGCTTATATCCAGGTGTCAAATATCCACCATTTCTCTCTATAATCACCAATGCCTCGACTTGGTCTATTAAAGCTCTGTGTCCTAAATGAATACCATCAAATGAACCTATGGCTATTGATTTTATGCTGTTTTTTAATTTCATGCTACCCTATAACTTACTTTTTAAAATTATAAATATACTATTCTTAATATCAGCCAAGGCAACATACTTCATACTTGCCCCTCTTTTACTCCTGCCCACACCTTATCTTTACCTAACAAATCCTAGGCAACAGCTCCCCAGTGGGCAAATCTAAAAATCTCTTAGTCCCCCAAGAACTCTTTAAAATCACTTTTTGAGGGTATTGCTTACTCACAGTTCCAATAATCT
>Ga0256840_1004085_pt1 | contig 11205 bp, 12 predicted proteins | sample 355202metaG_FD_185969 | JGI IMG/M metagenome (GOLD analysis project Ga0256840, IMG submission 185969) | Hydrothermal vent microbial communities from Mid Atlantic Ridge, Atlantic Ocean - 355-202 | ecosystem: Environmental > Aquatic > Marine > Hydrothermal vents | place: Atlantic Ocean: Mid...
ATATATACTCCAAAAGCTATGATGACAAAAGAGGCGAGTTGTATCATTATCTGCCTAAATCTACTACTTTTTAAAGAGCCTATAATAAACCCCAGCCCCAAAAGAACAGGGATGGTAGATAACCCAAAGATAAGCATAACTACTCCACCCCAAAATGGCGATCCGGTAGAGGCCGCAGAAGCTGCAAAAAAGTAAACCAAACCACAGGGTAAAAATCCATTTAATATGCCAAGAAAGAAGAAGCTAGGTAATGATTTAGAGTGAATCAGTTTGGCAAAAAGTATCTTGACTACAGAACTACTAGCAAGAGAAGATTCGATAGATGTTAAAAACCTTATCTTTCCCATTAGCGAAAGCCCCATAAAAAACATAAAGATGCCTATTATTAGGTTTAGTGCGCCCATAGAAACATGGTTAAAAACAAAGATGCTTCCAAGTAGTCCGAATATAGCTCCGATAACAACATAAGAGGTAACTCTTCCTAGATTGTATAAAAAGTGACAGATAAATTGATAAGTTTTGCTTTTTGAGGCATCTATCTTTGCAGCGGTATATGCCACTATAAAGCCACCGCACATCCCCACACAATGTCCCAAACTTCCCAAAAATGCAACACTGACAATCACATAAAAGTTTACTATATCCACATTTTTTCCTATAGTTAAATATCAGGCTTACATATACTCCTGAAATAATTATAACTTTTTTGTGTTAAATTAATATAAACAAGAGTTGATTAGCTACACAAAGTCAAAAAACTGCTTGAAGATATACTTGCTATCATGAGGTCCCGGGCTGGCTTCCGGGTGGTGTTGGACTGAAAACACCGGAGCATTTTTATATCTTACACCCTCAATCGTTTTATCAAAGAGGTTTATATGGGTTATCTCAGCAATATTACAGATATCATCAGGAACATTATAGTTATGGTTTTGTGCTGTTATCTCTATGGTTTTACTTTTTTGATTTTGCACCGGGTGGTTACCGCCGTGTTGTCCAAATTTCAGCTTGTAAGTAGAATAGCCGTTTGAGATACTTAAGAGTTGATGCCCAAGACAGATAGCAAACATGGGTATCTTTGCTTCTATTAGCTTTTTTATTTCATCGGACTCTTTTTTTAAAACAAGCGGGTCTCCAGGGCCGTTTGAGAGAAAAACAGCCTGTAAATCACCTTTTTCATATCTCCTTATAAGCTCTTTGGCGCTAAAGTCATGCGGGATAACTTCTACTTCAAAACCAACTTCACAAAGTTCATTTAGTATATTTCTCTTTACACCAAAGTCGATAGCTACTATCTTTTTTTTAAGCTTTACATTGTCGTTATAGCTCATTTTAGAGTGATCCCAAGCACCTTGTTTGTGGGTATAACTTCTCTTTGTGCTGACCTCTTTTATATAGTCAATCTCTTCAATTCTAGGACTTTTTTCTAAAATTCTTTTTAACTCTTCTTTATCATCTATTTCGGTCGAAGCTATCATCATCAAAGAGCCATTGTCTCTAACGGTTTTAGTTAAAAATCTAGTATCAACTTCGTAAATTCCCAAAGCTCCATACTCTTTAAGTAATGTTGAGAGCGGCTTCTCGCCTCTAAAGTTTGAAAATCTCTCTTGATAATTTCTAACTATCACTCCACTGGCATATACAGAGTTACTCTCCATATCTGCTTCATTGCATCCTACATTTCCGATCTCCGGCATTGTAAAAAGTATAAACTGCCCGGCATAGCTAGGATCTGTTGTTATCTCTTGATATCCACTCATTGAGGTATTGAAGACTATCTCGCCTACTTTTGTCCCGTCACTACCAAAGCTTTTACCCTCAAGAAAAACTCCGTTTTCTATATATATCCAGATGCTTTTCACTTATATCTCCTATGCCATCCCAAGCTTTTTCAGCTCCTCTTGATAGAGTTTTTCAAAAACTATATCATACTCTTCGCTTCCCGGTATCAACTTTCTCTTATAATTTTCTATCTTTTTTATCACTCTCTCTTCTATATCTTCAAACTTCTCGATATAACTCTCAATAGCACTAAATATAACATTTTTTACCATATTTTCAGAGACTTTAAACTCTATCAAATCATTTTGAATAAGAACATCTAAAATCTGGTGAGAAACATCGCTATATCTATCTTCGTAAGAGAGTATCACGCCAAATTCTGGAGCAAGCTTCTTTTTTATAAGCCAAAACATACTTCTTTTATCAACCTGCATAAAGTCCATTTCATCTTCATTTTCTTCCATTATCTCATAGACTCTCTCTTCAAGCGCTGCCTCTTTTTGAATGTCTTCTTCTATGATTTTTCTCGCTACATCTGCTACCTGCTCTACCCCTAAGCTCATTGTTATAAATGGTGAATTTACCAAATCGATCGATATCTTATTTGCTATATACGGTGCATGTGGTTTTCCTATCTTCATGCTACTGCCTTATTATTATTTTTTAAATCCGGCTATTTTATCCAATTTTTAGTAAAGAGCTTATTAAACTAACTTTTTCCCTTAACATCATTACCTATATATGCTGCAACATGTTTTGGGATGCCTCCGGGTGGAACTATAGCCACTCTATCACCATCATTTAATTTTGTATCTTTTGGCATAAGCCTGTGATTGACAAATGCAGCTTCAACCTCATCTTGTTCTAAAGATAAAAAATCAACCAAACCTTCCACATCCAGCCCTTCGGATATCTTCAGCTTTTTTTTGGAAAAGTCAAAGCCTCTCTCTTTTAATTTTCCCTTTAAAAATGAAAATGCGCTAAAGTCAATCTCTATCATCTCTTCTCTCCTGGTTTTTTAAAAGGTGGACCCTTTAAGAGTATGGTTGTGATATCCGAAGCTTTTTGCGGAGGCATTTTTGCCATTATTTTAGATATCTTTTTTGGCTTTAAGTTAAAAAGTATCTTTGCTGCTTCACCTACTTTCATAGATGAGAGTATTTGTGCAGCAGCGGAGTCTTTCATCTTTGAGTAAGTTAAACTTATCTTATCATCCTTTGCCTCTTTTATAGCTTTCAGAAGTTGCTCATTTTTTTCAAGCATCTTTTTTATATCCGCCTCTTTTTCTTTTACCTTTTGAAGTGTGGCATTTATATCTTGCTCTTTTTGCGAGAGCATACTCTTTTTCTTATCAAGTAGTGCATTAGTAGCAGCTTTTAAAGCCTCAAAAGCTTCTCTTGCTTCATCGATTTTTTCTATTTTGTTGCTTAGTTCGGCTTTTCTTGCCTCAAAGATTTGGTTGCACTCATAAGTTGAAGTTTTTGCAAAAAGGATGGATACCAACAGTATAAAACTCAAAAAAATCTTCACAACACTCTCCTTTTGTATGTCAAAACAGAGATCTCATCAAGCAATTTTTGCTCATCTTTTTTGTTCTTCGCCAACTTCTCTTTTATAATCAAATCCTCAAGATATTTTATCTTTTCATACTCCATTAGAGCCATTTTATACTCGTTCCTAGCCTCAATGATCTGGGAATTTTTACTATCTATCTCTTTCTCTTTCTCTTTTTTAACACCCATTAACTTTTCAAATGCAAAACTGGCAGTTACAAACTGACCGAATTTACCCTCCTTTGGAAGTTTCAGATCATTTATCTCTCTTTTTAAAACTTCAAGCTCTACTGCTATCTTGTTTTTTTGAGCATTCAGTAGGGCTATTTTATTTTCTATACCATCAACTTTTTGTTTTTTTACTTTTAATAGTTGAGAGTATTTTGTCTTCACTACTTATCCAATACTATCGTTTCGTCTCTATCCGGTCCGGTCGAGATGATGGACACTTTAGTCCCTGTTAACTCTTCTATCTTTTTTATATATTTTAGAGCATTTTTTGGCAAATCTTCCATCCTATTTGCCCCTTTTAGACTCTCCCAGCCATCAAACTCTTCATATATCGGTTTAACTCCGTCCAAAGAGCTTGGAAAATCTTTGGTTACCTTGCCATCTACCTCATAAGCTACGCAAACTTTTATCTTTTTAAAGCCATCTAGGACATCAAGCTTCATTAACGCTAACTCATCGCATCCGTTTAGTCTGCTAGCATATCTACAAGCCACCGCATCAAACCATCCGCATCTTCTAGCCCTTCCGGTTGTAGTGCCAAACTCATGTCCATTTTTACCCAAAGTTTTGCCATCTTCACCCTCATCCTCAGTCGGGAAAGGACCATTTCCAACTCTTGTGCAGTATGCTTTTACTATACCTATTACTTTTCCTATATCTTTTGGATTTATCCCAAGTCCGGTACATGCTCCGGCACTTATAGTGCTTGAACTTGTTACAAAGGGGTAAGTTCCATGGTCTATATCTAAAAGAGTTCCTTGAGCACCCTCAAGAAGAACTTTTCTACCCTTGTCAAGCTCATTCCAGATAAGATGAGTTGTATCGCACAAGAAAGGCTCTAAAAATCTAGCATACTCTCTAAGCTCTTTTTTTAGTTCATCTTCACTTGGTAAATTAACCTTTAAAGCTTCAAAATAGACTCTGTTGTTTTTAAAGTAGTTCATTAGCGAAGCACAAAGTTTATCCACATCTCTTAACTCTCCTAGTCTATGACCGTTTCTCTCTACCTTTAAACTGTAAGCCGGTCCTATACCCTTGCCGGTTGTACCTATCGCTTTATCGCCTCTTAGCCTCTCTCTTGCCAAATCTATCTCTTGATGAAAGTTAAGTATCATGTGGGCTTTGTCACTGACAAAAAGTCTCCCCTCCAAGTCATCAAAGCCATTATCTTTGACTTCATTCATCAAAGCTTTAGGGGAAACCACAACTCCACCACCTATGATGTTTATGGCATCTTTATTTAAAACTCCGGAAGGTATCAAGTGGAGTGCAAGCTTTTTACCTCCTGTTACGATGGTATGACCGGCATTGTGACCACCTTGATACCTTGCAACCACCTCATACTTTTGGGCTAACATATCAACAATCTTACCCTTACCTTCATCTCCCCACTGGATACCTACTATCATATCAGCTCTATTCATATCTCTTATTTTCCTTTTAATTCCAAAATCGTATCAATATATCCGGCAAAGCCAACAGCTTCCAACTCTCTCCACCTGTATGCACCACCAACACCCAAGGTATAGTTTCCCTCAAAAAATCTAAAGTAAAGATCATCATAATACTTCATCTTTGCATAATACAAAGGCGAAATAAAAACCTTTTTGCTTTTAATCTTTTGGCATATCTTATAGATCTTCTCAAGCTCCTCCCTTATATCATCAGGAGCGACCTTTAATACACTTTTTAGATCTTCAAATCTATGAAGCCTTGCTAATTTGCTAAGCCACTCTATATCCTCTTTTAGGATCGCCTCCAAGTTTCCATCTTCAAATACACTCATAGAGATCCCAAACTTTTTAGATATAAGCCTTGGAATTTTTATATTAGATATCTGTAAATATGGCTCCAAATCCACACTTTTTAATATTTTATCTAAAATCTCTATAGGCTCACTTAAATCATCTGATCCGATATATTCAGCCCCTACTTGATATATCTCACTACTTGGAAATCTAAAAACCGGCTGAATATAAAACCATCTGTTATGTTCTACACTTCTTCCTAACCTTTTCGTAACTAGTCTAACAACATCGATGGTGCTATCAGCTCTTAAGGCAAGTAGTCTGTTCTTTTCATCACTAAGACGAACTATCTCTTTTTGAGAGAGGCTTTCAAGCTGATGGTAGGAGAAAAAGGGAGTTGCTATCTCCTCATACCCAAACTCTTCTAAAATATTACTGGCTTTAGCCTCTATATCTCTCTTTAGCTTCGCAATTTCACCAAAATAGAGCCTGCTACCTTTTGGTATCTCGTGTTCATATATCATATTTTATAATAAACCTCATTAAAAACCCTGTTTGCTTCGCCCTTATACTCTCTAACTCCTAACTCATCAAGAATCAACTCAAGCACATTTAATACCCAACTTGCTTCATAAGGTTTTATAAGCCCCATATGGTTTATCCTAAAGAGTTTTCCTTTCAGATGATCCTGTCCACCGGCTATGTTGACTTCATATTTACTCTTTAGTATTTTTCTAACATCTTCTGCTTTTTCATCATATATTGCACTCATAGATGTTGCCGGAGATTTTGGATATATTTTAAAACCTATCGCTTTTAGAGCCTCTTTTGAAGCCAAACTTCTTCTCTTTGTCTCATTATAAAAATTTTCTAGTCCAATGCTTCTTATCTCATCAAGCACGGCATTTAACCCTATGATAAGAGTAGTCGCTGCTGTCCAGGCTGTTGTGTTGGTTCTTTGCTTTTTAAGTTCAGTTAAGAGGTTAAAATAGTAGCCTTTTCCGCCATCTTTTTCAAGCTTACTTACCGCATCTTTACTAACTCCTATCATAGAGAGTCCCGGAGGCAACATAAAAGCCTTTTGGCTACCGCTTATAAGCAGGTCTATATAAGTTGTATCTATCTTTTCAACTCCCACGGCAGTTATACCATCGGCTATGATGGTGATATCAGGATTTATCCTTTTTGCTTCTTTTGCTATCTCTTCTACCGGATGTCTCAAACCCCCGGCACTTTCACATACTTGGATGCAAAGAGTATCTATATCGCTCTCTTTCAAAAGAGTTTCTTTTATATCTTCCACACTTGCAGGTGTATCCCACTCATACTTTAGCTCAACAAGTTCAAAACCAAAGGCTTTAATGATCTTTCCAAATCTCTCGCCAAATTTACCGGCATTTACAGTTAGTGCCTTTTTTTTACAAAAGTTTGTTACAGATGCTTCCATGGCACCCGTACCACTTGAGCTAAGCAGTATAACCTCATCCATACCAAATATATCTTTTAATTTTTCTCTGGTTTGTCTAAAAATCTCTGAAAATTCAGGAGTCCTATGATGCATAGTAGACTCACTCATCTTCATCCTGATATCTTCTGGAACCGCTGTCGGTCCCGGTGTTAAAAGTAACATTATCTCTCCTGTAATTATATCTTCATACCCTTTGCTTCGGTCTCTATATACTCTTTATCAAACATCTCAAGAGCCTTTTTCTTTACTCCTTTTATGGTAAAGCCAAATTTTTTAAAAAGATCCTTGGCATTCCCACTAGCACCAAAACTCTCCATACAAAGAACCTCATCGGCATATCTATACCACTCTACTCCGCTTGCAGCCTCAACGGCTAAAACTTTAGTATCCGGATCTATCACCTTCTCTTTATACTCCTTTGGCTGGGCATCAAAGATCTCTTTACAAGGCACACTCACGACATTTGCATTGATGCCTGCTACTTCAAGATGGCAAGCAGCCTGCAAAGAGGTCATCACTTCACTTCCACTTGCTATGATAGTTAGTTTGGCATTCTCCCTTTTTGCTACAAGATAGCCCCCGTTTTCAACACTTCCATAAGCTGTAAAAGGTTTAAGGGTTTTTAGTTTTTGTCTACTTAAAACAAATCCGCAGGGCTTATCAAGCTTTAATGCTACCTGCCAGCACTTAACATTTTCACTTGCATCAGCCGGTCTAAAGAGATAAAAACCGGGCAAGGCTCTAAATTGGCTTATTTGTTCGATTGGCTCATGAGTCGGTCCATCTTCTCCTACTCCTATGCTGTCATGAGTCCATACAAAGTATCTCTTTAGCCCCATAAGCGCTGCGAGCCTGACTGATGGCTTTTGATAATCGCTAAATACAAAAAATGTAGCATCAAAGGGCAAAAATAGTCCGTAAAGGCTTATGGCATTTGTTATGGCTGCCATTGCATGCTCTCTTATACCAAAGTGGATATTTCTTCCCTTTGGAAACTCTCCCAAATCTTTTAGGTATGTTTTATTTGAAGGAGCTAGATCTGCACTTCCTCCTATAAAGCCCGGGATTGCTTTGGCTATAGCATTTAGTATCTTGTGGTTGCTCTCTCTTGTTGCTACTTCGCTTCCAGCTTCAAACTCCGGCCACTCGATTTTGGAAAAATCAGGACTTAAGAGTGCCTCCAATGCTTCATTTTGCTCTAAAAGCGGAGACTCTTTTACTAACTTTTTCCACTCTCTTTCGCTTAAGTCTCCCTTCTCTATCGCACATCTAAATCTAACCAATACATCTTCAGGCACAAAAAACTTTTTGTCAGGATCAAATCCGGCCTTTGTTTTAGAGCATCTTATATCATCCTCTCCCAAAGGAGCTCCGTGAGAACTAGCTTTTCCTTCAAAACCGCAAGAGCCTTTAGCTATGGTTGTATGCGCTATGATAAGAGTTGGTTTTGTTTGCTCTTTTACCTTTTCAAGCGCACTCTCTATCTCATCATAATCATTACCCTCTATCTCTAAAACTTCCCATTTTTGTGCTAAAAACCTACCTTTAACATCCTCGTTCCAGGCCAACGATGTTGCCCCCTCTATGGTTATCTTGTTTGAGTCATAAATGAGTACCAAATTATCAAGCTCATATCTTCCGGCTAATGCACAAGCCTCATAACTAATACCCTCTTCCAAGTCTCCATCGCCACACAAACAGTAAACTTTATGATCTATTATTTTGGCTGTTTCACTATTTAGTAGATATGAAGCATGCTTTGAAGCCATAGCAAACCCTACCGCATTTGCCACACCCTGCCCTAAAGGTCCTGTCGTTATCTCAACGCCCGGAACCTCAGGATACTCCGGATGCCCGGGAGTCTTACTGCCAAGCTGTCTAAAGTTTTGTAGATCCTCGATGCTCATATCATATCCGCTTAGATACAAAAATGAGTAGATCATAGCACTTGCATGACCGCCACTAAAAACCAATCTGTCTCTGTTTAACCATTTTGGGTTTTTGGGGGTATGTTTTAGCTTAGTTGAAAGCACACATAACACATCCGCCATCCCCAAACAGACACCTGGATGTCCACTGTTAGCCTTTTGGATCATATCCAAACTCAAAAACCTAATGGTATCAGCCATCTTCTTTAACATCATCTTATCCATCTACCTCATCCTTAAAATATCTATCTATTATCTCCAAAAGTGAGTCGGCAAGCCTTTTATCAAACTCCCCCAACTCCTTTTTAAGTTTTTCTATCAAGCTCTTTTTATAATCTTGAGCCTTATCTAAGCCCAGTAAATTAACAAAAGAGTTTTTATCGCCATCATTACCTGTTGTTTTACCTGCAACTTCCTTTGACATGGTTGCATCTATGATATCATCCTGGACCTGAAACAGTAATCCCAAATGTTCACCAAAATCAAAGACTCTTTTTAATGTATTACTATCTAAACCGACAATTATACCTCCCATCTTTAGTGAGGTTGCTATAAGTTTTGCAGTTTTATGAATATGCAAAAACTTAAGCTCCTCGATATCCAACTTTTGGTTTTCAAAGTAACAATCGATCGCCTGACCGGTAACCATACCACCGATCCCTCCATAGAAGGAAAGTTCACTAATTAGCTTCACCTTTATCTCGTCACTAAGTGGAGCAATGGATACCATATAAAAAGAGTGGGAATTAAGCGCATCTCCAACAAGGATTGCCGTTACCTCATCATATGCTTTATGCAAAGTCTTTTCGCCTCTTCTTAGATCAGCATTATCCATAGAGGGGAGGTCATCATGTATCAAAGAGTATGTATGCAAAAGCTCTACTCCAAGCGCCACCGGATATGCATTTTTTGTTAGTAACGGTTCATATGCATCCACCACTCTTAAAAGTAACTCCGGCCTAAACCTTTTACCGCCGGCAACTACCATCTTTTTTAAAGCTTCATCAAAATATGGATGAAAACACTTTACGCTCGGCAGGTTTGAGAGCAGATACTCTTCAAAATCTTCCAGCATTTTACTCCTTTGCACCCATACCCCTTTACGCTTTAAAGTGAACAAAAAACTGAAAATCATCTCTACTAAAAAGTAGATATAACACCTTATCCCTGTTTGATGATAAAACTCTTTTTATATCTTTATAGCTATGGATATAATTTTTACCTATTTTCAACAATATATCACCCTTTTTAAGTCCAAGTTTTGAGCCCAAAGAGCCTCTTTTTACCCAAAAGATTTTAAGACGATGGTTTATATAAATACCTAAATTTTCTAAAAAAGTTTCTCCTAAAAGTCCACCTCTAACTCTTTTTTGCAATTTTATTTTTTGAGAATGCCTCTTTTTGCTTCTTTTGTAAACAACCTTTATAACATTTCCGGGCTTTGAAAAGAGTATATATTTTGAAAGTGATGAAACATCATCAAACTTTTTGCCATCGACTGATACTATCTCATCGCCAACCATCAAAGAGTTTTTGATAAATGGGTTTTTCTCTTTTACATATATTTTACCGCCTCTTTGGACAAGCCTTAAGCCGCTATCAGCATAAACAACTTTTTTACTATTTAAAAAATGTAGTAAAAAATCACTATCTATAAACTTTTTCCCTCCTGTTGTAAGCCCAAAAGATCTGCAGCAAACACACTCAACTAACGAATTGATTGGGACTGGATATTTAAGAGTTGCCAATACATTTAAACCATTTGTATAACCTTTTATACTATTTAACTTATACTCTTTTTCATTTAAGATAGCAACTGCTCTCTTCGCTTCTTTAAAGAGCTTTATCCTAATAGGCTCTTTCTCTTTGCCTACCCTAAACAGATAGAGTCCCAAAAAAGGATCCCTTTTGAAATACCCTTTTAGATATCTTCTTGAAAAAAGAAGCGCTAAGCCTTTTTTAACAATAACAGCCCTCTTTCCTTTGATTTGGATAAACGAAGAGCTACTCTTTTTATAACAAGCCTTAAAGTCACTTTTAATAGGCTCGGCAAACAGCGATACAGCAACAAAACAAAATAGTGCCAATAGCCTATCTATCTTCATCTATCTTCCAAGTCCACCAAGCGAGCCGAGCATCTTTGATGCCATCAATTTTTTATCCTCTTCAACCATCTTTAAAACATCATTGATAGCGCTTATCAAAAGTATCTGTAAAGACTCCTTATCCTCAAGCAAAGAGTCGTCTATATCGATGTCGATAATCTCCCCGCTACCATCAGCACTTACCTTTACGAGTCCGCCTCCACTTTTAGCACTAAACTCTTTGTTTTTGCTCTCTTCTTGGGCTTTTTGTGCTTCTTCTTGGGCTTGTTTTAAAACTTCACCCATTTTACTAAAGTCAATTCCTTCAAACATCTCTTTTTATCTCGCTTATTCTATTTTTTTCATCAACAAAAACCACCGTGGGCTTAAACTTTTTTAACTCTTTTTTAG
>Ga0256840_1004086_pt1 | contig 11205 bp, 7 predicted proteins | sample 355202metaG_FD_185969 | JGI IMG/M metagenome (GOLD analysis project Ga0256840, IMG submission 185969) | Hydrothermal vent microbial communities from Mid Atlantic Ridge, Atlantic Ocean - 355-202 | ecosystem: Environmental > Aquatic > Marine > Hydrothermal vents | place: Atlantic Ocean: Mid...
CTGATGCCTGATCAATGGCAACAGGATTTGTTGAAGCAAGAATTCCGATATCCCTTACAATCGGTGAATCATTATAGGGGAGACAGTCACATGCCGGGGATATGTTTGTAACAAAATTAATAAAAAAGATTTTTCCCTGTTTATTATTTACCACGCCAAAAACATATTCCATCATTTTTTCAAGAAAGACAGGTATTGTCTGATTCCATATTATGTTAACAGCGTGGTATGTGCATCGTATGATGCATTCTCCACATCCAATGCATATCTCCGGGTTTATCCAGGCCTTTTTATCCACAAATTGTATGGCATTCACCGGGCAATGTTTTATACATTCTGCGCAGGCCTGGCATTTTTTTTTTTTTATCTTAGGACTTACAGTGGAATGTTGATCAAGTTTGCCTTTTCTCGACGCGCATCCCATTCCGATATTTTTTAAAGCTCCTCCAAAACCTGAGAGTTCATGACCCTTGAAATGGGCAACGCCTATGAGTGCATCAGCGGCTACTATTTCAGATCCTATATAGACATGGGAACAGTGCTTCTTGTTTACCTCAATTTTAACCTCGCTATTTCCCCTTAAACCATCAGCAATAATAATGGGGGCATTGTCTATGCTTGAATAGGCAAATCCGTTTTCCACGGCTGTTTTAATATGGGCAGGGCTGTCACTGCGTGTTCCTGCATAAAGTGTATTTGCGTCTGTCAAAAAGGGAATAGCACCTGCCTCTCTGATTGTCTTAACTATCCTGCTTATGTAAAGCGGACGAATAAAGGCGGTATTTCCCTTTTCTCCAAAATGAAGTTTTATACCGGTAAGGTCACCTTTGGTTAGAACGTTTTTTACACCTGCAGTTTCAAGAAGCCTTGCCAGTTTATCAGGTAGATTTTCCCTGGAGTTTGCCCTGAAATCTGTAAAATATACTTTGCTTTTCATTATTCCCCCTAGTTTTATCTTGCAATTAATTTGGCTGCGCCATTTGTCAGGATAAAGCAACTTTTACTTTTAACCAGTATTTTTTTAATATCCCGGATGCATTTGTAAAATAGACCCCTGATACAACAAGAACCGCTCCCATGAACAATGAAGGGGTAATTTGCTCATCAAGCATAATAAAAGCAAGAATAATAGCACTTATTGGAACAAAATTAATAAATACACTTGCCTTGGTAGGTCCGATTTTGTTGATTCCTTCATAATACCAGAAGAAACCTATAACAGTTCCGAAAAAGCCGAGGTAAAAAAGGCTTGCCCAGTCCGCTGCAGAATATACGGTAATATGGGAGAAAGTTCCGTTTAAGAGAGCAGGAATAGACAACATTATAGTTCCTGCAACAGATGAATAGCAAACGGAAACTATGGGGGATAAATCATTCATAACAGCTCTTCCTATGAGTGAGTAACAAACCCAGCTCATGACACAGCCACATATTAAAATTTCCCCTTTTCCGAAATCATAACCCACAAAATCGGTTATCCTACCGTTTGATATAACAACCATGGCTCCGGCAACGGACATTAAAATACCTGTAATTTTTATTGAATTCAGATGTTCTTTAAAAAAAAATGCCGACAGCAGACTGATAAAAATAGGATTTAATGCAATAATAAGAGCGGCCTTACCTGCATTAATATAGCGAAGCCCAGTGAGAAAGAATATATTATAGGCAAATACACCTGTAAGCCCGAGAAGTACTAAAGGTATGATTTGTTTTCTTTGAAGTTTAGGTAGTTTCCCTTCGATTTTGATTGTGATAATTACTAAAAAAAATGAGGCAATCACAAAACGTAAAAAAGACGCAGAATACGGATCCACTGTTTCAGACAGCATTTTCCCGGCAATAAAGGTTCCGCCCCAGAAAATGGCAGTTAGTAATAATTTAATATAGATCAAAATAATTTCTTTTTAAATAAGATGCCGGTTTATAAGAAACTCCTGCAAACTACCTTGAATCATTGGAGTTGGCTTCGCGCCTACGGTCCATTTTTTGTTGTGAGGTCGTCCTCCGGTCTTCAGGTCGTCCTCATGGCCGTTATAAGAAATAGAACGTAAATTATTACGCTTATTGGATATGTGCGCCTTTGGACCATTTCTGTTGTGATTTTTTGGGCAGATCTAAAGTCTGAATTTAGACCTGCATAGTGGTAGTTAGTATTGATCATCCTGTGAACAAATACAAAATATTGTGTACGGATCATATATTGAAAACCTTATATTCTTTTTTGCAGGGTATTGTCAATACTCATTAAAGAATGCAGGGAATATAAGTTTGTGCTTCAAAAAAAACGTATTTTGCGCGGAGTTATTTTTATTTGTTGAGAGTTGACAAGTCGACCGGCAGATTGTATAGAATATCAATTCTAAAAGTGAAATTCTAATTTGCATATTAGTTGTAACTGGATATTTAAAATATATGGCCGGTAATCAGGGAATTTTTAAAATAGCGATTATGAAAAATATTATGACGGATTTTCCATCTAAAACAATAAAAGTACCAGGTGAAAAAGAGTTGTCACGCAGAGAAAAAGATGAAATCAGGAAAAGAAGGGAAATCCTTGATGCTGCCATGTCCGTTTTTGCATCTCGGGGTTTTCATGGGACAACAATGGCACAGATAAGTCAGGTCTCCCAGTATCCACTGGGGACTATTTATAAATATTTTTCCAGTAAAAAGCGGATTTATAACGATCTCGTGATGGAAAAAATTCATGATCTTGGTCATATTTTTTTTAAAATAAGCAGGAAACATGATATCAGTCCCTGCGAAAAAATCAGGGCATCATTTTTTGCCATGGCAGAATTTTACAGGTTGAACAATGAATTCATACGCATTTATATTGCAGAGAGGGGCAGTATCGATTCTGTAATCATGCCGGAACTTAATGAAAATGTAAAGAAAATGCATAATAAAATGGTTGATTTGTTTGAGAACCTTTTTGAACAGGGCATCAGACTAAACGAATTTAAGACATACCCTGCAAGGGAGATGGCGGTTTTGTTCAGCGATATTGCCCATTCAGCCTCATGGTCGTCAATGTTTACGGATGAAGATGACCATGATCTTAAAAAAAGGCTTAATACAATTTTCGAAATGTTCACCCGGGGAGTCTGTAATATCTCATAAAAATAAAGTAAAATTTTTTTATTACAAGTTTTTAAATAGTTTTTTATCAAAACAAACAAGGAGAAAATAAAAATGGCACAGGTAATAACTGACAGAAGGGATCAGGATTTTGTACTTCATGAAGTATTAAAGGTTGCAGAATTATCTGCAAATACAATTTTTGAGGATTTTAATAAGAAAACCGTAGACATGGTTGTGACAGAGGCCCGCAATATTGCAGTTAAGGAGCTTCTTCCCACGGAAAAGGAAGGAGACCAGCAGGGATGTGTTCTTGAAAAGGGCAAGGTAAAAGTTCCGACATGTTTTCACAAGCCTTTTAAAGTATTTTGTGACGGTGAATGGATAGCTATGTGCGATGACCCTAAGTTCGGAGGACAGGGTATGCCACGTTCCGTTGCAATTGCTGCAGGTGAAATGTTCACAGGAGCCAATTGTGCTTTTATGATGTATCCCGGTCTTACCCACGGAGCAGGCAAGCTTGTTGAAGAATTCGGGACAGATGAACAAAAGAAAAAATTTTTGGGCAATCTTTATTCGGGTAAATGGGCGGGGACCATGTGCCTTACAGAGCCTGAAGCAGGATCCGATGTAGGGGCTCTGACAACAAGCGCAAAATTAAATGAAGATGGTACTTATTCCATAACGGGAAATAAAATTTTTATCTCAGGTGGCGATCATGATCTTACGGAAAATATTATCCATCCTGTTCTTGCCCGTATTGAAGGTGAGCCCGCAGGGACCAAGGGTATCTCTCTGTTTCTTGTGCCCAAGTTTAAGATAAACAAAGATGGCAGTTCAGGAGAACCCAATGATGTGGAGTGCACAGGTATTGAAGAAAAAATGGGAATTCACGGTAATAGTACCGCTTCTCTTTCCTTTGGTTCAAAGGGAAAATGCATAGGTGAACTCCTTGGCGAAAAGAACAAGGGGATGAAAGCCATGTTTGTCATGATGAACGAGGCAAGGCTCGGTGTGGCCATGCAGGGTCTGGGGCTTGCAAGTGCTTCCTATGTCAATGCTGTTAATTATGCAAAACAGAGAATCCAGGGCGCAAATCTTTTAAGTATGTTTGATAAACATCCTCGACCTGTGACCATAATAAATCATCCCGATGTCAAGCGTCAGCTTATTTCAATGAAGGCATATGTTGATGGTATGAGAATTCTGCTGTACTATATAGGACTTCTTTTTGATAAAGTTAAAATTGCAGACACCGAGGATGATAAGGAAAAATTTTCAGGACTTATTGAGCTTCTTATACCCGTTGCAAAGGCATATTGTACTGACAGGGGGTTTGAAGTATGCACTCAGGGGCTTCAGGTCTATGGAGGATACGGCTTTACACAAGAATATCCCCAGGAACAGCTTTTGCGGGACTGCAAGATTACCAGTATTTATGAGGGTACCAATGGAATTCAGGCAATGGATCTTCTCGGTAGAAAACTTGGTATGAAAAAAGGCAAACCTTTTATGAACCTTTTGGAAGAGATGAATAAGACAATTGCATATGCAAAAAAAAATAAAGACCTAAAGGATATGGCGGAAAAATTTGAAGGTGCTGTACACACTCTCGGGGAGACTGCTATGCATATGGGAATGACCGCCATGTCAGAAAAAGTGCTTGATGCCTTTGCAATGGCTCATCCGTTTCTTGATGCTACAGGGGATGTGTGCCTTGCTTGGTTAGAACTATGGAGGGCTGTTGTAGCAGTCTCGAAAATAGGAAAGGCAAAGAAAAAAGATATTGCCTTTTACCAGGGACAGGTAAAAACAGCTGAATATTTTATAGATTTTGTCTTACCCTCAGCCGTAGCAAAGATGGAAGTATTGAAAAATAATATTACATCCATTATGGAAATGCCGGATGCTGCCTTTGCCGGATGATTATTTAATGTTTCCCTTATTGTCCATAAATTCATAATTGTATAAAATTGATTGCTGTGTTTTGATCATTTATGATAAGCATGCATAATAAATGAACCTGAATCGTAATGGATCAACAGACTCATTGGTTGGTTGATAATCCGGATGGAGGGGAAGCATGGCTACTTTTATATGGAAGGGGAAGAATCCTAAAAATAGAAAAGTAAAGGGTGAAATGGAGGCCGAGACTTCTGAACAGGTCAGATCAAGCCTTGCAAGAAGAAAAATTATTTCTGTTAAAATAAAGCCCAAGCCCAAGGATCTTTTTGAGAATGTATCATTTCTACAGCCTAGGGTAAAAACCAAAGATGTTATTATTTTTTCCAGGCAGTTTTCGACAATGATTGATGCTGGGTTGCCCCTTCTTCAATGTCTTGAGATCCTCCATGATCAACAGGAAAATCCTACATTTAAAAAGATTTTGAAAAAAATAAAGGAATCCGTTGAATCAGGAGAAACTTTTGCCGGTGCTTTGAAAAAATTTCCTGATATTTTTAACGAACTTTTTATAAATATGGTGGCTGCAGGTGAAGCAGGAGGCATTCTAGATGTTATTTTAAGACGACTCTCGGCATATATGGAGAAAATGGCGAAGTTGAAGAAACAGGTAAAAGGAGCTCTGACATATCCTGCAATTACAATGGCTGTGGCTGTGATTGTTGTCGGTATAATTCTTGTTTTTGTTATTCCTGTCTTTTCCGAAATGTTTGAAGGCTTCGGTTCAGCCCTTCCAGGACCTACTCTTTTTGTGGTTGCTTTAAGTGACTTTGTGATCGCTAAGATAGCTTATATAATAGGAGCTGTAATTATTGTTGCTTTTGTATTAAAAAAGTCCTATTCAACAAGAAAAGGCAGAATTATGATGGATGGACTTTTTTTAAAATTTCCTGTTTTTGGACTGCTTATAAGAAAGGTTGCTGTTTCAAAATTTACACGTACAATGGGTACAATGCTGTCCAGTGGTGTTTCGATTCTCGAGGCTTTAGATATTGTGGCGAGAACAGCGGGAAATAAAATTATTGAATTTGCCATTCTTGATGTAAAGCAGGGTATATCAGAGGGACGTTCCATGGCTGACCCTCTGCTTGAAAGCGGTGTGTTCCCGTCCATGGTATGCTCCATGATAGCTGTGGGCGAATCCACCGGAGCACTTGATGCAATGATGGAAAAAATAGCTGATTTTTATGATGATGAAGTTGATCAGGCTGTTAAGAATCTTACCGATATGATCGAGCCGTTTCTTATGGTTTTCCTCGGTACTGTCATAGGCGGGTTGGTCATTGCCATGTATCTTCCCATTTTTAAAATGGCAGGGGCAATAGGGTCGTAATCCAATTTGAATAAAATCATTGATGCAGATTTTAACGATATTGTTTTAGGAATTAAGTGGCTTACAACATTTAGAGCGGCTTTTGCCATTGTTCTGCTTTTTTCTACCTTTGTCTTTTGTGCAGGGGATAACCTGCCTTTTAATGTACAGCCGTTTTTATTTCTTTACTCTGTATCTGCAATTCTCCTTTTGTTTTCCATTGTATCCGCTCTGTTATTGCTCAGGTTCAAAATTGGAATAATTTTTGCTTATTTTCAGTTTGTTGTTGATTCTTTTTTTGTTACCGCTATTATTTTTATCACAGGTGGTTTTGCAAGTATTTTTCCTTTTCTATACCTTGTTGTAATTGTTGGTGCAAGTATAGTGCTTCTGCAAAGAGGGAGCATGATCGTTGCAGCGGTTTGTGCTGTCCAGTATGGAGTGCTTGTGGATCTTGAGTACTATGGGGCTATCGTCCCTTTTGGTAGCCATGGCGCTCTGATTTCTTCAACTGCATGGTATCATATTGTTTATAGAATTGTGATAATTATGACTGCCTGTTTTGCTGTTTCTTTCTTAAGCGGACTGCTTGCAGCAGAGGCAAAACGGGCAAGGCGCGATTTCAAGGTGATGGAAGGCCATTTAAAACGGGTTGAAAGAATGTCGGTCATAGATGAACTTGCATCTTCCATGGCTCATGAAATCAGAAACCCCCTTGCCTCGCTTTCAGGTTCCATACAGCTTTTAAAAGAGAATACCGAATCCGGTTCCTACAATGACAAATTGATGCAGATAGTGCTAAGGGAAACGGCAAGGCTTTCCAGGATAACTTCTGATTTTCTTGTCTTTGCAAAACCAAAGAAAGGAAAAATAATAGAGTTCAGGCTTGATAAAGCCATTTTAGAGATGGTTGAACTTTTTAAAAAAGATCCTCTATATTTTGGAAGGATTGAAATAAAGGACAGAATTTATAGCCCGGTATTGATAGCAATGGATAATGATCATTTTAACCAGATTATGTGGAATCTTTTAAAAAATGCCGCTGAAGCTATTAAGAATAGGGGCGTTATATGTATAACGCTTGCCCGTCCCAAATACAATCGTGTATACTTAAAAATAGCTGATAACGGATGCGGTATAAAAAAAGAGGATTCAAAGTTTGTGTTTAATCCTTTTTTTACTACAAAGGCAGATGGTACCGGTCTTGGGCTTTCCATTATTCACAAAATGATTGATTCATACCACGGAATGATTGATTTTGAAAGTATACAGGGAAAGGGGACTGTATTTACATTAATTTTAGAGACAATTTAGGAATAGAAGATTCCATAATCCGTTGCTTAGAAGATTGATGCTAATTTATTGTAATTTGTCAGATGGCAGGCGGTTATAGAGTGCTGTAGATACAAGGAAGCAGGCGTATAGATTATGATTGTACTTCCAATATCCACCAGGATTATATATGCAGTACTCTGTAACCGTTTACAAAAAATCTTGACACATTATCATTAAATAGGTTAGTTAAATTACTTTTGCATAATTGATATATTATATAACCGGCATGGCTTTAAGCAAGAAGACCGGCTCTATCCAAAAAAATTAAAAATTTGGTTGAAGACGGGAAGCCAGCTCACATAAATACAGATACCTATCGGGAATTTTATATAAAAAAAGAAAGAAGCTGATTTAAAAATGGAAGAATCAAATAAACTGCTTAAAATAAGAAAACAGAAGATCAAAGGATTAAAGGACAGCGGTGTACCTCTTTATCCAAATGATTTCAGGGTAACTGCTACCATAAAGGAATTGAAGGATATAATTAAAAATAAACCTGAACTTATGGGAGAAGATGGTGAGAATTTTTCCGTGGCCGGAAGAATGATGGCTGTGAATAAATTCGGAAAATCATCTTTTATAAGATTTAAGGACAGGACGGGACAGATCCAGGGCTATCTTCAGAAAAAGACCATTGGTGATGATGCCTATGCCCTTTTTAGGAAACTTGATGTGGGAGATTTTATTGGTATAACAGGCCCTTTGTTTATAACAAGAACCGGAGAAGGGACAATTTTCGCAAAAGAGTTCCGTCTGATATCTAAATCCGTCAGATCCCTTCCTGAAAAATTTCACAGTATAAGAGATCCTGAAAAAAGATACCGCCAGCGTTACCTTGATCTTATTATGAATAATGACGTAAGGGATATTTTTATAAAAAGAAGCAGAACAATAAGTACTCTTCGCAAATTTTTTGAAGAAAAGGATTTCATGGAGGTGGAAACCCCCATGATGCAGCCCCTGCCCGGTGGTGCTGAAGCAACTCCGTTTAAAACATGGCACAATGCCCTTGGTATGGAATTGTTTCTGCGTATTGCCCCCGAACTTTATTTAAAAAGACTTGTTGTGGGAGGATTTGAAAAGGTTTTTGAGATAAATCGCAATTTCAGAAACGAAGGAATTTCCACAAAACACAATCCTGAATTCACCATGGTAGAATTCTATCAGGCCTATGCCAATTATGAGAATCTCATGGATCTCACAGAAGTTATGTTCCGTCAGTTGGCAAACAAAGTGATTGGATCCGAGACGTTTGAATACCAGGGGAATATGATTAATTTTGGCGGGAGATGGAAAAGGCTGCCAATGATGGACTCCCTTGTTGAAATAGGCGGGGTCAGTAAAGAAATCCTTGATGATGCCGAAGCTCTACTCGAATTTGCAAGAGAAAAAGAAATAACCATTACAAAAAAAGAACGTCACGGGAAGATTTTAACCAAACTTTTTGATGCCCTTGTGGAACCGAATCTCATCCAACCTACATTTGTCACAGGTTATCCCGTGGAGGTCTCTCCGCTTTCAAGAAAGAACGATATTAACCCGGAATTAACCGACAGATTTGAACTTTTTATAGCCGGTAAAGAGATTGCCAATGGCTTTTCAGAATTAAATGATCCCTCTGATCAGTACGACAGGTTTTTCGATCAGGCTGCCCAGCGCAAACAAGGTGATACAGAAGCCCATATCATGGATTCCGATTATATTGAAGCGCTGGAATACGGTATGCCTCCCACCGCAGGAGAGGGGATTGGTGTAGACCGTTTGGTAATGCTTTTGACTAATGCTCCATCCATCAGGGAAGTGATTCTTTTCCCGCACATGAAAAAAAATTCATAGAAAATTTTTATGTCTCTTGAATTTTTCATAGCCGGCCGGTATCTGAAGGCAAAGAGGAAAGAAGGATTTATTTCTCTGATCAGTTTTTTTTCCATTGCAGGCGTTGCTGTGGGTGTGATGGCTCTTGTTGTAGTAATAGCTGTTATGAGCGGATCTGAAACTGATTTCCGAAAAAGAATTCTTGGTGTTGAACCACATATTCTCGTTATGAACGGTTCGGGACAATTTTATAATTATAAAATGGTTCAAAAAAAAATAGAGCATATTAAAGGCGTTAAGGCTGTTTCGCCCATGGTTTTTGCCCAGACCATGATCAGGACTTCCCATGCTTTATCAGGGGCAGTGGTAAGGGGAATTGAACCGGAAAACAGTTTCAGCCTTATCCGTGGATTCACAGTTAATGAACTTAAAAAGGAACTTGTAACAGGCAGAAAAAAAGGAGAGCTGCCCGGAATTATTCTTGGAAAAGAGCTTGCTCATAATCTTGGCGTTGGAATAGGGGCAAAAATCGTTTTAATGTCTCCCAATGGAATGATTTCGCCCATAGGCCATATTCCTGCAATGCAGAGGTTTTCCGTTACAGGAATTTTTGAATCGGGCATGTACGAATATGATAGCTCTCTTGCCTATGTTCACCTGAATGAAGCTCAAGAACTCATGGGGATGCATGGCCGGGTATCTGCGCTTGGGGTATGGGTGAATGATATATTTGCAGCCGGTAATGTAAAAAAATCCATTTTATCAATTCTTAAATATCCGTTTTATGCAAGGGACTGGATGGAAATTAATAAAAGCCTTTTTTCCGCCTTAAAACTTGAGAAAACGGCAATGTTTGTCATTTTAAGTCTTATTATTCTTGTGGCTGCGTTTAATATTACAAGCGCACTTACCATGATGGTCATGGAAAAAACAAGGGATATTGCAGTCTTGAAAGCCATGGGAGCGACAAACAGGATGATAAAAAAGATATTCATCATTCAGGGTGTGGTTATTGGCTTTTTAGGAACATGTGTAGGAACCGTGTCAGGTATTGCGGTATGTCTTGTGCTCCAAAAATACAAGTTCATTAAATTGCCGGCAGCTTATCCATTTTCAACTCTTCCTGTTCAACTTGAATTCACAGATGTTTTTTTTATATCTCTTGCAGCCATAATTTTATGTTTTCTCGCAACCATTTATCCTTCCTGTAAGGCATCTGCAACTAATCCTGTTGAGGCTCTTCGATATGGGTAATATAAATGGGAATTATCCGATATCCCAGACATCTTCTTCAGGATTACAATCTTTTGTCGCTGATAATAAAGATCATAGTCTTGAATTAATGACGCTTGAATCCGTTTCAAAGGGGTTTGATATTAAAGGTTCACATGGATTGAGGGGAACAGAGGAACCGAGGCTTGAAATATTAAAGGATGTTGATTTTAAGATATACCAGGGTGATACCATTGGGATTGTCGGCAATTCAGGTATAGGGAAATCGACTTTGCTTCATATTATCGGAACCCTTGACAGGCCGGATAATGGAAAGGTTCTTTTTAAGGGACAGGATCTGTTTTCCATGGTAGATGAAGAACTTGCCTGTTTCAGAAATACAAAAATAGGATTTGTGTTTCAGTTCCATCATCTTTTACAGGGTTTTACCGCCATGGAAAATGTAATGATCCCCTGTATGCTGA
>Ga0256840_1004087_pt1 | contig 11204 bp, 11 predicted proteins | sample 355202metaG_FD_185969 | JGI IMG/M metagenome (GOLD analysis project Ga0256840, IMG submission 185969) | Hydrothermal vent microbial communities from Mid Atlantic Ridge, Atlantic Ocean - 355-202 | ecosystem: Environmental > Aquatic > Marine > Hydrothermal vents | place: Atlantic Ocean: Mid...
GCGACCCAGCAGATTCGTTTTCGTAGGAGATCAGTACTTCGGCCTCTGATGCTTCTTGGGTCCCCAGTTCGGCAAGAAGGATATCTTTTCGAGGCGTATCAAGGGTTCGGAGAATAGAGGCGACCTCATCGGGCGCCATCTGCAGTATTAGGATCGAGAGGAAATCATCGTCGATTTTTCCGATAATCCGTTCAGAAAGTGCGGGTTCCATTTCCAACAGCACTTCAGCCGCTTTTTCATAGGGATGAATTTCTCGAAAAACCCGTACTTGTTGAACCGATGTCAGCGAGCGCATCACGTGTGCAAGATCTGCGGGATGAGACTTTTGTATAATTCTGCGGATCCCATCCGTATTTTCGGACCGGGAAAGCTTTCGTAGTGTAAGGGCTAGGACCTGGTTCGCGGAGCGGGCCATTAGGTGTTAGCGGCGAAGACGATCAGGATCATTCTCAGGTTGCTCTAAGAGCCAACGTGTTTTGCGAACATTCTCTTTGGTTTCTGAGTCGATTTGTTGTTCTTCTGGAAAAGAAGCAGGATCCACCGCTGTCGCATTTGAGAGAGCAAAAACGCCTACACCAAGCACAGTTGCCAAGAGTAGAAAAAGGAAAAGACCAATACGTCGATAGTCGGTCTTTTTCTTTCTGCTTTTATTTTGCGTTTTTGAAAGGCTGAGCGAAGATGCTTGCGAATCGTGTGTACGAATCTGCTCAAAAGCGCGTAGTACCTTGAGCGAATCACATCCTAGCTCTCGAGCGTAATTTCGAAGGTAACCGCGCGCGAAAATATCGGAGAACTCAGAAAAGTCGTTATTTTCCAAATGCTGGATCTGGCTTTTTGAAATGCAGGTAATCCTTGAAGCTTCTTCAATCGACCAACCATGCTCTTCACGTCCCCGCCTTAAGATTTCTCCAGGCGTTTTCATCCTAATTTTTCCGTAACAATGTAACACGCACGCAATGGTGGCCTAATACCTTATCCAGACGTGTATTGGCAAGTGAGAATGCGATCTTTAAGTTATAGTAGATGCAATTTTCATAACATGTCAAACATCGCTTTCAGAAAAGTGTCTAAGATGTTGTTCTTTCTAATAAATCTTCCACTTTTTCTAGAAGATTTTCGGGTCGCTGCTTTTCCAAAGCTGAAATAGGAATCGCTCCCCATAACTTCGCCTTTGATTCTGCGTCATTTCTCTCTAATCTGTCGATTTTATTGAATACGAGAATTTGCTTTTGATTGAGGTCCAGATCATGAAGGATTCGATTCACGGCCTCGATTCGTTCTTCAAAGCGATCGGTTGAAACATCGACAACATGGAGGAAAATACTGGAGTGTTCCAACTCTTCCAACGTTGCCTTGAACGCAACAACCAAATCTTTAGGCAGATCGTGTATAAATCCCACCGTATCGGTCAGCACGACCTCCTTCACCTTGGGAAGGAAAAACTGACGAGAGGTCGGGGTAAGGGTGGCGAAAAGTTGATCTTCGCTCAAGACATCCGAACGGGTTAGCTGGTTCAAAAGTGTTGATTTTCCTGCGTTTGTATAACCGACAATCGATACGATCGTGTTGTTTTTCAGTCGCTTTTTGCGCTGTAATAAACGTTGGGCGGACAATTTTTCGAGATCTTTTTGAAGACGATGGATACGATCTCTTGCACGGCGCCGATCGATTTCTAACTTTGTTTCCCCTGGTCCGCGTCCACCAATGCCACCCATGAGTCGACTCATGCTCGTTCCCTTCCCTGATAATCGGGGAAGGTTGTACTTCAACTGGGCGAGTTCAACCTGAAGACGTCCGTCTTTGGAGGAGGCATGCTGGGCAAAAATATCTAGAATAAGCTGGGTACGATCGATAACCTTACAATCAGTGGTGTCGGTAATATGCCGGAGTTGGGCGGGCGATAAATCTTGACCAAAAATAATAAGATCGATATCTCGCTGGACGGCCATCAACATAAGTTCGTCTAAACGTCCCGTTCCTAGACCAAATTTGGGATGCATCTTCGAGCGATTTTGCGTCACTTTTTCGATAACCTCCACACCCGCCGTTCGGCATAACTCTTCCAACTCGGGAATCCCTGCGTCGGGGTCTCGACCACCATCGATCGATACGTAAACAAGGATTGCTGGTTGTCCGCCAACGACTTCTTTGACTTCGGCTTTTCGAGAGAACTCCGATTCCAATTCGGCGATAAACAAATCAAAACGCAAATCAATCTGGCTTGGATGTGGTGCGCTTTGCACTTCCCATAATTTCCCAGCGGGATTGACTGGTAAGAGGTGTGCCCACTCTGTCGGACCAGGATAGCCACCCATCGCGATAGATATACCGACAACGAGATCGAGTCGAAGTTTTGATAGATCGGCAAAATCGTCGTCGTTTAATTTTTCGCCTGGGCCTAGCAGGGTTCGAATGAGTCGCAATCCACGAAAACGTTTTGCGCCTCCACGTGTACGTCCGATGTCGGGAAGAAAGAGTTTTTCCGAATCCCCGATGATAACCGAGTTTACCTTTCCTTTTCGGTCGACGAGAACGCCAACCACCCGATTAAGTTCGGCCGAAATAAAGGTGAGGTGGGTAGCAAAATCGTTGCTACATATTTCGCGAACCCCCACCTTACGTTTGAAAATGCGTTCTAAATTCTTTTTCTGATTTGGTTTAACGCCGCTCAGATCGCCGAAAACTTTACTGATAACGGATCCTATTTACAATCAAGTTTGGATGTACTCATCCCTGCGCGTTTGTAATAACGGCAAGCTTGTTTCATGTTATTGAGATTCTTATAGGCGAGTCCGATAATACGATTACAGGAACGGTTGCCGTGCTGTAACCCCAGTCTACATTTCGATATTGCTCTACGGTTGTTGCCTTTGGTCAACGCACCAAAGCCTTCTTTATAGAGCGCTTTTCCAAGCACAGGATCTTTTTGAAATTTTGGTTTTTTGACGCGTTTCTTAGGAGCTTTTTCTTGCTTATCTTTCTTATCAACGTCTTTGACTTTTGAGACGCCTTTTTCAACTTTTGGAATCACGGCAACTTTAACATTACCTAATTTTCGATTCAGCATAATAGCGTCGCTATTCTCGGCATCATACAGAAGGACTGCATTTACCGCTTCCTTTGCCTCACCGAGATTTCCTGAGCTATGTGCTTTTTTAGCTTTTGAGAGAAGACCTGCAATCGCCTTTTTAGGTAAGCCTTTTTCGCTCATGATTTGATAAATCGGCGTGGAGGTATCGATCGAAATTTCCTTGAATTTCTCAAGAGCGGGGCCATACCTTTTCGCCTTTAAGTTATCTTCACCGATATCCAAGGCACGGGCCAAAGAGGACCAGATCACGGCCTCGGATAACATTTTTTCGATCTCGGCGGTCTGCCCCGAATCAGGCGATAACATTTTCGCGGTCTCCAGCTTAGCAATCGCTTTGTCGATCTTCCCTTTTCTAATATGGGTCCGAGCGCCTTCAATAATACGTTCAATATTTTCGTTATTATCGCCCACTTTCGTAACTGCAACGGGTTTTTCATCCGTTTTGGGGTCATCTCCAGCAAGTCCGATGTAAGCGCCAACGGCGATTAAAAGAAGGACCACACCAAGAACAGGGAACAGCCATGAAGTTCCTTTTTGTGGCTTAAAATCCATACCGCTTTGCGGCGCAAAAACATAATTCTCACCAGGTTCAACGAAACGGAATCTTACGTGGCCCATCTCGATGGTATCACCCCGTTTAAGGCGAATCGACTGGTACTCTTCTCCACTGACCTTTATGCCATTTTTGCTATCCAAATCAACGATCTGATAACTACCGTTCGCCTCTCGCACCACCTTGGCATGGCGAGTCGATACGGAACGATGGTCAATGATGATATCGCATTCTTCTCCGCGACCAACGAGCATTTCTTTACCGGTCAGAGGAAAACTCTGGCCTGCAAAATTGCTTGACGTCACGACAAGCTTACCAGGGTTGGTAACGATAATTTCCGTTCCTTCTCCTCTCGGTGCTTTTGCGGGTGTTAAACTTGATGGAATCAGAGGTGCGGTCGCGGCTTCGGCAATATCTTTAACGGCATCTGATTGAAGGGAAAGGGCGTAGTCTCCGATCGAAAATATGTCGCCCAACTTAAATTTTACGCGACCATCAATGGCAATGCCATTGCAGTAGGTATGGTAACGAGACGCTTGGTCCTCTAAATAGACGATATCTTCTTCACGAATCAACTTCGCGTGATCGCGAGATACATTCCGTTCGTTTAAACGAATTGTATTTCCCTTGCGTCGACCAATAGAAATCTCATCACGGATGAGATCCACTATTGTTCTATTCCCTTCGTCATCCTCAATCACGAGTTTGAGCATGCTTAACCTCAGTAAAATCTTAGAACATTTGGTTCGTAGAATACCGAAAATAAGACAAGTTGAAAACCTTCGAAAGGATTAATCCCCGAAGGAGGGAAGATTTCAAAGAAGTTGGGCCACTCTTTTGGACACCCAAACAGCCATAACTCGAAAGGCCATGCCAACCTACAACCACACCTTAGTGTGCAATATTCTTTAATATTCTCCGTGATTTGTTCTCAATCTAAAAAGAGTGCCTCATTCAGACGAATTTTGAGATCTTTAAAGCGATCGGATTCTTACTTCTGAAACAATTCAAAACTTTCACTTGAAATTTCCCCTTTCGTGATTCTATTGAGCGAAAGGGAAAGCTAGATTTACCTTCTTTCACCAACCCAAGAAACGGAAGAGCTCATGGCAGATAACATAAAATTAGAAGTAAAAGGAATGACTTGCGGCGGATGCGAGTCTTCAGTCAAAAAAATCATTTCGCGACATTTCGATATCGATCTCGAAAAAGTATCGGCGTCCCACGAAAAAAATCATGTGGAAATTTTTGAAAGCGTCGCCAATCTTGACGCCGTTTTTGCCCTCCTTGACGACGCTGGATTCCCTGCACAAAAGATAGACTAAGCACAAAAGATAGATTAATTGGTCTCCCAATATTGACAGCCCACCGCCGAAAATCGACACTGGGCTCGTTCAAACAAAAAATACCTTCCATGGAGTAAAATATGGATTTAATGAAAATCGCAACAGAACTTTTTCTATCTCAAATCGGAAAGTCGGATATGGACCAAGGGATGGTCATGACCGCCCTTGGCGCACTCTTTGGCGGCGCTGACGGCAAACTCGACTTGGGCGATATAATCACCCAATTTCAAGGTGGCGGACTCATGTCGATGGCAGCCTCTTGGCTCGGCGATGGAGACAATGACAGCTTGGATGCCGGACAATTGGTATCTGTCTTGGGCGAAGAAAAAGTAGGTGCCTTTGCCTCCCAAATCGGTGTTGATTCAGAAACCGCCACAAGCGGATTGGCGGGTATGATCCCCGAACTCATCAACCAAGGAAGCTCCGGTGGGTCACTCATGGAAATGGCTGGCGGCGCACTCTTAAAAAATCTTTTTTAAACGCTTCTATTCTTCTCGCCACTTTCTAGAAAGTGAGACATCACGCTGATAGCGTTCGATATTTTCTTGGACGGTCTCCTCTGACCAATCAAGCATCTTTCCCATATGTTGGGCAACATCAACGACGCAGCCTAATCCTTGGTCGCCATCACGGTAAAATATTTGTGTACGCTGAATAAGAATATCGGTCACCGTTGCGGCGAATTCACGCTGTACTCCCCAATCAATTTGCGCATAAATCTCTGGACGGCCTACGATAAGCGGGCGACCTAACTCGGGATATTTATGAACAAATTGAGCGATTTTCAACGCCAACATACCGTAGGTATTGGCTAGGTTTCGAGCGACCTTGATCGTCATCGAATCGTTTCCCGCAGCAAGCCTTACTTCCTTTGCAACGCGCTCATGATCATCATCGGGGGGCCAGTTCACAGCGCCGGGTAGCGGGTGATGATCCGTCTTCGCATCTGTTAATTTGTCCGGTAAATTTCCCGACAATCTCAACAAACTCACGGCAGTATCGACCATTTCGGCCGACATTTTTCGAAAAGTGGTCAGTTTTCCGCCAGCGATGGAGATCATGCCATCTTCGCCCACTAATATTTTATGCTCTCGCGAAATTTCTGATTCCGACACGTCTTCGGGAGGAGCAATGAGGGGCCGTAAGCCAGCCCAAGTACAAATAACATCGCTTGGATCGATACGATGTTTTGGAAAATAATGTGCGGCGGCCTCAATTAAATACTCTACATCTTCGCGCGTCGCTCGAACGCTTGAGGGGTCTCCAGAAAAATCGGTATCGGTTGTGCCAATATAGGTTTGCTCTCCCCAAGGAATCGCAAAGAGCACCCGTTCATCGGTGGGGTGAACACAAACGACAGCATTATTGACCGGCAAGTTGCCATGATTAACCACAATATGAACCCCTTTTGTAGGACGTAAGGTGGGCAAGGATACCTCCCTGCTCATTGAGGATATTTTATCGGTCCATGGTCCGGAGGCGTTGATAATGGTATGCGCTTTTACTTCTTTTAAGTCGCCGGTAAACATATTTTTTACGACCACTCCTGTTATACGTCCGTCGTCGCTTTTCAGAAAAGAAACCGCCTTGGTCCACGTTGAGATAAGGGCACCGTGTTTTTGAGCGTCGATCGCATTCTCAAGGGTTAAACGCGCATCGTTGGTCGAACAATCGTAGTAAAGCTGTGCGCCTTTGAGGTTTTCAAGTCGCATCGAGGGTTCTTCTTTTTCGATGTCCGGTTTTTTTAATTTCCTGTGACGCTTGGGAGACCGGAAAAGGGAGAGACCGTCATAGAGCCACATTCCCGCACTCAATGTTGCAAGGTTGACACGTGAGGACTTGAAGACGGGAAAAATAAACCCGAGGGGATTGACCAGATGAGGGGCAATATCGAGAAGAATTTTACGTTCGCTAACAGATTCAAAAACCAGGCTAAATTCAAGATTTTCCAGGTAACGTAAACCGCCGTGAACGAGTTTTGACGATCGTGAACTTGTCCCATATGCCAGGTCTTTCATTTCGACAAGGGCGACCTTGAGGCCTCGTCGAGCCGCATCGCGCGCGATTCCACAACCGTTAATTCCGCCACCAATAATTAGAATATCAACGGGTTCTCCTAACGCTTTCCATTGTGATTCTCTTGATGCCATTTTTTCTCCTTCGATTCTTGGTCGCCCTTTGTATCTTATTTTAATGGGTAAGGGTATTTGAAAGAACGCGTGGTTGGGATTCTCGATCAATCTTCAAATTCGACTTCTCGTTTCTGGACACTCTTTATAAGTGTATGGTACCGTCCGAATCTAATAACTTGAATTTTTGGCACTATGACTGATCAAAACCGGAAAACATTACGTAGTTTCTACTGTCGCGACTATTTGTGGGAACTTTTTGACCAAATGACGCACGATTTAGGGTGCTCAATGGACTATCTTATCAATGAGTCGATGCGCTCTTACGCGAGAAGCCGGGACTATGCACCGAATGAAAATCCAAATCCTAACCAAGGATTTGGCGGCGCTCCTCAAAATTTTGGAAATAACGCGCCTTTTCGTCCGCAGTCATCTCCACATCAAGCGGCGCCTCAGCCGATGCCTACTCCTCCACCTGCCCAACCTAGCTTTGGAAATCCTTCAAATTTTGGTGCGCCGATGGAACAGCATCGAACCTTTGATCGCATTCCTCCGGTGGGACAACAGCAACAACCCGGTGTACAGTTTGGTTCTCCCCATCCTTCACCGATGCCACCACCACCACCGGCGCCTTCTTGGCAACCTCAACAGCAGCCGCAAAATGGCTTTGGACAAGCTCCTCCCCAACAGGCCTTTAATAGTCAGCCTCCACTGGGGACCCAGGCACCCATTTATTTGATCTTTAACAACAATCGTTATGTGATCGACAAAGATAAATTCATTATCGGTCGTGGATCCCAACAAACCGACCTCACGATTCGAGATGGAAATATTTCTCGCCAGCATTGTTGTGTCATCTACAGGAACGGCGCCTATTACATCAAAGATCTCGAATCCACCAACGGGGTTGAATTCCGGGGTAATCGAATCGAATCCAAGAAAATCGATGAAGGAGATGTCTTCTTCCTCTGCGATTACGAATTGAGATTTACGAACCACGCTTGAGTCCTTCTAGCGTTTATACCATCCCCTTAATTCGGCCGGGTTTATTTAGCTCATTTCCGATCAACCGGGTTTATCTTATCAAAGGAGAAAAAAATATTCTCATTGATACCGGGCACCTTTCCCAAAAGGCGCATTTAGAAAAAGCCCTTCATACGATTGGCATCAACACCGATGATATCTCTGAAATCTATTATACGAATCATAGCGCCGACACGCTTGGTAACGCCTCTGATTTTAAAAACGCACTCCACTTTTCCTGCCAACATACATTGACGGCAAGGGATAACCTCACCGCCCTTCTTACCCTCATTAAAGGGGACATAAGTGCAAGCATTTTTAGTAAACTCGAAGACTTTTTAAGCATCCCCGATCTGCCAGAGATTGAAACCATCTCCGACGCAGGGGCGCTAATGTTTAACGAACTCGAGATGGATGTCGTATGTTTGGGCGCGCGAGCTCTTTTTTTAAATGAAGAGATTTCTTTCGTAGGGGAGATTCCCATGGGAGCTCTCCCCCCTCTTCTTCCCGATCCGGACGCGTTGCAGCGTATCGTGAACCGCGCACAAAACCTTGCCGAGGGGAGCATCTATTCGAGCTTTCGCGCGCCTTTTCATGATGCATCGTGGTTCTTTAAACAGACCCAACGCTTTTTCCAAGCCTTCCAACAAAGCGCAACTCTGGATGTTTCGCTCTCCCGTTTTTGTGAAAATGATTTGGGTGGTAAACCTGACGACGACATGTTTTGGGCGCTATCTTTACTAAAGTTTGCCTCCTTCTACCTTCCTACTCAAGCCGAATCCCTTTGATAAGGGGTTGCGCCTTACCTTTCCTTTCAAGGTCACAATGAGCTGGAAAAAAGCACCACCTGAATCGTCGATCGCCAAGATGCGAGGATAAGTCTTCCCATCATCCAAGATAAGGCAGTCTGCCCGTTCGCAAAACTTATAGGTAAACTTGACCTCGGTACGCCCACGTCGGTAGCGATCCTGGATTTCTTTGTCGCTTAAAGCGCGTTTATAAATCGCGACCTCATCCATCGAAAAGTCTGAATCGTATATTTCTGAGGAAGGAAATCTGCCTATCGTAAATGGATTAGAACCATCAAAATTAAGAATGTTTTCGGAATAGTTATGAACGTTGCTTGCCGTGTTTCTCCCATCGACATAGTAGTCCAGTTTTGTCTCGCCATTTTTACGACTTTTTACAAAAACAAGATGGTGCCACTCATCATCGTCAAACTCAACTCCGCAACTTCCTATTCCACTCCCAAATTCAAACAACCCACCGCCAAACCCTTTGAAGCGTTAAAACGTATCAAAAACGAGCAACATGAGACATGCATATTGAAACGTTTATCAAAACCTTCACGAAATTGCGTGTCGTAGATAGGTTTAACCTAAGCAAAACAATAATTTAAGTTGGCAAGACAATTGCTAACTCTATAATGGTAGACTCGATGTCGAGTCCCCAAACCTGGAGAATATTATGTGTGTTAGAACGACTTGCCCTTCTTGTAAAAAACCAACTTATGCCGGATGCGGAATGCATATCGAACAAGTCCTTGGAGACGTACCCAAACCCAAACGCTGCAAATGCAGATCAAAAAGATAACTTAAGATACCACTTTCTTATTTTCCCATTTTGGCGAGGCAAAACGAAAGTGCAGAATGATGCTGATGACAGAAATCTCCATCAAGCTGGCAAACCAAACGCCTTGAACACCAAAATTGAGAACCACTCCCAACAAATAGGCCATCGGAACCAGTATCACCCACGCGCCTAAAATCGTCGTATACATCGTGAAGGTGGTATCTCCTATACCATTGAGCGAGCCAGATGCGGTCATCGCTAAAGCATCAAAAATCTGTATAAATCCAGCGATTAAAAGCAAGTCCGTACCGATACTGACAACTCGTAAATCAGCTTGAAAAATCTGGATCAAATACTGTGGAAAGATCCAGAATATAACGCCAAAACTAGCCATCACCACCACCGAGATCTTCAGCGCATTCTTATGAGAATTTCCTGCCGAACTCACATCGTTGGCTCCCACATATTGCCCCGCCAAAATACCGGCAGCTTCAGAAATCCCATACCCTCGGGAAGAGATTCGTATTCAACGATAGGAGCCATATCAAGATCTTGAGTCCCCATATCGCCCGCTCCTAAATCTTGACCCTTTAGATCCATCGAGGTCCCAAAGTCGAACACCGCAATTTTCGTTTTTTGGGCTGGCTCTTCGGCACAACCGATGACGAGAAAAAATACACTTAGAAATTTTAACATCCTGGTATTTGATGCAGGATTAGAGGCACCTAACTTGGTAAATTCAAATATTTTTACTGTCCGATTTCGAATATCAAAACCAAGAAATGTTTCATTGAATTTGCACAACAGATCGTTATATGAACCCTGCGAAATGAACACTTACTATGTTCATGACGCTCTACCAGCCCCGCGCAGAAACTCACGTACGACATTCAACCCCATGCGTTCACGCTGCAACAAAACTTTTCCTTGCGATCTTCGTGTAGATGAGATTAATAGCGCTATGCATTTCTCCCGAGTCAAAATAGCAGGTCTAGCCTACCTCGACGCCCCCACCATCGTCACCTCAGCGGATCTCGAAAGTGGGTTTATAGAAACCTTAACTCGCCTCGGATATCGACCTGGTTTTTTGGAAACCTTGACCGGTGTAAAAGCACGGCGCTTCCTTGATAGGAATAGCAAACCAAGCGATATCGCGACGCTGGCCGCCGAAAAAGTGCTCCAGCAATCCTCGATATCGCCGAGCGCCGTCGAGCTCATTATTAATACCTCGGTGAGTAAAGATTTCATCGAACCCTCCATCGCATCGGTCGTACATCGGAACCTTGGGCTTTCACCACGATGTATGAACTTTGATGTTTCAAACGCCTGTTTGGCTTTTCTCAACGCGATGGCCATCGCGGGTAATATGATTGAACGTGGTCAAATCGAGGTCGCGCTCATCGTCGACGGCGAAGATAGCCGCCTACCGGTAGAAAAAACAATCCAAAAATTGGCTGCATCGAGTGCTGATGGAAGTCTCCTGCGAGACA
>Ga0256840_1004088_pt1 | contig 11201 bp, 8 predicted proteins | sample 355202metaG_FD_185969 | JGI IMG/M metagenome (GOLD analysis project Ga0256840, IMG submission 185969) | Hydrothermal vent microbial communities from Mid Atlantic Ridge, Atlantic Ocean - 355-202 | ecosystem: Environmental > Aquatic > Marine > Hydrothermal vents | place: Atlantic Ocean: Mid...
CAAATACGGATAATATTGCTAATCATATATGGCTTTTTAATGAAATGCATCCAACCAAACTGGGAATTAATAAAGCCGAAGATAAATTATATATCGGCGGTGGATGGGGTTTTCAAGGACTTTATGCCGTAAGTATTACCGCAAGTTCGGCACCAACAAGCCCATTTATTGATCAGCAGAATTACGGTTTTGTTATTGATAAAGAAAATGATGTAATTTTCTTATTGCAAGAGTCTTCTACCGCAAACGGAAAATTAATCCGTTACAAAGCAGATGGAACAAAAATTAAAGAATATACCGTAGGTATTTTCCCAAGCGATGGCGGAAAACGCTTTCCTAATTAATAAATGGTATATGACAGTGAGCTGATGACTGGCAGTCATCTGCTCACTTTAGTACTGCAATAAAATATCACTTTTGTTTAAATATTAAAACACTATCTTTTTTTTGAACATAAAGCAATTCATCATTCATGAGTGCATTTAAAATATTGTGGGTAAAATTCAACGAAAGTGTATCCGCTATATTTTCATTGGGTGCATATAAAATCAATTTATCTTCGCTAAGGTAAATAAGTTTATTATTTGCTATTTGAAATGAATGCGGAATATCAATGTTTACTTTTTTTATAAGGCTGCCATAAATATCAAAAATATATAAATGTTTATTGGTGCTTAAATATAAGCGATTTCCGGCTTCGCGCATGAAATTAATATCTTCTGAAATATTTAAAAGATTTAAATTGATTTCGTTTAAAATACCTTTTGGATTAAAAGCATATTGTATCAAGCGTTTATCAAAATCATCATAAATCCATATAGCAAATTCTTTTGATTTGCATACCTTATCCACTTGATATAATTCTAATTTATCCAAATCAATAGGACTGCCCATTGGTGTCAATTGATTATCCAAAAAAACTATTTTATTCAGCTCTTTATAATACAAAAGTAACATATAAGGGTCTGATGCATCAAAAAAACTTAGCTTCCCATAAGTCAAATTTGTATAATTATTCAGCAAATCTCCTGTATTGGTATATTTTTGTAGCTTATTATTTTCATGCAGATATAAATAGCCTAAATCATCTATGGCAATAAAATCGGTTTTTTTATTAATTTTTTTAATTAGTTGATAATCTCCTTTAATAGCAAAAAGCGTGATTAGCAATACTTTGTATACAAGTAGCTTCATTATTAAATATTTCCTTTAAAAATATAATACAAATTTATAATATTATCATAAACAACATTGTTTACTTTTGTAGATTATTTTTTCTAAAATATTCTTATAAACATTCGAATATGTCAAAAAAACAAATTGTTTTATTATTATTTGTGATAATTATGCCTGTTACTAATTTACAGGCACAAAAACTTACAAAAATAAAAGGACAAATAACTGATAAATCTACCGGTGAACCATTACCTTTTGTAAATGTATTTTTTGAAGGTAAAGATATTGGTACCGTAACCGATTATGACGGGAACTATGAATTAGTTACACAATGGGCTTCAGGAAAACTAACAGCTTCATTTATTGGTTACAATACACAAACAAAAGCCATTCAGCTTGGTAAAACGCAAACTGTAAATTTTGCATTAGAACCGGAAAATGTTAGTTTAAATGAAATTGTAGTTACATCAAAAAAGAAAAGATACCGGAATAAAAACAATCCGGCGGTAGAATTAATTAAAAAAGCAATTGCGCATAAAGACAGTAATCGCCTTAATAGTTTTGATTATTATCAGTATAAAAAGTACGAAAAAGTTGAAATGGACTTGAATAATATTACGGAAAAGTTTCAAAACAAAAAGGCATTTAAAAAGTTTCAATTTATTTTTGATTATATTGATACATCCGAAGTAAATGGGAAACCCTATTTACCTGTTTTTTTAAAAGAAAGTTTATCGGATATTTATTTCCGTAAATCACCCAAAGCCCGAAAAGAATATGTAAATGCTACCAAACTCATAAATTTTCATGAATATATTGATAATGCCGGTTTTGATTTATTCATCAACTATATGTATCAAGATATTGATATTTATCAAAATACGGTAAATATTCTAACCAATGATTTTGTCAGTCCCCTATCGCCCTTAGCTCCAATCACCTATAAATTCAGGATTATAGATACCCTTGATGTGAATAATTATAATTGCATCGAGCTGGCTTTTCAGCCGCGAAATAAATTAGATTTTGCATTCATTGGCAAAATGTACATAACCAACGATGAACGTTATGCTGTTGTAAAGCTAAAAATGAAGGTAAGTGATGATATTAACCTGAATTTTGTGAATGACCTTGAAATTAAACAAGAGTTTTCATATCAAAATAATAAAGCTTGGGTGTTGAGTAAAGATAAAATTACCATTGACTTTAATATCGGAAATAAAAATGCAGGTGTTTTCGGTACAAAAACAGTAGATTATGCTAATTTTATCTTTAATAAACCTGCTCCGGATTCTCTATACTCCGGTGTAGAAAATATTTTCTATGCACCCAATTATCTTTATAAACCGGATGAGTACTGGCAAACTCATCGGATTACACCACTTAGTCCGCGCGAACAAGATATTTATACGATGACTGATAGTTTAAAAGAAGTTCCGATTTTTAAAACGTCGATGAATGTTTTAATGCTTTTTGTTGAAGCATATTGGAATTTGGATTGGTTAGATTTAGGACCCATAAGCACATTTATCTCTTTTAACGAAGTAGAGGGTACCCGCTTAAAACTTGGCGGACAAACCAGCGACAAATTTAGTAAAACATTGCGTTTTGCAGCATACGGAATTTATGGTTTAGAAGATGAAAAGTTTAAATATTCGGCAAGCGTACAATATTCGCTAAACGGTAATTCATTACGTGAAACTCCATTACATTTTGTAAAATTAAAATATGTAAACGATACCAAATTTCCGGGCATGAATTTAATGTTTGCCAATGAAGGTAATTTGTTCCTTTCGTTTAAGCGCGGTCTTGCCGATAAATTGATTTATTACGAATTGTTTGATGTTGAACATTACAAAGACTGGGCAAATGGGTTTTCAAGCCGAATAAATTTAAGGCATAGCAAAGAGTATCCCGCAGGAAGTTTAGAATTTAATTACGATGATTATTCATTAAATAAAATTACCCTTAGCGAAATTCGTACAACTATTCGTTTTGCTCCAAACGAAAAGTATTATCTCGGAATGAGTTACAGGGTACCTATACTTTCTAAATATCCTATTGTTCAACTCACCTATACACAGGGATTTAAAGATTTATTTAATGGTGATTACACCTATTCTAAATTTAGTTTTGAGTTTTTTAAACGAATTTATTTAAGTCCTATGGGCTTTACTAATTTTGAATTTGAAGCAGGTAAAGTACTTACCAAAGGAATTCCTTTCCCTTTACTGTTTATCCATCGTGCTAATCAAACGTATTCCTATCAAAGTTTGTCATATAACTTAATGAACTTTTTAGAATTTGTAAGCGATCAATATGTTGCAATTAATGCGGAACATCACTTTTACGGTTTCTTTTTTAATAAAATTCCGGTATTTAGACGACTCAAATGGCGAGAGGTTATCACTTTTAAAGGTATTTACGGAAATATCACCGATGCAAATAATCCGGAACAAACACAAGGATTAATGCTTTTTCCGACTGATACACAAGGTAATACAACAACATTTAGCTTACAAGAAAAGCCTTATATGGAAGTTGGTGTAGGTATTGAAAATATCTTTAAATTTTTCAGAGTAGATTTGGTTCGCAGATTAACTTATCTCGACAACCCGAATGTTGATGAATGGGGTGTACGAATGAGTTTAAAATTTGATTTTTAACTCAATAGATTGGTGCTTATCGAAGTAGATAATCGCTCAATTTAGGTTTTAACTCAATAGATTGGTGCTTATTGAAGAAAATAACCGCTCAATTTCGGTTTACTAAATCCCGTAATTTTTCAGCATATTCATTTAACTGATCGATATTAACAGCAAGGTTTCCTGCAATTGCAGCATTATTTTGAGCATCTATATTTACTTCGGTTATTGCTTTATTAATACTGCTGACATTTGCCGTTTGTTCAGTCAAAGCTTCTGATATTTGAATGGTAAAATCAGTAGATTTTTTGATTTCACTCATAATTTGATTGATGTATTCATTTGCTTTATCCGAAATTGCAATACTTTCGTTTACCAGGCTAATAATATCTTTAGCGGCACTATGGCTATGCTCGGCAAGTTTTTTTACTTCGGCTGCTACCACTGAAAATCCTTTACCTGCACTACCTGCACGTGCGGCTTCAATGGATGCGTTTAATGCCAAAAGATTTGTTTGCCGGGCAATTTCGTTAATCACATCAATACGTTTAAAAATATCTTGAGTTGCCGAAACAACGCGCTGAATAGACTGGGCACTTCTTTTTGAAAATTTCTCAGTTTTTTGAGCTATCTCTACCGATTGTTTTGCATTTCCTGCATTTTGATTAAGCGATTCGCCAAATTCTTCAATTACCGAAAAAACTTCTTCAACACTTGAAGCTTGATTATTGGCACCATCAGATAAAGCATCAATGGAAGTTTTTACCTCTTCCGAAAGGTTTTCCAAAATAGTAGTAGTTTCTTTAATGGCTTCAATTATATGGCTCAGTTTTTTATTTTGCTCTTTGTTTTTTAAATTTTCTTCCATCGATTGAATTAAAGCATCGTCTGAGAATTTTTTACCAAGATAAAGCAAAACCGTCATAAAAACCAATGAAAACGAAACACTTACAACAGCAATCGAAGCATAGTCTGAATGACCAAGTTTATGAGTAATATTATAATAATACAAAAAGTTCCCTAATAAAATAATTGTTCCGTTAATAATTAAAACATAACGGTGTGTAAACAACATACTAAATCCCAGATAAGCAAATAGTAAAAAAAACGACTGAGCATATGCCGAACCTAATAATTTTTCATCTAAAAAATAATTTGATAGTGTTACAAGTAATATACTGACGGCAATTGTAAAAAAATTTGCAGCAATTTTATAGTTATACTTTTTTAATAAGAAAAAAGAAATCAGAATAAATAGTATTACTAAAAATACACCTAATTGTCTATCAAGTTCAAATTCTCCTTTTGCAGTATAAACAAATGCAAAAAGGATATTTAATACAAGTAAATACAAATTTATCCAAATAAGTGTTCTGGATTTCCTGTTTTCAATTTCGATATTGCTTTTCGTGTAAAAATAATCAGTAAATTTCACGGTATTTCTCTTTTGGTAAATTTCATAAAAATAGAAATTTAAAAAGGAATATCAAAATTGAAGATTGCCGCTGAAATTTATTTAGATTTTGCGATTATTATACTAAACCTTAAATCTTAATAAATACCTTTTTCCTGTACATTAACCAACCGATAAAACCAAAAAGAATTACGTGGGACAATGCAAATAGTAGTGAACCGTTCATATTTCCGGCAATTACAACAAAAACTTTTTTATAAAGCCATGCATAAAAAGTCATTCCGTCTAAATGAACTCCTAAATAGGTAATAACCAAAACAATGGACATAACATAAATAAACAAAGGGTTCATTCCGTACCATATAAAAGGTTGTACCCATTTTTTAAATCCTTTAACATCAATTATCCAAATAAAAAAGGATAAAAATATTTGAGCCAGTCCTGCGGTATATAAAACATAAGAACTGGTCCATAATTTTTTATTAATCGGGAAAAACTCATTCCATATTAATCCGCCAATAACTAACACAACACCAAAACCTAACATTTGCAACACCATTTTATTCCGGTTTTTCATTTGGTCGATAAAGCTTCCGGTTAAATAGCCGATTACCACTGTAACAATAGCCGGTAAAGTACTCAATAAGCCCTCCGGATCAAAAGGAATACCTTCTCCTTTATACAAAAATCTTGCTCCAATAATTTTTAAATCAATTACTCGTTCAAAATTGCTTTCTAAAGCATAAGGATCATCGCCGCCAAAAAACCATAACAAAAACCAATAAGCAAATAAAATAAAAGCACTCAGCAATACTATATTTCTTTTTTTCAAACTCAATACCAAAAAAGAGGCAAAGCCATAAGCTAAGGCAATACGTTGCAATACACCCATTACTCTAAAATGTGAATTATCGCGCAAGAGCATAGAATAAAGCTTCATTGCCACTCCGATTAAAAAAATCAGTACCGTGCGTTTTATTATTTTATGCACTGCCTTTGAACTTAATTGATGATTAAAGCTTTTAAAAGAAAACCACATAGCTGTCCCTACAATAAACAGGAAAAATGGGAATACCAAGTCTGTGGGCGTGCAACCATGCCATTTTGCATGATCCAAAGGCGGATAAACATAAGCCCAACTTCCGGGGGTATTTACTAATATCATCATGGCTACGGTTAAACCACGAAAAGCATCCAGTGCTACTATTCTTTTTGAAGTTTCCATAAAAGTATTTAGTTTAGCTTAGAAAATATAAAATTAAATAATATTTTCTGAAAAGAAAAGGATGTATGATGTGTTTTTCACATAAATAAAAACGAATGTTTTATAATTTACTATATTTGTCGTACAAATTTTTATAAATACTTTTATGGATTCAATAAACAAAATTTTAACTGTTTTTATTTTAGTCGGATTATTATTTAGTTGTAAATCGCAAAAAGAAAATTTAAGTGTTAAAAAAGAAACAGTTCCTTTTGATTGGAAAGCTGCAAACATATATTTTCTACTTACCGACCGTTTTTACGATGGGAATCCTGAAAACAACTTAAACTTTAATCGAAATAAACCGACCGAAAAACTGCGTGGTTTTAAGGGAGGTGATGTTGCCGGGATCATTAAAAAAATTAACGAAGGCTATTTTGATAGTCTGGGCATAAACGCTATTTGGCTTTCACCGGTTTTTGAACAAATTCATGGTGCCGTGAACGAAGGAAGTGGAAACACTTATGCTTTTCATGGCTATTGGATACGCGACTGGACAAGCTTTGAACCTAATTTTGCCACCGAAAAAAAACTAAAACAACTTGTTGAAACAGCACACAAACACAAGATTAGAATACTTTTTGATGTAGTCTTAAATCATACAGGTCCTGTTACAGCGAAAGACCCCGTTTGGCCCTCGGATTGGGTACGAACCCGTCCGCAATGTACTTATGATAACTATGAGCATACCGTAGAATGCACCTTAGTGAAAAATTTACCTGATATAAAAACCGAAAGTAATGAAAATGTTCAACTACCGCCCGAACTTATTGAAAAATGGAAAAAAGAAGGCCGTTATGAGCAAGAAATGAAAGAATTGGATGAGTTTTTTGCAAATACCGGATATCCGCGTGCTCCCCGTTTTTATATTATCAAATGGCTTACCGATTTAATACGGAAATTCGGTATAGATGGTTATCGTGTTGATACGGCAAAGCATGTGGAAGAATCTGTTTGGGACGAATTACGTAAAGAAGCCCTAGAAGCCTTTGCCGATTGGAAAAAAGAACATCCTGATGCAATTTTGGACGATAATGAGTTTTATATGCTTGGCGAAGTATATGGTTACGGTATTTCGGGAAAGCAGATTTATAATTTCCCCGATAAACAAGTGAATTATTTTAAACACGGTTTTGATGCTTTAATCAACTTTGAATTTCGTTGGAGTGCCGATAAAGATTACGAAGAAATTTTTTCCTATTATTCGGATATCTTAAGTAATGACTTAAAAAACTACGGTGTGGTAAACTATTTAAGCTCACACGATGATGGCAACCCCTTTGATAAAAAACGCGAAAAGCCTTTTGAAACAGCGGTGAAACTATTATTAAGTCCGGGTACATCACAAATTTACTATGGCGATGAAACTGCTCGTTCGCTCGAGATTTCCGGAGCAAATGGTGATGCTACATTGCGTTCGTTTATGAATTGGAACGATTTAAAAAATCCCGATACCCAAAAAATCTTAAAACATTGGCAAAAGATTGGTGTTTTTAGAAAAGAACATCCCGCAGTAGGTGCCGGTGTTCATAAAATTATCTCCGAAAAACCATACCTTTTTACACGTTCGTACAAAAATGGAAATTTTACCGACAAAGTATTAATTGGCTTAGACTTACCTAAAGGTAAAAAAGAAATTAATATTCAAGGGTTTTATGATAAAGGAACCGTATTAATTGATTACTACTCAAGAAAATATTTTATTGTGCAAGACAATAAATTGGTAATTGACACACCTTTTGATATAATTTTATTAGCCGAATATATTGCAAATAATTAAGATGCTACTTATGCAATAGTTCAGTGCTTTTTTGTAATCAATTGACAATAAGCAATTATCAATAGCCCCGACTTAAAAGCCGGGGAATAATTAAGTAGCATAGCAACAAGGCTTTAGTGAATATTTATCAAACAAAAAATTTAACGAACTACTATTTATGAAAACATTTTTAATTTTCCTGATTTCGGTTTTACTACTTGCTTCATGCACTGGTAAAGATAGTGAGAAAACAGCCTTAATAATACAAAAGGTTAAAAACCGCTATGTGCCCGATAGCAGAGATTATATTTTCAATATAAATCTTCAGGATAATTCCGGGAAATTAATGCTCAAAGGATATACAAATCATCCGTCTGTTATTCACGCCATTGACTCTTTAATGAAAGCAGAAAAAATATCCTACATTGATTCAATAAAACCATTGCCGGACAGTAATAGCTTATCAGGACAAACAAAAGCATTGGTTCGTCTGTCAGTAGCCAACTTGCGTAGCAAGCCCATCATAAAAAGCGAATTAATCAGTCAAGCATTAATGGGCGATACATTAAATTTATTTTTGAAATCGGGCAGTTGGTATTTAGTACAAACTCCTGATAAATATTATGGTTGGATGTATGCTCCGGCATTAATTTCTCTTTCAGAAGCCGAACTACAATCTTGGAAATCAAGCGAAAAGCTAATCGTCACCAAAATATACACCCATGTTTATGAAGAAGCAGATATTAATACGCAAAAAATCAGCGATGTAGTAATAGGTGATGTGCTTAAACTTAATGCTGAAAATAGTAATTTTTACAAAGTAAAATTACCGGATGATAGAGAAGCGTATATTGAAAAAACATCCGTTGAAAAATACAATACATGGAAATTATCGCGTAAAGCTACACAGGAGAACATAGTTCAAACAGCCAAACAATTTCTTGGAGTACCGTATATGTGGGGTGGAACATCAGCCAAACAATTTGATTGCAGTGGATTCACCCAAACAGTTTATGAACTCAACGGTATTCAGCTTCCGCGCGATGCATCGCAACAAGTAAAATTAGGAAAAGAAATTGATACAAGCAATCATTTTTCAAAATTGCAAGCAGGCGATTTATTGTTCTTCGGTAAAAAAGCCACACAAAATACCAAAGAAAAAGTGATTCATGTTACTATTTACATTGGCGATACAGAATTTATTCATGCTGCAGGATTAGTAAAGATAAACAGTCTTGACCCTGCTCGTGAAAATTTCAGTGCTTACAGAAAAGGTAGTTTTTTACGCGCAAAACGAATACGCTTTAAGCAAAATTAATATGGAAACCGGTTTTTTTGAAAAAGTATATGATCTTGTAAGGCAAATTCCCTACGGGCGTGTGTGCACTTATGGTATTATTGCAAAACATATTGGTTCGCCTCAAGCTGCACGTATGGTTGGTTGGGCACTCAATAAATCATCTTCGGAAAAAGAATTTGTACCCGCCCACAGGGTTGTAAACCGTAAAGGCTTACTTACCGGAAAACATTATTTTGCCAACGAAAACACCATGAAAGAACTATTGGAAAATGAAGGAATTAAAATTGTAGATAATCAAATTCAAGATTTTGATAAGCTACTTTGGTATCCCGATTTTCAGATTTAACCTAACAATATTATAAACGAACATTACATCTAAATAAATTCACTTTACATAAACAAACGATTTACTCCTCTGCAAATATTTGATAATCATCCTATAAAAGCATCCGTTTACGTAAAATAAAATGTATTTCTTGTACGGTAAAGATTTCTTTTTACCTTTGCAGCCGTTTTTTGCTTAAAAATGTGTATAAAAACACATATTTATTTCATAATCAGTAAAATATAATGATTATGTATAAATGCAAAACTATGTCGAACGAAATTTATTTATATGAAACAAAGTTTACACTTTATTTTAGTAACGGAGCTGGTTGTCTTCTTAAATATGTCAGGAATTAATATTTCGGCAGCAAATAGTGAAGATAAAAAAGATCCGGATGAAAAAAAGGAAAAAAAACTTATTACAGTTGATCACTCACGTATTAAAATTAGAAAAGTTTTCAACTGGGACGAAGAATACGAAAAAACAATTGAGTTTATAAAAAAGCACGAAGGTTTTGCCAATGGCAAAGTATATGTATGTGCCGGTGGGTACAAAACCATTGGATATGGGCATAAACTTTTACCCGGCGAAAACTTCACCCAAATCACTAAAGAACAAGCCGATAGTTTACTAAGGGCTGATTTTAATAAAGCACTTCGTGCTTTAGACCGAAATATTAAACTTGAAGGTGCTCAAAGACTGGCAATGGCACATTTTGTTTTTGCAAAAGGTATCGGTTCATTTAATCGAAGTACCTTAAAAAAGAAAATTTTAAGTAATCAGCCCATTAATAATGAAATTCTTAGATGGTGTTATTACACTAATTCTAAAGGAGAAAAAGTAAAAAGTGATTATTTACTGAAAATTAGAAAATGGGAATTGGAAATGTACAATTTCAGACGTTCATAATTGAATTATTCATTAAGATTTAAAAAAAAGCTGCTGTATTAATATAGCAGCTTTTTTTTTGAGCTAAATTTTGCGATTATGTATAAAGCTAAATGCCAAGATATTGAACTTAAAAAGTAAAAAGCATAATAGTATTATATCTGCCATTGGTTGATATGCAACTAAAACCTTTGCCACAGGCAAACCATGTCCGACTATCGGCGGATTAGTGTCCTGAATGCTCTTTGTAGTTAAAAACAAAAACATCGAAGATGTTTTAAACATCTGCGAAAATCTGCGAGTACATGTCCGACTACCGGCGGATCTGTGGATAATATATTTGCCGTAAGCAAACCATATCCGACTACCGGCGGATTAGTGTTTTGAGTGCTTTTTGTGTTCAATAACAAAAACATCGAAGATATTT
>Ga0256840_1004089_pt1 | contig 11200 bp, 11 predicted proteins | sample 355202metaG_FD_185969 | JGI IMG/M metagenome (GOLD analysis project Ga0256840, IMG submission 185969) | Hydrothermal vent microbial communities from Mid Atlantic Ridge, Atlantic Ocean - 355-202 | ecosystem: Environmental > Aquatic > Marine > Hydrothermal vents | place: Atlantic Ocean: Mid...
CTTCGTACCCTCCGCTGCTGCTGTCGAGAGCCTCTCCCGGAGTTCCGTTCCAGCTACACTCATCCATTCTGTATTCGACCAGTGTAGCCGCATAAAGAGTCATGAGCAGAAGAAAGGGCAGAAGGGTGGAAAACTTTCTCATATCTCTCTTTTTTATAAACAGGTTTCTCTGGAGCTCTCCTCGAGTCAGATCAATCTTGAAGCGACCGCTACTGCAGCGGTTTCGCTTCTTAAAACAGTAGGTATATCCAAACCATAAATCGGCAAATCGGCAAAAAGTTTTCGCTCTTCGTCGCTAAAGCCCCCTTCGCACCCCACTACGATTGTATCGACCTCGGTATCGCACATCAAACCGGTGCCGCCAAAATCCAAAAAGGCGCTCTTTGGGCAGGCTTTCAAAAACTCTTTCAAAGAGTCGAACCCATCGAGCCTCATAAGCTCGCTGCGGCCGCACTGCTGGGAAGAGTTTATAAGAATTCTTTCAAGCCTTTTAAAGTCGATGCGGAAATTTTTCTGGCTTCTGTCGCAATATATGAAGGAGATTTGCGCCACTCCAAGTTCGTTGAGCATAGGGATGCTTTTTTCGACGCTCTTCGGGTCGATAACGCACCACCCTATATGAAGAAGCTTTTTGGGCATCACCCTAAGCTCCTCTTTTTCCAAAAAGAGCAGAGTCGCCTCTTTTTTATCGATTCGTTCGATGCGATAGTAGTTTATGTAGTCGTTCAGAAAGTTTCTTAGAGCGACTCTATCGCCCATCTTGAAGCGCCTGACTTTGAAAAGGTAGCGGTAAGCCTCCCCCTCGACGGTTATCGAAGGCAGGCCTGCATCTGGATGGTAGAGAAACTGCACTATGAATCCTTAGGAGAGTTTCGGCGCAAGCCCTCCGACCATCAAAATCCAAAGAAGTTCGAAGATATAGTATCGTAGGGCTCTTTTGCGGAACTTTTCGAAACATTCGCTCTCCGGTTGCGCGCGTTTCAGGTCGAAGTGTCGCCTCGTCTCGAGTGTTATAAGTGCAACGGTAGCGGCTATCATTGCGATGATCTTTACGGTAAATCCGGTTTGGGCCACGGTCATAAAGATCATACCGGTAAAGATAACCATACTAAGAACGGTCGACCATGCAGTCGCTTGGATTCTTAGATATTTTCTGAGTCTCCTGTCATCTTTCTGGAGCAAAATCACCGCTATATTGACCACGATGATAAGCGCCAGAAGGATAATGGTAATAATATGTATTTGAAGTGCCATCGTTTCCATAAGATCGATTGTACTATAATCACTTTAAAAAGCGGCACCTTCGCCAGAAAAAAGGATCTACGAAATGGTATCTGTTACCAAAGCTCTCCAGCTTCTGCACGACAACGTAGAAGCGGTCCATGCAGAAATTTTACCGATAGAGTCGGCTTTGGGGTATATATCTGCCCAAAACCTGCATGCCAGGTTCGATCTGCCGCGTTTCGACAACTCGGCTATGGACGGCTATGCGGTTACGATGGCCGATGCGGGAGGTGTCATAACTCCCCAGCCTACGATCTTTGCAGGAGATGAAAGCAGCGTTAAAGTCAGGTTCGGCCAAGGGGTCAAGATAATGACCGGTGCGGTGATACCCAAAGGGGCAGATGCGGTCATACCTGTCGAAAAGACATCTGAAGAAGATGGGAAAGTAAAGCTTCCCGAGTCGATAAAGAGGGGAGAAAACATCAGAAAGAGAGGAGAGGATATATCTAAAGGGGAGACTATCCTATATATCGGCGACGAGATAAACGGTTACGCCATAAAACAGCTAGCAAGCCAGGGGATCACTCATGTAAGGGTATTCAGAAAGCCAAGAGTGTCGGTTTTTGCGACGGGGCACGAACTGCGTATGCATTACGAAACCATAGAGCCTCACCAGATCTACAACTCAAACGCTCCCACCTTCATAGCGAGAGCCAAAGAGCTTGGGTGTGATGCGAGCTTTACAGGCGCTACGGCCGATACGATGGAGTCGATAAAGGCTCAAATAGCAGCCTCCCTGCAGAGCGACCTGATAATCACCAGCGGAGGGGTGAGCGTAGGAGATGCAGATTTTACGAAAGATGCCTTCAAAGATCTCGGCATGGAGATACTTTTTGAAAAGGTGAATATCAAACCGGGCAAACCTACGACCGTAGGCCGCATAGGTGACACCTGGATAATAAACCTGCCCGGAAACCCTACGGCAGCCGCCATAAACTTCGAACTCTTCGCGCGCACGATCATAGAGCGCCTACGCGGCTGTAAAAAAGCTTATACAGCCCCTATTCACACGACATGCGCAGAAGATATATCGTTAAAACCGGGAAAATACACGGCACTGCTCGGAAGATTTGACGGTGAGAGCTTCACGGCACTGAAAAAACAGGGCCCGGGAATGGTCAGCCCCCTAAAAGAGGCCGACGGGTTCATCGTAACCGATCCGGAAACCTCCTTTGTAAAAAGAGGCTCGAAGGTAAAGGTGATACCTTTTCGGTTCAGGGTCGGCAAAGAGGAGCCGACCGATATATTCACTTCGGGAAAGAGTTACAGTTTCGAGATGTAGTCGGCAAGGGCCTCTATCTGTTCTTCGCTCAAAGATGAGACCTGCCCGGCCATTATCTGCTTCATCGCTCCGCCGTAAGAGCCATCTTTGTACCCGCTCATCTTCTGAACGAGCTCCGCCTTGCTCTGCCCTGCGATGACGTTGCTCTTGCCAAGGGCATGTTTTTCACCCTTTGTACCGTGACATCCGGCACATTTCGAACCATAAAGAGCTTTGGCATCGACACCTTCATCTTTTTTCTCTTCTGCAGGCACTACCGACTTTGCCGCCTCTACAGCCTCTTTAGCCTCCTCTTTTACGCTCTGGGCGATCTCTGTAGCTTTCTCTTCAACCTTTTTTGCGGTTTCTGTCACCTTCTCCTCTACCGGGCTCTTCTCTTCCACGGCTACGGGAGTTTGTACACTCTCGCTCTTTTTTTCGCTCTCTTTGACTTCGGCAACGCTATCTTTTGCCTCTTTGGCTACAGGTACACTTCTCTCTACACTCTGAGTCTCCCCGCTTGCGGCAGGCTCACTCTCTTTTTTCTCACAACCTCCAAAGATCAAAAGCGTCGCCAGTGTCACAGATACCAAAATTCCAAACTTTTTCATACGATTCTCCCTTCATACTTTTTATCGCTTAAAGCCGGTGCCATCATAATGGTTGCACGCTTAAAAAGCGCTTCAATATCAACGACTCCATTTTAACGACTACGAACAGGAAACGCTTAAGGTTACACGACCGTAGGATTTTCAAAAATCTTACCGTCGAGAAGCTCTTTGAACATTTCAGGGTTATGCCACTCTTCCCTTACACGGTCGGAAAAGAGCACTTTTTCAAGCTCTATGACTCCGAACTCATCATTGTAGGCGTCACCCCTGTCGGCTTCTGCATATCCGGTCTCGGTCTCATGCACAACAACTCTCTCAAGCTCTACGCCCTCCTCCTCGTTAGCCATTTTCGTCTGAGAAAGAACCCTGTCTATAAGCAGAAAAATAAGCCTGGCATACTGCTCGGCAGATGGATTTACAGGTATCTGAACCCACCTCTCGCTCCAGCGCTTCATATCTTTTAGATACTCGGGGTCATCCTCGCTCCATAGAGTAATGGAGTGGTCGAACGAGTCGATAAACTCCTTTATCATACCCTTGGTCAAACCGAAGTCGTAAACCATCTCTCCGCGATCTAATCTTTTTGAAGAAAAGATAAGTTCGACCCTGTACGAGTGGCCGTGAATGCTTCTGCTGCACCGTCTTGTCGTGCACCCTCTGACGATATGCGCATTTTCGAATCTAAAGAGTTTTCTTATCTTCACCTCTTCTCCTCCCTGTTCCAGAGCCTTACATGAAGACGATCGCTGTAACGGTAACCATTTTCAAGACAGAAGTCGGCTACCGACGGCGCATTCTCTCCGATCTCCTTTTCACTGCTTCCAAGAGGCATACAGTAGACTTCGTTATCATACCTCTGTACGATTTGAGCTATCTCCTCGGCTCCGCTCCCCTCTGCCAGCTTACGGTCCAGAGTGAACTTGAAAAATGACTCCTTCGTCTCGTTTGCCAACACCTCTATCGCTTCATGCACTACCCTTTTGGCTTTCGGCTCTTTGGAGTTGCTTAGTTTGACCGCCATAGCGAAGGTAATCTCCGAATAGAATGGGCGCTCTTTAAGAGACGGGGCGATAGTGGCGTTACTCTCTACCGTCACCCTGTAACCTCCCTCGACAAGCCTTTTCAAAAGAGCGTTGAATATGGGGTGATCCGCATAAACCATAGGCTCTCCGCCGGTAATTACGACATCCGGCATGTAAGAGAGCCTATCTTCATACTCGAAAATGATCTCTTCAAGCTCCCGCAGTTCCCGTACGGGATGCCACGTTTTACGGTAGAGGCCGGAATATACCGCCCGTATAGTGTCGCAACCCGCTACACTTCTGCCGCCGACTTCGAAATTTCCAAATCCGGGACACCTCAAGTTGCAGCCGCCAAACCTGAGAAATATGGAAGGTACACCGGCAAATCTCCCCTCCCCCTGTATGGAGAAGAAGTGCTCCACAAGGTAGAGCTCGTCACATCTGGCCAATCTCACCCCCCCGTCTCATAGAAGGCTCTCGAAGACTCTTCGCCATCCTCTTCGCTCCAGCGGTTCTTTTCTGGTTTGTTTCTGAGCACCTCTTTCAAAATCTCGGTCGCTTTGACGATATCTCCCGCTTTGACGGCATCTCTTATACTCATCGCCTCATCGAAATAGAGGCATGGTATCAAGTGCCCCTCTGCAGTAAGCCGAATGCGGTTGCAGCTTTCGCAAAAGTCGTGCTTGTGAGGGTCTATGACGCCGAACTTGTAACCGTCGTCGGTGACGTAGTTGAAAGCGGGGCTGCTTCCTTCTCTGCCTATTTTTCTTATGTTGTATCTCTCTTTGACTTTTGAGAGTATCTCTTTTCCGCTAAGTCCTTTTAGGCCGCTTTTTGCGTGGACATTTTCCATATACTCTATGTAGCGAATAGTCATCCCTCTCTTTTTCGCATACTCCATAACATCGACTATCTCATCTTCGTTGATCCCCTTCAAAGGAACCATGTTGACCTTAACCTTCAAGCCGACCCTCAGAGCCTCTTCGACCCCTTCGAGAACCTTGTGTAGTACATCCTTTTGGGCTATCTTGGCAGCGACATCAGGTTTCAGTGTGTCTATGGAGATGTTTATCCTCTTTAGCCCTGCATCTTTCAATTTCGAAGCGACATCGGCAAGCAGATAGCCGTTTGTAGTGAGTGCCAGATCGAGCCCTTTTTTATGATCATCAATCATACCGATGAACTTGTCCAGATCTTCTCTTAAAAGAGGCTCTCCTCCGGTGATCCTTATCTTCTCTATACCTTCGTCTATCGCTACCTTTACAAACTCGAAAAGCTCTTCAAAACTCAGCAGATTCTCTCTAGGAACCCAGGAAAAGGGCTTTTCGGGCATACAATACTGGCATCTGAAGTTGCACCGCTCCGTTACGGAGATTCTAAGGTAGTTGACCTTTCGGCCGTGACCGTCTATCAGCATGTTCTCACTTTAAAGAGATATTTGATCCTATTTTACTCTAAAGAAGTTGAATTGAAAGAAAAGAGAAAGAGTGTGCCGCGAAGTTAAACTCCGCGGCAGAAATAATAAGAGAGTTTTTAGTGCAACTCTCTCCAGATACTCTGCTTCCAGAGGTAAGCGAGAAACGCAAAGACAAATAGGTAGAACATCACTATAACTCCTACGCTGTCACGCTCTTCACGCTTTGTATCTCCAGAGTCGGCAAGATACTCTATGATCTTCTCGGCACTTTCGGCAGTGACACCGACGCGCGGCATAGAGGTTCCAGGCAGAAGTGCTTGAGGATCTTCCATGAACGTATTTATGTAGTGCTCGCCGCGAGATCTGATATACATAGATAGATCGGGCGGTAGCTTACCCATATATTTGGTCAGGTAGTCTTGATATTCAAGAACTTTCGCATCGAAAAGAAGCTCATCTTTTTTAAACTTGAACTTCGGCTTTTCGCCTATCTGAGTCCACTTCTCGTAGTGTACGGCATGGCAGCGTCCGCAAGCATCTTCAAATGCCATCACCGGTGTGATCTCTTCAGGATTTTTCGCTATCGATTTCATATAGGCAACAATATCCGCAACTTCCTGCTCCATATCTCCGCCTACGCCGTAGAAGTTAGGCATAGGGTGCTGTCTTCCATCTGTAAACTTATGCTCGACCTTCGTAGCGTGAGCGGGATTTTTGATCAGAGCAGCGAGGAATTTTTCATCATATAGCGCTCCTGCGTTGCTTAGATCGGGAGGATTGACACCGAAACTAGCAGCTGCAGAGACCGGATCCATCGGTGCAGGCATTCCCGCAGCTTTTACGCCGTGACAACCCGTACAGCCGGCACTAAGGAAAGTCTCAGCCCCTCTTTTGGCGTCACCCTTCTTTTTCAAAGGTTTAAGATCGTCGTACTGAAAGTTTTTACTTTCGACATGTTTGTGCATTACCGAATGTGCATACGGCTCGACACCCCAATATGTAAGCAGTGTAAAAAATACAACTACCGCTAAAATTTTCAACTCTTTCATTTCAGCCCCCTACACTGCTTTTTCTTTTTTCGTAATGATAGGCAACGCTATCCAAAGGGCGAAGAATACGACGGTGGCAATCAAGCCTATCGTATTGAAGATACCCTCAGGCGGAAGCTTACCCATCACAGTAAGGGCAATCATATCTACTATCATTACCCAGAACCATACTTTGAACAATCCTCTTCTGTTTGCAGGCGCAACGTTCGGACTCCTGTCAAGGAACGGAAGGAGGAAGAAGATAACCTGTGCGATACCGAACGCAATAAGACCCGGATCTTTAGGGAAAGGTCGCAATATCTCGTAACTCCAGAGGAAGTACCACTCAGGGTAGATATGAGGAGGTGTCTTCATCGGGTCCGCAGGGTCGAAGTTTATCGGGTCCATAGCAAAACTGTAATGCCAGAATACAAGATAGAAGAAGAAGATTAAAAATACGCTCAGAACGAACATATCTTTACTAAGGAAATCGGGGTTGAACGCTATAACTTTAGCCTCCTTCTTGTTGCCCGCTTTATATTTCGCAGCTTCCGCTTCGAAATCGATCTCTTCGCCATCCTGGTTGTTTACGTGTGGAATTCTAAGAGTCCCGAAGTGCAGGCCGATAAGAGCCAGAATCGCCAAAGGAAGAAGGAGAACGTGAAGCATAAAGAATCTCGTCAAGAAAGCTTGTCCGGGAGCGTAGTCGCCGCGAATCCACTCGACAAGACCGTTAAGCTCGAGAGATCCTAAGCTGAAGAGGTTTGTGATAACCATACCGGCCCAGTAGCTCATCTGTCCCCAAGGAAGCATATAACCACTGAAAGCTTCTGCAGAGAAAGTAACGAAAAGGAGCATACCGGAGATCCAGATCATCTCCCTCCCTTTTTTATACGAGCCGTAGTATATACCCGTAAACATATGGATATATATAATAAGGAAGACCACCGATGCCGCTACGGCGTGTACATGCCTCCAGAGCCACCCAAACTCCACTTCACGCATGATAGTGTAGTTTACACTGTCGAACGCAAGCTCAACATTCGGTTGATAGTACATAAGCAGGAAAATTCCTGAAACCAGAAGAATACCGAACGTGAAGGCGAGAACCATACCCATCGCCCACAAAAAGTTGATATTTTTCGGAATCCAATACTCTTTGGACAATACCCGCTCGAGAGTCTCTATAGCCAGCCGCTGATCGAGCCACTCACGCAGACTGCCCGCTTTTTCGAAATGTGCCATATCTGCTCCTTTAGGCCGTAATACCGGCTTCTTTCATTTTTTTATACTCTGGTCCCTCTTCTCCCAATACCAGCTTGGTCCCCTCGACTTTGAACGGAGGGATAACCAATGGACTTGGCGGAGGCGGCTTGATATTGTCGCCACTTGTATCGAACATTCCTCCGTGGCAAGCACATAGAAAATCCTTTTGGTCCGGTCTATATGCCGGTATACACCCAAGGTGCGTACAGAGTCCTATAGCGACGAGGAAGCGGTCTTTGCCGACTATCACATCCCGATCGCTTTTTTCCATGTCGGGAGTCTTTTTAAGTATGAAAATCGGCTTACCGCGCCACTTCTCAATGTTTAGAACATTCGGTTCCGCAGCCGAAAGATCGACCGTCGTAAAACCGGCCGCTTTGACGCTGGGAAGCGGATCCCAGGTTTTTTTAGCGGCATAGAGTACGCCAAGACCGCCCAGAGCGGCCCAACCACCGAAGACCTTACCCATAAAGTCACGTCGGCTATTATCTGCCATAGCTGATCCTTTAATGAAATTGAAATCTGAATATTATAGGCTTGCGAAGGTTAATTTTTCATAAAATAGAGGTTTGTGAGGCTTTTACTCCTCCTCTTCTTGCAACTATTCTACAAAGTGTGTATATTTGACGCACTTATATGAAAGTTTTATCACGCACTTTATAGAAAATCAGCCACTATCGATGCTACCTTGCCACTCGATGACCTATCAAGCTCTTCAATTCTGTACGATTCGCTCTTCGACAATATGCTGCTTATCGAGTCACGATCAAAACTCTCTACAACCGGAATTCCGTACTCTTTCAATTTAATACTTTTCAAAGTATCGGTCGAATCCTTTTTTATATACACCGGCTTCGAACCTGCTGCTAGCGCTTCGAGAGCGCTTTGAGGCGATGATGTAAAAAAGCGCTTCGCACCTTTTAATACCTCATCGTATCTCTCGTTCTCGTAGATCTTTTCAAAACCCTTTTCAAGCTCGTCTCCATACTGCATAAAGAAGTAGTACCCCTCAAGAAGCGCCATATCAAGGCCGTCGAAAGCTTGAAGATGCCTTGCAAGAGCGCACTCGTAGTCGTCATCACCCCAAAAGTAGACGTTTCCCAGGGTATGGTTACTCTCATCGAAGTACCTTGGAGCGACTATATCGCACTTTACGACACCCTCCTCTTCGCTGATGGAGGAGAACAGAAGCTCCCTTCCATCCAAAGCTTTTGCACCGGGCCTGTCGCTGAAGCGGACGAGCTTTCCGTAGTAGTCGACCATATCCGAAACGAGAGAGCGGCTGACGTCGTCGGTATCTAGAACGACTCTATCGGCAGGAGTGGCTATATTGGCGATATTTCGTACAAGATCGACGCTTACGTATTTCCTAACTCCAAACTCCTCTTTGGCGTACTCTCCGGCTCGAAAGTCGTTTGTAAGCATCACCACATCCAAGCCACTATCCTGAAGCTCCTTTACAACCGGTGCGCTTCTTCTGAGCCTGTCGAGCCCCACTCTATGTCCAGTGTCTATGTAGTAGTACAGTTTCAATCTCTCTCCCTGTTTTTGAGCTTTCCCTTTTCAGCCATCTTGATATATACATGCAGTATCTCCAGTGCAGCAGGAGTCATACCGCTTATCTGGCTGGCAGCCTGCAGCGTGGGAGGCTTGAAAAGCTCGAGCTTCTCCTTTATTTCGTTGCTAAGGCCCGAAACATTCGCAAAGCTCATCCCCTCCGGAATTTTAACTTCGAGCATCTCGTGCATCTTCTCTATCTGCTCTCTTTGGCGCTCTATATATTTGTCGTATTTAGCGTTTATCAGAAGCTGCTCCTTCGCTTCGTCGCTGAAACTTGCAGTTTCGGGAATAAGCTTTTCAAGCTGCTCTTTTCCAAACTCCCCTCGTCCGACTATCAGCTTCAAAGGCGTTTTGTCGGAGATCTTCTGCACTCCAAGAGACTCAAGAAGAGCCAGAGACTCTCTGCTGGGAGTCAAAAACCTGCTCTCCATAAGCTCCATACCTTTTGCTATCTGCTCCTTTTTCCTGAGCATCTTCGCATAGGTCGACTCGTCTATAAGCCCAAAAGAGTGGCCGTAACCCATAAGCCTCAAATCGGCGTTGTCTTCTCTTAGCATCAGCCGAAACTCGGCACGGCTCGTGAACATCCTGTAGGGCTCTTTCGTGCCCTTGGTGACAAGGTCGTCTATAAGCACTCCTATATAGGCTTCATCTCTTCTTAGCACGAAAGGCTCTTTCTCCTTAATGGCCAAAGCGGCGTTTATACCTGCCATCAAACCCTGTGCCGCCGCCTCTTCGTAACCTGTCGTTCCGTTTATCTGGCCCGCAAGGTAGAGCCCTTCGAGCTTTTTTGTTTCGAGTGTATGTTTCAGTTCGGTAGGGTCCACATAGTCATACTCTATAGCGTAACCGTAACGCACGATCTTCGCACTCTCCATCCCTTTGACCGAGCGGATCATCTCATGCTGAACGTCTACCGGCAAAGATGTGCTCATCCCGTTTATATAGTACTCCGTAGCCTCCAGCGTCTGCGGCTCTATAAAAAGGTGATGGCGCTCTTTGTCCCTGAATCGGTTTATCTTATCTTCTATGCTTGGGCAGTAGCGCGGCCCGACCCCTTCAATCTGCCCCGAAAAAAGCGGCGCTCGATGAAAGCTGCCCTCTATCAGTTCATGGGTTCTTTCGTTCGTGTAGGCTATGAAGCATGGAAGCTGCTTTGGGTTGAAAGAGGCTCTGTCGGTACGGAAGCTGAAGGGTTTTGGAGGCTCGTCGCCGGGTTGAGGCTCCATCTTCGAAAAATCTATGGTGCTTCCCTCTATTCTCGGGCATGTGCCGGTTTTAAGCCTCCCGATATTTAGTCCAAGCTCTTTTAAGTGGTTAGCCAACTCGGTAGAGGCGAACTCTCCGGCACGGCCTGCCTCCATCTTGTTCTCTCCTATGTGGATCACGCCGTTCAAAAAGGTTCCCGTCGTAAGTATCACCTTTTTTGCAAAAAAACTCTCTCCAAGCTCCGTTTTTACGCCTACGACTCTACCCTCTTCAAGCAGAAGCTTTGTGACCATACCTTGCAAAATATCGAGATTTTCGGTCCCCATACAGACGGTTCTGGCCTCTATGCGGTATCGGTCCATATCTATCTGAGCACGGCTTCCTCTAACGGCAGGCCCCTTGGTCTCGTTCAAAATGCGAAACTGCAAGCCGCACTTGTCGGTAAGCAGCCCCATTTCGCCGCCCAAAGCGTCAAGCTCTTTTACGAGGTGCCCCTTTGCAAGACCCCCTACGGCAGGGTTGCAGCTCGCAGCGCCTATCTG
>Ga0256840_1004090_pt1 | contig 11192 bp, 8 predicted proteins | sample 355202metaG_FD_185969 | JGI IMG/M metagenome (GOLD analysis project Ga0256840, IMG submission 185969) | Hydrothermal vent microbial communities from Mid Atlantic Ridge, Atlantic Ocean - 355-202 | ecosystem: Environmental > Aquatic > Marine > Hydrothermal vents | place: Atlantic Ocean: Mid...
AAGTAAAAAAGATAAAAACATTGTACTCCATGAGTTCATCCACCCTGCTTTGCATAATGCAAAACCAACCAATGTAAACTTTACGAAGAATATCTTGATGGTTACAGGGGTCAATGCAGGTGGAAAGACTATGCTTCTTAAATCCATCCTCTCTGCAGCTTTTATGGCAAAATACATTATCCCTATGAAGCTCAATGAGACAAAGTCTCATGTTGGAAATTTTAAAGCTATTGAAGCCATCATTGATGATCCACAAAATGTCAAAAATGACATCTCTACTTTTGCTGGACGTATGCAACAATTCTCACGCATATTCTCTTACAAATCAGCTCTCATCGGCATTGATGAGATAGAGCTAGGAACAGACTCTGATGAAGCGGCTGCCCTTTTTAAAGTCATTTTAGACGATCTTATAAAACGAGGGCAAAAAGTTGTTGTTACCACGCACCATAAACGCTTGGCTGCACTTATGGCTGACCGTGATGATGTGGAGCTTATGGCTGCCATCTATGATGAAGAGTCACGCCGTCCTACTTATGAATTTATGCAGGGCATCATTGGGAAAAGTTACGCGTTTGAAACTGCCTCACGCTACGGCATTGCCAATGCCCTTGTCCAAGAGGCAAAAAAGGTTTATGGGGATAACTCCGAAAAGCTCTCTTTACTTATTGAGCGAGGAAGTCAGCTTGAGAGAGAGCTCAAACAAAAACATAAAAAAGCAGATGAAAAGCTGGAGTCTCTGCAAAAGCAAGAGCGACTTTTAAAAGAGCAAAAAGAGGCTTTGCATAAAGAGTTGGAGATTCAAAAAGCAGCACTCAAAAAAGAGTATGAAACTGCCATCAATGAAGCAAAAAAAGCGGCACGAGGAGGAGATATAAAAACCATTCACCGTGCTATGAACCAAGCAAATAAAAAACTTCCAAAAGAGCAAAAAGAGGTCATACAAAGAGATGTTGTTTTTCGTAAAGGCGATGAAGTCAAATACCACTCACAAAGTGGCATTATTGTTGCCATGAAAGCAAATGATGAAGCCATTTTAGAGGTAAATGGCATGAAGATTCGTGTAAAAACTAAACATCTTAAACATACAAAGATTGTAAGACCAAAACCTCGTACAGATCTCAAACTCAATGTTACCAAAAAAGCAGGTCTTAAGTGCGATCTCCATGGAATGCGTGCAGATGAAGCGTGTGAAGTGCTCGATAAGTTTCTTAACGATGCCCTCATTAATGGCTGGGATGAAGTGATAGTGTACCATGGCATTGGCACAGGAAAACTCTCCTATGCAGTCAAAGAGTTTCTAAAAACACACCCCAAAGTCAAAGCCTTTGAAGATGCTCCACAGCACATGGGTGGCTTTGGGGCTAAAGTAGTTACACTCTAATGAAAAGTGTAGCTATCATCGGTGCAGGTGCTTCGGGTCTTATGTGTGCCATAGAGTGCGCAAAGGCTGATTTAGCAGTCTCTCTTTTTGAACAAAACAACAAATGCGCAAAAAAAATCCTCGTCTCCGGCAATGGTCGCTGTAATATTACAAACAGATCCCTCTCACGCAATGACTACTTTGGACAAAACCCTTCCTTTGTAGAGTTTGCCTTGCGTGAGTTTGGCTTTGAGGCTTTTAAGAAGTTTGCCAACTCCATAGCACTTTTACTTGATGAAAAAGAGGATGGCAGAGTCTATCCACTGAGCAATGAAGCAAAGAGTGTTGCAAAGCTTTTAGAAGAGGCAGCGCTTCAAGCCGGCGTTGTTTTTCATTACAACGCGCACATTAACACCCTAAAAGATTTTACAAAAAAGTATGATGCCGTTGTAGTTGCTACGGGTTCTCGTGCTGCATCACATCTTGGTGGAAGTAGCGATGGCGAGGAGTTTGCCAAGGAGTTTGGACACTCCATCATACCAACCTACCCCTCTTTGGTGCAGTTAGAGATTGATGCAAAAGTAGTTCACAAGATGAGTGGAGCGAAAGTTTTTGGAGAGGTTACACTCCTTATTAACCATCAGGTAGATTCTAAAGCCTCTGGTGATATTTTATTTACCAATTATGGACTCTCTGGTTTTGCCATCCTTGACATCTCTCAAAGAGCTTCTGAGGCACTTCTTGAGTACAATCATGTCTCAGTTTCGCTGAATCTTTTACCACAATTCTCGCGTGAGCAACTCGCATTACACATCCAAAACAGCGCGAAATCAATGCCTCAATTTACTCTTTTAGATATTTTGATTGGTCTTTTACCTCTTAAAATTGCAAGCAATATGTTAGACTTTTTAGAACTCTCTCACGCAACTCCAACTAAAAGCATCCATCCAAAACTTGCTAAAAAAGTGGCAAATACCATTGTTAATTGGAGATTTGAGGTAGAAGATACCCATGGGTTTCGTCACGCAGAAGTTAGCGGTGGCGGTGTCAATACTACAGAAATTAATCCCAAAACATTTGAATCTTACAAACAAAAAAATCTCTATTTTACAGGGGAAGTACTCGATGTTGTCGGTCGTCGCGGTGGATTTAACTTTGCCTTTGCGTGGGCAAGTGGATTTTTAGCGGCACAAGATATCATTAAAAAAAATAATCTGCTATAATAAAAGAAAAAAAAGGTATATCATGTCAACACCTCTTATTATTCTCCTCGTTTTAGCCATTGTACTTGTCTTAATGTATAACTCGCTGGTTGCAAAGAAAAATCAGGTAGATAATATCTTCTCAAGTGTCGATACACAGCTTAAAAAGCGTTATGACCTCATCCCTAATCTTGTTGCTACTGTCTCTAAATATATGGATTATGAAAAATCACTTTTAGAAGAGATTACAAAACTTCGCTCGGAAGCAAATAGACCAAATTTACCACAAGATAAAAAGATTGCACTCGATGCACAAATGACAAAAGCACTTGGTTCTATTATGGTAGCTGTAGAAAACTATCCAGAGCTCAAAGCAAATGAAAATGTAATGCAACTCCAACATGCACTTAATGAAGTAGAAGAACAGATTGCAGCAGCCAGACGCGCATACAATCAGGCTGTAACAGACTACAATAATGCTCTTGAGATGATTCCTACAAACTTTATGGCTTCTGCAATGGGTTACAAACATAAAGATGTTTTTGAAATTAGTGAAGGTGAGCGTAAGAATGTTAATGTAAAAGAGCTTTTTGCCTCATAACAGATGAAAACTATCAGCGAATTAACAGATTTTTATTACAAAGAGCTCTACCCTGCATTGCAAGAGCTCGAAAAAGATAGAAAGAAGATAAAAAAAAGATTCATTATTTACTCTGCTCTCTATCTCATTCCTCTTCTCTTTTTTGTATCAATCTTTTTTCGTGAATGGGATTTAGGAAATATTACATTTTTATTTATTATCTCTACTGCTGGTACAGGATTGATTTATAAACATCTTACAAAAGATTACAGAGCCCATTTTAAACAAGAGATTATTGATCCTTTAATTCATGCTATTGATACAGACCTAACCTATCTACCAAAAAGCCATATCGACACTGCTGTGTTTAATCAATCTAGACTTTTTACACTACGCCCCGACTCATTAACAGGAAACGATTATGTCAGTGGACAACTCGAGAGTGTAGATATTGCTTTTTCTGATCTTACTGCAAAAAAAAGTGGCAAAAATGATGATGATGCAACAACCATATTTCAAGGGTTATTTATCGTTGCTGATTTTCACAAAAATTTCAAAGGCACCACTGTTATCCTTCCAGATAATGCCCAAAAACTCTTTGGTGATGTAGTTGGAAATTGGTTACAAGCAAATAATAGCTCACGCAATCAACTCATTAAAATGGATAATGTTGCATTTGAAAAAGAGTTTGTTGTTTATGGAACAGATCAAATTGAAGCTCGATATATTCTCACGCCATCACTTATGCAAAAAATACTTAATTACAAAAAACGCTCCCAACATCCACTCTACATCTCTTTTGTAAACGGAAAAATCCACATGGCTGTTAGCTATAACAAAGATTTATTTGAGCCATCGCTCTTTCATTCACTTTTAGAGTATAAAATAGCAAAAGAGTATTTTACTACACTCCATCTTGCACTTGGAATCGTAGAAGATTTAAAACTTAACCAAAAATTATGGAGCAAAATATGAAATTGAGATTATCACTAATAGTATTATTCACTGCACTCAATCTTTATGCCATCACCATTGGAGAAAAGCCAAAAGAGCTTCTTCTTAGTGGTAAAGATGGAGGTCTTGTAAAAGGTGGGGCATGGGATTCTTCCATGCTGAGAGATAAAGTTTATGTAATGTTTTATGTTGACCCAGACAAAAAAGATGTCAATGAAGCCTTTTCTCAAGCACTCAAAAAGAAAGACTACAGAAGCAAAGGGGCATTTGGTAGTATTGCTATTGTCAATATGGCAGCAACTTGGAAACCAAACTTTGCCATCAATATGATTTTAAAAGGCAAACAAAAAGAGTTTCCAAAAACAATCTATGTCAAAGATAACAATAAGATTCTTGTAAAAGAGTGGAAACTCGGTGATGATGCTTCCAATATTGTCATCTTTAACAAAAAGGGGGAAGTTATTTTTTATAAATCTGGTAAAATGGAAAAAAATGACACACAAAAAGCATTTCAACTCATAGAGGAAAATATCTAAATGGATAATGAAACAAATATATTAAAACTCAGCATAAAAGACTTGATGACAAAAAAGATGTTGGCATACTCCATTATGCCTTTTATTATCAGCATGATAGTGCTTTATATCCTCTTTTTTATAGTTGCCGGGCTTGGCATCGACCAACTTACAACCATGGATATACAATCATCACAAACTACCATTCAAAATGGTATTCCACATACCGATAGCTTTGCTGCAACACTAGAGGGAACAGCAATTATTCGTTTTTTGATGAGTAGTGCTGTCACTTCATGGATTGCATCCTTTTTAGTCTATACTATTGGTGGATTTTTAACACTCTATGCTTCTATATTTGTAGCATTGATTGTTATGGGTTTTTTAACACACAATATCTTGCGTGAGATTCACTTTAGACACTACCAAGATGTCGCAATGATTGGCTACTCTAACACAATCGAGAGTATCTTTTTCACCCTAAAATGGATTGCAATCATGCTCATACTTTTTTTAGTTTTTATTCCTCTATATTTTATTCCTGTAGTCAATATCATAGCCTTTAACTTCCCACTATACTATTTCTTTCACAAAATGATAACCTATGATGTCTCATCAAATATCTGCACAAAAGAAGAAGCAATGAAGATAAAGTTCTTTTATGGCTCTACCCTACGCCTAAAAACACTAGGACTCTACCTACTCTCACTCATCCCTTTTGTGATTTTCTTCGCATCGGTATTTTATGTGATTTATCTAGGACATAGTTACTTTTTAGAAGTGAGAAAAATGCGTGAAGAGGCTTAACCCTCCTCTTTATCCGCCTCTTTCATAACCATAGCCCTATAGTTTTCATCTTTGGCAATAAGTCCTGCTTCATATAAAAACTGGCTTGGTAAAAAATTCTGCTTTTTCATTTTGTCATACTTTGCAAAACTAAGATAGAGGATATCTTTTGCGCGAGTAACAGCCACATAAAAGAGGCGTCGCTCTTCATCGAGGCTTCCTCCTCTTTGCATTAGTTTTCTATTTGGAAAACGCCCATCCATCAAGTCCACCACATAGACCTCTTTGTACTCCAAACCCTTGCTTGCGTGAACACTTAAAAGGTTCACACCCTCCCCTTGCGTGAGATCAGAAGAACCGAGTATCATGGCATTTAAAAAGCGTTCATGTTCACTGTATGGCTTTGCTAACTCTTGGAGTAAAACACTCTTGCGTGAGATACGCACAAGTGCCTCCTCTTTTTGCTTTTCATCAATACTTCCATCTTTGAGCGTTGCTCGTTTTGAAGCTAGAGAGTCCGCAATGTATTTGTAAAATTCCGAATCAACTATCTTTTTAACAATTGTTTTTGGCTGTTTAATGCCCTTTAAATCACGAAACAATCTATAAAAATTATGTAAAAAAGTTGCACTCTCTTTTGTTAGTTTTGGATGTTTTAAGATAGGGTTTTTCATAAACTTTGCTTCAAATCCTAGCTTTGCATATTTTCCTACAGCACCTAGTTCTAAAAAGTCATCAAAGAGTCCTAACTGATGATTGAGTTTTCGCTTCTCAAATGGATTTTTCATCGACTCATCGGGAGCGTAGAGTCCATAAAACATACTCCCCTGTCCCAAAGCTTTGAGTGCTGTGTAGAGCTCTTTTGCCATAGCACTTCCAATGCCTCTGGCAAACTCAAAAATATGAATAAACGCCATCATATCCGATTCATTGACTATGAGTGTGTAGAGATCAAGCACCGCTTTAACCTCACGCGAGTCAAAAAAGCTTGTTCCCCCTTTTCGTTTACACTTAATGTCAAGCTCACGCAACCCTACCTCTATGCCATCGGCTGAGGAGTTGTTGCGAAAAATGACGGCAATATCTTCATGTGGTGTCATGCTATCTCGAATCTTTGCAGCAACGCCATGGTACTGGTCAAAAAGTTCATCAAATGCCAAGAGTGTCGGCTTTTGTGCCTCATAACTGCGTGTAACTTCGAGTTTTTTAGGATAGATTCGTTCATTTATTTCTATGACTTTGTTGGCAAGGGACAAAATAGGCAGCGTTGAACGGTAGTTTTTTGTCAAGGTATGCACAACTGCGTGAGGATATTTTTTTGTAAAAGAGCCTATGATGGTAATATCTGCCCCATTAAAAGCATAAATACTCTGGTCATAATCGCCAACACAAAAGAGTGAGGGTGGATTCATCGCTTCTATAAGTGTACCTTGGAGGGCATTCGTATCTTGATATTCATCCACAAGTACCTCTTTGTAGCCTAAGTTTTCGCTTTTGCAAAGCTCTCTAAAGTGAAGCAGCAGATCATTAAAATTTAAAAAGCCATACTCTGTTTTTAGCTTCTCAAACTCATCTACAATATCGGCATAAATCATAGCATATAGTTCATGTTCAGGGTACTCTTTTACAAGCCATGACTCAAAATCCCGCTCTAACTCTGTGTTTTGATAGTAGGCATAAACATCATAAAGATAGTTTCCACCCCACGCAACGACATCTGCATCAATATGCCCAAAAGAGCGTTTTTCAAAGACCGAACGAAAAAGTGTTTTGAGCTCTCGTTGTTGTTTTAGAACAACTCTTTTATCTTTTTTTTTGAGCCATCGGTAGCTTACTGCGTGAAAAGTTCCTGCATCTATCTTTTTTGCAATACTACTGCCAAAATACTCCGCAACACGAGCCACCATCTCAGCAGCTGCCTTGTTTGTAAAGGTAAGCAGAAGTATCTCTTGTGGTTCTATGCCGGAGTGCAACAGATGAGCAATTCTTCCTACAATAGTAGAAGTTTTTCCAGTTCCGGCAGAGGCAATAATAAGATTTTGATGGGCATCGGAAGTTGCAGCGGCTAGCTGCTCTTCATTGAGTCGAGATAAAGGCATGTGGAATTATAGCTTGGAACTATTAAAGTGTGCTAATATCTTCACATCCTACAATACTATTTCTGCCTAAAGATTTTGCTTTATAAAGCGCTTCATCTGCTATCTTGTACATTTTATCAAAATCTTTGACACTAAAATCATGTATAACACAAACGCCAATAGAAGCTGTCAAAATTCCTTTAGAACTCTTAACATGTTCAATAGATAGTGCTTCAATATTTGCCTTTACATTCGAAATACTGTTGCATACTTTTTCAAGTGACTCTGCCATAACCAAACCGGCAAACTCCTCACCACCCATACGAAAAACACTATCTGCATTTCTCTGCATTGTCTGTTTTAAGACATCTGCAATCTTTTTTAAAGCCTTATCTCCTGCAATATGTCCGTAGGTATCATTGTAATCTTTAAATTTATCCAAATCCAAAATAAAAAGAGCAAAATAACTATTATGCTCTTTTGCTTTATCGTAACGTTTATTAAAGAGATAATCGAGATGCCTTCTGTTATAGAGTTCTGTTAATGGATCAACAGTAGAAGCCTTTTCTAATGCAACAATATATTCCTGTTCAATATCTCTATTTTTTGCTAACTCTTTGTATGCAGCTTCAAAACTTCTCTCTAAGAGATAAGTTACAAAAAGCATGCCCAAATTGGCTGATATGAAACGCATAAAAGATGCCATATTCCACAATCCATCCATCCATTTCCCAAGCCCCATATAGGCAAAATAGAAAACTATACTATAAAATAGAAATGATAGTAATACCCCTTTTTTTGCACCATTGATAAAAATGGCAAAAACAGGAAAGAAGATAACCCACACAAAGATAAGATCTGCCCCTTGCGATAAGATAAAAGAGGCCAACAGGAAAAAAAAAGCATTGAGTGTACTAATAAGTGAGCCTCTTTTTAAGGAGTGTATCTTTTTCATTTCAATATAGGTATAGAGGTTTATAAAAGAGGCTATAAACTCCATACCGGCAAGAGGATAGTGTGTTTTAGTCAAAGTATTATAGAGACTAAAAAAGAAGAGTAGCAATCCACTTACAAGAAGCAGTATGTTGATAATTACATATTTTCGTATATCATTATTTGAGGTATTTGAATCTACACCCGAATAGAAAATAGCACTAAATTTGTTGATCATAGTTCTAAAACCCCACACTTTTTTTAACTATTGTTCATTATATCTATTTATGGATAATATCAGTTAAAAATCAACAAATATATGCTAAAATAGCTCTCTAACATAGCAAAGAAGAGAAGAATGGGAACAGATATATTTCAAATTATTACAAATGAAACAAGAGATGCTATTGCACAAATGAATATTGTAACACCAACTATTTATGAGGCAATTTTTCAAAAGTTTTCACAAGAGCATAACCAAAATATTGATGATGAAGAGAAGTTGTCTATTAATGTCCTTCAAAATGAGTGTGCAAATTTAACCCAACTACAGAGTGAAGTTGCAAAAAATGCCAATTCATTAAGCATGTCAACTTCTAAAGCAATCCATGCCATTAAAGATCAAGATAGTACCGTTTTAAATGAGGTATTTCATGAGACTCAACAACTCAAACATGAGATAGAAAAACTCAAACACTCTCTTTACAAAGATGAACTCACGCAAGTCTATAACAGAAAATGGCTTCATGATGAATTGCTTAATGAAGATGCTAACGAATTTAAAGAAGATGGCATACTGGTCATGATTGACTTAAACTACTTTAAGCAGATCAATGATACACATGGACATATTATTGGTGATAAAGTTCTCATTTATGTTGCAAATCAACTTAGAAAGCTTAAATATAATACCATTCGTTATGGTGGAGATGAATTTATTTTACTTGCACCATCTACGAAAACAGTTGAAGAGATTAAAAAAGAGATAAATAACTTACGAGAGACGATTCTCTCTAAAAAACTCAAAGCACATAATAGTGAATTTAAAGTGAGTTTCTCTTTTGGAAGTGCCCCATATAAACAAGGAGATTCGCTCTCTGCTACTATTGAAAATGCCGACAAAGTGATGTACAAAGACAAAGAGACAATCAAAAAAAGAGTTACAGGCATATAAAAACTAAGCAAATCCTCACCTCTTTTTGGATATAATCGCGCAATTTTAATCAATTATGAGGCGATACTATGTCCGAAAACAGATACAATCCACAAGAAACAGAAAACAGATACTACAAAATTTGGGAAGAACGCAAATATTTTGAAGTAGATGGCAACAAAGCTATTCAACAAGAAGATAAGCATTTCTCCATTATGATGCCACCTCCAAATGTTACAGGTCGTCTGCACATTGGTCATGCACTCACTTTTACACTTCAAGATATCATCACTCGTTACAAACGTATGGACGGCTACAAAACCCTTTGGCAACCTGGAACAGACCATGCCGGTATTGCTACACAAAATGTTGTAGAGAAACAACTCTTAGCAGAGGGTACAACAAAAGAGGAAATAGGCCGTGAAGCCTTTTTAGAGCGTGCTTGGAAATGGAAAGCAGAATCTGCCGGTATTATGACAGAACAACTCCGAAAAATGGGAGTTTCACCTGCCTGGGAGCGTGAGCGTTTTACTATGGATGAGGGACTGCAAAAATCGGTAAAAGAGGCTTTTGTTCATCTTTATAACGAGGGCTTAATTGTCCGTGGAAACTACATGGTAAACTGGTGTACACATGATGGCGCACTCTCCGACATTGAAGTCGAGCATGAAGAAGAAGATGGAAAATTTTACCATATGCTCTACCATTTTGCAGATGGAAGCGGTAGCGTAGAAGTTGCAACGACAAGACCGGAAACCTACTTTGGCGATACTGCTGTTATGGTGCATCCTGATGATGAACGCTACAAAGATATCATCGGAAAAGAGGTTATTCTGCCTCTACTTGATAGAAAAATAAAAATCATTGCTGATGATTATGTCGACATGGATTTTGGAACAGGCGTGGTAAAAGTAACCCCTGCACATGACCAAAATGACTACGAAGTTGGAAAACGTCACGATTTAGAGTTTATTACCGTCTTTGATGAGAAGGGAATTTTAAACGAATATGCGGGCGAATTTCAAGGTATGGAACGACTTGAAGCGCGTGAGCCAATTGTAAAAAGACTCCAAGAAGAGGGTTTCATCGTAAAAATCGAAGACCACAAACACCAAGTTGGACACTGTTACAGATGTAAAAATGTTGTTGAGCCTTACATCTCAAAACAGTGGTTTGTACGTAAAGAGGTAGCAGAGAAGTCCATAGAAAAAACAAACAATGGGGAAGCACAGTTTTTCCCTCCACACTGGATAAACTCTTACAACTCTTGGATGGGAGAGTTACGTGACTGGTGTATCTCACGCCAACTCTGGTGGGGACATCAGATTCCTGTCTTTTACTGTGATGAGTGTGGTCATGAGTGGGCTTCACAAGAAGATAAACCCAAAGCGTGTCCAAAGTGTGCAAGTAAAGCTTTCACGCAAGACCCTGATGTGCTAGATACTTGGTTTAGCTCAGCACTTTGGCCTTTTTCTACACTTGGTTGGGCGCATGGAGATACTGCCATGGACAAACTTTTTGAATCAGCAGACATGAAAGAGTTCTATCCAAATACTCTACTCATTACAGGCTTTGACATTCTATTCTTCTGGGTAGCTAGGATGATGATGATGGGAGAACACTTTAAC
>Ga0256840_1004091_pt1 | contig 11191 bp, 10 predicted proteins | sample 355202metaG_FD_185969 | JGI IMG/M metagenome (GOLD analysis project Ga0256840, IMG submission 185969) | Hydrothermal vent microbial communities from Mid Atlantic Ridge, Atlantic Ocean - 355-202 | ecosystem: Environmental > Aquatic > Marine > Hydrothermal vents | place: Atlantic Ocean: Mid...
TAAGGTTTTTGGTTAATTATGCATGTTCGGGAGAGGGGTTTGAAAAGAAAGGCTTATATACCTCTTATTGTCTTAAATTATGTTCGAGATATACCCTCGATGAAAAGAGGATTGAAAGTTAGTAGCGATGATATGGCACCACTCCTCTCCGTTGTCGTCTTCCCCTCGATGAAAAGAGGATTGAAAGAAAGACGTGGGAAGTGATTATACAAGTTCTGTATGACATACTAAACTCGATGAAAAGAGGATTGAAAGGTTTATTTCTGGAGAACCGGAAGTGGACAGCCTATTATGACAACTCGATGAAAAGAGGATTGAAAGATGATTTTGGAACTCTCTCTATCTTTATATCCATGTCAGCTCTCGATGAAAAGAGGATTGAAAGACCATTGTAATACTTAGATTCTGGGATAACTTTGTCGAGATAGCTCGATGAAAAGAGGATTGAAAGACTATATATGCTTACCAAACTTTTTACAAATTTATCTATAACTCGATGAAAAGAGGATTGAAAGTTTGCAATCTGACTATAGCTCTTGCCTTCCTGATAGAGTTTGTACTCGATGAAAAGAGGATTGAAAGAGGACGGCTGGGACGGGCAAATCTACGTGTAGTCTGTTCGCTCGATGAAAAGAGGATTGAAAGGTAGCTGATTTCTATTTTCAAAACAGACTTACCATCATCACTCGATGAAAAGAGGATTGAAAGGGTAACACCGTCAAGGTGAAGGTTTACGAGTTCAATTATCTCGATGAAAAGAGGATTGAAAGTGCCACTACTTGGATTTAGCCAGTCAAAAAAATTTTCTATAACTCGATGAAAAGAGGATTGAAAGTTATATATTTCTGTACTATGTTTTTTCAAACCGTCTATAGTAACTCGATGAAAAGAGGATTGAAAGGTACCTTAACTTATCTAACCATGAAACTATATACGGCGTCCTCTCGATGAAAAGAGGATTGAAAGTTAAAGCAGTATCAGACTATGTCAAAGCTGCGAACAAGTTGACTCGATGAAAAGAGGATTAAAAGAAAAGCGATTGAACGTTTTCAATGTGAAAAATAAAGTAAGGTGGGTATAAATGGAAATAACCGAGAAATAACTTAGAGAACTTAATGGAATATACAATCGTGTTTATGATTGGAAGCACAATCGCAACAATCTCTCCGGTGTTAGCAATCTTAATACCAATTGCTGTAGCATTATTCATCATAAAAATATACATAGAAGTTTCAAAGCAAGAAAAATAAGATGAAAACTAATGAACATCGAAATAATCACTAAATTAGGCGACGTAATTATACTGGACGCTAAAGAATTCGTTAATGTAGGATATTTTAGAGAACATGAAAAATTGCTATTAACCTACTACAAAGAGAATTAAAAGAAACTTACGAGACAATAAACCATCCGTGGCCATAGCTTGCTCTTTTACCGACGTGACAGAGCTGGCCAAATGCTATTATTTTATTAAGAGGAGATTTAAGCTTACCTGAATACGTTAACTCTCCATAAATAAAATCTTCATTCTTAGCTTTATATATGAATGTTCGCCTTTTGAGGTTTGAAGAAATAATAGTAACTCTTTCTGACAATTTTAAAGTCTTCTCTACATTTATATCTAATTCATCTTTTGCATATTGGTATCTTATGGAAGAGTACCTTCTAAGAGTAAAGACAGTTAAATCTTTAAAGCTCGGTTCTGCTATTAGGCTTCCTTCTCTCAACAATCTAAACGGGGTTAGAAACTTAATTTTAAAAACTCTATTAGTTCTAACTTTGATGTCTCTATCTTTTATAAAGATCTTAGAGTTTAAAAATTTTCCATCTTCATAAAGATATTCTTTTTCATTCTTAAAAATATTTTCCACGAGTACTTTTCTAAGTCTGAGTTCACCTCTGTTCTCCTTAAATCCTAAACCATTTTTACACATTGAGTTTATAGCATTTATTACATGCATCTCATATTCTACAGCATCGCCGAAGAGAACAATTGAGAATTTAAGCATATCACCTTTTTTATATTTGGTTTTAGACTCAAGAGGCGGTTTGATTACGTACGGTTTAGTGAAATGTTCCAAATTCTTAAGAACTATCCCCTTACTTTTGGTGCGAAACAAGTAACCATATGGACAGTTGAAGATGGAAGGGCATTCTAAACATTTACTATCTCTAAAACAATACAGTCTCTTGAGATGTAAGCCGAGTGTACCCCTTATCATATTTCCTTTCCATACTGGCATTAAAGCCGGTTTTACAAACTCAAGCTCAAATGTATAAAATCTTGCGACTCTCATTTAAATTGAGCTTATACCTTAGAAAGTTATAATTTACTGTAAAAGTACCTCTGCCAAATCTGTAGCTTTAATTTGTAAAGGTTTCTTCCTTTCTATTTTTATTAAACCCAAGTTTTTCAATGATGATATATGTCTTCTAACTGTGCTATCATCTTTATGTATAACCTCGGCTATACTTCTTACATCTTGATAGCCGTTTACTATCATTTTTAGGATTTCTCTTTTCTCATCACTTAATTCGAGTTTATTTAACTTGAATATAGCTTTTGGAATTTCTACAACTCCAGAAAAATCCTCAAGCTCTATTTCGACTTTTAAATTCCTCATAGGCTTTATAAGGAGTGCAATCAGCACGATAATAGCAAGAGCCCTCATACCACCACTTAAATTCACTATCAAATCGTAGTCTTTAAACTCTTCAAGAAGAGTGATTACTGTTTTAACACCTTTAGCGAAATCTCTAACATCAACTTCAATAAGTTCAACATTTACATCATAAGACCTCTCAACGAAAGTCTTTATCCACTCGTACGCTTTTTTAACTCTCTCTACAAGTCCAGCAGTTAAAAGTATAATTTTATCATCTTCCTCTACGCCATGTTTCAGTATCGCTCTACAACAAAATCTCTCATCAAATCCTAAGGTCATCAGAAGTACTCTCATAGCATCACAATAAATGTAGTAGTTTAAAAGCATAATGATTGCATGATATAAAAAATAGTGCAATGATACATTTGTTTGCGATACTAAGTGTATAAGAAAAGCTTTTATATGGGTTTTGTATAATACTGTTTATGGAATTCACAAAGGATTTAGCTGAAGTTTTAGCTATCCTCATAGCTGAAAAGAAAAACTACACGTACGTCGATAAATTGGGGTATGCTCCGTCAAAAGATTTGGCGATCTACTATATAAGGGAGGCTTTAAGAGATTTACATTCTCTTCTGAATTCGCAGAGGTGGGAACATACCAAAGCCAAGAAGAGGGCAGAAGGGATAGATTTTGGTAAAGTTGAAAAGAGCATTCAGGAGATTGAAAAGATCAATCCAACTGATAAGAAGAGGTTGAGGGAGATTACAGCTTTAATTTCTGCTAAGGCCCTCTCAATTTCGGCTTCTTTAATTAAGGAGGAATAAATTATGTTTGTTTCGATTAGGGGTAGGGTTTTGATAAACGTCGAAGCTCTGAACATGACTGAGAGTGTTGGAAATTACGTGAAGCACAGAAGAGTTCCGGTAATCTCTCCGAAAACATACGCAACGTTCTTCGTTCCAGCGATAAGCGGTGAAAGTGTAGCTCACGGATTTCAGGAGATTTTAGCTAAAGAAGCTAAGGAGAAGGGGTTGCCTGTCTGTAAGCTCTGTGAGAGGGGAATATTTCTCAAGAGCACGAACGAAAGCGTATTTAAGGAAGCTTTTGGAATCGATCCTCCGAAGGATGAGTTCGAGTTCGAAAAAGCGGTGATCAGTAAATGCTTGGTAGAGGATGTTGGAGGTTTTCTATACGCCCCCAAAGCTGGAGGGAACGTTAAGAGAACATCGAACTTCTACACGGGCTACATGATCCCGACACAAGAAGCTTTGGACAGCGTCGTAATTGAGCCACAGCTCCATTCGAGATATGCTTTGGGAACGAAGTTCGTTCAGGAGCAGGGGCAGATGATCTACTACGTTGAGCTATCCTCCGCGATTTACACGTTTAGCTTCGATTTGGATACGAGATACATAGGCAGAACTACGTTTGTTTACGAAAAAGCGGGTAGTGAGGTGGCTAACAATAGGAAAGAGAGAATAAAGGTTACCCTCGATGCACTACAGAAGTTCTTAATCGAGTTCATGTTTGGAGCTAAGAAGACGAGGTTTTTACCGTGTGTTGAATGGGAATCCTTAGTAATCGCAGTAAGCGATGACGGGTGGACGATTCCAAGCCCACTCTCAAAGAATTACGTAGAGAAAACTAAGAAAAAGAAGGAGAAGGTAAACTACAACACCAAGCTTTTCGTGTATCCAGATGATGGAGAACTTGAAGAAGTGGTAATAAACGCAATTGAAGAAGCTAAGAATAGAGCATGATAGGCTTCATAGTCGATACGGAATTCGTTTGGGGATTTCAGGCGAGAATAGTTGGATTATCGAAAACTTCACCATCTTTTTACTATCCACCACCTACAACCTTTTTAGGAGCTTTAGCTGAAGTTGTAGCGAAAGATAAGGTATTAGGCGAAGGAGTGGGGAGAAAACTGATGACAAAGCTCAGTGAGAACTTATTGGCGATAGGTGTTAGGCCTTTAAACTGCAGACCAATAAAGTACGAGGATCTGAATAGAGTTTTGACAATCAAGATCACTTCTGGTGTTTTATATCCGAATCCAACAGATTTTGCCAAATCTTTTGATTCTCCAGCAAGAGGAAAAACAATTTTAGCAAGTTTCAGCGATTCTCCTAAGCTTAGATGGTTCGTCGTGTTTAAAGCCAATCAAATCGAACTTGACAGAAAGCAAATCGAAATTAACAAGGATAATTTCTGGAAAATTCACAGAATTGGTTCAAAGGAAAGTATAGTCTCAATCGTTGATGTTAAAGTATTTGAACCTGAGAAAATTGAAGGTGAGATTAAAACAACTTATAGCTTCCCGGTTACCAAGAATATTGAAGTAATTGATGAAGTGTGGAAAAGAAATTGGGTTTACGAAGTTTACATCAATCCGTTCAACTTTAGCAATCCTATTAAAGATTACATAGGGGGAAAGAATCTATTACCGTTCAAAATTCCGATTATGCATTCTGCTAAAGGGAAATACTATTGTTTAGTTAATGGGATAGGGTATAAATTTGGCGACGAGGTGTTAATTGGATGGTTAAGGTAATTTTGACGTTACCAAGAGACTCATCGTTTTTGAGTAGCGTTTTGTATGAGGGATTACTGTCTTCTACACTACACGTTAAGGCGGAATACGATGGATTATCCCTTAATTTGCCTGATGATTTCCTGTCGATTGCATTCAGAAGACTTGAGGAAGATAGAATAAGCGAGATGCGGATTGCTATGTCTGGAAATGACAACGTTAATGTTACCATTTTTAGGGCATACAGAATCCAAGAAAAGAGCAAGAAAACATTTTACGACCTAATATTAAAGTTGAAATCGAATACCGATGTATTAAAGGTTAAAAAGGACAGTATAAGACTTGTTATAGAGTTTAAGAGAAAGGACATGATTATAGACGAAAAGGAAACGTTCGATGCTAACGGAAAGAAAAAGCCTATTTCTGCCCCGCAACTATTCAAAATAGAAAGATACACCGGTATCTCATCGCTCGAAAGCAGTTACACATCTCAACAAGTGACTATCTACACATCCAAAGAAGTTCTACTCATATTCTTGCTCGGCTTATACTCTTCTTTCATTACTTCTGTAAGGCAACAGAACCAGCAGAACTACTTCTTCCTCACGTTTTCTCCTGAAGAAATTGAAAATATGCTGAACAATCTCAACGACAGGGAGTTTGTTAAAAAATTATTCAGAACGAAAGAGGGTGTGATGAAAATACTTAAAGATGCTCTGAACAAAACCTCGCTCGAAGAGATGATTCTGCTCGAAATTTACCTGAACGTTGAAATTAGAAGGTTAATGGAAAAAGAAAACTTGGATAAAATTTCAACAATACTGTTCAAGATATCCTTAGAGGGACAAACTTACAAGATTTACGAGCAGATACCTATAACGATTTACAGAGAGCAGTCGTTCCACGAAATAATTAGAAGATACTTCAAGAATCCAGAGAAGTTCCTCAAAAACCTCTCAGAGGTCTTAAGTCCGGATGGTATCATTTTTGACGCATTGAAAAATGTAGATAGGTATGATGAGGCGAACAATGTTTTAAAAGCAGTATATGGGCTTTATCGCTTCATTGTGCTTGGCAATGTTGAGGGATGGTATGAATTTCTAAGAGAAATTAACAACGCATACAGAAAGCTCGAAAATAGCACGAAGCAGAAGGAGAAGTGGAGGTGTAAGGAATATATGAAGATCCTAAAGCAATTCGCATGAGTTCTCAAAAAGGTGCATCTTGTCGAAAAAACTTTCAATATGGAGTCTAAAAATGGAAAGATAATGAAAACGGTTGAAGTTCTACGAATTCTCAAGGATTTCAAACACGAAGTAATTATCTCGATTTATTAGACGTCATTCATTAAAGAGGTCAGAAGAGTGGGTACAGAGATATGACTTCAAGATTGTTCGAAAAATACCTGCAAAAAGTTTCAGAAGCATGGAATCTCCAAACCCCAAGACTTTTCATAAGATTTGCCTTAGAGAAGATTGCAGAACACTGGAACGACAAAAACGTCTTCATTGTGGAAGCACCTACTGGCTACGGGAAGTCCGTGATTTCTGCGACAATTTCTCTTTACTCAATAGCCGAAGAATTTAAGGCTATCATCTGTTATCCTCTCAGAGCGCTCATAGAGGACCAATACGACGTGTTTACTGGAAGAAAGATAGGTAAAAAGCCCGTTTGCGATGAAAAGCTCGTAGGAATGAGATATATGCATCATTTAGATTCGAGGTATCTGATAAAGCCGATAACCCTAACAACAATTGACACCTTTGCACTGACTCTATTCGGTATCGCTCCAGAGGATTTCGAAAAAGCGTTGAAAGCTTACGAGGGAATATCCTTCAGCTTTGGCCACTACATGTTTTCTTGGGCATCTGCATTGTTGTCAAACGTTATTTTGGATGAAGTTCACTTATTAGCAGACTCGACGAAATCTTTGAACTTTTTAATAGCTCTGCTTAAGACTGCCATAAGATTTAACCAAAAAATCATTCTTATGACTGCAACGCTTCCAAAAGCTCTTAAGAACACTATTGTTGATTTTCTACAAGGGGATTTAGACAGGATTTTGTTCATAACTTTCTCGAAAGATTCGGATTTTGGTTGTAACTACTTTGACGAAGATTTTGTCAAAGAAAGAACAAGTAAAGAGTATGATGTAGAAATCTACGCGTTAAGAGAGAGTGAAAAATACGTTAAGCTAATAGAATTGCTTAAAAAATACTGCAACGAATTTAAAAGGGTGATAGTTGTCTTCAACACAGTTGAAGATGCCATAAACTTTTACTTGACTGCAAAATATAATGAAGAAATCAGCAAAACTTTCGATAAAATTCTGCTAATTCATTCGAGATTTACAGAATCCGATAGAAGAAAAAAGAATGAAGAACTAAAAAATTTGAGTAGTAGCTATCTCATAATAGCAACGCAAGTTATCGAAGCTGGAATCGATATAAGCTCAGATTTTTTCATAACGGAAATTGCTCCAGCAAATTCACTCATACAACGTTTGGGTAGATTTTTGAGATATGACGAAAAAAGAGGGAAAGTTATTGTTTGGTATGAAGTCGATGATGGGGATTTAAAGCTGACAATTTCGCTAAACAGAAAAGCGAGGAATGTAAAATGGATATGCGTTAATACGGAAAATGACGAAATCTTTAAGAAATGCTTAGAAGTTTTGTGTAGAGATTTTAAAGATGTAAACTTTAGGAAACTCAGTGAATGGAGAGGAAGAAAAGATAGATTAACAGTAGCCACACCCATGTACAAAGTTTACGATTACGAACTAACTCTAAAAACGCTTGAGTGGTTTAAGAAGCATAAAATTAATGTTCACATCCCAGAAAGCGTAGAAGGATACAGAAATCTTTTGAATTGTATTTATTCACAAAAAGACTTTAGCGTTAATACCGAAATGATAGAGAAGCTATTAAAAATACACGACCATCTAGAAAATCCTGAGAATGCTGTAGAACTTCTAATTAAATTGGAAGGGAGTTTTGTAAGAGATGGGTATCAAATTAATGTTATTTCACTAGAAAATGCCAGGGACTTCGTTGGAAAAGATGAGAAAGAACTTAATAAACTTATATCTAAATTCTGTGTACCTATATCTGTAAGAGTGTTAAAATCTTTGGACGTAATGGGTTTTCTATATGTTAATGAGGATGGTAAGATTGCTTTTGAAGAAAGAAAGTTTCTACCAAATTTAAAAGAGCTTTTTAGAGGTATTTGGTTGGATGTAGAGAAGAAATTTGTTTCTCCAATTGCATTCGTCGCAAAGATAGTGTATGCTAAAGAAGTAGGTTTGAGGGTGACAAAGAATGATTTATGCTTTTAAAAAAGGAGATACGTACCAAACACTTGATGAACACATAAATGAATGCTTGAAAACTTTGAAAAAAATAGAAAATTCCAAACTATGGTCGAACGATTTTAACTACAAGTTTGTTAGAAGAGTAGTAATATTTCACGATGTAGGTAAGGTTGCTTTTCAGAAAGAGTACGGAGATCTCAGCTTTGTTGGACATGAGTTCATATCAGCTTACGTTTTCTGGGAAGTGTTTGAAGATGAATTAATTGGAAAAGATAAATTGCTTTACACTTTTCCAATAATATTTCATCATCATGCTATGCGTATAAAAAGTGGAAAAAGTAAAGGTAGATTGGAAAGACTTAAAGACATTCAGATAATAATTTGTGAAAATACTCTCGAAGAATTGAGTAAAATATTGAAGAATTTTGTTGAATCGAAATATGTATCAAGAACTGTAGATGCTCTAAGAAACATTAATACAAGCACAGTCGTTGATAACATTTGCGAAATGATAGATGAAATATGGCGTACGTTTCACGGAAATTTTGCCAAGAACGCTTTGAAGCTCTTACTTATAACAATTATTTGTGATTACGAAGGTTCAAAGAATAGAGGCATTCAAACAAGCTTTGGAAAAGTTGTGGAAGATTTCTTTAAATATAGCCTTCTTCAGCGTAGTATAATTTAGACTTTCAATTCTATTTTCATTAAGCTTTGGAGAGCGGGAATTAGAAACGAACTATTTTCAATCCTCTTTTCATCGAGTAAACGTTCCTGCTGGAGGGAGTGTTAATGGAATAATACTTTCAATCCTCTTTTCATCGAGAAAGAGAAGTAGAAATAGAGGATATCAAGAATGCGATTGACTTTCAATCCTCTTTTCATCGAGCGAAAATAGAACTTCACTGGCTTAGAAAGGTTTACGAGAAATCTTTCAATCCTCTTTTCATCGAGGAGGTGAGAATGATGTCAAGATGGTTGAACAAGCTTACTTTCAATCCTCTTTTCATCGAGTTCTCTTCTTTTTCTTTTCAACTGCATCTAAAGCAGCAGCACTTTCAATCCTCTTTTCATCGAGGTATTCGTAAGAAATACATTAGACCAAGACTTTAACAAACTTTCAATCCTCTTTTCATCGAGTAGAGATACACTACACTACAGGCGGTGGATGGACTGTCCCTAACTTTCAATCCTCTTTTCATCGAGAGGCTGGGTTGTGCCGAAGGCGATAGTAGAATTGAGCGAACACTTTCAATCCTCTTTTCATCGAGCATCAGAAGTAAACGACGGAGTTCTAACGTGGTATATCGATCTTTCAATCCTCTTTTCATCGAGCTTAGAAAAGCTTACAAGAAATGGCTTGATAATTCTACTGTATACTTTCAATCCTCTTTTCATCGAGGGTATATCTCGAACATAATTTAAGACAATAAGGGAACACTATATAACTGGTGGAGGCCGGGTTGTGCCGAAGGCCTTTCAATCCTCTTTTCATCGAGAGGCACATGGGGTTATATAAAATATTCTTTGTTCAGGGATAACTTTCAATCCTCTTTTCATCGAGAGTGAAATGTGGGATTTACAAACTTAGAGTCACCAAACACACTTTCAATCCTCTTTTCATCGAGACACTTCACAAACATAGACGAAATCTTGGAAAAACACGGAAAGAACTTTCAATCCTCTTTTCATCGAGGTTGAATTATATAAATTATATCAGGGAGGAATAAGATGAGCTTTCAATCCTCTTTTCATCGAGTTTCAACTTCCAACCCCAAATCCTAAAAATTCCCCCAAATACGCTTTCAATCCTCTTTTCATCGAGTGGAGTCACACTTGAGAACAGAAAATATGCTACTGTAGTGGACTTTCAATCCTCTTTTCATCGAGATTGCTAAAGAACTAAATATACCGGGAATAGCAGCAACTTTCAATCCTCTTTTCATCGAGTTACACAAATTACAGGAGATACTGAACCTCTCGCAGAATCAACTTTCAATCCTCTTTTCATCGAGATTTAATTATATAGAGCATAAAATGTCAATATACAATTATCTTTCAATCCTCTTTTCATCGAGGGATATAAAAATAGGCATTTATAAGTTAAGAATCACAAAAAACACTTTCAATCCTCTTTTCATCGAGTTGGCTCTTACAAGGATATTCAGGCTCAACCTCAGTCGGAAACTTTCAATCCTCTTTTCATCGAGTAACGGACAAAGAAGTGGCTGAAATAAAAAACATAGTGAAAAGCTTTCAATCCTCTTTTCATCGAGATAATCCCCGACTAAAGAGGGCATATGCAATCTTCAGCAGCTTTCAATCCTCTTTTCATCGAGAAAGGAAAGCCACTAATATGTCTATGTAAGGAGTTATCGTGGCTCTTTCAATCCTCTTTTCATCGAGTTAACTTTAAGTAAAGCATGCTTTACTTTAAGCAAGATTACTTTCAATCCTCTTTTCATCGAGTTTATACGGATCTGGTAACGCAACAATTACATCGTATTACGCTTCTTTCAATCCTCTTTTCATCGAGTTTTAGAAGAAATGCCTGATGATATTTACGAAAAATTAGATAACTTTCAATCCTCTTTTCATCGAGATACACCTCTAAGAGCCGTTAAGAATTGGGCATTTAGGGAGCTTTCAATCCTCTTTTCATCGAGATACACCTCTAAGAGCCGTTAAGAATTGGGCATTTAGGGAGCTTTCAATCCTCTTTTCATCGAGTAGTAT
>Ga0256840_1004092_pt1 | contig 11191 bp, 10 predicted proteins | sample 355202metaG_FD_185969 | JGI IMG/M metagenome (GOLD analysis project Ga0256840, IMG submission 185969) | Hydrothermal vent microbial communities from Mid Atlantic Ridge, Atlantic Ocean - 355-202 | ecosystem: Environmental > Aquatic > Marine > Hydrothermal vents | place: Atlantic Ocean: Mid...
CAGTATTTACTTTATTTTTTATCTTATCTATAATGGTTTTAGTGTTAAAATAACTGATGATACAACAAAAACATTTGCAGCCAATTATCTAAAAAGTTATTTGGAAAATGAGATTAAAAAGAGGCAAAACTACACACTTATTTTAGTAAGTGTAAGTAATTTAAATGATATCAATAGACTCTATGGATTACAAAATGGAGATAGAGTTCTGCGTGAAGTAGTTCATTGGATAGAGGAGTATTTTCAAACATATAATATAGAAAAATTTCCTATTGGGCATTTAAAAGCAGGAGATTTTATTATTGGCTTAGATTGTTTAGAAGCGCATTATAGTACTCTATTTGAACTCATGTGTTTAAAATCATCAGATTTTAAAGTAGATGATATTGAGGTAAAAATTGCCGGTGCGATGACAGATACCTCTTATTCTCATGAAATTGATTATCTTTATGAAAATCTTTTTGAAAATTTACAAAAAAATAGAGAACTTAAAGATAGTTCCAATCAAACGGATCCAAATGAGTTAGAATCACTTGTTATTCATGCCATAGTTAAAGATGATTTAATTATAATGATGCAAAATGTTTATGAAAATAAAAGTGTAATTTTTAGTGAGTGTTTTGTAAAGTTAAAAGCTTCTAATGGAAAAATTATCTATCCAAAAAGCTATTTGAAAATTATTAATAAACTTGGTTTAGGCGTTGATTTTGATCTTTTGGTTCTTGAAACAATTCTCACGCAGTGTGAAGCGCAACATACGATTGCTATAAATATTTTACCTACATCGTTAAGAAATGATAAATTTCAAGCTCGTGTTAAAGAGCTTATGCGAGAGAGTAAAACAAAAATTATGTTTGTTCTTTTTGAGATGGAGTATTATAGTTTTGTAGCAAAATATAAAAACATTATAAAAACATTGCGTGAGTATGGTGTTATCTTTGCTATTGATCGAGTGGGTTCTATTCATTCAAGTTTTTTGTATCTGCGTGAGTTACCAATAGATGTTATACGATATGATACATATTACTCAAAAGAGGAGAAATTAGAACAAAATCGTAGTATAATTGATGGTTTTAATCTTATGGTTCATGAGCGAGGCATAAAGAGCTGGATAAAGAATGTTGAAGATGAAAAAACATATAATTTAGCAAATGAGATAGGAATTGATTATATTCAAGGAAAATATCTTTGTAATTTAGAAGAGATAAAGGAAAAAAACTGATGAAATATGGTGAAAAGATTGTAAATGAGTTTGATGTTGAAAAAGATTTGGAAATATGGCCGAATGAACATGAGAGAGCCTATGTAATTAAAATGACATTGCCAGAATTCTCTTGTCTCTGTCCGCGTAGTGGCTATCCTGATTATGCAACAATCTACTTAGAATATACACCAGATAAGTGGGTAGTGGAGCTCAAAGCGATAAAACTCTATATTAACTCTTTTCGTGATAGACACATCTCTCATGAGAACTCTGCTAATGAGATTTATAGTGTCTTAGAAGAGAAATTAAAACCAAAAAAGATGAAGATTGTAGCTGATTTTAATCCACGAGGAAATGTTCATACGGTTATAGAGATAGATAGTACAAAATTAGAGATTTAAGAGGAATTTTTTATGTTTAAGAGCATTTTGGGAAGAAAAAAAGAGGATATTGGAAAAGAAGATGCTGCTCACGCAGCATTAAGTGATAAAATATCGAAGATGAATCTAACCCAAATGCGCTCCTATGTAAAGGGTGGTCTTGATGATTTTTCTGTAACGGAAGATGGATTGATGGAACTCTTAACAAAACTAACGACAGAAGATTCAAAAACAAAACAGTACTATCTTAAAGCTGATGATATGGATTCAAAGAAGAAAAAAGCATTTGATTTGGTACTTTTAATAGCAAAAAATAAAAAAATAAATCTTGTTGTGATTGAACTTATACAAAAATTTTGTAAAGTTTATAAAGAGATTATTGATGCCTATGATCGTGAATATAAAGAGATATATGCTTCTCGTTTTGAAGATGCCATTAATCTTGGATTGACAACCATCAATAGTAAAGTTGCTCTTAAAAATAAGATGAATGTTTTAAGTAGTAAATAGCCTCTTCTTTAGATTTTACCTCTCCTTGCATCTGTTTTTCATAGATCTCATTCAAAATCTTTGAAAATTGCGCTGATGGTTTTTTCCCAAGGAGTATGAGATCTTTTCCGATAATAAATGGCTTGAGCTTTTCTCTAAAAACTCCTAACGCTTTTGCCTTGCTCTTTAATGATTCTATCTTTGGCATCTCTTTTTTATTACAGCGTGCTTTTAAATAGCGTAGATAAAACCAAATATCTATATTTTGCGCCAATTTGTAGATATTGTAAGATGTTTGATTATGTAGATCAAACTCTATAGCTGTTATCTTTTTTATATCACGCAACATCTTTTTGTTATTGGTGAGTTTGTTTAAAAAACTCTCTTGTTGCGTGAGTGTAAATTTTACTGTTACAAGAGCTAACATGAGTGTTAGTTTTTCTTCATCTGTTACATCGTGAGTATATTTTACTGCATTATCCAGAGATTGAAATATCTGTTTTTTTTGTACTTGCGTGAGGCATTGAAATTCGTTAAAAAAAGCAAATGCTCCAAGTTCTTCTAGAAGATAAAATCCTCGACTTGGTTTTTCTGTTTTTAAAAAAAGTTTTTTTATCTCTTCAAATATTCGCTCACGCGGCAGTTCATTGAGTGCATGTTGTTGCATCATTGTTTGGAGCTTGTTAAAAAGTTGTTGCTCTATGGTTAAATCAAAACGCACACTAAAGACAACGGCTCGTAAAAAGCGTAGAGGATCTTCATCAAACTGCTCTAAATCTACTGCACGAAGTATGCTCTTTTGTAAATCTTCTATGCCATGAAATGGGTCTAATATCTCATTTGTAGAGAGATCATAACCAATTGCATTCATTGTAAAATCTCGTCTTTTTGCAGCTGTAGGAAAATCAAGTGTTGTGTCCACAACTATTTTAAATCCTCTATGACCACGCTCAACTTTACTATCTCTGCGTGGAAGTGAAAAATCCAAATCATAATCTAAATAGCTCAGCTTACAAACGCCAAAACTCTTACCAACACTGTTTGTTGTACCAAATTCTTCTAACAGTTGTGTTAGAGCTTCTAAATTATCTATACCATAGAGTTCAATATCTATATCTTTTGATTTGATATTTAAAAAATAGTCACGAACAAATCCACCGACTATAATTGCTTTTATGTTATTGCTAAAGAGTTTGTCAAATACTCTTTGTAACTCTTTGGGATAGTTAAAACTTTTCATACTGCTATTTTACGATAATGTAATATAAATTTGGGTATAATTGCGAAAAATTTTCCAAATAAAGGAAACCCCTTATGCAAAAAATAAGAAACATTGCAGTTATTGCACACGTTGACCACGGTAAAACAACTTTGGTTGATGGATTACTAGAGCAATCTGGTACATTTGCTTCGCATGAACAACATGATGAGAGAGCTATGGATAGTAATGCGCTAGAGAAAGAGCGCGGAATCACAATTCTCTCTAAAAATACAGCTATTCGCTATAAAGATTACAAAATCAATATTATTGACACTCCGGGCCACGCCGATTTTGGTGGTGAAGTTGAGCGTGTACTTAAAATGGTTGATGGTGTTTTAGTGCTTGTTGATGCTTATGAAGGTGTTATGCCACAAACAAAATTTGTTGTGAAAAAGATGCTTGAACTTGGTAAGATGCCAATTGTAGTTGTCAATAAAATTGATAAACCTTCAGCAGAGCCAGACCGTGTTGTTGATGAAATGTTCGACCTTTTTGCAGATATGGGTGCTACGGATGAGCAACAAGATTTTCCAGTTATTTATGCAGCTGCTCGTGATGGAATTGCAAAAATGGATATGAGCGAACCTGATGGCAATTTTGAGTGTATTTTTGAAACTATTTTAGAACATGTACCTGAGCCAGAGGGCGATGCAGCAAATCCTCTTCAAGCACAAGTATTTACACTCGATTATGACAACTATGTTGGTAAAATCGGTATTAGCCGTATCTTTAATGGTACTGTAAGAAAAGGTGACAATGTTATGCTTGCAAAATCTGATGGAGAGATGGTTAAGGGTAAAATCTCTAAACTTATTGGTTTTCTTGGACTCAATCGTATGGAGATTGATGAAGCTGAAGCCGGTGATATCGTAGCATTTGCCGGTATGGAGACTGTTGATGTTGGTGATACTATAGCAGATCCTGAAAATCCTGTTGCACTTGATCCTATGCATGTTGAAGAGCCAACACTGACTGTTATTTTTGCAGTCAATGACTCTCCACTTGCAGGTCAAGAGGGAAAACATGTTACAGGGAACAAACTTAAAGACAGACTTGAAGCAGAGATGCGTACAAATGTTGCTATGCGTCTTGATACAGTTGGTGAGGGAAAATTTAAAGTAAGTGGTCGTGGAGAACTCCAAATTACAGTACTTGCTGAGAATATGCGTCGTGAAGGGTATGAGTTTAGTATCTCTCGTCCTGAAGTTATTGTCAAAGAGATAGAGGGTGTAAAATGTGAACCGTATGAGCACCTTGTTATTGATGTTCCTGAAGATTTAAGTGGTACTGTTATTGAGCGTCTTGGAAAAAGAAAAGCAGAGATGAAATCTATGCTTCCTATGGGACAAGGTTTCCAGAGAATTGAGTTTGAAATTCCTGCTCGTGCACTTATTGGATTCCGTGGGCAGTTCTTAACAGATACAAAAGGTGAGGGTGTAATGAATCACTCTTTCTTAGAGTTCCGTCCATACAGCGGTGAAGTGGAATCAAGAAGTTATGGCGCACTTATCTCTATGGAAAATGGAGATACATTGGCATTTTCACTCTTTAACCTTCAAGATCGTGGTGTTTTATTTGTTGGGCCACAAACAAAAGTATATGAGGGGATGATTGTTGGTGAGCACTCACGCAGCAACGACCTTGTAGTCAATCCTATTAAAGGAAAAGCACAATCAAATGTCCGCTCAAGTGGTGCAGATGAAGCGATTAAACTTGTTCCACCGCGTGATATGAGTTTAGAGCGTGCATTAGAGTGGATTGAAGATGATGAATTGCTAGAAATCACTCCTCAAAATATTAGAATTCGTAAAAAATATCTTACAGAAACAGAGAGAAAACGTTACTCACGCAAAACTAAATAGTTCTTTTTTTGTGTAAAAATTTTCCCTAATTGGGAAGATTTTACACGCTTTATTTTACTTTTAAATCTCCTTTTTTTTCAAAAACTTTAAAAATCACTCCTATATCACTTCTCTATACTATAATGTTGTAAATTTAACCTAAAGAGGAATATATTGCAAAATCTAGATACAAAAAATTTACAACAACAATTAGATGATGTCCGTAAAAAAATTGATTTAGCTACTACCAATATAGAGATCAATACCATTATTGAAAATTTCGTATGCTCCCTCGTTGGTAGTGAATTTTGTTCTTTATGGTTTTATGACCAGCAGAAATTACTTTTGGTACGCAATCGTGAAGACAATAGTAAAAATGAACTCTCAATGGATATAAAAGAGGGGATAATTCATAAATGTTTTATGAGTAAAAAGGCTGCTATATATAACTATCTTGCCAGCGAAAGAGATTATGTAGCTGCTGTTGATAACCCTGATTCTATTAAGATAAAATCAAAAATCATTCTTCCTCTTCTTGATGGCGAGAACCTTGTTGGAATTCTTACCGCCTACTCATCTGTAAAAAAATCAAAAAAATTCACGCAAAAAGATCAAAACCTTTTAGAAGCATTCGCTCCTTATTTGATGAGAGTAGTTGCGAAAATGTACTCTTTAGATATTATGCAAGAACAGGATCCTGTTGCTCAAAAGATAAAAGATTATAGCGAAGTTGAAAAAAAAGTGGAATCAGAAGATGAAAAATTCCATACTATGGCAAATTTTATCCATGACATCCGCACTCCTGCAAATACACTTCAGGGTTTTTTAGAACTTTTGGAGAGCCAAATTGAAGATAAACGCCTCAAAGAGTATTTGGTTAATGCCAAGGAGAGTGCTATGTTTATTAATGAGCTGACTACCTCAATGCTTGAAAATATTAAATTGGATCAGGAAACAAAAATGTTTAAAACACTCACTATAGATACAATGAAGTTTTTTGCTGATATTGCAGAGATGTTTGCATCGAATATGTACACAAAAAATATCTGTTTTAATATTTTTATAGACCCGCGTTTACCAAAGAAGATAACTACTGATGATGTAATGCTCAAAAGAGTTTTGATGAATCTTTTGAGCAATGCTTACAAATTTACGCCTTATGGGAAAAAAATTGATTTTTCTGTAACATATAATCAAAAAGAGCAAAATATCTCTGTTGAGATTAAAGATACGGGTATTGGAATTGCCAAAGAGAAACAAAAAGAGATCTTTAAAGCTTTTAAACAGGCAGAAGATATGACTTCATTACAGTATGGAGGAACAGGCTTAGGATTGGCTATTTGTTCAAAATATATCTCTGATCTTGGTGGTGAGTTAAAGATTAAGAGTAAATTGGAAAAAGGAACAACTTTTTATTTTGATATTCCTGCAAAAATTGAAAAGTATGAGGCTACAATAGAACCATTTGAAAACAGTAGTGCGAAAGTAGCAGTTTTAATGCGTGCAAAAAATAACAACTGCATGATTAATGTTGTAAGAAACATGGTAAGCATGGGCATTAAAAAAGAGAATATAACTTTGGTAATGAGCGTAGATGAAGTTCCTAAAAATGTGACAAATCTGGTTGTTTTTCAGAGCGTAATAGATAATAAAGTTGAGGAGATAATGAAGAGAACATCAAAAGTTCTCATTGTAGAGGAGGAGCTTTTTTCTATACAAAATGAAGAGCTTCCTAAAAATGTTCAAGTCGCTTCACAATATACAAATATGGCACATGATATATACCAATTTTTAAATATAGAAAAAATTCCGCGTGTTTTAATTGTTGATGATGACAGAACAAGTGTTGTTCTGCTTGAGCGCATTTTGGAGAGTGAATATTGTCAAGTTGAGAGTGTTGACAATGGTAAAGTTGCACTTGAGATGCTTATAGACTCGCATAAAAAAGAGGAGCCATATAATATTATTTATATAGATAATCATATGCCTCTCATGAGTGGAAAAGAGGTACTTAAAAATTTGCGTGAGTTTGAAAAAGATAATAATCTCTATCCAATTTATGCGGTTTCAACATCAGGAAATCCGATTGAGATAGATAAAGAGAGACGAGATTTTAATCTGCATATTGGAAAACCATTTAGAGTAGATGAGATACGCAAAGCACTGCTTTACTAGATGAAGGAAAATAAATGCTAAGACCAGAACCAAATGATACAGAGCAAGAGGTCAAGAGTATTGATTTAATTGTTTCAAAATCAGATGCAAAAGGTAATATTACCTATGTTAATCCAATTTTTGTAAAAATATCGGGTTATTCACAGGCATCTTTATTGGAAAAGCCTCACGCAATATTACGCCACCCAGATATGCCAAAAGTAATTTTCAAGTATCTTTGGAGAAATATTAAAGAGGGTAAGGATGTTGTTGCTTATGTGAAAAATCTATGTGCTGATGGGAGCTACTATTGGGTGCTTGCAACAGTAAAAATGGCAAAAAATCCTGATGGCTCTTTTAGAAACTATATGTCCACGAGAAGAGCTATAAGTGAAGGTGCAAAACGCAATATTGCACATCTTTATGAGCAAATTTTAGAGATTGAAAAACAAAAAGGTGAAGATGCTGCAGAGATTGCATTTAACAACTTTTTAAAGAAAAATGGTTTAGATGATAGTGATGCATTTAATAACTATATGAAACAGTTAAACAGATAAGGAAATATAATGGATTTTGATGGATATATGAAAAAACTACGCAGCGTAAATGGATATTTAGGCTCGGCAGTTTTAAACTATTCTGGAGAGACACTCTATATTGATGAAGAGAATACAGGTGCAGATATTGCCTATGCTTCTGCTATTTTTAATGACTCTTTTCGTCAGATAAATGAGGCTTCTTTAGATGTTGGTTTTAGTGATGTCTCCTCTTTTGAGACAAGAACAGAAGATGGACATGTTTTTTTAATGAAAAGTGCAGGAAGTTTAGATGAAGATACCTACTCGAAAATAGATCTTTTTGCTATTTTTAGAGATGATGGTAATATTGCACTAGCAAAAATGATTATTGATAAAACAGCATATACAATCTCTTCAGAACTAGAAAAGCTTTAAAACAGAAGCTCTTTTGATGAAAAAAATATACTGTATTCGAAGTGCAAAAGCAGAGGATTTCTCTACAGGGTTATGTGATTATGAACGCTCTTTAAATAAAAAGGGTAGGAAACAGTGTGAAACTATAGGTTCTTATTTGCTGTTGCGTAATATAGAGCCAGATATTGTACTCTCAAGTTGTGCGTTGCGTGCACAAGAGAGTGCATTAAAATTATTGGAAAACTACTCTTTTGCAGGGGAGCAGTATTTTCTTGAAGAGCTCTATTTTAAACCTTATGAAGCCTTATTAGACATTATTATGGTTCAAGATAACGCGCTAAGCAATATGTTTGTTATAGGACATACGCCACAGCTCAATGAGCTTGTAAATCATCTTAGTGTGGAGGCTATTGGGCATCTAGACCATATGAGTGTTGTAGCTTTAGAGTTTGATATTGAGAGTTGGAGTGAGATTCAAACAACAAAGGCAAAAGTAGCGTTTCATATCTATCCAAAACAGTTTAAATATTATATGCCAAGGCAGATGCAGAGAGATCTTACCTAACTCTTTGTAACTCTTTTTTTGCATAGTTTAAAATTTCATGCGATAGTAATTGGTTATCTTGATGATGGTAGATATAAGCGCGACATGAAAAGGTGATGATATCCTCTTTTGTATAAGGTAGTGGGGTGTTTACACAAGTTTGCAGTAAGATATCGACAGTTGACCCTATATACTCTTTTGTTTTATCTATTTCAAAAAGAAGGACAAAAAGATCTGCACGCAGTCGCATCACAGTGTCATTTTTTTCACAAACATTGCTAATGAGTTCACTAAAATGTTTTAAGAGCATATCCCCTCCATGTGCTCCATACTCTTCATTGACTGTAGAAAAATTATTGATGTTTAAAAGACAAAAGGCAAAGTTGCTATTTTGTTGTAGGTAGTTATCGAGTGATTTTAAAAAATAGTCTTGGTTTGGAAGTCCGGTGAGTGCATCATGGTAGCTAACATACTCTAACTCTTTGTTAATTTGTTTGAGATAACTGACATCCTGCGCAATAATAATGTTGTGAGTAACCTGTTTGTTGTTATTTGTAAGAGGTATGATATCTGCGTGAAAAAAGAGATTATTACCAAAACTGTTTTGTGCAACAAAAATGTGTGATTCCATAGAAGAAGATGCTTTTTGAGGATGGAAAAATTTTGAAAAATGTTCCCCCTCCATATTATCAGAGGTAAGATTGAAAAAGTGACAACAGACATCATTGACTTGCGTAATAATGCCATCTAAATCGACATGGAGAACAAAAAGACGTTTGTTGATTTGTTGGTAGTAAAGATGTTCATTCTTCTCATCACTTAGCTCATAAATGAGTGTTTTTTTATTCATCTCTTTAATGGAATCGGCATAGTTTTGTGTTGTGTCGTTTTTTGTTTGTAGTGTTGCAAGAAAGAGTTTTTGAGATGTTTTGTCTAAAAAGAGGCTAATATCTAAGTCATAGAAATTATTATCTTTATGGATCATTGGAAGTGAGATTTTTTCATCCTCTTTGAGAGCTTCTATCTTCTCTTCCAAACCAACAAGTTCCCAAAGATACTCTCTAAGATCACTTTTTGACTCTAATGCATCGCTGTTGCTTTGCATAACTTTAAATGCCGGAGTAAAAATAATATAGGTAATATCATTTTTACTGCATAGGATATTTAGGAGGTTGTTATACATTGGTTGAGTTCCAAAAAGAGATCTTCAACAGCATTTCCATTTTTTGCAGATGTTTTTAAGACATCAATAATGGAACTATCAAGAGCTTTGATTTCATCCATCTGCTGTGATGTAAAGGTGTGAGGCATATCGGACTTGTTTAAAGCGATGGCAATAGGTGCATGAGCAACAACTTCATGACAAAGTGCTATGTGGTTTTGAATCTGTGCAATACTCTCCTCACGCAGTAAATCAGCAACAATAATAAATCCTTTTGCTCCAAGGAGATACTGTTTAAAGATAGGTTTAAACTCGGTATGTCCCTCAATATCCCAAATCATAATAGTTGCATTGTCAACAGTTTTTTTAGATATGGAGACGCCAATGGTGCTAAGATACTCTTTACTAAAAGAGTTCTCGACAAACCTTCGTATAAGACTTGTTTTTCCCACTCCAAAGTTTCCAACTAAAACAATTTTATAGCTAAACATTATTTTTTTACCTTTTGCAAGGTAATTTTGACACAACGAGCTCTATCTGGTGTTGCGTGAGCATCAACTCCAGGCGGTGGCGTTTCAAACAGCTTTTTGTTTATTGTGTTGGTTAGGTTCGCTTCTGTATGTAAAAAGTTCGCAATAGCATCAGCTCTTTGCATGGAGAGTTGTTGATTTTTCTTGTTATCTCCAAGAGCATCACTATAGACCAAAAGCATAACTGTGCTCTTTGGTGCATACTCTACGATATCTTTGGCAAGTTGCGTGAGCTTCTCTTTTGCGTTTTTCTCAAGCTTAGTAGAGGCTTTTGAAAAGTAGATATTTTTCTCTATCTTGGGTGTTATGATTTTGATGTTATCGGTAATTTTTTCAATACCTTCTATCTTTTTAAGAGCATCTAAAAGATTTGTTTTGAGCTTTTTAGAAGCAATAGTCCCTAGAAGTGTGAGATTGTTATAATCAAACTTATAGGTTATGTGATTATTTTTAATCTGGTTATACCCCTGAAGCAGATAGAAGATATTGCTACTGATTTGCATAGGGTCTTTGAGCTGTGAAACAACCATGATTTTGTTTTTGATGCCTTGAAGCGCAGGAATCCCTTTAATACGCTTTTGCGTGAGCTCTTTATAGTACTCAAAAGGTACATTGCCTTGAAGTGTAACCACTCTATCGTTAACTGTTGCGTGAATATTAAAAAGAGCAAGAGCTGGGGTATTTTGAATGCTTT
>Ga0256840_1004093_pt1 | contig 11190 bp, 11 predicted proteins | sample 355202metaG_FD_185969 | JGI IMG/M metagenome (GOLD analysis project Ga0256840, IMG submission 185969) | Hydrothermal vent microbial communities from Mid Atlantic Ridge, Atlantic Ocean - 355-202 | ecosystem: Environmental > Aquatic > Marine > Hydrothermal vents | place: Atlantic Ocean: Mid...
TTTGATAAAGACTGGGTTGATGCTGGGGCACGGAGGGTGGCATATTATACTAATTTAGATGCTGGGGATTATGTGTTTAGAGTAAAGGCGGCTAATAATGATGGGGTATGGAATGAAGAGGGGGCGGCAATTTCATTGCATAAGAATGCATTTTTTTATGAAAAAAAGGCATTTGCATTTGCGGTTATATTATGTTCGCTATTGTTTATTGGATTTATGTATTATTTAAGGACGAGAACCTTGAGAGTACATAATGCGAAGCTACAAAAAATGGTAGCCGAAAGAACTTCTGGAATCACAAAACAGAGAGAGCGAATAGAGCTACAGAAAGAAGAGTTAGACAAGTTGAATGCTATTAAGGATAAATTAATATCGATTGTATCTCATGATTTAAGAGGACCTATTAATTCTTTTTCAGCTATTGTGGGCTTGTTAAGTTCTGGTAATTTAACAAGTGAAGAATCACAAAACCTAGCAGCTAGTGTGGGTGGAGATATTAACAAGGTGAAGAATTTGATGGATAACCTTTTGAATTGGACTAAAAGCCAGATGCAAGGAATTAAGTTAAATCAAGTAGCTATTTCTTTGTTTGTGGTGACGGAAGAAATTATTGATTTGTTTGAAATAGATATTAATAAGAAGAATATTTCACTTGTTAACAATATTGAGAAGCAAATGATGGCATTTGCGGATTTGGATATGGTCAAGTTAATTTTGAGAAATTTAATTAATAACGCTATTAAATTCACTCCGCCGACGGGAGAAATAACTGTGAGTGCAATTGAAAAAGATAAGTTTGTAGAAGTAACGGTACAGGATACAGGAGTTGGTATTGATAGAGACCATATAGATAAACTATTTTCTCCTGACTTCAATTATTCAATGCTTGGTACTTCCCAGGAAACTGGCTCAGGACTTGGCTTACTATTGTGCAAGGATTTTGTAGAACAAAATGGCGGAACAATCTGGGTGGAAAATAATGAAAAGGAGGGAAGTTCATTTAACTTTACTCTGTTAAGAAATTAATCACCCAATTGCCTACGTCACCTTTTTATAGCTAACTACTGCTAAGAAGTTCATCACAACCGCATAAATAATAATTTTTATAAATTGCGGAATGATATCATTGAATCCTGCTCCTTTAAGCATGACCATTCGCATGACTTCCACAAAGAATTTTATGGGATTAAACTCCGTCAAGAATTGAGCCCATTCAGGCATACTTTCTATAGGGGTGAATAAACCACTCATCAGGATAAATATGACAACACAAAACCAAGAAATAAACATGGCTTGCTGTTGGGTGTCTGTGAAATTGGAAATGAAAAACCCCATGCCCAATAACACTAAAAGATAGATAGCAGCAAAGAGATAAATTAGTCCAATACTGCCGACCATAGGCACATCAAAAAGCACCTTGCCCACAATTAAACCAATGGTAAGTTCGAATAAACCGATCACCCAAAAAGGAAAGAGTTTGCCAATAATAAACTGATGTTTTTTGATAGGGGTTACATTGATTTGCTCTAATGTGCCAATTTCCTTTTCGCGTACAATGTTCATTCCCGAAAGGAACAAGGTAATCATGGTGATAAGGAGCACCAAAATCCCAGGTACCATGAAAGTCTTATAGTTCAACTCAGGATTGAACCAAAAGGAAGCAACTGTTTCTATCCGTTTTGGTAATTGTTTTATTCCTGAAGTCGGTAGCAGTGCTAATTGTATGGATTGGTTATAGCTTTTTATAATCTCGGAGACATATACATTTTCTATACCTGCTGCAGCCCCATCTATGGCATTAATGATGACTGATAATGATCCTTTTTTATTTTTAATAACGCTACGCTCAAAATGTTGAGGAATTTGTAAAATCACATTGACCTCTCCTTTTTGCATGGCGTCTTTTGCAATTTTGGAAGAAGGAAAATTTGCAACTACGTTAAAATATTTTGAAGCCTCAAATTTATCAATTAGCGCTCGTGAGTAGGCGGTCTTGTCCGCATCTACATATGAGAAACTTATATTTTTCACCTCAAAAGTGGCTGCATTTGATAGTATCAAAAGTTGAATAAGAGGCAGTATAAATATCAGCGGAATCATCCCTTTATTTCGAAATATCTGCTTGAATTCTTTCTGTATTATAAATCCTATTGTTCTCATCTTTCTGTTTTATTTTTTTGTAATCATATAAGGCATATATAAAACCACACCCGACTTATATAAATCTTATATTTTCTTAAATGTCTTATATGGTAAAATTTATTTTTTGAATTTTTTCTTGCCTTTTATAGTCATATGTCTCATAGTATTGAGTCTTTTTCTCTCATTCCAATCGTATTTTATATTTTTTTATACTTAGGGCAATGAAAAACACAGTCATACCTAACAAAATCAATGTTTCTTTCCATATAAAACTAAAACCTACCCCCTTCAGTAGCAGTCCTTTTAGGATAATAATATACCATTTTGCAGGAATTATATTACTGATGCCTTGTAGGGGGAGTGGCATGCTTTCAATGGGAAAAATGAATCCTGAAAGTAAAATAACAGGTAACATCAGGCCCATTAAAGAAATCATCATCGCAGTTTGTTGTGTTTCAGAAATGGTAGAAATTAAAATTCCAAGAGACAATGAACTGACAATAAACAGAATGCTTTCTGCTGCTAGTAGAAATAAACTTCCTTCTATGGGCATTTTGAAAATAAAGAAGCCAAGTAACAATATGACTACCGCATTGATGACAGATAAAAAAATATATGGAAACACCTTTCCGACAATCACCTGAAAGGGTTTCAATGGTGAAACTAGTAGTATTTCCATGGTGCCCAATTCTTTTTCTTTTGTGACAGAAATTGAGGTCATCATAGCAGAAACCAACATCAAAATAATGGTCATCACACCAGGAACAAACATGAATACACTCTTTAGTTCAGGGTTGTAGAACATTTGTGTTTGGGGCATTATTTGATAGGGAATAGCCATAGTTTTATTTAGTTCTTGTTGGTAGTTTTGCAATATGGCTGTGGTGTAATTGCTTACTGTATTGGCAACGTTGGGGTCGGTAGCATCTGTGATGACCTGTACGTCCGCTTTGTTTTCTGCTGTTAATTTTTTACTAAAATCATTCTCAAAAATTAAAACTGCTTTCACTTTTCCTTTTTGAAAAATTGATTCTATATCTCTTTCATTATCAATGAACCCATTGATATTAAAATACTTGGAGGCTGCTATTTTATCTATAATTTTGTGAGTTTGTTCATCTTTTGATTTGTCTAGAATAGCAATGTCAACATTATTAATTTCATTGGTAATTGCAAATCCGAACAACATAATTTGTGCTATGGGCATCCCAAAAAGTATAAACAATGAGCGCCTATCCCTAAAGATATGGTAAAACTCCTTGTGTATAAAACCTATAAATTTTTTCATTTTATTCTTTATTATTTTTTATCTCTTACCATTCCGAATAAGTCGGAACAAGTTATAAGGCATTTAAGGTCCATATAAACGTTTACTTATTCCTTATCCCTAAAGTCTTGCCTCTCATTTCTTTTCTCTCTTTTGCCCACCGAATCCGCTAACTAGCAGAGTAGGAGGGTCTTTTTTCTTTAGTCTTATGTGTTAACCTCATTCAACATTCCGTGCCAACTTCAAAAACACATCGTTCATAGATGCCGCCTGAAACTGTTTCTTTAAATTTTTTGGTGTATCCAATGCCTCAATTTTTCCATCAACCATAATAGATACGCGATCGCAATATTCCGCCTCATCCATATAGTGTGTGGTTACAAATACGGTAGTGCCATTGTGCGCTGTTTTGTAAATCATTTCCCAAAATTGCCGTCTAGTAATAGGATCCACACCACCAGTAGGCTCATCCAAAAAAATAACTTTTGGGTCATGCAATAGTGCCACAGAAAAAGCTAATTTCTGTTTCCAACCCAATGGTAAAGAACTCACCAACTCATCAGCGACATCATCTAAACCTAGCTCATGAAGTAACGCCTTGGTTTTTATTTTTAAATCTTTCTTTTTAAGCCCGTAGATGCCCCCATAAAATACAATATTTTCTTTAACCGTGAGGTCATCATAGAGGGCAAATTTTTGGCTCATATAACCTATACTTTTTTTGACATCTTCAGGATGTGTCAACACATCAAATCCAGCCACCATGGCATCACCTGACGAGGGATTGGAAATCCCAATAAGCATTTTCATAGCGGTTGTTTTTCCGGCGCCGTTTGCTCCCAAAAAACCAAATATTTCTCCTTGCTTTACTTCAAATGATATGGCATCTACTGCGGTAAAATCACCGAATTTTTTGGTGAGATTTTTAACTTGTATGACGTTTTTATTTTTCATTTTTTATAGTTCAAACCTAACAGGTTTTAAAAACCTGTTAGGTTTAATTAAGTTCTAGCCAATTCCATAAATGTATCCTCAATGGTGGTTTCTGTTTGCTGAATGGTAATATTAGTAAGTCCACTTTCTTCAAGAAACTGTTGTAATTGGTTTGGATTAAAGTTTTTTCTTAGGTCTGTATAGTGTACAAATTCTCCAAACGGATATACACTGTAATGATGCTCATATTTATTTAAGGTGATAATGAGTTCGTACATATTGTCAGCACTTATATCATAGATTGTTTTGGGGTAGTGCGTTATAATTTCTTGTGGGGTATCAATCTCCAATATTTTACCGTCTTGAATGAGCGCAATCCTATCGCACAAAGCAGCCTCATCCATATACGGAGTGGAAACCAAAATGGTAATCCCTTTTTGCTGTAAGCGTTTGAGCATTTCCCAAAACTCTTTTCTAGAAACAGGATCAACACCAGTGGTAGGTTCATCTAGGAATAGTACTTTTGGTTTGTGTATTAAGGCACAACTGAGTGCTAATTTTTGCTTCATTCCCCCTGATAGTTTTCCCGCCCTACGCTTTTTGAAAGGCTCAATTTGCACATAAATATCTTTGATTAACTCATAGTTTTCTTCGATGGTTGTACCAAATATTGTGGCGAAAAATTTTAGATTCTCTTCAACCGTCAGGTCTTGATATAGAGAGAATCGTCCTGGCATATAGCCTACATGATTTCGGATAGAAATATAATCATCAATCACATCATAGCCTGCTACCGTAGCACTCCCCTCATCTGCAACTAGCAAGGTGGTAAGTATCCTAAAAATGGTGGTCTTGCCAGCACCATCAGGTCCAATTAGTCCAAATAACTCACCTTCTTTTACATCAAGAGAAATATTATCTACCGCTTTTAAATCACCGTACGATTTTGATATGTTTTTAATTTCTATACTCATTTGATTGAATTTTTATAGGTTAAAATGAAGATGATAAACCAAATACTCACTCTAAAACCCATTGCTTTGATGCTATCTAAAGCAACTGCTTCACTAACAAAGTACAAATACAGGAGCATAAGTAAATGTGATGTAAGTATTGCAGCAATCAACTTTTTGGAAAGCGCATAATTTTTCCAAACAAGAAATGCAGTGACAATGGATAAGACACTTAATAGAACGTTGTAAATAACAAGCCAATCTAGTACGGTGTAATCAGGAATGCGAAATCCTAAAAGCACCATGAAACCTGCAAATACCGACATGATACCAATAAAGAGTGCAAGTACCAGCGCAATTATTTTTGTGATTTTCATTATCTTAAGTTTGTATTATTTATTTTCTGCCAACTGCCAACTGCCAACTGCCAACTGCCAACTGCCAACTGCCAACTGCCAACTGCCAACTGCCAACTGCAATTATTCCTCTTCACTATTGCCAACCCACATTTCTGCCGGCATGCCAATTTTTAAGCTACCATCATTTTTCACATCAATTTTAACGGCATATACTAGGTTCACTCGTTCTTCTTTGGTCTGAATAATTTTAGGTGTAAACTCTGCCGATGAAGCCACCCATGAAACTTTTCCGCTGTAGTCTTTCATACCATCTCCTGCATCGATTTTTACAGTGACAGTTTGCCCTACTTTGACATTTGCCAATTGTGTTTCGCTGATATATACGCGCAAAATCATGTTAGTCAAATCAGCAACTTTATAGAGTGGTCTTCCAAACGCAGTAATTTCATTGGGTTCAACGTACTTGACTAATACGGTACCGTTTACAGGATTGATAATACTACTCTTTTTAATTTGGTCATTGATTTGAGCCAATTGTGCATCGATGCTTTTTATTTCATTTACAATTGGTGCATTTTGTGATTCCACACTGTTGATTTGCTGATTGATGACATCAATTTTCCCGATGACGTCGTCAAGTTGCTTTTGGGTGCCGGCATTTTCTTTGATCAAGTTTTCCACTCTTTTTTTATTGACAATGGCTGTCCTGCGTTGCGCTTTTAGCACATTTATTTGAGATAAAACACCTTTTGATTTTGAATAAATAACATTTTTTCCTGCCTCCAGTTGCGCTTTTTTTAGCGATAATTGTGTGGTGTCGATTACTCCCGCTAATGTGCCTTTGTCAATTGCGACACCTTCTTCCACACTGAAGTGTATTAATTTTCCACTAGACTCTGCTGATACTGTGATTTCAGTAGCTTCAAAGTTCCCGTAGCCATCTGCTTTTTTGTTGCCATCTCCGCATGATGCGATTGTCACTGTAAGGGCAAGAATTCCTAGTATTTTATTTATTGTTTTCATTTTATAATTGATTATGCTTTTAATTTTTGTATTTATTTATTGTTTTCACTACTTCCTCCATCAGAGTCTCTCGTAGAGCCTGCCCGAGATCATTCAGGCGGGGACTCTGCATGTTTGAACTCAGATTCCCTTACTATGAGAGGGGTCGGTTATTTATTGTTTTCATGTGTGCCACTTGTTATTTGATAGTTTGCTTTGGCTAGTAGTAACTGTATTTCATGTGTTTTTAAACTGTTTTTTGCTTCGTGAAGGTTGCTGAGCTCAGTGATATATGCCGATGATGTAATCACCCCATTTTTCAATTGTGAAGCACTTGTTTTCAGAATTTCCTCACGGATTGGAATAATTTCAGTATCAGTCTTTAATAATTGTTCTAGTTTCTTGATGTTTAATAAATCGTTATTAAGCGATACATTGGTATTGAATTCAAATACTTCTTTTTTATTGTCAATAATCTGCTTTGAAAAAGCCAATGATTTTTGTTGCTTCTTAGAGGCTTTCCAGTCAATGATATTCCAGTTGAGTTTCACGCCAACCATATAAAATTCCTGAAAAGAATTATCCAGCATATTTAGACCAGGATTTCCATAACCTCCTGTGGCAAAAGCCATCACTTTAGGTGTTTTTTTCTTCGCTATTAGTTCACTTGAGTTGGTGAGTAATTCGTCTTGCAGCTCAAACAGGTTTAATTCAGGTCTATTAATTTCTTCGGTAACAGTTGCCAAGATTTGTGGTTTTTCTAGCACTGTATTTTCCTTTATCTCTTGCCCAATTAATTGTGAGAGATTTTGGAGTAAAGTATTTTTATTGGCATCAATGTCAAATTCATTTTGTGCTACTTTGAGCAGTTCGGCTTTCAAAATAGCGTCTGACGCGGGGAGCGCTACCCCATATTTTACTGCCGCACTTACTTCTTTTAGTTTTGCCTCTAACTGCTCTTTTTTGATGAGTAATAATGATTTTTGTTCCTCTAATAAAAGTGCAGAAAAGTAGAGCGTATTAATTTGTTTTTTTAATTGGTATAAAGCAATTTCTACTTGCTGTTGGTTTACTTTGAGTTCTGTTTCTTTTATTTTGAGTTTTGAATTAACAATGCCCCCATCATATAGCATCTGATTTGCAGATATGGTTGCCTTGTATTGATCTTTGTTAGGTGGATCTATGGATATATTGGGCAGTTCCAACGGAACAGCGGTCACATCAGACTGATAGGTTGCCTGCGCTGTGAAATCAATCTTCGGCAATTTTTCTGTTTTAATGAATGCTAAGTCTAACGTATTTTGCTGTGCCAGCAGTGCTTTTTGTTTTACCAAGGGATAATTGCTGTTCGCCAAATCATAACATTGTTGCAGAGTGACTTTTTCTTGGGCATTAACTTTAATACTGAATAGTAGCAGGATTGGGATGATATATTTGATAATATTCATTGCTTGATTTTAATTGCGTTAATAATAAATTCTGATACATGTGTTTTTCTTTCTTCCATGAGCGCCTTGTATGCCCTTTTATCCTTTTGTAAAATTTCACTTAGCAATGGACGCGCTAGAAAAGGAAAAACACATAGTGAAATAATATTGATAATGAGTTGCTGCGCTGATATTCTCCTAATTTCGCCACTTTTAACTAATTTTTCTATTTTACTTTCTAAGCTATTGGTAACTTTTCCAAACTTCTCAGCGATTACTTCTTTAATCATTTCAGGGTTTCTGTTTAACTCCTGTATAATAAAAATGGGTATATAAGAGTGCTTGCTGACAAATGAGATATAATCATTCACAAAGTGCTCTATCAATTCAAAGAAAGGCTCTTCACTATCAAATATCTTGATGAGTTTAGGTGCCATGATGGTAAAAGCATTTTTGAAAACCGCTTCAAAGAGTTTTTGCTTGCTTCTATAGTAATAATGGAGCATGGCTTTATTAATGCCTGCTTTGTCCGCAATTTCTTGCATCCTAGCACCGTCCATTCCTTTGCTTTGGAAAACGTCCTTTGCAGCGTCCAGTATTTTTTCTTCTGTATTTATTTTACTGCTAACCATTTAATTTAATTAATTAGTTTAACCATTTGGTTGGCAAAGATAAATGTTCTATGTTTGCATCCAAAGAAAAAAGCAAATTTTTTTCAAATATATATTGACAAACTTAAAATAGGAAAAAATGAAAGTAGAAGATGTAACACGCTTATTGCCTTTTGAGGGGCTAAAAACAAAGAAAGTAATGTCAAATGAGCGGTTTGATATGATATTAATTTCACTAGAAAAAGACGCTATATTAAAGGAGCATGTGTCAAATACTGAGGCTGCTATCTTAGTGGTTGAAGGAAAAATAGAATTTACGATACTTGGAAAGACGCACATATTAAAGCAAAATGACCTTTTTTCTTTTGCTAAAAATGTCAAGCATGAATTGAAGGGGCTTGAGAATTCAAAGGTATTGCTGATTAAATAAGCTTTCCTAATTTCTAAGACATTCTGTTAATGCCATTACGAATTATTAGCAAGTAAATTACAATGAAGAACAATAAAACATACCGTTTACAATCAGACGAGTCACTCTTTCTACGAGGACCTTTTTCTAGGATAAAGGAGCTTTTCTTTGCGTTTAGAGTATTTTTTAGCTTTGTTAAGGCTTTTCGTAAGATGCATTTTATAGGACCAAGTGTTACTGTGTTTGGCTCTGCAAGATTCGATAATACTACCCCATTTTATAAAAGAACGGAAGAGGTTGGTGCAGCATTAGCAAATATGGGCTTTGCAGTGATGACCGGTGGAGGGCCAGGCTTAATGGAGGCAGCAAACAAGGGTGCCTATGAGGCAGAGGGTTATTCGGTGGGTTGTAATATAGTATTGCCAAAAGAGCAGATGCCTAATCCGTATTTGCATAAATGGATTAATATTAAATATTTTTTCGTTCGTAAATTTTTGCTGCTAAAATATTCTTATGCCTTGGTAGTGATGCCGGGTGGAGTTGGGACTTTAGATGAATTCTTTGAAACACTGACATTGATACAAACAAAGATGATTAGTGATTTTCCTGTAATTCTTTTTGGAAAAGAATATCATAAAGAGTTATACGCGCACCTTCAAGTAATGGTAGAGAATGGGAGTATTGATAAAAAGGACTTGGAGTTATTTTTTATGACTGATTCCATAGAGGAGATGGTAGCACACCTACAGGTAAATTCGGTCAAAAAATTCGGACTGAAAAGAAAAGAATATAAAGCAAAATGGTTGTTAGGAGAGAAGAGATAATTAAAGAATTAGGGTAATGGAAGAGTTCTCAATTGTCAAAAAATCAGGAAGAAAGGAGGTATTCTCTTTTGATAAGCTCAAGAATTCATTGCAAAGAAGTGGTGCAACTGATGGGATTATTAACTTAGTCATTGAGGACATAAAGCCCGAATTTTACGACGGTATTTCTTCAAAGCAAATTTATAAGAAGGCATTTTCTTTATTGAAGAAATCCAACCGTTCATATGCTTCGAAATATAGTTTGAAAAGAGCATTATTTGATTTAGGACCAACAGGATACCCTTTTGAACGACTGGTAAGTGCCTTGTTAAAACAGAAAGGATATAAAACTAAAGTGGGCGTCGTATTACCAGGAGAATATGTGACGCATGAAATCGATGTTTTGGCTGAAAAAGGAGAAAATACCTATGCGATAGAATGCAAGTTTCACACAAAAGCTAATTTTTCAAATAATATCAAAATTCCCCTTTATATCAATTCAAGGTTTATTGATATTCAGAAACAGTGGGACAAGAATCCTAACCATACAACCCGTATGAAACAAGGATGGTTGGTCACAAATACCAAGTTTACCACAGATACAATAAAGTATGCCAAAGGGGTGGGCTTGAGGCTACTTAGTTGGGATTATCCAAAAGACAATGGAATTGGTAAAAATATTGATGCTTATGGGTTATATCCTATTACCACTTTGACAATTCTTGCAAAATCGGAAAAAAAGCAAATTATTGAAAATGATATTATCCTAGTGAAGGAATTGAAAGAAACACCGACTATACTAAGGAAAATTGGTATTTCTACAACTAGAATTCAGCGCATACTAGCCGAGGTAGAAACCTTGATCTAAAGTGAGCTATATAAATTGAGCATTACAATAAAAAACAACAAATTATGAAAAGTAAAATAAAATTAACAACGTATCTAATTTTCTTCTTAGTAGGTTCATTGTCTGCACAGCAGGCAGATGATATCATTGGAGAATACCATTTGCCCAATGAATTAGATGTTAAAATATATAAGAATAACGGCAAGTATTATGGGAAAATAATCGCTTTAAATGGATACGAACAAACAAAGGACTTTAAAAACCCTGATAAGTCTAAGAGAAAGGACCTGTTGATTGGGAAGGTCATCATTAAAGGATTAGAATTTGACAAGGAAGATAAAAGATGGATAAATGGCAGTATGTATGGACCGGAAAAAGGCATGCTATTTAACCTGAAGGTAACTGAAATAAATAATAAAGAAATAAAAGTGGTTGGT
>Ga0256840_1004094_pt1 | contig 11187 bp, 8 predicted proteins | sample 355202metaG_FD_185969 | JGI IMG/M metagenome (GOLD analysis project Ga0256840, IMG submission 185969) | Hydrothermal vent microbial communities from Mid Atlantic Ridge, Atlantic Ocean - 355-202 | ecosystem: Environmental > Aquatic > Marine > Hydrothermal vents | place: Atlantic Ocean: Mid...
TAGATTAAATGCAAAAGCATATTTAGATTCTTGTGCTCCAAATGCCATATTATTTACTATTGGTGACAATGACACCTTCCCTTTATGGTATATGCAAGAAGTTGAAAACTATAGAACCGATATGAAATTGATTAACACCAGTCTTTTTCAAACCGATTGGTATATAGATCAAATGAAGCGAAAAACTTATAAAGCTGACCCTATTCCTTCTCAATTAACACACGACAAATACAAGTTAGGAACGTTAGATGTTGCTTATTATTTTGAACAAATTTTCCCTCAACTAAAAGATTCTGTTGTTGATATTAATTATTTTATGAAATGGATTGAAAGTGATAAAGAAATTACTTATTACGATTTAGATGATGATGGTATTGAAGAAAAAGTACTACCAACAACTAAAATCAGGATTCCTGTTGATAAAGAAGCTGTTTTAAAAAATGGTACTGTTGCCCAAAAAGATGCTGATTTAATTGTACCATATATTGATATTGAAGTTTCAAGTACACTTTCTAAAAATCGAATTTTAATGCTTGATATTTTAGCCAATAATAATTGGGAGAAACCAATTTATTTCACTGGTGGAGCACAGGCTGATGAAGAATATATCTGGTTAAAAGATTACTTGCAATTAGATGGAATGGCTTATAGATTAGTGCCAATTAAAACCAAAAATGATGGTAATTTCTTTGAAATGGGTCGTATAAATACTGATATTATGTACAAAAATGTCAAAAATTGGGATTGGAGAAATATAACTGATGACAACATTTATTTAGATCCTGAAACACGTAAAAACTCTGTCTCCTACCGTAACAATATGGAACGATTGGCAAGAGCTTTAATTGATGAAAATAAATTAGAAAAGGCAGAAGAAATTTTAGACATTTCTTTAGAAAAAATGCCTATACATAAATTTGGACATTATAGTATGTTAATTTCTTATGTAGATTTATATTATAGTTTAAATAAAAATGAAAAAGCTAGAAAATTAGCTACGGAGTTAAAAACAGTTTTACAAGAAAATTTAACGTATTACAGTCAGTTTGATGAATATGAAATTGAAAGTGTTTTTAACGAAGTTGAGCGTAGCTTATTAATGTATGATCAAATAGTAAAAACAACCATTCGTTTTGATGATGAAGCATATGCTACTTCAATTAAAGATGAATATGTTGACTACTTAAAACTCTTTGATTTCTTAATGAGTGATGAAGAATAAATGAAACCTTATTTAGTAAAAACTCCAAGTCTTATAAAATTTCTTTTTAGAAATTGGGTTTGGAGTTTTTCGAAAAAAGAAAAAATAATTTATTTAACTTTTGATGATGGTCCAACATCTGAAATTACAGAATGGACATTAGAACAATTAAATAAATACAATGCAAAAGCTACATTTTTTTGTATTGGTAAAAATGTAAAGTTATACCCCGAAATTTTTCGAAAAATTTATGAGAATAATCATTCAATAGGAAATCATACGCACAACCACTTAAATGGTTTAAAAACTACAACTTCAGGTTATTTAGATAATATTGATAAAGCCGAATTAGCATTCCATAAAAACTTAAAACTAGAAACTGCCACCCTCAGCGCAACCGAAAGACAAACTTCAAAGCTATTTAGACCACCTTATGGAAAATTACGATTTTCACAATCTAAAAAAATAAGAGAAAAAGGTTATAAAATCATCCTGTGGGATGTTTTAAGTGCAGATTTTGACATTTCAATCACAAAAGAAAAATGCTTAGAAAATGTGATTAACAATACTAAAAATGGAAGTATTATTGTTTTTCATGACAGTGTAAAAGCTAGTGAAAAATTAAAATTTGTATTACCTCAACTATTAGAATATTATACTTTTAAAGGGTTTAAGTTTAAAAATATTAAATAGTCATTATTTAGAAAAAGAAGAAAATATAGAATTCTAAATTCAGAATCTAAAAACTGATTTCTATTAAACTTTTTTATTCCTCCTTTTGTGGTTAGAGGCTTTTAAACGTATTGCTCAACTAAACTTATTAAAGTATTTGCATCTTGATTTCCAGATTGACGCCATTTCATTTCGCCATCCTTATAAATTATAAAAGTTGGGTTTCCTTTAATTCGTAATGCATTTGCAAGTGTCTCGTTTTTTTCAATATCAATTTTAATTACTTTAGCCTTGTCTCCAAGTGCCGCTGCAACATTTCTTAAAACGCTTTTTAAATCACTAGAACCCTCTTCTTCCCAGTCTGCAAAAAAGTCTATTAAAACAGGAATATCTGAACTAATTAATTCTCCAAATTTTGTCATAATTTTATCATCTTTTCTAACAATAATCAAAAAATAAAACTTACTGTACTTACAAATGTAGCATTTTAATTTGAAAAATGGTTATCTACCTCTTTTTCAACTTAATTACAGTAATTTCAGGCCAGATACCAACTCTACCTGGAAATGCTAAAAACCCAAATCCTCTGTTCACATTTATATAACGATTAAATTCATTATAGATACCTGCCCATTGTTTATAAACATACTGCACTGGACTCCATTTAAAACCTGGTATTTCAATTCCAAATTGCATTCCGTGAGTATGACCACTTAATGTTAACTGATAATTATTTGAATGATTTTTAACTTCATTTTCCCAATGTGAAGGGTCATGGCTTAATAATATTTTAAAATCTTCTTTTTTAATTTTTGTTGATGCCAAGTTTAAATCTCCTGCTTTTTTAAAATGAGTACCCCAATTTTCAACACCAACTAACGCTATTTTATCATTATCCTTTTCTATATAAACACTATCATTCAACAATAAATTAAAACCAATTTGAGGGTGTAACTCTTTTATAGCTTGAAAATTTTGTTCTTTTTCTTCAGCTGACTTAAATCTAACATATTCTCCATAGTCATGATTTCCTAAAACTGAAAACTTTCCTGAAGGAGCTTTTAACGATTTAAATAACGAAATCCAAGGAATCATTTCTTCAGCTTTATTATTCACAATATCACCCGTAAATAAAATAAGGTCTGATTCTTGTTCATTTATTAAATCAATACCGTGTGCTATTTTTTCTTCATCATCAAAGCTTCCACTATGAATATCGGAAATATGGGTAATTTGAAATCCATCAAAAGCTTTCGGTAAATCATCAAAAAATAACGTGTGTTTTAGTACTTGGAAATTGTATTTACCCTTAGCCATACCATACAAAACAGATGCAAATGGAATTGCTGCTAAACCTAAAGCTAATTTACTTACAAACGCTCTTCTTTCAGGAAAATAAGTTGTTATAGTTGATTTAAAAATATAATTAAACCCTAATTTAAAAACTCTAAAAATATCTTCAGCAAATAGTATTAGCAGTGAAATAATTTTTGGAGTAATTGACAAAACCAACAATCCAAATGCCAGCATTAAAGATTGAGACAAACCAGTTGACCTATTAAATGTAAAAAGTTTATAAGTGAAATTTATCAATATAAATAATGATAATAGCCAATATAATATATAAATTACTTTATTTTTAGTAACTGTTTTTACACTTTGAAAAGCATAAAAATCTATACATAAAATTATTGCGATAAATAAAACCCATCTCATCATAAAAAAATAATTGAGGTAAATATACAGTATTCAGCTACAAATAGTTTATGTACTTAATTAATGAATTGTTAAAATTCATTTTATTACTTTTACTCAATTCAAAATTTCAACAAAAAATCAATGTCAAAACAAAAACGCCTTTTCCTTTTAGATGCATTCGCATTAATATTTCGTGGCTATTATGCACTTATCAAAAACCCTAGAATAAACTCCAAAGGAATGGATACATCTGCTATTTTAGGATTTACAAACTCTTTATTGGATGTTATAAAACGTGAAAATCCTGATCACTTAGCCGTTGCTTTTGATAAAGGTGGTTCACATGCACGCACTGAAGCTTTTCCTGAGTACAAAAAAAATCGATCTGAAACACCTGAAGCGATAAAAATTGCAGTGCCTTATATTCATGAAATATTGAAAGCTATGCATATTCCAATTATTGAAAAAGAAGGTTTTGAAGCTGATGATTTAATTGGAACACTTTCTAAACAAGCTGAAAAAGAAGGTTTTCAAACTTTTATGGTAACACCCGATAAAGATTTTGCGCAATTAGTTTCTGAAAATATTTTTATGTACAAACCCTCTAGAATGGGAAATGGCATTGAAATTTGGGGAATTCCTGAAGTACAAAAAAGGTTTGAAATTGAACGCCCAGAACAAGTAATTGATTATTTAGGTATGATGGGAGATGCGGTAGATAATATTCCTGGTTTACCGGGAGTTGGGGATAAAACTGCTAAAAAGTTCTTGAAAGAATATGGAAGCATGGAGAATTTATTGGCGAATACTCATGAACTGAAAGGTAAAATGAAAGAAAAAGTTGAAGCCAATAAAGAACTTGGTTTACTTTCAAAACAATTAGCCACAATTATGCTAGATTGCCCAGTAAAATTTAATGAGAAAGATTATGAATTAAATCATCCAGACCTACAAAAAACGAATGAGGTTTTTAAAGAATTAGAATTTAGAAGAATCGCGGAAAGTATACCTAGAATATTTAAATCGCATCCTAAAGTTAATGCAACAACTCAAAAGGAAGAAGTTGTTTCTTTCCCAAAAGCAGAAAATACAGGAATCCAACAGTTTGATTTATTTTCAACTCCTTCAGCAACTGTAACTGAACAAGTTTTTGATTCAGGCTTTAAAGAAACTAAAAACACGACTCACTTTTATCAATTTTTAGATTCACCATTTGCTAGAAAATTATTTCTTAAAAAGTTATTAGAACAAAAATCTGTTAGTTTTCATATTGAAACTATAGGAACAACTGCTTTTGAAGCCAATCTAGTAGGACTTTCATTTTCTTATGAAAAAGGTAAAGGATATTTTATATTACTTTCTGAAGACACTGACAAAACACAAGAAATAGTAGAAGAATTTCGTCCTTTTTTTGAAAATGAAAAAATTGAAAAAATTGGCCATAATATTAAACATGCTATTAAAATATTAGATAATTATTCCATTAAAGTAAAAGGAAATTTATTTGATACCATGTTAGCACATTATCTAATAAACCCAGATATGCGCCACAATTTAAATATACTTACTGAAACATATTTAAACTACAAACCTACAAGTTTAGAGTCTATCATTGGTAAAAATGGTAAAAATCAGCTTTTATTACGTGATATTGAACTAAAAAAAATAGCTGATTATGCAGTGGAAATGGCTGATTTAACGTTTCAATTAAAAGCAGTTTTCGAAAAAGATTTAGAAAAAAATAAGCTCACTAAATTATATACTGAAATTGAAATTCCTTTACTCAGCGTCTTAGCTTCAATGGAGTTAGAAGGAATTAAAATGGATGCCGATTTTTTAAATTCATTGTCAGAAAAATTAGCAGAAGACATTCAAAAACTTGAAGACACCATTTATAAAGAAGCCGATGTAGAATTTAATTTAGCCTCTCCAAAACAATTAGGCGATGTTTTATTTGAACATTTAAAACTTGTTGCAAAACCTAAAAAAACAAAAACTGGACAGTACGCAACGGGTGAAGATATTTTATCAAAATTAGCTTCTAAACACCAAATTGTACGAGAAATATTAGCATGGAGAAGCTTGGTAAAATTAAAAAATACCTATGTTGATTCTTTACCAAATGAAATAAATAAAAATACAGGACGAATTCACACCACATACAGTCAAGCGGTTGCTGCAACTGGAAGATTAAGTTCTAACAATCCGAATCTTCAAAACATTCCTATTAGAACAGAACGCGGACGACAAGTTAGAAAAGCATTTGTGCCTAGAGACGAAAATTACACCTTAGTTGCTGCCGATTATTCTCAAATTGAACTTCGTATTATAGCCGCTTTAAGTGAAGATGAAAGTATGATAGCGTCATTCAAAAGAGGTGAAGATATTCACGCTGCAACAGCTTCAAAAGTATTTAATGTTCCTTTAAATAAAGTAACAAGAGAACAGCGTGGAGACGCAAAAGCGGTAAATTTTGGAATAATTTATGGTCAAGGAGCTTTTACATTGGCACAACAATTAAATAAATCTAGAGCTGAAGCTAAAGAACTAATAGATAGCTATTATGCTAATTTTCCAAAGTTGAAGCAATATATTGCTAATCAGGTAGATTTGGCTCGTGAAAATGGTTATGTTGAAACTATTTTAGGAAGACGCAGATATTTGAAAAATATCAATTCTCAAAATGCTATTGTACGTGCAGGCGATGAAAGAAATGCTGTAAATGCTCCTATACAAGGAAGTGCCGCCGATATTATTAAAATTGCCATGATAAAAATTGATGCATTATTAACAAAAGGAAATTACAAATCTAAAATGTTATTGCAAGTTCACGATGAATTGGTTTTTGATATGCACAAAGATGAAATAGCTATTCTGAAACCAATGATTATTAAAGAAATGGAACATGCTTTCGAGTTTTCTGTTCCTTTAACGGTTGATTTAGGTGAAGGGCAAAACTGGTTAGAAGCACATTAAAATAGTTAGTTGATGTTAAAAATATTATTTCCCAAACGATTTTCATTAGTAAAAACATTTGCCGCAACATTTTTAGTGTTTGCATTTACTATTAGACTTACACTTTATATTTGGTCTTTTAGTGAAATTGATTTTTCTTTCTTAAACTTTATCGAAATTTTTGGGATTGGCTTTTTATTTGATCTAGGTTGCCTTTCTTATGTTTTAACATTTTATTCCATTTATTTATTGCTACTTCCAGCTAAATTTTATGGAAGTAAACTCGACAAAATTATTACAAATACTACCTATGCGTTAATGTTATTTTTTATGATATTTTCGTTTTTAGCCGAGCTTACTTTTTGGGAAGAATATCAAAAGCGTTTCAATTTTATAGCTGTTGATTATTTGTTATATACCTACGAGGTTGTTCAAAACATAAATCAGTCGTATCCATTGCCATTTATTGTTGGAATTTTAATTATTGTCACTTTTTTAGCTATTAAAGTAGCCAAAAATAAAAATGCGTTTAGCAACACTTTTAATAATACCAATTCATTTTCTACAAAAATAATACCTACACTTTTTTGGGTGTTAATTTTAGTTGGTTTTCATTTAAATGTTAAAAACAGTCAAGCTGAAAAATTCTCAAATCAGTATGAAAATGAAATAACAAAATCCGGTATTTATTCTTTTTTTGCTGCATATAATTCTAATGAATTAAATTTTAATGACTTTTATGAAACACAACCTACTGATGTAGCTTATAAAGCTATCCGAAATTTAGTTACCGCACCAAATGACAGCTTAATAGGAAGCTCCAAAAGTATTGCAAGAAACATTTACAATCCTAAAAAAGAACTAACTCCAAATGTTATTTTTATAGGCTTAGAAAGTTTAAGCGCTGATTTTATGGAACGCTTTGGAAATGAAAAAAATTTAGTTCCCACGATAGATTCTATTGCTAAAAAATCAATATTTTTTACAAATTTGCAAGCAACAGGCACAAGAACAATTAGAGGAATGGAAGCAATTGCACTTTCTATTCCGCCAACTCCTGGCAGAAGTATTGTTAAACGAAAAAATTGCAACAACCTATTTACTATTGGCGAAGTTTTTAAACAAAAAGGATACACCCGCACCTTTTTTTATGGTGGTGATGGTCATTTTGACAATATGAATAATTTTTTCGGAAACAATGGTTTTAATCTTGTTGACAGAAAAAAGAAACATCGTTTTAATGAAGGTTTTCCAACCAAAAGAACTCAAATCACAGATGATGAAGTTACATTTGAAAATGCTTGGGGTGTTTGCGATGGGGATTTATATGCTAAAGTTTTAAAAGAAGCTGATAAACAATATAAGCTTCAAAAACCTTTCTTTAATTTTATAATGACAAGCTCCAACCATAAACCATACACTTATCCTGAAGGTATTGTAGATGTTCCATCTGGAGAAAGCAGAGATGGAGCTTTAAAATACACAGATAAGGCTTTTCAACAATTTTTTAATGAAGCAAAAAACAAACCTTGGTTTAAAAACACAGTATTTGTTGTTGTATCAGATCATTGTGCTTATAGCGCGGGCAGATCAGAAATTAATGTAAAAAGTTATCATATACCTGCTTTTATTTACAATCTACAAAACAAAACCCCTGAAGAAATAAATAAATTAAGCTCACAAATTGATGTTTTCCCTACACTCTTCGGATATTTAAATTGGACGTATAAATCTAATTTTTTTGGTAAAGATATTAATAAAATGAAACCAAAAGATGAAAGAGCATTAATTGCAAATCACAGAAAATTAGGACTTTTAAAAGGTGACAAACTTCTAATTCTAGACAGCCATAAAAATTATACTTTTTATAAATGGAATTCATCAACTAATAAATTAAAAGTTCAAAAAACAGACTCATTATTTCTGAATGAAACAATTTCCTACTACCAAACTGCTTTTGATTTATTTAAAAATAATGGATTAAAGCTAAAAAAATAATGAATTACCTCAATAGCTATCATCTTTTAAAAAATTTAATTGCTAAATGAAACCCAATTTTCCAATAATTAAAATGCAACATTTTCTTTACTATTCAACCCTTAAAATAATACTAAAACTCAGTTTGTTATCTGCAAAATAGTTTGTACATTTGCACTCCCTTTTTAGGGACAAAAAATAAATGTTTAACTATAACAAAGAATTTAATTGTGAATACATTAAGTTACAAAACAGTATCAGCTAACAAGAATACCGTTACTAAAGAATGGGTATTAGTTGATGCAGACGGCCAAACGTTGGGTCGTCTAGCTTCTAAAATAGCAATGCTAATTAGAGGTAAATACAAACCAAATTACACTCCTCACGTAGATTGCGGAGACAATGTAGTGGTTATCAACGCAGAGAAAATTACATTATCTGGAAAAAAATGGACTGACAAATCTTACATTCGTCACACAGGTTATCCAGGTGGACAAAGATCATTAACTGCAACAGAAGTGTTTGAAAAAGACCCAACACGTCTTGTTGAAAAAGCAGTAAAAGGAATGTTACCTAAAAACAAATTAGGTAGTGCTTTGTACAGAAATTTGTATGTGTACGCAGGTACAGAACATCAACAAACTGCACAAACACCTAAAGTTATAAACCTTAACGACCTTAAATAATGGATACAATACACAAAATAGGTAGAAGAAAAACGGCTGTAGCTCGTATTTATCTTTCAGAAGGAAAAGGAAACATTATAGTTAATAAAAAAGATTTTAAAAACTATTTTACAACTTCTCATTTACAATATAAAATAATGCAAGCATTAAATTTAACTGACAATGCAGAAGCGTTTGATGTTAAAGTAAATGTTTATGGAGGTGGTATCACTGGGCAAGCAGAAGCAATTCGTTTAGCAATTTCTAGAGCATTAATTGAATTAGATCCAGAAAACAGAGCTATTCTTAAACCTCAAGGATTACTTACAAGAGATCCAAGAATGGTTGAACGTAAAAAATTCGGTCAAAAGAAAGCAAGAAAAAAATTCCAATTCTCAAAACGTTAATCGTATTGGCGAATTGTTTCACCAATTTATTTGGTGGTTCATTGAAATTAATATTAAACAAAGTTGTTGTTGATCAGCCAATAGCTGAAAAACGTTTAGCATCCAAATAGGTAAGATCGATTTATCGCTACTTACCTATTGCTAACTCAACGGAACGTAAACAAAAATACAAATGACAAAAATTGAAATTCAAGAATTATTAGATGCAGGTGTGCACTTTGGACACCTTACTAGAAAATGGGATCCAAACATGGCTCCTTACATTTACGGAGAACGTAACGGTGTTCATATTATTGACCTTTACAAAACTTCTGCAAAAATAGAAGAAGCATCTGAAGCTTTAAGAAAAATTGCAACTTCAGGAAGAAAAATACTTTTTGTAGCTACAAAAAAACAAGCAAAAGAAATTATTTCAGACAAAGCTAACAGTGTAAACATGCCTTTCATTACTGAAAGATGGCCAGGCGGAATGTTAACAAACTTTGCAACTATTAGAAAAGCCGTTAAAAAAATGGCTGTAATTGATAGAATGAAACTTGATGGATCTTTTGATGCACTTTCAAAAAGAGAAAAACTACAAATTAATCGTCAACGTGAAAAATTAGAAAAAAACTTAGGTTCAATTACTGATATGACACGTTTACCTGGAGCTCTTTTTGTTATTGATGTAAAAAAAGAACATATTGCTGTAGCAGAAGCTAAAAAATTAAGCATTCCTATCTTTGCAATGGTTGATACAAATTCTGATCCAAGAGATATTGATTTTGTAATTCCTTCAAATGATGACGCTTCAAAATCTATCAATAAAGTATTAACTTATATTGTTGATGATATTGCTGAAGGTTTATCAGAAAGAAAAGCTGTTAAAGAAAAAGCTGCAGAGGCTAAAACTGAAAAAACTGAAGTAAAAAAATAATAAATGTTTCATAGTTGACTAGTTCATTGTCAACAAAAAATATAAAATAAAATGGCAAAAATTACAGCCGCAGAAGTAAGTAAATTAAGAAAATCTACCGGAGCTGGTATGATGGACTGTAAAAATGCACTTGTTGAAGCAGAAGGAGATTTTGACAAAGCAATAGATATTTTAAGAAAAAAAGGACAAAAAGTAGCTGATAAAAGAGCCGACAGAGAAACTTCTGAAGGGGCTGTTATTGCTAAAGTTAATGAAGCAAAAACAAAAGGTGCTATTGTTTCATTAAACTGTGAAACTGATTTTGTTGCAAAAAATAACGATTTTGTTGCTTTAGCAACTCAGTTTGCTACTATTGCACTTGACTACAGTACAAAAGAAGAATTTTTAAATGCTCCTTTTGGAACAATGACTGTTGCTGAAAAATTAATTGAGCAAACTGGTGTTATTGGTGAAAAACTAGAAATTGGTGGTTTTGAAAATGTTACTGGCGCATTTGTAGGTTCTTACATTCACGTTGGTAATAAAATTGCAAGTTTAACAGTATTATCTGAAAATATTGAAGGTGCTGATGTAGTTGCAAAAGACGTATCAATGCAAGCTGCAGCAATGGGAGCAACTACTTTATCTTATAAAGATTTTGACCCAGCATTTGTTGCTTCTGAAACTGAAGCTAGAATTGCAGTAATAGAAAAAGAA
>Ga0256840_1004095_pt1 | contig 11182 bp, 12 predicted proteins | sample 355202metaG_FD_185969 | JGI IMG/M metagenome (GOLD analysis project Ga0256840, IMG submission 185969) | Hydrothermal vent microbial communities from Mid Atlantic Ridge, Atlantic Ocean - 355-202 | ecosystem: Environmental > Aquatic > Marine > Hydrothermal vents | place: Atlantic Ocean: Mid...
CCTCATAAGTTCAATGAACTTGTGTCGTCACTTCTCTTTTATTCAAGAAAAGAGTTATTCAACGAATGCTGCACCTTATAAGTTTGCAGCAATATCAAATTGGAGTTGTGGTGGCAAAAGTGTCTCTTCTCATCAGTTGACTGTTCACAGTCAACACGCCTGGAAAACGGGTTCATCCCAGGTAGTACCGAAAAACTGGCTTTCGATTTGCCAGTTGGAGAAGTCATTATTAATTGACGAGCATCAATATCCTTCTCAAAGGGTCTCCGTTAATACTGACGAGATTAATGAACTTGCTCGGAGTCGCAGAGGTTCAAGACAGGCAACGTCACCACCACTCCATCTTTATAACAAAAAAAAATACTTTAACAAAAATACAGAATTGAAAAATAATAAGACTGCTTTTTCAGTCCTCTGGTCTGCTACGGCTCACCAGAGAATACGCAGTTATTGCAATACTATCACCGACAACCATTTGTCGAGGTGGCCAAGCCACGTTTTCCAACACCTTGCTATTAAAGGCAAGCGGGTATTGATCATTTTTTTGCAGAGAAAGCAGTCTTATTATTTATCTAGTTTAAATGGAGTGAAACCAAATTGGAGAGGTGGTGACATAAGTGTCTCTTCTCAGTCGGCTGTTCGTAGTCGATACGCCTGGATGTTCGAACACTACCAGGTCAGTACTGTTTTGCTGGAGATAACAGTAAACCAGCGGGATAAAGGCATTATCGACGAGAAAAAAACTGATAATGGCTCATCCAAAGGGTCCCTGTTAATACTGAAGAGATTAATGAGTTTGCTCAGGGTCGCAAAACTCAAGACACGTGGCATCACCACCTCTCCTTCTTTATACCACAGTCCTGGAAGGTTGTTCACATGATACTTTCCAATAAACCAAATGAGAAAAGGAATAGATCCCTTGCCTCAACGTGTCTGATTATTTTTGCTATTGTTTCTGGATCAACTGCTATTGCAGAAGATTTAGCACCCAATCAAAGCATGACACGTTTCTCATCTTCTTCTTCAAACAATACATCGAACTCTGCTAGCCAAGAAAATCTAGCCAAAATGTATGGCTTGGATATGACCCAATGGAAAGAATACCAAACACTCTTAAAAGGCCCACGTGGATTGTGGTCCCCTAACATTCATCCGTTGATGGCACTTGGAATGAGAGAAGGCATTACAGAAAGAGAAAGGCGTAAATTAGCAAAACAGTATGCGACTGTACGTTATGAACGTGTCAAACGCGAATTAGCCTTTGAACAAGCAGTGTTTCAAGAAGCAATGAAGATGTATGGTCATATTCCTTTATTCAAAGATAACTTTGAGTCATTTCAAGCTGAGCGTTTACCAGAGACAGAGATTCAATCCCAATCAAACACACGTGTCACTTATTTTGTAAAACCAGATTGTGTTAGCTGTAAAACAGTGATCCAAAAATGGCTATCAGAAGGAAAAAATATTGATATCTTTGTTGCGGGAAACAAACGCCAAATTACACAATTTGCAAAGACAATGGGTATATCCCCTTTATTAGTACCGTCACGAATAACTTTGAATGTCATGAGTGAAAAAGAGATGTTGTCTCTTGGTATTAAACGACTTCCTGCGATTCGACAAGCCAAAGGTTTAAAATAATGGGCAAACTGGCTACTCTCATGATGCTGTGTTTATTGCCCCAAGTCACGTGGGCAAAACTAAAGTGCCCTCCTCCCAAAGAACAACAACGCTATGATCGCATCATTCTTGAGGCCGCTAAAAAATACAAAGTTGATGCTGCACTTATACACGCTGTCATTAAGCAAGAATCATGTTATTACCGATTAGCCGTCTCCCATACAGGTGCAGAGGGTTTGATGCAATTAATGCCCGCAACGGCCAGACGCTTTAATGTTTCAAATGCCTTTATTGCTAAGCAAAATATTCATGCTGGGACAAAATACCTCGCCTGGTTATTAAAACGCTTCAAAGGCAATATACGCTTTGCACTGGCAGGTTATAACGCTGGAGAGGGCAAAGTAGATCGTTATAAGGGTATCCCTCCCTACAAAGAGACGCAAAAGTATGTCAAACGTGTAACAGGCTTTTATCGACAGTTTAAAGGTATTCACCGAAAAACTAATCAACATAACAACGCTATTATTGCAAATCGTACAAATGATAAGAATGTACACCATAGAGGCTTAAAAAGCCGTTTACGTCATTCTACGATCAATACACGCTCTGGATTAGCTTTTAAGCACAAGAGGACAGCATCTACCATCAGTGCGCCTACCATTTTAGGAAAACGTATTCGTGTGAGATCCGTTACGCTTTCTAGCACTACGTTTAAACGTCAAAGAAAAGGCTATACACGCATCTATGCAAAACGACCACTAGCGAGGCTTCCCAATGCTTCCTAAGCGTCCTACTTACAATCTTGAGAACTTACTCACGCCCATCGTTGAATTTTATTCTGTGGCAATCTGTTTGTTATTTGCATTCATACTCTGGTACTTACCAGGGCTCATTATGATGACACCACCTATTGCTTATTCCGCCTCAGCCATACTCGTTGTATTTGCTTTGATTCGGTTTAGCCAAGGATATCAAGTTTTAAAATATCAGCGTGGATTAAAGAAACTACCTACGTACACTCTCTCAGATGACAAAATCCCAGTATCTAACAAAAAGCTTTTTTTAGGTAAAGGTTTTCGCTGGAGAGCTATTCACACACAACGATTAAGAAATATTCATAACAGTGATGATCCTGATAAATGGCTATCACCTAATTGGTTATATCAACTAGCAAGACGCTTAGAGCTAACCTTTGAATTCACACCTATTTTAAGAAAAGTCGTTTTAATTTTTTCTGCCGATTCCTTTTTCAACCCGGTAAGACCCTTACCACCCGTCGGGGGAGCTCCTGAAATACACGCTGTCGGTATGTATGAAGGTGAACACAATATATTGATGGATCTTGGTGAACGTGTTGGTCATACGCTGGTGCTTGGGACAACACGCGTTGGAAAAACACGGCTTGCAGAGATTCTCATTACTCAAGATATTCGTCGCGGTGATTGTGTCTTCGTCTTTGACCCCAAAGGTGATGCCGATTTGATGAAACGTGTTTATACCGAAGCTAAAAAAGCCGATAGACCTGTTTATATTTTTCATCTGGGGTATCCCGATATCTCAGCGCGTTATAACCCTGTGGGTGATTTTTCAAGAATTACAGAAGTGGCCTCTCGTATTGCTGATCAGCTACCATCAGAAGGTAACTCAGCAGCCTTTAAAATGTTTGCATGGCGTTTTGTTAACATCATAGCTCAAGCATTAGTAAAGCTAGGTGATAAACCAGATTACACCTCCGTTAGACGCTATATCTTCTCGATGGATAGGCTTTTTGTACGCTATGCACACTTCTTTTTAAACGAAGAGAAAGTAGAGAATTGGGCAACCAGTGTACAAGTTATTCAAGATAATATTGATGAAAGATCACTTGGCTTTAATCTTAAAGGCCGTGATGAACACGCCATTGCCCTACTCCGTTTTATTGAAAACAATGAAGATATCTATGACTCAGTTCTTGAAGGGCTTATGGGGGCTTTTCGTTTTGATAAAAGCTTCTATGACAAAATTGTTTCTTCTTTAGGCCCCCTGCTCGATCAATTAACCTCGGGACGCTCATCAGAACTTTTAGCACCCGAATACTATGACACTAATGATCATAGACCAGTGTTTGATTGGACCAGTGCCATTCAACAAAATGCCGTTGTGTATGTCGGTTTAGATGCGCTATCAGATGCAGTTGTTGGTAGTGCGATTGGTGCCTCGATGTTCTCTGATCTTACTTCCGTTGCGGGTAGTTTATATAAGTTTGGACTTGATCATGGCCAAGCCACAATTAGAGATAAGAAAGGGAATATTATAAAAACAAAACTGCCCAAAATTTCTCTTCATGCCGATGAGTTTAATGAAATCGTAGGAGATCAATTTATTCCTATGCTTAACAAGGCAGGTGGTGCAGGATTCCAAGTCACCGCCTATACACAAACTGCTGCGGATATCTTGGCAGGTATTGGCAGTGAAGCAAAAGCTGGGCAAATCGAGGGCAACTTCAATACAACCATCATGCTACGAGTAAAAAACCCCTCAACAGCAGAGGTGTTTACATCACAATTGGCTGAGGTTGAAGTCGCCTCAACAACCAGTGTCTCTCGTGCAACGGATTCTTCGGAGGTGGGTGGTAAAACCACGTTTGGGTCTTCTACAGAAGACAGATTAGTTGAGAAGGATGTGGACATTCTGACCACTAGTCACTTCACACAACTACCCAAAGGACAAGCTTTCGTCTTAAAGGAAGGTGGTCAACTCTATAAAGTTCGCCTCCCTCTTCCACAAAATAATGATGATCTACCAGACGGTCTTAAAATGATCGCTGATGATATGAAGCAACGATACTGCACAGAAACCAATGCTGATTGGTTCAGTTCTCAAGACATCGGCTGGTATCGAGACCCTGTTAATGAGTCTCTTATGAGCTCATCAGAAACTGAGGAAAACACACAAACTGTAACAGGCAATACTACATCTCAAGCCGATATCATCAATATTCAGGAGGTCGCTAATGGCTAGTTCTCCCTCTGATACGCATGTTATCGATAAAAAAGACAAGGAAGGATTTATTGCTAGACGAATCCGTTTCTTTTTTGATGTGGTTTTTTGGATAGCAGGTGCGCTATTTATCAGTATTTTAATTGAATGGATTGGCATATTTTTTGGATTGTGGGAACAGCCTGGTGTCTTACATTCAATCGCTGTTCTTCAAAAAGAATTGTCCTGGATAAATAGAGATTTCTCAACCGTTTTAGGATCTCCTGCTGAATCTTCAGTACGTTTTTCTCGTTTTATGTATGACACCTTTTTTGTCTGGTTTGGCTTTGATTTGATGCAATCGTTAATCAATGCCGACTTCTTTGCACAGGTCGTTGTGTATATAAAAGCCAGCATTAATGTCATTCAACTGTTCTTTACTCGTCTTGTCATACTGGTGTTCTCTCTTCCTGTCTTTTTGATCTTTGCGATTGTGGTTATCGTGGATGGAATCGTGGTTAGAGACATTAGAAAGTTTGGGCTTGATTTAGAACGTTTGTGGATTTGGAGCAACGCTAAAGTCTCGATTAAGCCATTGGTTGTCACCCCTTTTATTATCTATTTAGGTTCACCTTGGTCTATCCATCCAAATTGGATCATCTTGCCGTTCGTTTTCATGCTCTCGACCGCCCTTTGGTTAGTCACCAGCAAATTCAAGAAAAATGCGTAGAGGAAACTATGTTTACTAAATTGTTAAAAACTGTATTTATCACACTTATCTCATCGGTATTCATGCTTAACGTACAGGCAAACACGTTAAATGAACAAGATCCTTTGCAAAGAGTGCTATTAGAACTCAATGCTATGAGTCCGCTTATTTCAGATGCTCAACGTGTCAGTGATCACCAAAATAGATTGCGTACAAATTACAGTTGCCTGATTGGTGATATCAATCTTTTAAAACATGGATTACGTGCTGCCATTTATGGTGTAAGACACCAAGGTGCTCAATATCAAGCATTATGTGGTGAGTATGGCTTTAGCGGTCAACTAGGCGAAGAAGCTCGGTATTTACACATACTTATCAATGAGCTTCAGGGGCTTTCACCTTTAATTCAAGAAGCAAAATTGTTAGCCGATCAGTCACAACGAGCCAGAGTGAACTACATTGCTTTGCAAGGTGATATCGATACCATTATTTTCGCACTACAAAAAACATTAATCGGTGCAGGTGATCAACCGCGTGCGATACCCCCTCTTCGTGGAGCTTACAGCTCATGAAGCACCTTTTAAAAGCCTTGTTAATACTCCTTGCTGTCACACTGATGTCATCCAGTTTTGGTGCCCAAAATGAATCAAAATACGATGAATTTATCGGTAAAGCATCTGCTGAAACGGGTGTTGATCGAAATTTAATAAAAGCTTTCATTAAACAAGAGAGTCACTTTAGGGATGATATTGGGACAGGCGAACTTCTCTCAAGCGCAGGGGCAATTGGTGCTATGCAACTTCTTCCTGGGACTGCTGTTCAAATGGGGTACACAGCAGAGCAAATGAAAGACCCTGAAACCAATATTATGGCGGGTGCTAAATATATTAAGTTTCTATCGGGGAAAAGTTACATTGGCAATGATATAACCAGAATAGCCGCTGGTTACTTTGCAGGCCCTGGTGCTGTTAGCAAATATAATGGTGTCCCACCTTGGCAAAAGACAGTTCCCTATGTGAAAAGTGTAGCGGGACATTATGCTAACTATGCAGGCATTCCTCCTCTTGATCTCTCTTCTGTCCCACCTGCGGGTTCGGGAACAGTGCCTGGTGGAGGTAGAGGCACATTGCCTATTAACTTTAATCCACCCTCTATTTCATCAAATTCTGCCGAGGTGTTAAGTAAGTTTGAAACTTACACAGGCATTTCAGCGAATACCTTAAGTGGCATCCTTGGAGGCATCCTCGGTACCTTGGCGTTAATTTTCTTACTCTTACAAATCCTATTGTTTTGGAAAGAAGCTTATAGCCAAGGTGACGGTAAGTTTGAAGCACTCTGGGGATCACTTGTTCACTCATTACGTACCCTACTTGTCGTGAGTATTTTGTTTATTTTTGTAACCTAGAAAAGGAGTTTTAAAATGAAAAGTAGTTATTTACAGTTTTTTGATCCACAACGCACATTCGCGTTAGCCCTATTAGGCGCTTTGTTTGTCTTTTTAATGATACCCGACATAGCTTTGGCAGCCCCCTCAGATGTAACCGATACAGTGAATGAAGGTTTTAACTTCATGAAGTTATTTTTCAAAGGCTTGGTATATCTCATTATGCTTGCGGCACTCATTGTTTATATGTACTTGCTCGTTAAGGCACTCATGGACTGGAAAAATGACAATAAACGAGAAGCAGGTGGAGGTGATATCGTTTTAGTTTTCTTCATTGGTCTTGGCATCATGACGATGGTATTCCTAATCGGTGAAAAAGCACTCGATTACATTGAGAATAAAGTGACCATCACAGCAAGTATTCCAATGAGCGACGTTATTCAGGTGGCTTCTCAATACGCTCATTCAATCCCACAGTTATTAGGATAATCAAATCGTGGACAATAATGAAATCAAAGATTCATCCTTTGTCCCCAATCGGATAGACCGTGACCCCAACGTCATGTTGGGTGTCACGGCACCTGAATTAAATACGATCGCATGGCTGGCACTTCCTGCTTTAATTGTTTTTGCGATCATTGGCTATCTTATTTTTGATAGTTTTATTCGAGGGCTATTGGTGGGTGCATTTGGCGTAATGATAGTGCTCTTTGGCAGCATGTTTTTACTCATTGCCTTCAAACGCAACAAACCCCCTCATTACATATTACACACGAAGTTTATTTTACTCGATAAATTGGGCCTCAAAAAAGCCCCTTTTATTTATGAATCAGAGCGCTTTAGCGCCACAGATGATGAATAGTTATGGCTTATAAAGACGAGTCCCAAAATCTATGGGCATCCTTACGAATTATGTTAGTGGTGATGATCGCCTTAGTCGCGTTGATTGCTTATCTTGCGTACTCACTTAATGAAGCAGCCAAAACAGAGTGGGTTGATATGCCCGCCTCGGGTGTTGCGGATAAAGTGTCTCGTGTTAAACCAGGTGTGATGCAGAAAATCAGTGTCTACAATTTTGCAGAACGAACATTTCAAGGATTGCATCGCTGGAAATTTGATGGATCAATCGAATATACGAACAACATTAAAGCATTTGGCTATGTCATTACGCCTTATTACAAAGCTTTTCTTAGAAGAGATGAAAAAAGAAAAAGAGGCAAAAAGTCTAAAAATGGTAAAGAAATTTCAAGTGAGTTAAACAAGAGAACTCGCATGATGTTACCACTAGTCAAAGGCTGGGATCCAGAACGAGTCAAGGTTATTGGCATTAAAGATGGCAAACCAAACACCTGGGTTGTTTTTTTAGATATGGAACTCATCGAACACTACAAAGGTGAAGAGATGAAACATCTTTATCTTCGTTATCCATTACGTGTGGTACTCGATCTATCAGATCGAATAAACAACCCCTGGTTTTTACAGCTTGACGGCTATAACGACCAACCCTCAGAGCTCAGTAAAGATCTTGGGTTTGAATTAAAGGAAAAAGGAGCAAAATAATGAGAGTTATCATACAACTTTTTACACTGATCATACTCATCTCACTGAGTAGTATCAGCCATGCAGCACCCAAGCGTATTGTTTACACGGGAGACCCTCTTAAAATCACAATTGGTGTCAATGAAGAGCGTCGCTTTACGTTTCCTGATGCAGAACTCATCTATGCTGATATCAATGAAAAACTGATCAATGAAGGCATGATCACAAAAGAGGTGGTCGGTAAAAATGTCTACATTACAGCCATAAAACCCTTCAAACGTACACGATTTGTCTTTGGTGATGAAAGAGGAAAAAATGATATCTATTTTGTCGATATACAGGCGGTACAACAAAAAGTAGGTTCTCAACGCCTCATCATCGTTAAAGGTGAAGATCGATACGCTGTGGCTGATAAAGACAAAGAAGTTATTCCTGAAACGATCATAAAGCCTTTGAAAAACACGTTCAAATCACCTACAGCAGGTTATAAAACTTTAATCAACTTTGCGGTAAGAGAAGTCTATGCACCGCAACGACTTCGTGGTGGCGTCAAAGGTATCTACCGAGAAACCATCAATACTCGCCCTGTTTATCACCTATTAAGAGATAACCAAACACTGGTGACTCCTGTCGCTGCTTGGCGATCTGGTGGACTGCATGTCACTGCACTTTCTGTGATTAATAAAACAAATAAGACCTTAATCTTAAATCCTATTCAAAAGCGGGGTAATTGGTTAGCAACCACCTTTTTTCCTCGTGCACAATTATATTCTAAAGGGCATCCACAAGATAATACCACCCTCTTTCTTGTATCTAAAGAACCCTTCATTGATGCGATTTCAAGCAATCCTATGATTACCGTAGGTAGGAGATAAGTTATGGCCTCTTCAAGTAAACGAACAAAATTCTTACCGTTTATTTTTATCGCAGTACTTGTTCTTGTTATAGGTGGCTTCTTGTTTATAACACAAGTAGGCATTCCTGATGGGGAAGGTAAAAAACAAGTGTTTGATATGCAGTCAAAACGATTAAAAACCGTAGATGCCGATGCCGATACACCGATTGATACCATCAATACCATTGCGATTAATAGCGTCGATTTTAAAGAGAAATTACAAGATGTCGAAGAAAGTAATTTTGAAACAAAGCAACGTATGCAAGAGATGGCGGATATGCTCAAAGAGATGAGCAAAACCAATCTTTTATTAAAGCAGCAGTTGGAACAACAGAATAGAAAAATGGCCTCGGTTGAAACAGCTATGAATAACAGCCCTAAAACAATCGATGCTGAATCAATCAAAGCCTCTGTTATGGGTGTATTGCAAAGAAATCTTCCCGATATGATAAAAACCAGCGGGATCATTGAGTCAAAAACACCTAGTACTGAAGAAGGTGATTATGAAATTTCTGATAAGCCTATATTTCAACCAGAAACACGCACAAGGATAAGAAGCTACAATCTTCCTGCCTATGATCCAAAAGACCCAAAACAACGACTAAGTTCACCTGAAAGTAATACGCAATCAGGGCGCAAAGGTTCTACATCTGGGTATCGAGGTGACAATCTTAGCAACCTTAACCCATTCAAAAAACCTGAAGAAGTTGTCGTTGATCCAAGATTTACAATACCTCCTGACTCTTCTTTATTCGATTCTGTCACTATCTCCGTGCTAAGAGGTCGAATTCCAAAAGACGGTGATGTCTCTGACCCCTCTCCTTTTAAAGTAGCAATTGGGCGAGATAACCTTGCAGCCAATGGATTTAGTATGCCAGGTATCAGTGGCATGATTATGTCAGGCACAGTGTACGGTGATCTTGTGGGTAGGTGTGTTAGGACAAAGATTCTTCGTGCCACTTATATCTTTGAAGATGGACGAATTCTTACTCTCCCGAAAAAGAAAAGAAACAAAGGCACTGCGATAGGTTATATCGCCTCTCCTATAGGCGACCCTTGCATCAAAGGTCGTTACGTCAGCAATGGCAATGCACAGCAAGCGAAAAGTATTCTCGCAAATATGGCCGCAGGTGCTGCCAATGCTTACGCCCAAACACAAGTTACCTCACAAACCAATAATCAAGGTGGCGCTAGCAGTGTTGTTACAGGGAGTGACAAAAAGTTTGTTGTGGGCTCTGCCATATCAAGCGGTGCGAATAGCATTGCTGATGCACTCGCAAAGCAACAGTTTGATCAATGGGATTACATCATCGTCGATGTTGGAGAAACCGTCACTATCAACATCGATACACAACTTGAAATTGATAATGCTTCTAATTTAAGGAAAATTTCTTATGAAAATGAAAATGCTAATTACGGTCTTACTGACTAGTACCGCACTGAGTGCTTGTTCTACCAATGCTGTTAATAACAAACCAACAACACCCAAAAAAACGTCACGTGACATTATGAAAGGATTGTATGGGGGTAAATCAACACCTGAACATTTTAGAAAAGGTCCTGTACCTATCAGCTATAGAGCACCTACAGCTACAGATTACACACGCACACAAGCAAAAGAATTGCATGGACTCTTCCCTCGCTTACCCAACCCTGATGTGTGTATGTACATCGAACCTCATCTCTCGTCAGAGAATGCCACCATTCCAGGCTATACCAGTTGTTTCTCAATGTATGAAAAAAACCACTATGCCCTACCTGGCGAAATGATGGCTACATGGCAAAAACGATAACTCATCATACTGAGTCACCCAATTAAACTAAATGAAGGAGAGCTGTGTTGAACGCTCAGGCTGATACAACTATAGAAAATGATCAAAATTCAGTGGAAGACTTTGCAACCATTGATGCAAAGTCCCCACCCTCGGGTTTAATTGCATTCTTTAAAAAAATGACCGGTTACTATCCTTGGAGTGGCCCTATTCCGCTCGAAAAAGAGGATACAACGGATCCAATTACCGTTGATGATCAACCCTTGCCAAAACGTTCCTTCATGGCGTATGTACCTTTTAAACAC